>FWWM01000339.1_pt1 | contig 158327 bp, 140 predicted proteins | sample 2228351 | NCBI WGS metagenome assembly FWWM01 (sample SAMEA103939774, study PRJEB20133) | metagenome | reverse complement strand
AGTTGCTAAAGAAGGTTGGTCGCGCCCCACGCGGGCGCGTGGATTGAAACCTACGGCTCCCAGACCATCACCGGGGATGCACCGTGTCGCGCCCCACGCGGGCGCGTGGATTGAAACCGGGAGGAGCGAATACTCTCGCCGTCACCGAACACGTCGCGCCCCACGCGGGCGCGTGGATTGAAACCTACGGCTCCCACACCATCACCGGTGATGCTCCGTGTCGCGCCCCACGCGGGCGCGTGGATTGAAACCGCTGTCACACCGAAAATTGCATAGGTAAGATTAGGTCGCGCCCCACGCGGGCGCGTGGATTGAAACTGGTTACATCGGTTTCAACCGTCACACTACCGCCCTGGTCGCGCCCCACGCGGGCGCGTGGATTGAAACCGACACAGCAACCCGCAACGGAAACGTGGCAGGCGTCGCGCCCCACGCGGGCGCGTGGATTGAAACGACTGTGTAACCTCTTGGTGGTACGTCATGCTCGAGTCGCGCCCCACGCGGGCGCGTGGATTGAAACGGCATACTTGCTTTGCGCGTCCTCACCTTCGCCGGCGGTCGCGCCCCACGCGGGCGCGTGGATTGAAACTTGGAAGCCCTTTCCTCGAAGCCTCAAACCGCCAGTCGCGCCCCACGCGGGCGCGTGGATTGAAACCGCCGACGAAGTGACGATCTACCTCGTCGGCGTCAGTCGCGCCCCACGCGGGCGCGTGGATTGAAACGCCGCAATCCGCAACTGGAGGCTCCCAGCAAGGTACGTCGCGCCCCACGCGGGCGCGTGGATTGAAACCGTGGTAATCTATCTGCACTTGAGCGCCAGTCGAGTCGCGCCCCACGCGGGCGCGTGGATTGAAACTACCAAGACCGCGCAACGATTCACCCGCCCCTCCGTCGCGCCCCACGCGGGCGCGTGGATTGAAACGGTTGCTTCCCTGAAATCCCCTCTACACTCCAAGTCGCGCCCCACGCGGGCGCGTGGATTGAAACATGCCGTGATGATACACGGCAAGATTGCAACTGTGTCGCGCCCCACGCGGGCGCGTGGATTGAAACGAGCTTCACCGTTCGTGGTTTTACCACACACCTACGTCGCGCCCCACGCGGGCGCGTGGATTGAAACATAGGTACCACCGACAACCAACCGCTGGTAATACGTCGCGCCCCACGCGGGCGCGTGGATTGAAACGGTTACGCATCCTGAGCCCGAGCTCGGAGAAGATGTCGCGCCCCACGCGGGCGCGTGGATTGAAACCATCGAGCTGCTGTGCGGTTGTTGGCGAAACTAAGTCGCGCCCCACGCGGGCGCGTGGATTGAAACCGACACAGCAACCGGCAACGGAAACGTGGCAGGCGGTCGCGCCCCACGCGGGCGCGTGGATTGAAACTTGCCCGCGGAAATCGGCGTCTGAGCAACGCCAAGTCGCGCCCCACGCGGGCGCGTGGATTGAAACTTTGCGGGACAATCCCGATATATTTGTTCGTCCAATGGTCGCGCCCCACGCGGGCGCGTGGATTGAAACTCGAACGGTCTCCAGCCCGCACCTACACTTTCGGGTCGCGCCCCACGCGGGCGCGTGGATTGAAACCGCAATCGGCGGTATTGCACATCGTGCAGAATTCCGTCGCGCCCCACGCGGGCGCGTGGATTGAAACGCGACGAGTCCGTTCGATTGCATCGCCATCAAGTCGCGCCCCACGCGGGCGCGTGGATTGAAACTGGGCCTCCAATGATGACATTACTGACACTGATGTCGCGCCCCACGCGGGCGCGTGGATTGAAACTCGAGCTGGCATGCAAGATGTATCAACAGGTGTGCTGTCGCGCCCCACGCGGGCGCGTGGATTGAAACATCGCACGCATACTAGGAGTGCAGAGCGACACACGTCGCGCCCCACGCGGGCGCGTGGATTGAAACCTACCCGATGATTGCATCAACCAGGCTGAAACAGTCGCGCCCCACGCGGGCGCGTGGATTGAAACATTACGCGATGTGTGTTGGAACGGCGCGACCTGGTCGCGCCCCACGCGGGCGCGTGGATTGAAACACGCACGCGCATCTCGAGCTGCGGCACGGACTCAAGTCGCGCCCCACGCGGGCGCGTGGATTGAAACTGATGCGGTCTCCAGGCTACTCGATACTGATATGTCGCGCCCCACGCGGGCGCGTGGATTGAAACAGCAGGCGTACGCACAGCGCATAAGTGAGCTGCGGTCGCGCCCCACGCGGGCGCGTGGATTGAAACGCGCCTGCGATCCGCGATATGACGCGTGAGCGGGGTCGCGCCCCACGCGGGCGCGTGGATTGAAACTATGTGCTGGCTGTGATGTAATCTTGATCTCGCGTGGTCGCGCCCCACGCGGGCGCGTGGATTGAAACCTACAGTTGCAACTGCTGCGCACACCATCTACTCTGCTGACTACCGCATCCCTATCTTCAACTCACCTCCCTATCGTGCGCTGGTAGAGACGGTACTTCTTGTACAGCCTACCCCGCATCGTGTGCTCTAAGGCATGATTCATCGCATCGTTGGTCTCCAGTATCCAGGATGCTTCGCCCCACCGAATGCCACGTGCTTTTGCTCGCTCGCCGATCTCCCAGTACAACACTGCATCAATCCCGCTGCGACGATACTGCTCCAGAATGCCCAGCACAATAATCCGCACCATCGTGATCCTGCGGCGCTTGGTCAGCAGATGCCATAGCCCCGGCACCAATCGCCCACTCCGATTGGCAATCAAACACTGGTTGATGTCCGGTAATGCAAGCCCAAAGCCCACCGCACGCCCTCCCACCTCCGCAATCAAAACAAGATTTGGGTCAGCGATCTGCTTAAGATCGGCAGCTAAGTAATCAAACTCCGCATCGGTCATCTTCACAAAGCCCCAGTTCTTTTCCCAGGCACTGTTGTATAGCTCCTTGATCGTGGTCACGTCCTGACGAAACTGCTGCCGATTCCGAAAATCCATCGCGCGAATCTTCACACCAGTTCGCTCTCGGATAAGTCCGATCATCCGCTCCAATTTCTCGGAACGATACGTCTCCTGATCGAGCAGGTATGCATACAGGTCCATCACCTTTTGCAATCCCCACCCTTCCAGCAGTGTCGCGTAGTAGGGCGGATTATAGGGCATCAACACAACCGGCGGACGATCGAATCCCTCGACCAGCAATCCACACTCATCGTTCATCGAAGGATTGACCGGCCCGCGAATGTCCTCCATACCGTGGAGCGCTAACCACTCGGCGGCAGCATCGAGCATCGCACTGGTGACTTCCTGCGAATTGATGCTTTCATAAAATCCAAAAAAACCCACTCGGTCGTTGTGGGTGCGATTGTGGTTATCGTTGATGATGGCTGCGATCCGACCCACTGGCATGCCGCGCTCCTCTGCCAGAAATAGCGCCAGCTCGCTGTGCTCGTAGAAAGGATTGTGCTGCACGTCGAGCAACTTCATTCGATCAAAAATCAACGGCGGCACCCAATTCCGATCGCCCCGATAAAACTGCCACTGCGCTTTAACAAAACGAAGCCGATCACGCCGGCTCTTCTCATCGAGTCTATGAAGCTGCATAGCTGTGCCCAAAGACAGTAGTCTCGACTATGGCACACGCCACCCCAGACGAAACTCCCATTGCTTCTGCTGACGGGAAAGACTCTGCCCAGGGTTTGCCGTTGCCTGAAATTGCGCCACTAAATTACGCAGCCATTCGATGCCCAGCGTATTGCCCACCGATAGATCGAGCGTGATCTGACTGTTCTGCGCTAAGTCTGCAACCGAGCCGCCGACGGTCACATTCGCACCAAAAAGCTGTCCGGTCAGCATGATCCGCGCCTGCGATAGACTGGTGACGTCGCTGGAGCCAAAGTCAATGTTGACATTTTTGATGACACCGCCCTGCAATGCATTGGTCAAGAACGCTGAGATCGCTGCTGAGCGCGCTGCATTGACGCTCTGATCGAGAGCACTGGTTGCCATGCTGCCATTAGAACCGGTCGTCAGCTCTTCTTGCGTCCGTCCAAACAGCACCAGCAACAGTGCATTGGTCATAATCCGCACCGAATCTCCCCGTGCACCCGGCGCAGTCTCACCGTTGATCTCGTAGGTCATCCGCAGTCGTGGCTGACGCTTTGTGCCGGTGATGAACAGTATCACGCGGTAAGTTTCCCGGCGATTGTCGCTGCCGATAATGCGCTCGCCGGTATAGACCGCCTGCAAGTCCACTTCGGGATTGTCAATGGCACCGGTGGTGAATCGCAAGCGTCCGCCCGCAGCAAACGTGCTGTAGAACTTGTAGGTCGAGCTGGGATCCACAATGAGCGTACCGCGCAATTCGGTGCGACGAGTCCCCTCGCGAATAAACCGCAGGTAGTCGTTGCGATTTTCCTGCTCCACGAATGCTACCAATTGCTCCACACTGGAAAAGTCCATTTTGATGCGCATCTGGCGACGAATTTTCACATCCACCGCCGTATAGAGCCGCTCATTGAAACCCGGTGTGATGCTCAATCGTGTCGTGGGTGAGGGCATTCCATGCCGGGGCGGTAAGTCACCAATCGCTGTATCCTGCGGACGTGCGACCGCTACCGCATCGGTGATTACGTAGCCTTCGCCCGTTTTATGGTACACAAAGCTTGCGGTCTGGACGTTGATTGATGTCGTGGGTGGAAACGTAATATCAGCTTCCTCAATGCGGAGAAAACCGCCCAACCGCGGTTGCTCAACGCGTCCAGACAGATGTAGCCGTCGCATGCGATTGTCTTCTTGCGTCGAAATCACCAGCCGTCCATACATCGCGCTATTGACTGCTGCAGTGGCATTACTCATCACCAGCAAACCTCGCTCGCCCGGAATGCGCACGCTAATGTCCAGCTCATCCGGCTGGAATCCATCAAACGTTACTGCTCCGCTGATCTGCGCCATACCACCGACAAGGTCCGCCGGATCATTGAACAGCTCGATCGTATCGAGCCGCAACACATTATCAGCCAGTCGGAGCACACCACGGCTTCGGTACCGAATATTGGTCGCTGGCACCAAGAACTCACAATCCTCATAACTGGCACTGCCCCGGAATCGAATTGACTTCGGCAAGGAACCGCTCACCTCAAGCACGGCACGTGCTTGTCCGCGCACCTGCGATAGCGCCGGGAAGAATGGCTCTATGGTTGCCAGCGAAATATCGTTGGCTTCAACAGTAATCGCGACCGGTTCGTTCTGACGAATTGCAAGCTGCAGCGGCAACAATCCACAATCGAGCGGAAGCGACCGAATGCGAATGTCAAGCGCAACCTGCGATGCCGGTGTATCGGCTGGTACAAGAACCGTTGCAGCGCCCCGCAGGTGCGACCCATCGTAGTTGAGTGTGGCAACCTGATTGCCGATGACGATGTCGCCGTATGCCAGGTTGCGTATGCTGCTGGCTATCGAGAACTGCGGTCGAGCCCATTTCCCGTTTAGCTCGACAACGACCGAATCGGCTCTTCCGCCGAGTTGACGGACCAGCTCCAGGCTCTGCAGTGACGGTATTGCCGATAGCTCCGCCAAATCAAAATTGCGGACCGCAAAATGGAGCTGATCGGCGCCTGCCGGTGATAGAGTGCCAGATGCATCGAACAACGCTGAACTTTGCTGGTGCCGGAGCATGAGCGATTCGATGGTGTACCGACCGTCCTTTAGCTCCATGCGAAGCGGTGCTGCAAGCGTCCACGCAAAATCGCTCGATAGCCCAACGTGCGCATGTTCGACAACGACCGTGTACTGATCACCACTGAGCGGGGTTATCGTTGCCTCAAGCTGCAGTGGCATGGTATTTTCCAGCCATGCCGTATCGGTTGCGATGCGAAGGTGCCTGCCATCCCAATTCCACCCGACTGCAGGACGGACGACGCGGAGCTGCCCAACACGCAGAACCGAATCCACCGCAAATCGAATTGATGCATACTCAACATTCGGTTTAGTGTCGAGGTGGCTAAACCCAACGCGGAGCGCTCCCTCTATCGGCATGGAAGCAAGGTACAATCCATCCTGCGTCGAGAAAATGAGCTGACCAACGGCAATCGTATCGAGCGCAAAGGCTGTTCTGTTGCCGTGCGACGAGAGTGTGCCCGCTATCATTCCATTTGCTTCGAGCACGGTTGGCGCCAGCAGCGGAGAGAGAAGCGCCAGGCTTCGCACGCGAGCAGAAAATTCTATTTCGAGTGTATCGCGTGCTGTGATTGGAGCAATTGCTGCGGTCGTTTCCCCGGATGCGCTGGCAACCATCCGGCGTATGAGTGTATCGGCAAGTGCAAGATGGTCGCTCACCACACGACCCAAGCCAGCAAGAGTGTAACGACCGACAATGCGCGCTTCAATCTGCGGTGATGCAACCGCCAGCAAACGTCGCCCCGACTCATCGAAGTCCAGCAATGCATCAAGGTGAAAGGGAAAGACAGCACGATCCTGAAAGACCAGTTCTGCAATATCGGCACGAAGCCGTGCGCGGAGGCTATCAAGCTGCATACCCTGGCTGCGATAGTCAATCTGCGCCGTCAGAAGTTGTGGTAACTGATGGCTGCCGAAGAGTGCACTCAGCGGAAGATGCTCGCTTTCAAGTACAAGCCCGACCGCATACGGCCAGCTTAGCGCTACACTTCCCCGTGCCCCCACGCGCGCAGGTTCAGTGGTGGTCTCAAGGTGCACATCGAGCGTGTCCAGACGCAGCATTTCTTCTTCCACTCGCAGAGCAATAGCAGTATGCGCAATCGGAATTCGAGCGATGCGACTGCTGTCGAGCCGAACGCGTGCGGCTATCTGTGCATCAGGCAGCGCCGTTCCTTTGCCGCTGAGTTCAACAGTGGCGTTGATGATCGTTGCAGGAAGCGCGGTATCAATCGCTGCAAGATTAGCGTTGCGGATGCTGCCCCGCAGATCATAACGGAACACCTTTGCCGTGTGGATCTGTGCCAAAAAATCAACACTGGCAGCCGGTGTCGTTGCGCGAACCTGTGCAGCGACGGAATCAGCCGTTCCGCGGGCATCGAGACGTTCGATCGTGCACGTTTCGAGCACGGGCAAACGCGGCAGTTCCAGCCATGGCATCACTGCGAGAACGTCGCTCCAGCCCAGGCGCGAGTGCTCAACGGTGGCATGCCATCGAGATGGACCCTCTGCGCTCAGGTCATCGAGTTCAGCATACCCATGGAGTCGAGTTTCGCCGGTACTCAACCGGGCGTCGGTTATCATCAGTCGGCGATGGGTACCGCTAATGTGTGCACTGAGTGAGATTGCTCTGCCGAGCCGAACGGGAGGTGGCGCAACGTGACGACTATCGCCTGTATCCAGGTGCATAGCAATTTGTGCACGGTATGCAATGCTATCGCTGCCGATGTCAAGGTGTGCCTGCTCGATCTGCAATCGGGAATGCGGCAGCTCCAGTACCAGAACAGGTGTGCGCACGCTGGTGGTATCTGCATGGACAACGCCCCTCGCATTGACTAATTGCAAGCCGCTTGAACGGTCGCTCCACGCGAACTGATCGAGCGCGATTGAATACGTGCGCTGGCGAAGGTGCGCAACGACTGTTGCACTGAGCTGGACTTCCTCCAACCGGGCATGGAGCGGATTGAAACGCTGATCGGGTGTGGGTGCTGTCAGCGAATCGGTGGTGACGATTGTTGCATTCCGTATCTGGAGCGAGCGGATGTAAAGCAGCAACGGCGGTGGTTCCCCCGAGGGCGATGCCGATGGTTTTAGGATGCGCTCGATGTTCCAGCTACTATCCCGATACCGCACAAGAGTCACGCGCGGAGAGTCCAGCACAACGCGTGCTGCGATCGTGCGAAAAATCAACGCTTCGGGTGTGTAGTGAACGTCAATGTGGGGTGCAACCAGAACTGTGTCCCCGCCAACGGCGATGGCAACGCGATCGAGCCGAACACCGCTGAGCAATCGGACCTCGACGCTGCCGATTGATAGCTCTGCCTGAAGCTGATCTCGAAGCAATGATTGTAGCAGCACTGCAAGCCAGCGGTTGACGATCGCTGTTTGCGCCAGCACAAACAGCATTGCACCCACCACCAGCATGAGCGAGCCACTGATAGCAATCGCTAATGCGACGGCACGCAGCAATCGCCGCAGCAGCGGGATGCCATCGGCAAAGCGCGCCGAGAGAATGCCAAATTCGAACCGTCGCTTCATGCTTCGTCTCACAATAGGTGCTGAAAATTACGCCAGACCTGCCCGTACTGCTGCTTGTGCGGCATATACCGCTGCCACCAGCATAAACGGACCACGACTGCCTGGCGTGTGCATCGCCATTGCTCGTAACGACCACACCCCTCGAACTACCACTCATTGCCAGCACGTCCGCACACTTGTCACCCTGAACTTGTTTCAGAGTCTCATTCCTCCCCCAACCGTCACCCTGAACTTGTTTCAGGGTCTCGTTTCTCCCCCAACTGTCACCCTGAACTTGTTTCAGGGTCTCGTTTCTCCCCCAACTGTCACCCTGAACTTGTTTCAGGGTCTTTGCAGATGCCGAAACAAGTTCGGCATGACTACCGGAGAACCAGTAACAGATGCCGAAACAAGTTCAGCATGACGGAGCATGACACAGCATGACGCATGACCCGGCGGGGCACAACAGACGTAGCGCGTTCAGCCAGAACCCAAGCGCCAAAGCAGCATACAAACTGACTCTGCAGTAACCCGTCCCTGTGTACAGCTCCCGTATCTTTGCGGCAGTTTCTCTTTGTATGCAGCATGGCGTACCAATACCTGATTACTGCCGCTCTACCTTACGCAAACGGTTACCTCCATCTTGGTCACATTGCAGGCGCCTACTTACCGGCTGATCTCTATGCTCGCTTCCTTCGGTTAGCAGGTGAGCGTGTGCTATTTGTCTGCGGTTCTGATGAGCATGGCGTGGCGATCACCATCAGAGCCGAGCAGGAAGGAAAATCGCCGCAACAAATCGTGGACCATTACCACGCTGCCAATCGAGCAGCGTTCGAAGAATTCGGTATGACATTCGACGTCTATGGGCGCACCTCCAGTCCCGAACACCATCGTCTGGCGCAAGAGTGGTTTCTCGATTTTTATCATCGTGGTGTGCTCGACCAGCGGGAAGAGCTGCAGTTCTACGATGAGCAAGCCGGCATGTTCTTGCCGGATCGCTACGTCGAGGGAACGTGCCCCAACTGCGGATACGACCGTGCCCGAGGCGATCAATGTGAGCAGTGCGGCGCCTACTACAACCAACTGGAGCTGAAGAATCCGCGTTCGCTCATTAGCGGCTCACCGCCAGCAGTTCGACCAACAACGCACTGGTACTTCCGACTCAGTCAGTTCCAAACTGCACTGGAAGAATACATCGCCTCCCACGCACACGACTGGAAAGAGAACGTGCTTCGACAAGCGCAGGCGTGGCTCAAGCAAGGGTTGGGGGATCGAGCTATCACCCGTGATTTGCAATGGGGCGTTCCAGTTCCCCTGTCGAATGCCGAAGGGAAAGTCCTCTACGTCTGGTTCGAAGCACTGCTCGGCTACATTAGCGCAACGCAGCAATGGGCACATGAGCGTGGCAAACCTGATGCCTGGCGCCAGTGGTGGCTCAGCTCTGACGAGCACGAAACTTACTACGCTGCCTTCATCGGCAAGGACAACATCGTCTTCCACACACTGATGTTCCCAGCAATGCTGATGGCGCGCGGCGGCTATATTCTGCCGGCGAACGTCCCCGCTAATGAGTTTTTGAATCTGGAGGGTCAGAAGTTCTCAAAGTCGCGTAACTGGAGCATTGACCTTCGCGACGCTCTGGCAGACCTTCCCCACCCACATCACCGCGATGCACTCCGCTATGCACTGGCGATGAACTTCCCCGAAACGCGCGATGCAGACTTTACCTGGAGCGATTTCCAAGCCCGCACCAACAACGAGCTGGCAGCGATCGTGGGTAACTATGCCAACCGTGTGCTGGCATTCATCGCACGAAACTTCGACGGTCGCGTTCCACAGCTCGACCCTGCCGACGCAGAGCTACCCAGACTATGGCACGCCATCGTGGACGACGCACTGGCATCACCTGCCCAGAGCGGAAAAATTGTTGCCGATGCTACTGAGCATTTTTCTGCCGAGGAGCGAGCGTTGATTGCCGCGCTTATCAGCGGCAGCACAGCAATTGCCAGAGCCTATCGCTCCTTCCGCTTTCGCGACGGTGTGGGAGAAACCATCAACATTGCTCGCGCTGCAAACAAGTTTTTCAACGATGCAGCACCCTGGAAAACACTCACCGAGCAGCCGTCGCGGTGCGCACGAACTCTGTTTGTCTGTGTGCAAGCGCTCCGCGCCATTGGGATTGCACTGGCACCCGTTACCCCGAACCTTTCTGCTCGTATCCAGCAGTTATGCGGCATCGAACATCCCCAGACCGGAGACGGGGACAGCTCATCGGGCGGCGTCAACACATGGGCGACGATTCCTCTGCCCGCCGTTGCTCAAGGAACGCGCCTTGGTCCGGCGGAGCGCTTGGTGGAGCTTGTCAGCGACGAGCAGATTGCGACCTGGCGCGCAAAGCTTGGCGCACCGTCGCAGGCGAATACTGCCGACGGCGAACGCATTACCATCGAGGATTTCGGACGGATCGAGCTGCGCACCGCTCGCATCCTTGCCGCTGAGCGAGTCCCAAAATCCCAGAAGCTCATCAAACTGACCGTTGACCTTGGCACCGAGCATCGGCAAATTGTTGCCGGTATTGGTAAACACTACACACCCGATGAGCTGGTAGGTTTGGACGTTGTCGTCGTCGCCAATCTTCAACCAGCACGCTTGATGGGCGTTGAATCAAACGGGATGCTCCTGGCTGCCAACAGCGGTGAGCATCTGGTCATTGTTTCACCGCGCGGAGAGGTTCCACCCGGCTCGGTTGTGCGGTAGTAAATTCGCCACCAGTTCCACCGATGCACTGCGTGCAATGATTGCCTACCTTGTCGGACGGCTCGGCTACACAGTGGCAATGCTACTGGGAGTGGTCACCGTGTCGTTTTTTCTGGTGCGAGCGATTCCCGGTGATCCTGCGCGCGTCATGCTCGGGCAGCGTGCCGACGAAGCCACACTGGAAGCACTCCGCGAGCAGTACGGCTTCAACAAACCGCTCTACGTGCAGTACTGGCGCTACATCGAGCGTTTGGTCGTTGGAGATTGGGGGCGTTCGATCGCATCGAACCGTCCGGTGCTGGAAATCATCGCCGACCGACTACCGGCGACGGCATTGCTGGCATCGGTCGCCATGGTGGTTGCAACGATCGCTGGCATTGTGTTAGGCATCGTTTCTGCCCTGCGTGCCAACACGTGGATTGACAGCGCCACGATGGCTGTTGCTCAATTCGGCATTTCGGTTCCCTCGATCGTGATGGCAATTTTCCTAGCGGTCCTTTTCGGCGAAATTCTTCCCTGGTTCCCGATTGCTGGTTACATTGACCGCGGCATGGAATACCTGGTCTTGCCCGCACTCACGCTCGGTATCCGTCCACTGGCAATCATCGCACGGGTGACTCGCTCGAGCATGCTCGATGTGCTCGGTCAAGACTACATCCGCACTGCGCACGCAAAAGGCTTACCGCGCTGGCGGGTTACCCTCGTCCATGCGCTGCGCAATGCACTCAACCCAGTGGTCACAACCGTTGGAACCTGGTTTGCGGGTTTGCTTGCTGGTGCATACTTTGTCGAGTACATTTTCAACTGGCCCGGAATCGGCAGCGCTGCATTCGATGCAATCACCAAGCTGGACTATCCTGTCATTCAAGGCACGGTGCTGTTTACGGCTGTCGTCTTTGTAGCGGTCAACTTTCTGTCCGACGTGCTCTATGCCGTGCTCGATCCACGCGTCGAACTGTTACACGCATCGGCAGCATGACGATGGTAGCAGCCGCAGCACTGGCATTGCTTGTTGCCTGCTCGGTCCAGGAGCAGTTACACCACCCCACCACACGTCTATCACCATCGGAGAAGCAATCAGCTATGCAGAACGACACACTGGAGGTTGCAACATTTGGTGCCGGCTGTTTTTGGTGCACCGAAGCGATTTTTTCCCGTCTCGATGGCGTCATCTCTGCTGTCCCAGGCTACAGCGGTGGCACCGTCCCCAACCCAACTTACGAACAAGTCTGCACTGGCACCACTGGTCATGCCGAGGTTTGCCAGATCACATTCGACCCTCGACGCATTTCGTACGACGAGCTGCTGGAGGTTTTCTGGAAAACCCACGACCCAACAACACCGAACCGCCAGGGCAACGACGTCGGCACACAGTATCGCTCGGTGATTTTTTACCATTCGGAGCACCAGCGTGAACGTGCTGAGTACTACAAGCGTGCCCTCAGCGACAGTGGCATTTTTTCAGCGCCGATTGTCACCGAGATTGTGCCGTTTACCGCGTTCTATCCGGCAGAGGAATACCACCACCGTTACTTCGAGCGTAATCCGGAGAAAGCATATTGTGCGCTGGTTATTCGTCCGAAGGTCGAGAAATTCGAGCGCATTTTCCGTGCGAAGCTACGCCCATGAGTCGGAAGCCACCACAGAAAAAGCGATTTCTCCGAACGCCGAGCTATCCCGGCGGGACCAAGGCGCTGCAGGAATTTATTCAGCGCAATCTCCGCTACCCAACGGAAGCACTGGTGCACCGCATCGAAGGGGATGTTCACATCGCCTTTGAGGTGGATGAAGAGGGCAGAGTGCTGCGCCCACGAGTGGTGCGCGGTCTCGGCAGCGGCTGCGATGAAGAAGCGCTGCGTCTGGTTTCGATGCTGCGCTATAAGCCCGTGCGGAATCGAGGTGTCAAGGTGACCTCGCACATGGACATTGTCATTCACTTTCGCCTGCCGGTGGCGCAGCCGGTGCAGGTGGTCTATACGTACCGTCCGGCGAACTCATCAGCAGCGCAATAGCTGAAACCCAAACGATGTCGCGCTGCGAACAGCCACGCGAGAGGTCTGAGTATGGCTTTGCCAAGCCCTGGACGATGGGACCGAGCGCAATCGCACGAGCGAGTCGCTCGGTGAGCTTGTAGGCAATGTTACCGGCGTCAAGGTCAGGAAAAATGAGCACTGTTGCCATTCCCGCAACGGGCGAGCCGGGAGCTTTTCGCTGCGCGACGGCAGGCACAAGTGCTGCATCGCCTTGCAGTTCGCCATCGGCAAGCAGCGTGGGCATGCGGTGCTGTGCAAGCGACACTGCACGCTGCACCTTCTCCACGCGCGGATGAGAAGCGCTGCCCTTGGTCGAAAACGAAAGAAATGCCACGCGCGGTTCGCTGCCCATGATGCGGCGATAGTTCTGGCTGGTCGCAATCGCAATCTCGGCGAGCTGCTCTGACGTTGGGTCCGGAACAACCCCACAGTCGGCGTAGAACAAAACCTGCCGCGGCAGAATCATCACAAAAAAACTACTGGCGACGCTGCCGCCCGGCGCAAGCCCAACGGTCGAGAGCGCTGCGCGTAGGACCTTGCTTGTCGTCGTCACGGAGCCAGCGACAGCAGCATGGACCTCGCCCCGATGCAGCATGACCCCCGCAGCATAGAGCGGTGACTGTACCCGCTGGCGAATCTCCTCTGGTGTTAGGTTGCGATGCGGTCGCGAGCGCTGGTAGTGTTCGGCAAGCTCATCAGCGCGCTCGGCTGGATCAGCGATTGCAATGTCGGAGGTCAACTGCAGTCGGCATGAGCGCGCAAAGCGCCGAATCTCATCGGGCTGCCCAACCAGGACCGGCTGAGCAATCTTTCGTTTTACCAGATAGACAGCAGCGCGGAGAGTGCGTTCATCGCAGGCATCGGGGAACGCAATACGCCCGCCGATTGCTGCAGCGCGATCTTCGAGAGCTGCCAGAAACTCTTGCTGGAATCGTGTCATCGTATCCGCTGAAAATGGACCAGCGCAAAAATCCGTAGAAGTACCGATTGCCCATGATTTGAGGTCATCGTAGTTTGCGCAGTGTGAGGGTACACAACTCTGTTAGAGGGGGCTCTCTACTCCGGGATAGGTCGGGGCGTGCGGCATGCGCCGTGCGCCCCTGCCTTTTGTTCAGCGGAAGATGTGGTCTGGTGATTCTCCCACCATGCAGTGCATCCGTTTCAATGCGTTATGCTGCCTCATGCCGGCTCACGCTCCGTCATACCGAATCATGAAAAGTCATGCCCAGTCATGAACTGTCATGCCGAACTTGTTTCAGCATCTGATTCCGTCTGGGTTGTCATGCCGAACTTGTTTCGGCATCTGGAAAGACCCTGAAACAAGTTCAGGGTGACAAGTGTGCGGAAGTGCTAGCAATGCGTGTGTGCGTGGCATTCGCGTGTCATGCTGAACTTGTTTCAGCATCTCGCCGTAATTTTCACTACCACGCACACATCACACTGAGCATGGAGTCACTGGCTACCTATCGGCGCACACACCGAACAACGCTGGCACAGAGCCTGGTTTTTGTTGTGTTGGCAGCACTCGGTGCGATTGTGTTCTTTGAACTGGTCGCACTACCGATTCTGGCGCTTATCTTTCGGGATTCGCTCGGCGCGGAGGTTCGGTACCTGAGTCGTTGGTTTGAATGGATGCTCATCAGCGACAGCGGCGCGCAACTGTATCGGGAGGCGGACGCGAAAGTGTACATCTTCAACCCCTTGCTCTCGCTATTGCCGGTGGTGTGTGCTGTTGGATTCGGGATTGCAGCGTTTGTCAGCGCGCTGTTGCCGCGCTCGGTGGGACTAGTCCGAAAAAATTTGGAACGAGAAATAGCCTACGCACTCTACCACTTAGCACACCACGCCCTCGGCGCTGTCGCAAGCGAAGAGGAGATTGCAGCGCTACGCCACCGCATCGAATCGGCAACGCCAGAGCAACTCCATCACCTCGAAGAAGAACTGGGCAGTTCGCACGAGGAGCTTCTCTTGGTGCAGCGGTCGTTGCTGTGGGCACGCGGTGGCTTCAAGCGTTTGCTCTACCTTGGGTCAGCACTGCGGCTGTATTTGCGCAATCACTTCACAGTCGAGTACGAGCAAGCGGTGTTGGGAAGCATTTACGTTGGAGCGGCAGTGCTGATCATCATCATCGGCTTGCGAGGATTGCAGTTTATCCCGAAAGAGCGCCCCTCGCTGGTGCTGTTTGCGATTTCGCTGGAATTTGTCCTTCTAATCGCGTATGCCCTGACGCTCATCTTCTCCCGTCCTGATGAGACAGTCTCTGGACAGCCGGGGCAGGCACTGGAAATTCGCGCTGCGGGGAGCTTCGCAGCCGGCCCGCTTGCGTCGGTTCGTTCTGCGGAAAAACTCTTGCGGATGTTCATCGCTCTGCCGCCGCCGAATCCGCAGCAGAACGACGTTCCCAGCCGCGAGCAATCGCACTGAACACAGCAAAATGGATGATCGCGTGCTCGAGCGGCCGGATTGGATTCGGCACCAGTTCGCACAGCCACCGCGATAGACTCGATCGCGCAAGCTGCCGCAGCAGACGGTCACGCAGACGCGTTCCCAGCAGGTAGCGCAATCCAAAAATACGCCGCTCATCGGGGTGCTGTTGGTGGATAAACGGCAGATTCTCCGCCCCGAACTGCTCCAGTTGCGCCAGCGCCTGGTCGAGCGTTTTGTTCATGCGGCTGTAGCCAACCGCGCGCGCGTTGAACAGCACCGGTATGCCAAATCGTTTTTCCAGTCGCAGTGCGAACTCTGTATCGCCGCCGCCATAGCCGCGCATGCGTTCATCTTGCCCGCCTATCTCAACGAACAGGTGACTCGGCATAGCAAGATTCCCCGTGGCTAAATAGTAAGCCGGCACTGGTTGACGGTCGCCGTATTTGTTCTTGCCGCGCCGCTGCAGGTAGCGTGCCCAGACATTGTCGCCAGCGTTGGTATAGCGCACATCGCCCAACGAAACGCACCAGGTGTGATCGAGTAATTGCTCGTGCTGATAAAGCCAGTCGGGTGCGGGAACGATGTCCGAATCGAGCATTGCCAGCAGTGGCGCGCGCAGATGCGTGAGCGCAAGATTCCGCGTGGCATTGCGCCCACGGTGCGCATTGCCGGGGTGACTGAGGACCAACGAATCGGTACCAGGCAGACCAATGCGCTCGACCAACTGGCGCACCGCAAGACTGGCACCATCAATGCAGAGCAACACACGGAACGACGAAACCGTTTGCCGCTGCAAACCCTCAAGGCATGCCTGCACCTCCTGCGCATTCTCGTAGGCGGGGATGATGACGTCGAACCGAACGCTCATTGCGATGCCTGAGCAATAACCTCGAAGGCTATATCGGCGAAATTGAAAAGACCACGCCGACCGACGATCCATTCTGCCGCAAGCACAGCACCGAGCGCGAAGCCTCGACGGGATTTTGCTGTGTGAGTGATTTCAATTGTGTCGGATGCCGAATCAGCCGTAATCGTATGGATGCCAGCAATACTGCCCACTCGTGCTGAGCTAATCGTGATTGCATCGCTCGGCGGTGATTCGGGCGACGTGTGAACGTGGGCAGTATACGGCAAGTGTTCACGCAGCGTGCGTGCAAGCAGCAGCGCCGTCCCACTGGGATGATCCCGTTTTGCGCGATGGTGTGTTTCGTGGATATGGAGCTGGTAGCCGAGTGAGGGTGCCAGCATCTGAGCAAGCTGTGCTGCCAGTCGCACCGTCATCGCAACACCGATGGAAAAGTTTGCTCCGACGACAATGCCAATGCGTTCGGCGGCAGCAGCAAGCATACCAGCATTGTCGTTCCAGCCCGTCGTCCCAAGAACCAGCGGAACGCCCGCATCAGTGCAGAGCGCCAGATGACGTTCGACTGCCGATGCACTCGAAAAATCCAGCGCAGCATCTGCGTGGAGCAACTGATCAGCCGTGACAGGCTCGGTAGTGCATGCCCGCACAACGACCTGATGCCCGCGTTCGAGCGCCAGACGCTCGATCTCTTTGCCCATTCGTCCGTAGCCGAGCAAGGCAAGACGGAGCGAAGTCATCGTACCTCGGCGGGAATGTCACTGCTGACGAGCCGCCCTTCGTAGAGCGCCAGGCGGTGGGTGGCGGCAAAGTGCGCTGCTAAAAATGGATCGTGCGTCGCAACGATGATCGTTGCACCGCGCTGGTTTTCCGTGCGGAATTCCTCGGCAATGCGGGCGGTGGTGTCCACATCAAGATTGCCCGTCGGTTCATCGGCGATAATGCACTCTGGTTCGGTGGCAACAGCACGGGCAATGCCGACAAGATGCCGCTCACCCATTGAGCACTCCGCGGGGAATTTTTCGCGAAGGTATCCGATGCCGAACCGTACCAGGACATCCAGTGTTCGCCGGCGTGCTTCCGCGCGGGGGACCTTTCGCAGTAGCAACGCCAGCAGCACGTTGTCGAATACCGTCAGCTCATCGAGCAGGCGGACGTCCTGGAAGCAAATCCCCAGCGCACGCCGTAGGTGCACCAGATGCCGACGCCGCAGCGTGCTGGTTCGTTGACCGTTGACGAAAACTGCACCGGCGGTCGGCAATACATCGGCGTAGAGAAGTCGCAGAAAGGTGGTTTTTCCGGAACCAGTCGGACCGGTCACCAGCACCATACTCCCTGCAGGGATGTGCACACTGATCGCGCTCAGTGCTGGCATGGTATCAAACTGGACGGCAACGTTCTGGAGATCAAATTGCATACGACCGCACCAAAGAGTAGCCAAGCAAAGTTACGGCGCTATGCACCGTGGGGACCGGTTTTGGGCAGTGGTGCGCGGTCACGGACGTAGTGATCAAGCCACCAGCGAATATCGCGGTCACTTTCGGCGCGACGTCCGGCAAGAATGTGATCGGCGTTGTCGTAGAGGATGAGCTTGTAGGGAAAATGCAAGCGTTGCAATTCCAGCGCAAGGTGGAGGCTTTGCTCTGGTTCGACGCGGCGGTCGCCAGTGCCATGCAAAATCAATAGCGGTGTCTGGCGCGGTAATTCATTTGCCCAGACAAGGACAGACCGCTCGCGGAGCTGCTCTTCGGTATCTCTGGCTGGATCGAGGAATCGCCCAAAGACCCGGCGAATGTGGGACTGCGGAGAACAGCGGTGGAGCATCGTCGGTGCACCGATGGTGACAGCGGCGCGAAAGGCTGTCGTGCGGCGAAGCATCATAAACGCCATCATGCCGCCACGGCTACCGCCGACTAGCCCGATACGGTCGGTATCAACCGAGCCAAGCTGCGCCAGCAGAGGCAGTACGTTGAGCGCATCGCGGACATCACCGTCGCCCCACTGCTCGGTGCCCTCGCTCCCGCCTTGCCCACGGTAGTTGCTGGCAACCACAACATACCCCCAGCTTGCGATCGTGCCGATGTACTGAAAGGCTCCCTCCGGCTGGAGCGCAGCACGAGGACCAGCACCGCCACGGTTGAACACGACAGCAGGGTATGGCGCCGTTGCAGGCGGCGGCATGGCTAAAAAGCCACCGATGCGCAACCCCTCGCTCCAGTACGTAATGGCGAACATTTGCACCTGTTCAAAGCGAGCTGCATCCTGGCTGCTGAGGCGGCGGCGCATGATATTGCGTGTGCTCGGCGGCATTGGCACCGGCACCATTGATTCCAGCGTTCCGTCAGGTTTCATTGCTTCGGCTGGCGGTAACGCGTCCGGTACTTTTCGGCAAGTCGCGTCTGCTTGCTCTCGAGCGACACCACCCGACCGCGTATAAATGCCCGTTCGATCCGATTGGTGAGCGCATCGAGTACATCACCACTGCTGACGATCAGCGTCGCATCTTTGCCCACATCAATCGAGCCGAGGCGATCTGCCACGCCGAATATTTCTGCCGGCGAGAGCGTGATCGCTCGCAGTGCTGCATCGCGATCCAGCCCAAAGGCAACAGCCGTTCCCACCTGGAAGGGGAGATTTCGCTGCTGCCAGAATCCAGCATCGCCGATAGCAAACGGTATCTGCGCCTGCGCTAAGATCACTGGCAGCCGATACGGAAGATCGTAGTCCTCTTCGTCGCGCATCGGAAGGCTATGGACACGTCCAACAATCACCGGAAAGCCGCTTTGTTTGATTTCGTCGAGGCAGCGCCAGGCATCGGAGCAGCCCACCAGAATTGCACGCACGCCGAAGTGCTTGGCGAACTCAATGGCGCGAAGAATTTGCTTGTATTCCCAGCAGCGAATCATCACCGGCAGTGTCCCATCGAACACCGGGCGAAGCGACTCAAACCGACGATCGCTTTTTGTGACACGACCTTCCGACGCAGCACGAGCATACATCTGCGCCTGCCGGAAAAAGTCGTAGAGCATCTCGATTTGCTTTTCGGCATCGCGACGTTGTTGCTGGGGGCTGCGTCGTATCCACGGCGCTCGATACGTTGCCAGCGATGGGAAGTTCACCACCACTGCTGCCTGACGCTGTAGCGCAATATCTTCTCGCGTCCACCCATCGAGCTGCATCACCGACGCAATGCCGCTGACAAGCCCACCATCGGGCGCGACTGTTGCAACAAGGATGCCGTTGGACCGCACAGTCGGGATGACTTCACTGTCGGGGTTATAGGCAACGTCAGCACGCACGTTTGGATTGAATTGCCCAACCTCAGCAACATCGCGCGTGGCTCGCACTGCCTCGATTTCAATCAAACCGATGCTCGTGTGCGGCGCAAACAGTGCGGGATAAATGTTCTTGCCGCGACAATCTATGCGCACCGCATCAGGCGGAATAGGCACATCCTTTCCAACCGCGGTGATCTTGCCCTGATCGAAAACGACCGTGCCACCGTCAATTGTCCCATGACTCACCGTAAAGACACGTCCGCCCACCAGCGCAATCGGTTTCTGCTGCGGTGGTCCAGGAGTTTCGGTGTGTGCAGCAGCATACGCCCAGACACATACGCTCAACACAACAAAAGCAAGCATAACACGATTCCTCAAGCAGTGATGGATCGCTCTTTCAAAGATACTTCGAGGTTCGCAAAAATGAAATGCCCCTCGACGTCACCACAACATCGAGGGGCACTCCCCGGAGACCTTTCACCACCACAACGAAAGGAGGCATCACGTACTCTCTCCCAGCGCGAAAATAATACGGCACAGGCTGGCATGCAAGCACTTTTTTCACGGGTGACTTGTAAGCGACGACGACTGTGAATAACCAGCAAAAATTGGCACGATTTTGTCTGTTGGGGTCTGCACTTTTCGGGCACAGAACAACGCCGCACAACACAGCACACGCTGCACGGTTACTTTTGCGCCGTGTGATTTTCTACCCTTTGCGTTACTGTTCACCATGGCGCAGACGTTGAACACTCATCGCTTCGATCGCTGGCACGTCCTTGCAGCCTGCGCAGCAATCATGGGCGCTGCCATTGCGCTCTACTGGCATACCCTCGACTATGGCTACACCGACCTCGACGACTTGATTTTCATACGGGAGCGAGAATCATTCAATCGCGATGCCGGCAATCTGCTGCGCGCATTCGGGCGCGGCGTCTTTGTGGACTCTGGCGATACGTACTACCGCCCGCTCTTGCTGTGGACGTTCATTGCTGATCGCCATCGCGAAGGACGAATCGGGCAGACACTCCACTCCGACGGCTCGCCGCGCGACGTGCTACGCACGTATCGAGCGACTAACATCGCACTCCATGCCATTGCTGCGGTGCTGGTTTTTCTGTTTCTACGGCGGTTGTTGAATCGGGATCTGCTCGCATGGCTGCTGGCGCTGCTGTTTGCGGTGCATCCTGCGCTGGTGCAGGCGGTCGTGTGGATCCCAGGGCGCAATGATTCCATGCTCGGCATTGCGACCTTCGGCTATGGCATCGTCACAGTGGCGTGGATGGAACGCCGACGGTGGTGGCTGCTGGTGGCGGGATTTATTCTGCTGCTCGGCGCTCTGTTCACCAAAGAAACTGCCCTGATCGTTGGACCAACGGTGTTGGGCGCACTGGCGCTCTGGCGATGGCAAGGGAAAGAAACGCTTCGAGCATTGGTGATGCCTCTGGTGCTATGGGCGGCATCAAGCCTGCTGTGGGCAGTGTTTCGTGCTCATGCGACTGTAGAGCCATTACCGACTAATCTTGCCGAGCTTGCCGGAATTTTCCTGGAGCGAGTGCCGCTCTACCTCCAGTATCTGGGCAAGTGTCTGCTGCCGGTGGAGCTGTCGGTTTTTCCGCGGTTGGAGGATACGTCGCTGCTGCCGGGCATCGGGGCAAGCCTCATTGTTGCCGTGCTGCTCTGGCGTGGCAAAAGTCAACTCCGGTGGCAGACAGTCGTCGCAGCGATTGCGTGGTATGTGCTGTTTCTGTTGCCCGCGCTCATCGTACCGCGCCACATCAACCAGGAAGCTTACGAGCACCGCCTCTACGTTCCGATGATTGGTGTACTCTGGCTGCTCGGCTCGGTCGCATCGGGTTTGCCGCGTCGGCTGGTCTGGAGCAATGGGCTGCTGCTGGTCGGTGTGTTCAGCATCCTCGCCTGGCACCGGAGCGAGTCTTTCCGCAATCGGATCGTGTTCTGGGAAGAAGCCGTGCGCACCTCTCCCCATTCGGCATACGCACGCATGATGCTGGGAGCACGCTACTATCTCGACAAAGTCAACCCACGCAAAGCCGAGGGCGAACGTTTGCTCTGGGAAGCATATCGAATGGACAGCACGCAGAAGTACATCAACTACTACATCGGCAATGTGTACTGGGATCGGGGTGACTTCACGCGGGCGAAGGTGCATTACCAACGCGAGCTGGCGCTCATCCCATCATGGCCGGAGCTGTACTTCCGCCTGGCACGCATCGCTTTCGAAGAAAAACAACTTGACTCGGCACGCATACTGTTGGAACGCCAGCTACGCCTTGCGCCGGGCGATGCGCAAGCGAACCACAATTTGCTGCTCTTGTACATTGACACCGGACGGCTCGACGACGCACGCCGCCATGCTGCTCGAATGCAGGCTCAAGGATTGACGGTTTCACCGGCGCTGCTCGAGCGCATCGAACAATCAGCAGCACCCAATTAAACCATCGCTCTCTGCGCCGAGTCAGAGCGCACGGTTACGGTGAATGCTCGGCTGTGTTACTGCCGTCGCCGTGAGCACGATTTTTTATACCAACGGAGTTTGTCATGGGCGCACTCGATCGCTACACCGGACCCTGGGATGAGCGACATGCCGGACATCTGCTGCGACGCACAACCTTTCTGAGTGCTCGGCGGTTTGCCCGCCAATTGATGGACTTGGGACTCGATGCCGCTGTCGAGCAATTACTTGCCGACCAACCAGCACCCGAACCGCCGCTTGATCCTGCCACCGGACAAACGTGGGTCAACAATACAAGTCCTATCCAGAACGATGCGCAGTATCGCCTTATGGTCAAAGCGTGGTGGCTCGAGCAGATGCTCCGCACCGATCGGCTTTCGATCATCGAAAAAATGACGCTGCTGTGGCACAACTACTTTGCCACCGAAGCCGACACCATTGCCGACTCACGCCTGCAGTACCACCATAACGCCATGCTCCGGCGATATGCTCTCGGCAATCTCAAGGAACTCACCTTTCGGGTAACGATTGACCCCGGCATGCTGCGATACCTCAACGGCGATCAGAACACAGCCCAGAAGCCGAACGAAAACTATGCCCGCGAGCTACAGGAGCTGTTCACCATCGGCAAAGGTCCTGAGCGTGCACCGGGCGACTACACACACTACACCGAACATGATGTGCAGCAAGCAGCACGCGTTTTGACCGGCTGGCGTGTGTTGCGGAACGGAGATCCCAGTACCAGCGTCTTCAGCGCCAATCTTCACGACAGGGGCGATAAGCAATTTTCCGCAGCTTATGGCAATCGCGTCATTCGAGGGCGAACAGGTTCAACCGCTGGAGCCGAAGAACTCACTGAATTGCTCGACATGATCTTCTCGCAGGAGGAAACGGCGCGTTTCTTTGTGCGCAAGCTCTACCGCTGGTTTGTGTTTTACCAGATTGACGAGCGCACCGAAAGCGAGGTTATCGAACCGCTGGCGCAACTGCTGCGCCAGTCGGATTACCAGGTCAAGCCGGTGCTCAGTGTCCTGCTCAAGAGTGCACACTTCTACGACGAACAGAACATCGGGGCAATGATCAAAAGTCCGCTCGATTTTATCGTCATGACGATGACAACCGCTGGCTTCACTCTGCCGGCGAATGCACAGGATAAAGCCCGATTGCTCAATGCGCTCCTGGTCGTAGCAGCAGCCCTGCAGCAGAATCCGATGGACCCGCCCAGCGTTGCCGGCTGGCCAGCATACTACCAAACGCCCGACTACTATCGCCTCTGGATCAACAGCGCAACGTTGCCGACGCGATATGCTCTGACCGATACGATTTTGTTTGGCAGTCGCCAATTGCCGCGTGGATACATTCTCGATGTGCTCGCGTTTGCCGAGCGCACCAGCAGCAACCCGGGCGACTACGCTCAACTCATCGCCGATCTGGAGCAAGAGCTGATGCCGGCGTATCCGCTCACCGCCGAGCAGCGCGACTACCTTGCGCGCTCGGTGCTCATGGCGGGTGGGCAGGTGTACGAATGGGCGCAAATCTGGGCTGCCTACAAAGCCAATCCCACCGATCCATCGGTGCGCGGTGCTGCCCAGCAGCGTTTGCAGAACCTGCTCCGCACAATGTTCCGTATGGCAGAATACCAATTGATGTAACCACCTGGAGGCATGAAATGAAACGCCGTGATTTTCTGAAGACAACCTCACCGCTGATCGCACTGCCCCTGGTGCTCGGCGGGTTTCCCATTGGAGCCGTAGCTCGCTCCCGCACGTTCGATCCGCTCTGGCAAATTCTCAGCGCGACCGACCGCGTGCTCGTCCTGATCCAGCTCAACGGTGGCAACGACGGCATCAACACGGTCGTTCCGCTCGATCAACTCAGCACGTACTACCAGGTTCGCCCACAGGTCGCGCTGCCCGAATCGAAACTGCTCCGCATAACCGATACGGCAGCACTTCACCCCGCCATGAGCAGCATCGAGCGGATGTTCAACGACGGCATGGTGACTATCGTCCAGGGTGTTGCCTATCCAAATACAAACCTATCGCATTTTCGGTCAACCGACATCTGGATGACCGCCTCCGACTACAACCAATATCTCTCGACCGGCTGGATGGGGCGCTACCTGGACACACTCTACCCGAATTATCCGACGGGCTATCCCAACGACAATGCACCCGATCCTCCCGCGGTGCAGATCGGCGCCGTCATGGCGTTGGCGCTCCAGGGTCCGCTTGCGTCAATGGGTCTGGCACTGCAAGACCCGCAAACGTTCTACGACATTATCAACGGCACCCAAAGCAGCATCTCTGTTGGCATACCCGATACACGCCCCGGTCACGAGCTTGCCTATCTCCGCGAAGTGGAGATCAAATCGCAGATGTATTCCACCAGCATCAAAACCGCTGCCGACAAAGCGCAAAACAAAGCCACTTACCCAACCAACAATACACTCGCCGATCAACTCAAGATCGTTGCCCGACTGATCGCCGGCGGTTTGCAAAGTCGTGTGTATTTAGTGTCCATCGGCGGTTTCGACACACACTCTGCACAAGTGGACACCGCCGACACCACGCTCGGCACGCATGCGACACTTCTGGGACGACTCTCCGATGCTGTCGCTGCATTTTTCGATGATCTCCGTTTGCTGGGCATCGAGGACCGCGTCGTGGCAATGACGTTTTCTGAATTCGGACGGCGTGTGGCATCCAATGCCAGCAACGGCACCGATCATGGCACGGCTGCACCGATGTTTGTGTTCGGCACACAGGTCATCCCGGGTATTCGCGGCACCAATCCGAGCCTGTCAGAACTCGACAACAACGGGAACTTGCAGATGCAATACGACTTCCGCCAGGTGTACAGCTCCATCCTCGCACAGTGGTACGGTGCCGATCCGACGACGCTGCAGACGGTCATGCTCAAGGATTTCCCGACGATTCCAATCATCCGCACCAGTACTACATCCGTGGACGACTCGCAGCCGGCGAACTACTCCGCGCTTGGCATTGCTCCCAATCCTGTTGCTGCGGGGGAATCGCTCAATCTGATGTTCACGCTTCCGGCAGCGGCACCGGTCAACGTTGAATTTCACGACACACTGGGCCGCTTGATTACGCAAACAAGCATCGGTTACCTGCCTGCGGGTTCGCACCGTGTGAGCATTGCAGCGCCGCTTGTTAGCAGTGGAATGCTCACCTGCACACTCCGAGCCAGCGACTGCGTCGCGCGCGGGACGGTCGTGGTGCAATAGCGCCAGAGGTTCATTGCCGCTACACCATCGCTGCAGCAAGCATGCTTCTGCCCGACATGGCACAAAAACGTAATGTGTGATAAGCGTTATTGATGAAAAGTAGTAATGTGCCACGAATACGACCTTTTCTTGTCTCTTACTTAGTCTGTTTTGGTAGCTGTAAGCGGTATGCTACGATTAAAAGGTTATTATTCTGGTCAAGCGCCGTACCAATTATAGTACCTCGATTGAAAAGGTGAGGTATGAAATGATTACCGGCATACAAATCGTGCGGATATATAGGTTTCCCATCCGATCTGCAGATATGGATATACTCTGAGTGTTTCACACGCTTATCGGTATAGTCTATGACTCCCTCAGGATATTCTTCATTCCGATACGAAATAAGGATGAGATCATTGCTTTGATCGTACAAGAGATGGCGATACACGAGCGACGATATCCAGTGTTGTATCGGCCTATTTTTAAAAGGGGAATCAATCGGAATATCATTGTTCGGTATGCGATAGGTTGTTGATAATTGGACTGGTATGCTTTTGCGAAGAACTCCGGGCTTTTCCCATACTTTTAGCACTGTACTAAATTGTTCGAGGGTAAGAAATGCATCACGATAACAGCCGCACGCATTTCCATACCAGTGGGACAACAAGTAATGACTGTATATGCTATCTGGACCCTTCATTGTGTATTGAATACGTCCCCTCGCATCAAGAGCGATTGCTACCGTGTCTCGCTCATTGAGGTAGCGCGGTTCTTTCGATGGATATCCAATACCCAGCAGGATATCTCCATCACAATACTCCAAATTCACATCCCACCGATAACGAGGAAGATACGTGATCTGCTCGAGCTTGTCCTCACCTACACGATAGAGCGCCAGGTAGCATCGCTTCTCATATGTATAACCGTAAATCAACACAACACTATCCTGAACCATCCACGCGATATCGAATATATACATGCAATGCAATGTATCCAATTTCACTGGTACAACCTTCACTACACTCCCTTGTCTATTCACAACCCGCACAGCACATTCCAACGAATTGATAAGTATGAAAGTCTGCATATCACTTGTTGCAAGCAGCCTCCGCACGAAGGTGGATTTCAGTGGTTGATCTTTAGGAGTTCGAACTTGCAACACCCATTCCTGCATAAGCTCACGTGCTATTCTCTCTTGAGTTCGTTGATTCCGTTTGAGTATAGCTCTGATTGAGTCTCCCACTCCAGGACTGCTCGGTGAAGTACATAATTGCAACACTCCATTGTCATCCAGCACAAGTAATGCTGGCAGCCACCGTATGCGGTAGTAGCTTCGATATATTTGATACGGATCACCAACAACCGGAAATTCCCACCCTGCTTCATTCCGGTATGTTTCAGCTTCTAATTGAGTAAATTCATTCAGAAATGTTACATATTCAACGGTATCATCCCGGAACTTTTCGTACAACACCGGAATGTTTTTTTGGCAAACTACACACGAAGATTTATCCAGAAAGATGTAAATCCTGATGCGATAACTGTTCTGTGGTGTAAGGACGCGGACAGTATCACCGACACCCCAATCAGAAATATTGTTATCTGAATACGTAGCGGCAGCGCTCGAGATCAATAGCACTGCAAAGAATACTGCTTTCATATCATCTACCTCATCTACTGATAGTGCATGTGTTGGAGGGGAGTGTGGAAACACTCCCCCTGGCCAACAGCAAATCTACGGCATCGGGATGAAGACTGTGTAATGCCCTTCCTCATCCGTCGTGATACCAGCAAGGTTGACAGAAACTCCCTCAAGCTGAGGGTAGGCAGGACACGACGAGACAACAATGTAATCGCTCGGTGTAAACGGATAGTTTTTGCCATCCCGAACGATAAGATTCCAGTTGCCGCTCTCATCCAGCACAGAAAAACGCACCTCGTCGAGTACCAGATCAATCGTGAAACCACCAGGAACGGGATTGACAACACCCGGCTTGCTTTCATCGCAAGGTTCGATAACACAATCGACACCTGCATCGTAGCAAGCATGCCGATTCGCATTGTATTCGTAGATTCCAGCGCCAAGCTCTACCTTGCGGTGAACCCAACAATCTGTTGTAGGCATAGCAGATATCGAACACACGGCAACAATCGTTGCCAAAAGATGCTTTTTCATAAGCTCATCGAGAATAGTGAAACAATCTACTTTCCTGCAGCTGCTCTGGTCGGCACCATACCGGCTGCAACGCCTGCACCCGAACTCCACCGCCGGTGCCGCAGCACATGCGTCCGAATGCGTAAGACGTTCACAACCGGTACACCATAGCTGCTGCAAGCATGCTCTAAGCCCCATGGTGCGTGAAACGTAAATGTGTGACACTAGGGATAGAAAAAATGCAATCTTCTTTTCAGGGCAATCTGTCTACAATATCAGTGTTCCACCTCCGGAGATTACTGACTCTGGAAAGAGTAGCATATGCCCGCTTTCCACAAACTGAAACACGAAAGCCTTCACTTGTATTATTGCATCTGAGCATTATCCGACAGATGAGACTATGGCATTCCGGAAAAGACTGCCACACTGGACAAATGCCGATGAGAACTCACTCTATTGTCGGCTTGACAAATTCCGCCGCTCCATCGAATCGAGTATGCGTTATTTCCGGCTAGCTGATGGGAAAGCATGCGTGCCGTCTGAATGGATCGCAGATGCTGTCGCTGATGCAATTACATCGGTGTTTTTCAAACTTTACGTCCTACCGCTCGACGAACACCCACCCGATCACGACCTCCGTAGACTACTTTTCAAATGCGCCCGCAACAACTTGAGCAACATTTGCAAGCACCATCGACGGATGCTCTACGTACCCGATGAATACTTCGAGGACCACTGCAGAAGTTATTCAAACCCGGAGACGGTAACCGATCTGCATTTAATCGAAGAACTGCTCGACAGGTACTTTTCACCTCTCGACCGCGAAATCATCATACTCACCATGTATGGTTACTCATCGGAACAAATCGGCGATATGTTTGACATGAGCGCACAGACAGTTCGGCAACACATCTGCCGATGCAGAATCAAACTAAGAGCACTTGTCGATGAGAAGAAAAAAGTCTGCGGGGGGGGGGGGGGGGGAAAAAAAAATGCAAAACCCGTCCGCTCTAAAGAACCACTTTTTTTATTTGTTGAAGAATAATCTCACAACCGCTCCTCGCTACAGCATCACCTTTTTCATGTTCGTTCCTGTAGGTACGTATCCAAGAGTTTTTCTGCTTCGCTAAACTGTGGAGCCGGGACATAAACTTTCGCAATCGCCAGCAGCCCAACGGTTAACCCACGCATGGTATCCACCTGCGGCACAACGACCGCTTCCACACTGTTGGCAATCAAATAACCGCGCAACAGCTCTGCTTCCCAGATAGTGTTGGTCGTATAGAGCAGCACCCAGGGGCTATCGCTCGTGGTGTCCCGATACATGGATTTCGCTCGAGTTGGTGGCAAAGCGTTCCAATGCCTGCCCAAGCTGGAGCACATCGGCAAAGGAGCAGTAGAGCGGCGCAGGTGCGATGCGCACAATGTTCGGCGGGCGCCAATCAACCACCACACCGCTGGCAAGTAGATGCTGCTCAATAGCGCGGCCGTCGGCAAAGCGAACCGATAGCTGCGCGCCGCGTTCCTCCGGTGTCTCTGGCGTTATGATCTCGATGCCCAGTGCAGGATATGCCGATGCCAGTGCATCGAGAACCTCTTCGGCAAAGCGTGTCAGGTGGATACTTTTTTCGCGCAACCGTTCGATACCAGCTCGATGGAACTGTTCGAGCGCGACACGATGAACGGCAAGCGCCAGCACCGGTGCATTGCTGAGCTGCCAGCTATCGGCACGCGGCACAGGCTCGAACCATTGCGGCATCGAAAAGCGCGTTTCCGGATCATTGCCCCACCACCCAGCCAATCGCAGCATTGCAGGATTTTTTGCATGTCGCTCGTGAACAAACGCACCGCCAACACCGCCGGGACCAGAGTTGAGATACTTGTACGAGCACCACACCGCGTAATCAACCTCCCAGCGGTGGAGCTCCAGCGGTACATTCCCGATAGCGTGGGCTAAATCCCAGCCCGCAATCGCCCCCACTCGATGTGCAGCAGCGGTAATGGCAGCGACATCAAAAAACTGACCGCTCAGGTAGTGCACCGCGCTCATATGCACGAGTGCTACCTGCTCACCGAGCTCCTCAATCGTGGCAATGATGGACTCGGTCGAATGGTAGCCCCAGCCTTCACCGGGTAGTTCGACAATGCAATCATCCCGATCGAGTCCATGCCAGCGCACGTGGCTTTCTGCTGCATACCGATCGCTGGGAAATTCCGCTGGCAGCACGAGAATTTTCCGTCGTGTGCGCGTTGGTCGGTAGAAACTGACGAGCATCAGGTGGAGATTGACCGTCAAGCTATTCATCGCCACAACTTCGTGGGGATAGGCTCCTACCAGCTCGGCAAGCCGTGGTGCAATATCCTCGTGGTAGCGATACCACGGAATGCGTGCGTGCATGTGTCCGCCGACACCGAGCGTCCCCCACTGGTTGAACACCTCCTCGAGCGCAGCGCGTGCCGCTTTTGGCATCAAGCCTAACGAATTGCCGGCAAAGTACGCACATGGCTTGCCTTGGTGCTGTGGGAATTCAAACTCTGTGCGAAAAGCAGCCAGCGCATCAGCAGCATCGAACATCTGCGCTCGGTCGGCAAACGAAGTGCCCGGTCCAAACAGTGACATTGAGCCTCAAGCAAACAGTTCAACTCAGCAGTGCAGCGCCACAATGTTACGAAAGTCCGCCGCAACACCGATGCCGGTACTGAGAAGGTTCTCGGTGTATAATGTCTCGAGAGCACTCTCGTCGGGAGCGCGCAGCAAACAGATGTGTGACCATTGCGTGGAGATACCCGTGATTCGATTGCTCTGTTTTGTGTTCGTTCCTGGGATGCTTGCAGCACAATGGTTGGTCGGGATAGGACCAACCTACCAGCGCCCAGAAAATCCGACCTACCAGCAGGTGAACAATCCAGCGTTCGGCGGCACCGTGCACGTGCTGTCTCGGCAGTATTGTCATCTGTGGTACGGCGTGCGGCTCGACTATTCACCGCTCAATCCGCTCGATTCATTACCGCCACAGCGCCATGGCTATACCGATGCGACCCTGTTAGCTGGCGAGGTGCGGTGGTTTCCGTGGCTCCCGACCGATCTTCCACTCTATGTCGCTGGTTCGATTGGCTTGAGCACCATTGTTGCAACACCAGGAATTGACTTCCCCACCGAGCGAGCTGGTAGCAGCACAGGATTGGGCTATACCCTCGGAATCGGCGGATTGCTGTTCTACGATTCGCACTGCTGCCGGTGGTTCCTCGACCTGAGTATACGCTACCATGCCCCCAACGCCCTGCTGCGCAGCAAGTATCGCCCCTTTTTGAGTTCCCTGCAAGCAATCATAACGGTCAACTACGCATTCGGAGGTGCACAATGAAACGGTGGTACTGGTACAGCCTGGCATGTGCTCTGCTCATCGGATGTGGCACAGCGCAGCCAATTCAGCGCTACGACGATGCACTCGACATTCGACCAGATCGGCAGTTCGATTACGAAGTGGCACCGTGTATCTGCGATGAGACACGCTCTAACCGCCGCGATGGACGCACACTCCGCGGGACTGTGTTAGAGATGCTCATTCAAACACGTCGCGATTCCAGCGGCACGCCATACCAGGATACAGCCTTTGTGTTTTTGGCGCGGTGCGCTGCCGATCAAGCTGAGTGCCTTGAACTCATCCCGCTGCGCGACGTCATACTACCGGCACTGCAGCGGGACATGGTGCGCAATGCCTACGGCAACATCAACCGCGTTCGCTCGTTCAACACCGTCACCGGGATACCCGAGATTCGCGATGTTCCGGTTCGTGTCGTTGGGTGTGATTGTGAGCCTCTTGAGGCGAGTCTTCGTCTGCCAAGCTGGAAATTTCGCTGTCCGGAACGCCAGTGCTCGTGGTACTTTGTGGAGCTGCGCGCCATTCCTGCGCTGTTTGCCTACACCGACTGGCTCGACCGGCAGAGGTCCGAAGAGCGAACAGCTTTTGCCGGAGAAATTGCCGCTGGTTTTCGGTTCGGCAGTACACCCGCGATGCGACAGCGCCAGGGCGGACGTCCTGACGGTCAATCATCACTGTCGCCGTCAACCGACGACTGCTACCGCTGGGGAATTGGGCTTGCGTTCACCGCCGGAACGCGCGCCTACAACATGATGAGTGCCAATCCACCCGAGGACTACTCGCGCCCGACACTGGCGCTCCACCTGCGCTACAACTTCGACCGAACCATTGCCTGCATGCGTCCGTTTGTGTACGCGCAGGTCGGAACAGCCATTGACCGCTTGACGATGAACCTATGGCGTTTTTCGCTGCGTCTGGATGAGGAAAAAGAGCGCCGGATCGAGGAGCTTGATTCAATTCTCACCGACTGCGCCCGCTTGATACCCGGACTCAACCTTGCCATTCCAAACTATTCGCTTCGGATGAATGCATCGGCACCACCCCTGACCGTGGGTATTGGTGTTGGCATCGAAATTCCCCTTGCACCACAATTCGATCTCGGTGTTGACTTCGGCTACCGCTCGCTGGGAATTGGCGATGAACTCATCTACAACGGTGAGTCCATTCCCCAGGGGCGTCGCATTGGTCTATGGCGACTTCGTGTTGGTCTCACATTCTAAGCAGGTGTAGCAATGAAACCTCATCTGACAATCGTTGCGGTTTTGGCTTTCATTGTTAGCTGTGGGACGCCTCCCCCGCCACCTGCACCACCGACACGCCTACCGGCTTATAACCTCGGTGACGTCAACACCACGGGCGACGACATCGCACCCTTTCTGGATTCAACCAGTCGTCTGCTGTACTTCACCACCGATGGACTGCGGGATTCTGCCAAAAACACCCTCGGTCAAGGATGCTATGTTGCCGACCAGGATTTTGCTGTTGCCACTCCACGCGGAGACAATCAGTACGACACCGCACGCTTGCGGGCGACACCACTTGCCCAGCTTTTGTCGGTCCTGGGAAACAACGAGGGCAATATTGCATTTGTGAGCACGCGCGAAGGATTCTTCGCATCCGGGCATCCATTCGAGGAAAGCTACGCGCGTCGCATTCACGTCGTCGTGGGAGGTTTGGTCGGGGGAACTGACCTGTTTCATTTCACCATCGGAGCCGATGGAAAGCTCTCGGTGACCAATCTACAACCGCTCAACAGCTTTTATTGGGATGCACACCCAACGATTGCGTCGCGCAACGATACGCTCCTACTGATTTTTTCCTCGGATCGCCCGGCATACACTGCCACAACTCGTCGCACACGTGGATTGAGCGCACCGTTTCGCAATCAGCGCTCCTTTGATGGGCGCGACACAGTCCTCGGCAATGCCGACCTTTATGCGGCGTTCCGACTTCCCAACGGGCAATGGTCTGCTCCGTTCAACCTCAACGATGCGCTCGGAGAGCAAATCAACTCGCGCGGCAATGAGTATTCGCCCTTTTTGTTCTGCAGCGAGGGGCAACCTGTGCTCTACTTTGCCAGCGACCGACCAGACAATGCAGCCCCACGCGATACGACACTGGATTCAACGTTGAACCTGTGGGCTGCACGCCTTGCTGTTGACTACGGGAAACGCCGGGTGATCGTGCACTCGCTCGAGCGCCTTCCTATCGGCGGCGATACGATCAACACCGTCACCCACCATGAGCTTTTTCCCTACATTCCACCGCCTCACCGCAGACCTGACGGCAGAGCGATGCTCTACTTTGCCAGCGATCGCGACGACACTGTACGGCACTGGTCGGCGGTTCGGCTTGCCCGCCGACGGGATGGTGCAACCGAGATTCATAATCGCGGTGGGTTCGATCTCTACGCCATTCCAATCGAGACGTCATGCCGTCCCCCGCGCATCGTGTACACGGTAACCGTTGTTGACCGCCAGAACCCCACGCGCCCTGTTCGCCAACCGTTGATCGTCGTTGAGTCCGACGATGGCTCGCGGATCGAACGGTATGCGTCGTCGCTACGACTGGAGCTTGAGTGTGGCAAAACATACCGCACCAGCGGTGGCGGACTCTACGACTCGGTCGAATGCACTGAACCCAGTGATCGGGTGCTGTCGCACTATGCCCAGCGGCGTGTTCTCGAACGGGACCCTGTCACGGTGCGGCGCGTGGTCCAACAAAAACGCATCATGGTGCGAACAGCGGACACAGTTCGCCGTCCGATGCTGATTCCCGCGCATATGCAGCGGCTACAGTCGTTCGACACTGCGGCGTTCAAGACGCTAGCAGAGCTGTCGTTTGCCATTGGCGCTGGTGAACAGTTCGTTGGGATCCGTCGGCGTTCGCAGCAGGTGATGGACGCGCTCTATGCTCGCCGTCGAGCGCAACCGGACACGCTCGTCGTTATCGCAAACGATACGCTCATCGAGCGCTCCTCACAATACGACACCGTCGTTGTTCCCGTTCGGCGTTCACTAGTTTTATCAGAGCTGAGCATGCGCGGGCGTTTCCCCGCGTGTGATCCCACCAATCCTCTGCAGTCGGATATTGAGCTGTTCGATACGATTTATGTCGAGCCACAATATTACGTGTTCCCGCCGTGCGCTCGCGACTTCCACTACGACACACAATTTGTGCGCAACGTCCCATACTTTCAGACCAGTTTTTGGGAGGTCAACACAGTGCGAGGATTAGCAGAACATTTACGTTGGCTGCAGGGTCCACGCTATGCCGACGCGGGGTTTATCGAGCTACACCGGCGGAATCAATACTGGGGACCGGACTACGTGCCGGATTCTGCCGCACGATCGGCACGCACACGGCGCTGGCACGCTCGGATCGAGCAGTATCGTCGCTACGCCCACTACGTCGAACGGAACTATCAGATCATGACACGCAGCATCTGCGATACGGTGCTGCCTGGCTTTGCCGATATGATCGCGCGATTGCCGAGCACCGACGAGCAGTCCGACAAGCTCATCATCAGTGTTGTTGCCTATAGCGACGCACGCCCCATCCAGCGCGGAACGTACCTGGGCGATTCGATTGCCTACCTGAGCGCGCGCTTTGATACGGCGCGGTATGCGGTCGAATTTTCATCGCCGGATCCGGTGATTGTTCGGCAGGGGGCATCGCTGGTGGGCAGCAATAACGACACGCTCTCGAAGCTTCGGGCATATTACGGCTACCAAGAGCTGTTGCAGCGTTTACGGCAGTGCCCGCTGTTTGCTGAGTTTGAACGGCGCGGTCAGGTGCTGTTGCCAACCGATGTACGCAGCCCCGACGAATTCTACGCACGATTGCCCAAGAGTCGGATTATCATCGTCGTCGAGGGTCGGTATGCCGACACAACAATCGTTGCAGCGATTCCCGGCTACACGGCAACACGACTGCTCAGCATGGATGATCCAGAGGCAATTCACCGCCAGCGGACTGGCGATTACTTTGGCTACGACAGCGTTCGGCGCGTGGACGTCGCTATCCACCGCATCCACTACAGCGGCGGCATGCTCCGACGTCCCCTCTGCGGCTGCCGACAAGAGCACTAAACGCAGCATCCTGCGCGGAGTACCGCGTGCTGTCCAGTGAAAAAAGTGGCACGCGGGGAAAGCTGGTATCTGCTATCACTTGTGTGATACCAGCATTCCAACCACAACGCTGCCGGTGGTTAAACTTGCCAGAGTGGCGAAAACGCCAGGTATAACACTCGACGATTGCCCCCTCCCATAGGCTACACAAGCGTGCATTTTCCGTAGTTCTACGGTCTGAGGCTTGCAGTGCACTTCCGTAATTTTCGGGCGGACAGCAAATTGTCGAACACCTGGAGCATCCGTTGTGAAAAAGCACTCACTCCACCTGCTTGTCATCTGCTGCGCAATGATCGGCGCGTGTGCAGGACTTGTGCGGCTTACTCCCGACCACGCGCGGGCGCAGCAGTTCATCAAGGGCGGCATGTGGGATTCTGCCAGCGTCCTGCTCGAGCGCGAGGTTAAGCGAAATCCGCAGAATTACTCCGCATGGTACGACCTGGGATTGGTCCGCAAGGAGCTGGGCAATATTCCCGGCATGATCGAAGCCTACCGGAATGCTGAGCCAGGCTTGAGCGACGAACGCCGCCGCGCACTACCCCAAATCTTCTATGCTGCATGGGCTGAGTTCTACAACTCCACCGTCGAACTCTATAACCGCATGGTCGAAAGTCGCGACACCAGCGATCTGGATCGCGCCCTGCAAACGATTGCCAACGCCATCACGATCAAACCTGATGCCCCCGAAAACTATGATCTCCAGGGTCGGCTCTACGAGTTGCGCGGCGACACGACAACCGCCATTGAATCCTATCGCCGCTACCTCGAGCAACTCGAGCCTGCCGTTCGCTTCGCTCAGCGCACAGGCTTGACGATCGGCACCAGCCGCGATAAGGCTATCGAACTTTTCGGTCCGCCCGTTCAGAGCCGTCCCAGCCGCACAACGACCGGTGACTCGATGATCGTGGACCTTTTCGTTCGTGGAGCAGACTCGATCTACGTTTCCAGTTTCGCCAAGTCGCAACAAGGTTACCGCGTCGAGGGATGGCGTCTCAACCCGTCGTCGTCATGGTCACTCGATGAACGCTTCCGCTATGCGCCAATTGCATTAGGACCATACTACCAACTGGCAACACTTTACTACAACCGCCGTGAGTTTGCCCCGGCACTAGCTACACTGCAACCACTGGAAGTTCTCGTTCCCGATGACGAAACCGTCCAAAATTTCCGCATTCAAATCTACCGCGACCAGGGCAAGCTCGATCAGGCACTGGCAGAACTGCAGCGGCTCGTCGAGCGCAACCCGAACAACAAATTCTTCATCGCTAGCTATGCCCTGGTGCTCATGCAGCTTGAGCGCTACGAGGACGCAATCGCCGAATACGAAAAAGCGCTCCAACTGGACCCGCAGTACGATGTGGCGCTTTTCAATGCCGCTGCAGCACTGAAAAACCGCGCTGCCCAGATTCAGAAAGAAGAGCGTGACCGTAAAGAGCGTGACCCCAAGTACAAGGAAAACGAGCAGCGCTACTTCCCGCTGCTGGTCAAAGCCGCCGACTATTTCGACCGCTACCGCAAGCTCAGCGAGCATCGCAACGACCTAACAGCACTCGAGCACATGGTCAACATCTACGAAACCATCCGCGAAAAAGACAAGCTCCGCCAGACAATTACCGAGCTGGAGGCAATGGAATCCAGCTACGCCGGCGAGCCTCGGTACTGGGAGCTGCTCGGTGGCTACTACGCCCGAAACAACCAAGTGGACAAAGCCGAACGCGCCTTCAAGCGTGCCGATCAAGTGCGCAAGCAACGCTAACAATCCAGCAGCACGGCGCTCGTTTATTGCGCCTGTATTTCAATCCACTGTTCTCGACACTGACGTATGCCACAGCAGCACGAGCATCCTGCTCCACAGCAAATCAACATCGAGTTGGGCGAAAAAGAAGCCGAAGGCATTTATTCGAACCTGGCGATCATTTCGCATTCGCCAGCAGAATTTGTCATTGACTTTACGCGATTGCTCCCGGGTGTGCCCAAGGCGCGCGTCCACGCTCGCATCATCATGACGCCCCAGCACGCCAAGCTTCTGCTTGCGGCACTCAGCGAGAATATCTCACGCTACGAGCAGCAGTACGGCGAGATTTTGATTGCTGATCCCAACATGATGGTGCCGCCCGAAGGGCACAAGTTCCATTAGAGCCCGACCACCTGAGCCAGCACCCCAGCGGCAGTCGTTGCCGCATCCGGTGCTGCCATGCGACCGAATGCTTCCGCCATTGCCCGGCGGCGCTGAGCATCGCCCAGGAGTGGTTCCAGGTGCTGCCAGAGTTCTCCCTCAAGCTGGCTATCACTGAGCATTAGCGCTGCACCCCGCTCAACGCAGATCGCGGCGTTCTTGTGTTGCTCGCGGTTGGCAGCGTGGGGATAAGGCACCAGGATCGCTGGTTTGCGTGTCACGGCGAGCTCTGCCACCGTGCTGCCACCGGCTCGGCAGAGAACAAGCTCCGCTGCGGCGTATGCAGTCGCCATATCCTCGATAAACGGCACTGCCACAACGCCCGCCGGCAGCGACGCGGGTATTTCGTCGGCGCGACCTGTTTGCCAGAGCACGTTCCACCCTGCAGCAACAATCCGATCGGCGTAGCGCGCAATGGCACGGTTGATCGAGCGCGCCCCCAGCGAGCCACCCATGACCAGCAGAACTGGACGATGCCGATCAAAGCCGAATCGCTGGCGAGCATCCCCGCTTTCGGGCAGCGACCGAAGCTCGGCGCGCACGGGTGTGCCGGTGACGATCACACGGTGGTGCGAGCGAAAATGCTGGCGACATTCGGGAAAGCTAGCCAGAATGCGTTCCGCCCAATCCGACAGCAACCGATTGACCTTGCCGGGTGCTGCGTTGATTTCAACCAGCACGATGGGCACGCGGTACATCCGCGCAACGATAGCAACCGGTAGGCTGAGGTACGTTCCCGCCAGCACCGCCAGTCTGGGTTTGATCCGGCGCACCACCTTCCAGACGCGCAGGAGCGATACCGGCAATCGCCAGAGCATCGAATAGGTTCGTGCTGAACGCAGCCCATAGTACCCACGCATCGGCACCGCAACGAAGCGATACCCTCGCTCGGGTATGAACCGACCCTCGATTCGATCCGGATTGCCAACAAACGTTGCCTCTACCGCAACGCGATCACTTGCCGTCCGGCAAAACTGTTCGACGATCGCCACCACGGGAAAAAGGTCTCCACCTGTTCCGCCGGCTGCGACAATGAGCGAAAGTTGGGATAATTTCTGCATTTTTGCCACTAGGTGGTTAGACCTGCTCGTGATTTATTCTGCGTTGTGATGCACAAAAGTATTGCGACTGCAGCCCACAGAGACGACGCCTCGCGAGCAGTGCGCCGCCATTGTTCAACGATCCGATGGAGCACCGATGGTTGCACGTGTCCTGTTACTGGGGCTGGGATTGTTTTTGATGCCGCTGTTTGGACAGCAGGCAGCTATTCGCGCAAAAATTTTAGCCGTTGCCGAAGGGCACGCTGAAGACGTTCGCCGCCAATTACCCTCGCTGCTGAAAGAATACCCGAACGACCCGGGCGTGCTGTTTCTCAGCGCCATTCTCGAACGCGATGGGAGAAAGGCACTCGAAACATACCACCGTATCGTCCGCGACTATCCCCTGTCGGAGTGGGCAGACGACGCGCAGTGGCGCATCGTTCAGTACTACGCTCTCTTGCGCGATACGCTGGCAGCCCGGCAGGCACTGGTGGAGTACCAGCAGCGATTTCCGCTGTCGGAGTTCTTGATCCATGCGCAAAATGTAGTCCAATCAACTGTTGGCATCGAGCAGGAATCGCCGCAGCGAGCAGCATCGGCAGCAGCACCCCAGCGCGGCACAACCGCAAGTTCCCAGCGCTTTACTCTCCAGATCGGTGCCTATTCCACCAAAGAAGTTGCCGAGCAAGAAGCCGCAAAGTACCGTGCCCAACGTTTGCGCGTCGAGATCATCGAAAAAGCTCCCTCGCTGTTTGCGGTCACGATCGGCGACTACAGCTCGCGTGATGCTGCCGACAAAGCCCGTCCACTGGTCGAACAGCAATGCCAGTGCACGCCCTTCATCATCCCAAAGCCGACGACGGCATCCGGAGGGAAGCAGTCAGCCAAATGATGCAGCATCTTGTTTGGCTTTGCGCTGCCGGGTGTGCACTGCTTGTGCTGACAGCCCAGGCGCAAACCGATACCACACGCGGCACCGTTGGCAGCCAGCTTTGCTTCCGTCTGCCGATTGGTAGCGATACTCTGCACGCCTGCGCATTCCGCGGAGTGCTTCGGCTCAGTAACCCGACGGTTTGGTATCCCACGACAGCTCAGATCGGTAGCAGCCGTGCCGTACTGCAGCGCATCAGCGACACGCTCTGGTTGGTTGAATCCGATACTCTCGGCGGAAACCGGCTCGAACTGTGCGGATTGGTTCTGGCTGCCTCCGATTCACTGTGCGTTGTGGTTCTTGACTCTGTAACGGTGTGTTCTATTCCCCGACCGCAGCAACGTCACGTCTTGGTCGTCTCCTCGATCGGTCCACCATTGCCGTATGTGCGGTTTGCACGGCTGGAGGGACCCTATCCAATGCCAGTTCAGCGGCGATCGGGTTTTGTGGTTTATGTCGGTTTGGACGCTTCGTCTCTGGTCAGGCTGCACCTCTACGACCTTATAGGGCGTCGAGTGCTGGAGTATAGCGCACTGCTCGATCGCGGCTCGCATCGGATTGACCTTATTCTTCCCGATGGCACCGCTCCAGGGCTTTACCTGCTCCACATGAGCAGCACAACCGGCTCGGCACATACTCCGGTCATCGTTGAATAGCCCCCAATCGGACTGGAGGAAGGGAACTGGATTCGGGATACCCTGTAGAGCCAAAGCACTCTAAGCTGCTCTGCACAAAAGCCCGTACGCCGAGCATTACTGCGCTGGCACGAGTAAGCCACTTGGCGTCCGCTCAACTTCGATTGCTTCGACGGGTGTTGCTTCAGAGTCAATCAAAATTGGTCGCGTACGCTTGATTTTTTCCTGAATGGTCATCAGTGCCTTGATGAGCGCTTCCGGGCGCGGCGGGCAGCCAGAGACGTACACATCAACGGGCAGAAACTGATCAATCCCCTGCACGACTGAATAGCTGCGGAACATCCCACCGCTGGACGCGCACACGCCCATCGAAATAACCCACTTTGGATCGGGCATCTGGTCATAGATTTTGCGGACAACCCACGCCATTTTGTACGTCACCGTTCCAGCAACGATGAGTAGGTCTGATTGCCGCGGTGTAAAGCCCATTTTTTCGGACCCAAAGCGAGCAACATCAAAGCGTGAGGCAGCAAACGCCATCATCTCGATGCCGCAACACGAAATACCCAACGGCATCGGCCACAGAGAATTTGCTTGCGCCCAGTTGATGGCTGCTTCAACGGTTGTTGTCAGAAAGCCGCCATTGGCGACAGGATTGATCACTCCCATGACAGTGCTCCTTTTTTGACGATGTACACATAACCAGCAAAGAGCAGAACCATGAACAGCACCATGGCGATAAACCCGACAGCACCAAGCTCGCGGACCTGCACTGCCCATGGATACATGAACACGATTTCGATATCGAACAGGATAAAGAGCATCGCCACCATGTAGAACTTGACCGAGAACCGTTCGCGTGCCGAGCGGAGCGGTTCCATGCCCGACTCGTAGGTGGAGTTTTTCTCTTTGTTTGCGCGGCGCGGACCGATGTATTCGGCAACGAGAACATTGACGATGCCGAAGACAATGCCCAGCGCAATCATCACCAGCACGGGAACATATTGCTCAAGCATATGCGGCAACCTGCAGTGGAACTGTTGCAAATCTACTGCACACGCGACGCTATCTTTGCGCCGCTATTGCAGGAGCACAGACGAATGACGCGAATTTCTGGCGTAGTTAGCCGGTTTGGCAACTCGATTTTTTCGGAGATGTCTGCCCTGGCGCGCTCGGTGGGGGCAATCAACCTGGGTCAAGGATTCCCCGATTTCAATCCACCGCCGGCGCTGATTGCCGCAGCATGCCGCGCCATCGAAGAAGGGCACAACCAGTACGCAGTCTCGCGCGGCGAACCGATCTTACGCCAGGCTATTGCCGAGCACGCTGCCCGATGGTATCACCAGTGCATTGACCCCGACGCGAACATCTGTGTCACCTGCGGCGCAAGCGAAGCGCTCTGGTGCGCACTCCGAGCGATCGCAGAACCTGGGGACGAGGTGATTGTGCTGGAGCCAACCTTTGACGTGTACACCCCGGATATTCTCATGGTCGGTGCGCATCCTCGCCCTGTTGTCCTGGAACCACCCGACTTTCGGATTGACCCGGATCGGCTCAAGTCTGCCATCACCAATCGAACACGCGCGATCATCATCAACACACCCCACAACCCCACCGGACGCGTCTTCAGCTACCACGAGCTGGCAGCAGTCGCTCAGCTCTGCATCGAAGCAGATTTGATCGCAATCTGCGACGAAGTCTATGAGCACATTGTCTTCGAACCGCACCAGCACATTCGCCTTGCAACACTCGACGGTATGTGGGAGCGCACGATCACCATTTCCAGCGGGGCGAAGACCTTTTCTGCGACTGGCTGGAAATGCGGATGGGCAATTGGACCCGAACCGCTAGTGAATGCCATCAGCCGCGTCCACCAATTCACAACCTTTGCCAGCGCTACCCCCTTCCACTACGCCATCGCCGAGGGCTTGCAACTGCCGGAGAGCTTTTTCGACCAGTTGCGCACCGACTATACCCAGCGACGAGCACATCTGCTGTCGGCGCTCGCCCAAACACCGCTGCGCGTTATCGAGCCACAGGGTGCGTACTACGTCGTTACCGACATTAGCCCCATTGCCAATGGTTCGAGTGGCTACCAGTGGTGCCGCTGGCTTGCCGAGACGGTTGGGGTTGCCGCAATTCCGCTGGAAGTGTTTTACCTCGATCCTGCTTGCGGCCGGACACTGGTGCGGTTTGCCTTCTGCAAACGACTCGAGACGCTGCAGGCAGCGGCAGAGCGGCTGGTTGAACTGGCAGCGGCTGTGCAGCGATGAATCCGCGCTTGCCTGGTGGCTGGACGCACCGCGACGTCGTTGCGCTGAGCCTTCTGCGCGGCGTGCAGAGCGTGGATGTACGCGCCACTGTTGCCGAGTGTGCCTCACTGGAGGACGCTCTGGCAGCGCCACCGTCACGCCTGGAACGCCTAGTTCGCCAGGACGAATTGTTCGCTGCACGCTCTGCCGACGTGCTCCGCGAGCGTGCCGAGCAGCAGCTCCACGGACTTGCTGCAATCGGCGCTGAAGCCGTGACGTTCTGGGACGAGCGCTACCCAGCATTGCTACGAGACATTCCCTACCCGCCGGCGGTGCTGTATGTGTGGGGATCGCTTCAACCGCCGGCGTCGCTGGCGATTGCTGTTGTTGGGACGCGGCGCTGCACAACCTATGGACGCCTTTGTGCTGAACGCTTTGCCGGTGACTTTGCTCGCGCCGGCTGCATTATCGTCAGCGGACTTGCCAACGGGATTGACTCGATTGCGCATGCGGCAACGCTCGATGCCGGCGGGATTACCTACGCGGTCATTGGTTCTGGTATAGACCGTATTTCGCCAAGCCAGGCACGTCGCTTAGCCGAGCGCATCGTGAGCGCAGGCGGCGCGGTTCTGTCGGAATATCCGCTGGGCACGGTTGCGCGTCCGGGATATTTTCCACAACGCAATCGGATCATCAGCGGCATTGCCCGGGCTGTTGTGGTCATCGAAAGTCGGCGCGAAGGTGGCTCGCTCATCACTGCACATTTTGCGCTGGACCAATCGCGCGACCTGTTTGCCGTACCTGGCAATATCACGGCACCAACCAGCGAGGGAACCAACCTGCTCATCGCTCGACAGAAGGCACAAGCTGCTATCAGTCCCGACCAGGTGCTGGCAGAGCTTGGGATTGCAGCGCCATCGCGTAGCCAGGAAACAACGGTTGAGCTGCTCTCTCCGCTGGAGCAACAACTGTGGGAAGCGCTATCGGGCGAACCGCAGAGCGCCGACGCACTGGCAACCACGCTGGGGCATCCTGTTGCCGACGTTCTCAGTGCCTTGCTGATGATGGAGTTTCGCGGTGCTGTCCGCCAGCTTGCCGGCAAGCAGTTCATCCGTGCCGTGTGAGGATCGCGTCTATGCGGGTGGCACGTGACCGGCGGAGGAGCCTAACCACTGGAGCTTGACCAGCTCCACCATGCGATCGGTGGCACGAAGCACCTCGGCGCGGTAGGGCGGAATCTCGAAGACCTCGCCAACGGCGGGAATCGCGCCAGCTTGTTGCAAAATCAATCCACCGAGCGTTTCGTAGTCCTCGCTTTCTGGCAGCGGCACGGGCAAATACTCGTTCAGATCGGTGATCGTCGTCGCTGCCTGGACGATATAGTCGCTCCGCTGCTGCTCGACAGGTTCGGGTTCCTGGTCGTATTCATCCCGAATTTCCCCGACGATTTCTTCGAGCACGTCCTCGAGCGTAACAAGTCCGGCGGTACCGCCGAACTCGTCGCAGACGATCGCCATGTGCACCTGTTCCTGCTGGAACCGGCGCAGCACGTTGCTGAGCAGCTCATCTTCGTTGACGGTCATGGCTGGTCGCACAATGTCTTCCAGAATGATCAAGTGCTTCAAGTGCACCAGCGAGAGTAAGTCTTTGGTGTACACAATGCCGACGATGGTATCGAGCGTACCACGATAGACCGGCATGCGCGAATACCCTTCTTCGAGCACTACCTCGAGGATGCGGTCGGTCGGCATGGTCAGATCCAGCGCAACAATCCGAGGACGCGGCACCATCACATGGCGCACCTGCCGCTGACGAAACTGGAAGATGTTCTCGAGTAATTCGTGCTGCTCTGCTTCGATGAGACCGCTGCGCTGACTTTCCTCGAGCAGGTACCGAAGCTCGTCGGCGGAATGAACGTCGCCTTCGCGTGTGGGAGCAATGCGCAGCATGCGGAGGACGCCTTGCGCCAGTCCATTGAGGAGCCAGATTGCCGGCTTGAACACAACGTAGAACGCACGCATCGGCAGCGACACGGCATAGGCAACGCGTTCGCTATGCTGGATCGCCAGTGATTTGGGCGCCAGCTCACCGAGCACAATGTGCAAGATGGTAATGAGCGCGAACGCAACCGGCAGCGAGATGCGATGAATGCTGGCAGCGCTTGCGTCCACGCCGAGAGCGCTCAACACCGAAGCAATCAGCCGCGCGACGACCGGTTCCCCGATCCACCCCAAGCCCAGCGAGGCGAGCGTGATGCCTAATTGCGTTGCCGATAAGTACCCGTCCAGTTGCGCAATAATCGAGCGCACCAGTCGCGCAAGAATGCTCCCCTCGCGCGCTCGAATTTCCACGTGGGACGACCGTATCTTGACCAGCGCAAACTCGGCAGCGACAAAAAAAGCGTTCAGCCCAACTAGCGCCAGCGTCAGCAATAGGTCACTGAGCATCGGCACCGACAAACGGTACGCATGGACATACGATAAGCACACGCAGCATGATTACACCTGATCCGAAACTACGATACCGGAGGCAATCACCCGTGCATGGCGTGCACCGCACTATTTTCGCTGCCACACGACTTCGGTAACAGCGATTCGATGAATCATCCTGCAAAGCCGCGCGCGGTGACCACACGCCGCCTGCTCGAGATGAAGGAGCAAGGCGTCAAGATCGTTGCCCTGACTGCCTACGACGCCTTGATGGCAAGCATCTTCGACCAGGCAGGTGTGGACGTTCTGCTGGTGGGCGACTCGCTGGGGAATATTGTCCAGGGTCACGAGACGACAATACCGGTCACGCTGGAGGACATCATCTACCACACCAAAGCCGTTCGCCGCGGGACACAGCGTGCCCTCGTCGTTGCCGACATGCCGTTTATGAGCTACCAGGTGCACCCCGACGAGGCGTTCCGCAATGCTGGGCGTTTGATGAAGGAAGCCGGCGCTGCTGCCGTCAAGCTCGAAGGCGGTCAGCGCGTGCTCGATGCCGTCTCGCGCATGACAGCTGCGGGCATCCCCGTCATGGGACACCTGGGCTTAACACCGCAGAGCATCTACCAATTCGGCTCCTACCAGGCACGCGGGCGTACCAGCGACGAAGCCGAACAGATTTACCGCGATGCACTGGCACTCGAACAGGCCGGCGCATTTGCCATTGTGCTCGAAAAAATCCCCGCATCCTTGGCACGTCGGATTACCGAGTCGCTCCATATCCCAACAATCGGCATTGGTGCCGGTCCCTGGTGCGACGGACAAATTCTCGTCTATGCCGACATGCTCGGGCTAACAGTGGACTTTCATCCCCGCTTTGTCCGGCGATACGAGAATCTACACCAGCGCATTACCGATGCCGTCGCGCGTTTTGGAGAAGACATTCGACGTGGTGATTTCCCCAATGAAAGCGAAAGCTATTAGCATCACGGTGCTGGTCCTTGCCATGGTGGCTGGCTGCGAGCAGGGCACGCAGTATCGCCGTGCCCAGGATGTGGTCTTCCCCGACTCGAACGTAAGCTATACACGGCACGTGGAGCCGTTTCTGCGCTTAGCCTGTGCGTTCAGCGGATGCCACAGCAGTAGCGACCCTATCCCGCTCGATAGCTACATCGCGCTGTTCCAGACACCGGGCTTGGTCATCGTTGGTCGCCCGGAGCAGAGCCGTCTCAACCAAGTGCTCGAAGGAACACTGGCGCACCCGCCCGTCTTTAGCAGCATCGTCACCGACAACCACCGCCGCGGTATGGCGCAGTGGGTTCGCGAAGGTGCGCGCAATAATTAGCCGCTGGTGGTATCTTTGCGCCCCGCGCAGGAGTGGCGGAATCGGCAGACGCGCTGGACTCAAAATCCAGTGGAGCTCAAAACTCCGTGTGGGTTCGACTCCCACCTCCTGCACTCGCGCTACCAGAGAGCACACCCTCAGCGCACAACCACAAACGGTATCGCCCGCTGCCCTCCTTCCCACCAGAGAACCGCTGCATAGACACCAACCGACAGCTCGCGGCAATCCAGCTCAACGGTATCGCCCATGAGGAGCACCGCTGGCACGGCGACCTGCCGCCCATCGAGCGTAACGATCTGGCAGCCCTCGATTGGTACCGATGCTTTGATTATGATGCGTTCGTGTGCCGGCATCGGCGCAATGCTCCACGCCACTGCCTGCTGGTGCTCGGCGCTCGCCGCGTTGGGCGTTGTCCCCCGCATGGGAATGCGAACGCTTGGTTCGTCGTAGTCGTTGCTATTGATCACGAGTGCAGCAGTCCGGATGCGTGTTTCTTCCTGGGGTGGGCTGTATTCGAGCGTAACCGTCAGGGAATCAGCCGTGCGGAGCCACATGCCCTCCGGCGGAAGGGCAGGCTCGGTTGCCGCGATGCGAAAACCAAGGTTGGCAGGAAACGAGGAGACCTGCAATTGCTTGACCTGCAGCGCGGCGCCCGTTGCTGGTTTGATTACAAGCTGCCGGTAAACGGGCACACCAACCGGTGTTGCGCCGAAATCTACTGTGTCGCGAGGAACGTTTATTTGCGGTACTGCCCCGACGCGGAAGGTGTAGATGAACCCATTGCCGCAGTCACCCTCGAGCGTAAAGACGCGCTTGCCACGGGCACTGATCCAGAGCGCTCCGCTCCCTAATTGCTGCGCCGTCGCCCACCAGGCAAGACCGTAGCCAGCGGGATTATCAAAGCGAAACTGGTAGCATCCATCCTCCAGGTCAAGCGTGACAATGTCGGTTGTTTCATCGTCGAGATTGCGGCGCTCGGCAATGAGCGAATCATCATCGAGCCGACGCAGCGTCCAGGCTAATCCTTGCTCGCGCGCAGCACGGTTGGTTTTGAAGTACACCACCACCGAATCACCCGGCAGCGTCGGAACATCGCTAAAGTGCGCCACCGCATCCGACAGCAGTGTTTCCTCGTTGGGCTCGTCATTGACCTGCCGAATGGATACATCCAGGCGCCGCACTGCCGGTGTATCGAGCGGCACAACAAGAGTTGGAAGCTCGACTCGCGCTTGTTGATCGAGCGCCAGTGGTTGCGCCGCCTGCCAGCGAAACGACTGCACCGGACCACCATCGAATGCATACTCGATCAGCACCGAGGCGATGCTATCCCGTCCCGCATTGCGGACAATCACGGCTGGCTTCCCGCACGACGGATTGAGCCGCCGCATCATAGGATCGTCGGTCGGCGTTTCGATGGCAGTAAGAATTGCTCGCCGTCGCATCGCCGGTGTGCGAGCGTAGAGCACCTGCGCGGTGATCAGGTACGACGACGGGTGCGCACTGAATTGCTCATTGACAAACGGTTGCATGCGATAATCGAGACTCCCCACAGCGCCGGGTGTGACAACGCCGGTGATCCAGCGCTCCCAGGGACGAACGACATCGCCCGGGCACCAGCCCGCCCGCGCCAGTGGCCAGGTGCCATCCTGCGGATAGACCGGATTCCAACCACAGTCATCCCGCCAGAGACGGTGCGTGTAGGTTGCCGTCGTATTGACCACGACGGTATGCGTTTTGTCAGCAAATTCAGCAGCGTTATCGGTTCCGCCAAAGCCGTGCCCTGTCGTCGTAATCCGAAGCTTGACCATCTGGGCATCTGCCGGGACACGGAACTGCTTGCCCGTTGTGTACCGGTCAATCGGATCGTCTGGATTTCCGTAGGGGAACGAGCCATCAATGACCTGGTCAAGAGCGAACACCTCGTAGGGTGGTGTACCTTCGATTGCCTCGAGCCAGACGGTAAAGAGCGCACTTTGCGTCCAGCCCTGGTAGGCAATCACAACCTCGGTACTATCGGAGAACAAAAACCGGTAGTCGGTTATGTCCCAGTGCCAGGTCCACTGCCAGCTTGAAGGTCGGTTAGCGGCATACGGGGTGATAAATCGTGCGATCTCGATGCGCTCGAGGATCGGCGCACCCGTTGAATCGCGTTGTCCGGTTGGGCGCGTGGCAAAAAAGCGAACCGTATAGTCCCACTCGCCCAAGCCAGGTCCACAGGGACAGTTGAGTCTGACAAACAGTGTCAATTGGGCCACGCTGCGCCCGGGTGGCAACCCAACAATGGCGCGCTTTTCCGATGGCTGTCCCGGAAAGCGTTCCTGGGTAATGATCGGAATGCGGAGAGTATCAGCAACAAGCGAGTACGCACACAACACAAGCACAACACCGTACCTCATCACACACACCAGCCGAAACGTGACGCTGGCGCGAAACTACGGTGCTGTGTTCTGCTCCGCTGTGCCGCCCCGGGAAGTGCTATGCGGTTGGCTGCTGTTTTCTCGTGCGCCACAGGCTCCAGAGCACACCCAGCGCTGCCAATATCACCAGCGCCGTCGAAGCCATGCTCACCATTTTTCCCTGCTCGAAGGCTGGCGAAACAAAACGAAACTCCAGCGTGTGTTCACCCGGCGGAATCACCACGGCGCGAAAAGCAAAATTTGCTTTGTACGTTGGCACCTCCTTGCCGTCGAGCAGTGCACGCCAGGAGACCGGATAGTACACCTCGCTGACAAAGAGCATGTTCGTGCCACTGGCGCGAACGCGGTAACGCTGATGGTGGAATGACCGCTCCTGGAGCTCAACCGTGGCGCTGCTATCAGGCGGAACAACCCCTGCCGGCACAGGACCCTCGATGAACACCGTATCCCGCGGATCAAAGTCGCCGGCACGCAGCCGTCTCAAGATGTCCACATCGCGTGCACTGACGGCATGCCGCACAAAGAAAGCGCGTGGCAGTGCCGTTGGATTGGCATACACCATCGCGCCAGTGGTGGAAGAGAAGACTGGCTCACTCTGCTCGAACATGCGACGGTCGGCAAGAATGTACTTGACCCCGAGCAAATTCCAAAGGAACGGATTCATGATCACCGAACCACCACCGTTGCCCGCTTCATCCATCAGGTCCTGGTAGATGCGCAGTTTAGCTGAGTGGTAGCCGTGGATGTTTTCGAGCCCGTAATACGCCGATGCATTTGGCACGGGCAAAGCGCCAAAGTCAGCAATGCGGTAGGTGCTCGTATCGCGGCGGAGGAACTCGACGTAGTCGTACTGCTGAAACGTGCGGGCAGCAGCATTCCCTTTGTTGACCTCCATCGGACGATAACCGACGCGCCACAGATCGAACGTCGTTACAGCAATCAAACCCAACAGTGCCCAGTGCGGAGGAATGCTCCCTCGCCGCCAGAACCACAACAACCCGACCGACAGCAGAGCGATCACTCCACCGCTGATCCAATCGCTCCGCATTTCACTGAACACAAAGCGAGCGAGCGTTGCTTTGACCTCTGGTGCGTACTGGGCAATCTGCTGGCTCCGCTCGACGCTCTCGCGATAGCTTGACTCGATGACTGCGGGCGCCACAAATCCCAGCACCAACCACACCGCTGCTCCGATGAGCAACCATCGCAGAAGCCGCTCTGAGCGATGCTCGGCTATGCCGCGAATCCCGTAGGCTGCCAGAATCGGTACGGCAAATTGAAGCATTGCTAGTGCCATGCTCGGCGCTCGAAACTTGTTGAACAGCGGCACATGGTAGTAGAACAGGTCGTAGAGCAGCGAAAAATTTTTCCCAAACGAGAGCAGTAACCCAAACAGTCCGAGCACAACCAGGAACTGCACGAACACATCACGCCGATAGAGCCATGCACCCACGATCGCCAACAGCACGACGGCGATGCCCATGTAGTTGGCAGCATCGGTGAACGGCATCTGTCCCCAGTACGCCATAATTTTCGTTGTGCGTCCGCCGGTGAGCGGTCCGCGGTAGTCCAGCTTGCCAAAGCCGAAGTAGTTCGGAATCAGAAAGGTCAGCATCTCTTCTGGCGAAAACGACCAGTTGGTTGCATACTCGTAGTCATTGCCATCGAGTTTTTGTTGCTGCGCCGAGTCAGGATTGATTTTGAACTTGATCGGGACCGTCCCACGCGTTGAGTAGGGCGTATATTCGAGCGTGGTCAGATACCGATCGGCTGCCATACCAAACGACAGCGCTGCCGCGACCGCCAGTACAGCGCCCGCACGCAGGACGCCGGCAACCGATTCCCGCCGAAGCAGACGACTGACCAGCTCAAACAGCAGGTACAACCCAAAGGTGCAAACACCATAGAACACCATTTGCAGGTGCGTTGACTCGATCAGGACATGGACAGCAACCACCAGCAGCAGTGCATGCGCAGCGTGCCACCGCTGGCGAATGGATTCCAAGCCCAGCAGAATCCACGGGAACATCGAGAGCGCAACGGGCTTGGTCAAGTGACCAATCATCACCCACACGATCACAAACGTCGAAAAGACCGCAGCAATACTGCCGAACAGTGCAACCAGTGGTACGTGCTCTTTCCGTCGCAGGAGCACGAACATACCCGCTCCGTAGAGGACATACCAGAAGGCAACCCGCGCTGTATCGCTGCCGAACAGGGTACCGATCGCCTTCGCCGTACCGAAGACAACTGCACTGACAACATCCCACCACCGATCCCCTGTCACCAGAAGGGCGCCATATCCCGGCATACCGCTGAAGATGTATGGCACCCAGAGCGGAAATTCCCCTTTTTTGGAGACCTGCTCTAAATACGGGCGAAAGCTTTCCGACGAGAGACTATCGGAGGAAACAAAGGAACCACCGAAAATCCCCTTCCAGAGGAAAACGAGCACCAGTGCTGCCAGTACAAGCGTTGCCACAAGCGTCGTCCGACGCTGCAATCGGGGCAGCAGAGTGCTCGGAAGAATCGCTTGGTGTGTCGTCGGTTGAACGGTCGGAGTCATGATTGAGCATTCCACCAAAAGTGTAACGGGCAAAATTAGGGAGCATCTGGCGTGGTCGGACGCGCTCAATCCGTGTGGAGGTGTCGGGCGAATGCTGCGTCGTGCACGCTCAGGACACAATCGCTCAAGAGATTTTCTCGGCAAGAGCCGGCGGCGGCGTTCCGTACTTTTGCATGCCACGTGCCCAACAAGTATGCGGACGTTACTGCTGACCACAATCAAAGCCTACCAGCGCTGGATTTCACCACTGCTCGGCAGCAATTGTCGCTTCTATCCGACGTGCTCGCACTATGCCGCCGAGGCGATCGAGCGCTACGGCGTCTGCAAGGGCACCTGGCTGGCACTTCGCCGCCTTTTGCGGTGCCATCCGTGGCATCCAGGCGGTTTTGATCCAGTCCCATAACTTTTACCCTCGCTGCATGGATCGGAACGCACTCATTGGCATGATTCTCATTTCGCTCATCGTTGGGGTGTGGATGTTCTACAGCTCCATCCGCCAGCATTCTGAGCAGGCACCCCCGATGCAGCGCGATAGCAGCGCGCAGACAAAACCAGTCTCAACCGCGCCTGCTCCAACCGCGCTGGCACCGGCGCAACCAGCACAGCCGGAAACACGCCTTCGCATTGTCACCGATAACTACCGCGCCACCATTAGCTCGCTGGGCATGACCATCAGCCGCTGGGAGCTGCGGCACTACAAATCCTGGTTCGGAGAACCGGTGCAACTGGTTCAGCCCGGTGCCCGAGAATTGGGCATACTGCTGACAACACGCGGCGGCGAAAAAATTGGACCCCGCCAGCAGCCATTCGAATTTCTCAACGCTCCCAGCGGCGACACTATCCGAGTTTCGGGCGATTCGACTTTTACGCTGCGCGGTGTGCTCCGCATCGGCGGTGCAACCATCGAACGCACGCTGACATTCCACGGTGCAAGCTATCTGGTGACAACCCGTATCACGCTCGATGGTGCCGACACACTCTTGCCCATGACGCACCGGTGGTACGACCTTGCCTGGAATTCAGGACTCAAGTACCAAGAAGCTAATAGCGTCGAGGAATCGAGCCATTCGACGGCGTTTGCCAGCTTGAATGGTTCACTCGATGAACTCGATGTCAGCGACTACAACAAACCCGCCACCGTTCATCAATCCGGCACCGTCGAGTACATCGGGACCAAAACCAAGTACTTCATGGTCGCTTTGCTCAACGGTCATCCCACCAAGCAGGGTGAATATTTCCTCGAAGGCGTCATGTACGGCGCGCCCAATCAGGGACGGGTCAAGGTGTACTCGGCAGCATACCGCATCCCGTACCGTGGCGGTCGGCAGAGCGATTCGGTGGCGGTCTATATCGGACCGCTCGACTACGATATCGTCAAGCCCTACGGCTTACAAGCGACCGTGAATTTCGGCTGGCGATGGATTGTTCGTCCGATTGGGGAGTTTTTCATGCTGCCCATTTTCAAGGCAATCCATTCGGTGATCCCGAACTACGGGTTCTCGATCATTGTGTTCTCGGTGCTGATGAAAATTTTGCTGCTGCCGCTCTCGCGCGGACAAATGCAATCGGCACTCAAGATGAAGGCACTTCAACCGGAAATCGAGAAGCTGCGAAAAAAGTACGCCGACGATCCCATGACACTCCAGCGAGAGCAAATGCAGCTTTTTAGCCAGTACGGCGTCAATCCAATGGGCGGTTGCTTACCGCTCCTGCTGCAGCTTCCGATTCTCTATGCGCTCTATGCAGTGCTGGCGACCAACATTGCCATGCGGCAAGCAGTGTTCATCCCCGGCTGGATTGACGACCTTTCGATCCCCGATCACATCCTGCGCTTGCCGTTTAGCATCTTCGGCATCGAGGCAATCTCTGGTATGGCGTTGATTATGGGTGCAACGCTATTCATTCAGCAAAAAATGACCATCACCGACCCCAACCAGAAAGCCCTGGTGTACCTGATGCCCATCATGCTGACGCTCATGTTTTCGTACCTGCCCTCGGGCTTGAATCTGTACTACCTGGTGTTCAACGTTCTGGGAATTCTTCAGCAGGTGTGGATGACCAAGTTTTCCAAGAAGACCATCACGCTGGCTGATCTCAAGCGCATGCCCAAAAAGGAAGGGTGGCTGCAAAAGCGTCTTCGACTGGCGCAAGAGCTTGCCCAGGCACAAGGGCGTTCACTACCGGGAGGACTTCCCACTCAGAAAAAACCACACCCACCGCAGCGCCCATCGAAACGGCGACGGTAGCATTCGGTGCAGTCCCCGCAAAGGCACGTCTTCAGGCTTAGCTCCGCTTGATTCTGTCCACTGCCGGCACTAAAACACCCGACCTCCCAGCGGCACATCATCGGACTCGGGACCAAGCAGCACGACCGCTCCCTGGGCATCCGGCACCCCGAGCACCAGCACATCCGACCGAAAATCGGCAATCTGCCTGGGCGGTAGATTCACCACCGCTATCACCGCGCGTCCAAGAAGCTGCGCCGGCGTATAGCGCTCGGTAATCTGCGCACTCGACTGCTTGATACCGATGGACTGCCCGAAATCAATCCACAACTTGTAGGCAGGCTTGCGGGCACGGGGAAAATCCTCGACCCGCACGATACGACCGACGCGCATCTCGATCGCAGCAAACTGTTCGGGTGTTATCATCCTATCACCGGCAACGGTCAACAACCAACAAAAATCGCGCACTGCCGGAGAATACAACGACTCGTTTCCTATTTTTGCCGACCGACTGGTCAGTCAAATTGGAAACACCGATGCCTCGACGCCCACAAACAGATGAGCAGTGGAATGCCAAGCGCCAGCAGATCATTGCTGCCGCCATTGGGGTTTTTGCCCAGCGCGGATTCCATGCAACGAAGATGGAACACATTGCCGCTGCTGCCGGCATTGGCAAGGGCACCATCTACGAATACTTTTCCACCAAAGACGAGCTGTTTTTGGCGGTGTACGACTACTGGATGGACAGTTACGAAGCAGCAATGCAGCGCGCCGCCGATGAGCATGCCGGCGATCCATTGGCAACAGCCGACGCATTGATCGAGACAGCAATCGCCTTCTACCAGGAGCACGCTGCCTATGCACCGATTCTGCTGGAGTTCTGGGCACATGCACTGCGGAGCGATGACCCGCACTTCCTCGAGCGCATTCGGCAGATGAAGCAAACGCTTGGTGCCATTGGTGCCGGTGTGACGGCTGCATTGGTCAAAAAAGGCGCCTTTGCTCCTGTGGACGTCGAATCGTTCGCGCAACTGGAGCTGGGCATTTCCGATGGCATCTTTCTGCATTGGGTGCTCGATGGGCAGCGCTATTCGCTTCGTGATGCCTACCGCTTCCGTCAAGCTGTCATCGGTGGTGGATTGATGCGACCGATCCTGCGTCGCGTCCTGGGCAGAAAAGTTGCCAAGCGACTGACCGAAGGCTTTCTCTCCCGCTCATCGCGGAAACGTTCCCGTTGATGTTTAACCACTCCATGTTTTGTTCATGCGCATTGTTGTTGCCCTCTGTGGTTTGCTCTGCTCATTTCTTCCGGCTTTTTCGCAGTCGCTCGACGGTCGTGTGGTCACCAGCGACGGAGAACCAGCTGCCGGTGCCGTCGTCTCGATCGAGCAACTGCGGAAACGCATCATCACCGGTGCAAGCGGTTACTACCGCTTCGACGAGATTCCACCGGGACGCTACACCCTCTCGATTGGCGGCATTGGCTACCGCCGCGTCGAGATTCCCATCGAGATTGCTGCCAACCAACATCTCCACCGCACCGACACCATCAGCATCGAAGCCCGCACGATGAACGAAGTCGTTGTTTATGGTGCCTCCCGTCGCTTCGAAAAAATCACCGATGCACCGGCGGCTGTGTCGGTGATCTTACCTCAGGAGCTCGAGCGCGCATCAACGCACGGTCAGCTCCCGAAAGCACTCGAACATCTGCAAGGGGTGGACGTTGTGCAGTCGGGCATGAACGATTTCAACGTCAATACACGTGGATTCAACACCTCGATCAACCGGCGTGTGTTAGTGCTCATTGACGGACGCGACCCCTCGACACCGCTGCTGAATCTGCTCGAGTGGAATTCCCTCCAGCAACAGATGAGCGACATTCGCTCGATCGAAGTCATCCGCGGTCCTGGTTCGGCTCTCTACGGTGCCAATGCCTACAACGGTGTTATCAGCATCAGCACCTACGACCCACGCCAGGTTGTCGGCACGCGGGTCAGTGTTACCGGTGGCGAATTCAATACGCTGCGTGCCAGCATTCGCCATGCCGGCGCCGCCGAGCGCTGGGCATACAAGCTCACCGCCGGCGTTTCATTCCAGGACCAAGCCTGGGTGCATTCGCGCGATACCACTGCCGGCGGTACACTGGAATATCCCGGTCTGGCTCGCGACGTCACAGGTCAGGTTGTCTGGGGTCGCCGTATCACCAGCATTGATTCGCTCATCGCTGCTCATCGCCGCGCCTATCTGTACTCGATCACTGCACGCACCGACTACGACCTATCCACCACTGAGCGCATCACAGCAGACGTCGGCTATTCGCGCTACGGCAACGAATATTTCGTCAACCAAACCGGACGCATTCTGATACCCAACGTCGAAAAGCCCTACGCACGACTGGCATACAACAGCGAGCGATTCAACGTGCAGGGCTACTGGACCCGCCGCGTCACTCCAGAGCCGCAAATTGTGCTCAATGCTGCTGCCACGTCTGCCGAGAAGTCCGACGTTGTCGTGCTCGACGCGCAGTGGAATGATTCCTTCGCTGGCGATCGCCTCCGCTTGATCGCTGGCATCCAGCACAGCTACGAGCACGTTCGGACCGCTGTTGCCGGGGCACTGGCAATCATTGATCCCAGCGAGCTGCACAACAATTTCACCGGCATGTACGGTCAAGCCGAGTTTAGCCTCCTGCCGACACTGCGCCTTATTGGGGCATTGAGGCTGGACCGATCAACATTTTTCGACACGCAGCTTTCCCCCAAAGGTGGAATTGTGTGGACGCCGGTTGCCGAGCATACGTTTCGCGTGACAGTAAACCGTTCGTTTTTGCGACCAAGCTATCCGGACCTCTATCGCCGCTCCCCAGCCGGTGCGCCGGTTCCGTTTGTCCGCATAGACTCACTGGTCAGCGCTCAAACGGGAGTGGCACGGTTGGGCGTACAATCGCTTCCGCAGTGGAATCTGGGCAATCCAGACATCGGCGTCGAGTCGGCTGTATCGTACGAGTTTGGCTACAAGGGCATCCTCGGGCGTTCGCTGTACGTGACGCTCGATGCATACCTCAACCAGCGACGCAATTTCATTTCTGTACCGCTGGGCGGCTTAGCACCGCAGGTGTACCAGCCCGTCCGCTACGGAAATGCACAGGCAGATTCCATCCTGCGTGCCGAGCTGAACAAAATCAATCCCGCCTACTTTAGTCGGCTTGCCTACGATCGCGACGGCACGCCTGCGCTCATCATCACGCCAACCAATATCGCCGAGGTTATCGAGCAGGGCGTCGAGCTGGGCATCAACTATTACATCAGCGATCGGCTCGTCGCCAGCGCGAATGCTGCATGGCTGGATTTCCGCGTGGTCAACAACAATCTCCCGACACAAACGATCGTGCCGAATACCTCGCCTCGCCGCTACAACATTGGGCTGTCGTACACCCAGCCGCAGCTATTCGATGCAAGCATTACTGTTCGCTACAGCGATGGCTTTGCGTGGGTGGCAGGATTGTTTCAAGGCTATGTGCCAGCATACGCGGTGGTCAACCTCAATGCTGGCTACTACGTGACCGACGATTTGCGCCTATCGCTGAATGTGTTCAACCTACTCGACCGTCCGCACTACGAAATCTTTGGCGGGACAATTCTGCGACGCTACGCAACGGCTGCACTTTCGTATGAGTTGCGCTAAAAGCACAGCCAGTTAAGCCGCACGTGTCGGGGCGTTCAGTACTGAACGCCCCGGTTGCTATTAGTCCAACCAGCGGGGCAATCGTTTGCGAAGACGTCGGTACTGCTCTGGGTCGGTGCGTTTTGCAACGATACGGCGTCGGATGCACCCATCGGCAGAGCAAACAGTGACGACCACATCCTGCGGCGATATGTCGGCTGCACCGATGATGCGCTCCTGCCCGCCAGCAGGTGCATTCCACTGCGCGTCCAGCACAAGCATCGAAACGGCAAGGTCTCCGATGTCCAGACTAAACGCATCGGCAAAGCGCGACCACTGGCGCTCGGTGAATGCTTCCGTCGGAGGGCGAACGTGAAAGTGGCACCAATGCAGTCGGTTGCCAATTGCCGTCATACCGCAGCTCTCCCGGTGTGGGCATGGCAGGACGATCGCAAAGTGTGCACAAAGCATCTGGCGCAATGCTACCACCTGCGCGCTGGCATGGCGCGTGCCCGGTTCGACGATCAACACCGCACGCGCCTGATGGCGAAGCTGGTCGGCGAGCATCGCCAGGTCATCGCTCGTGAGCTCGGTCAAAACGTGGCTAATCAGAACCACGCTGCCCGGCGGGATGTGCCAGTGTGTTGCTGTGCGGAACTGGCACTCCGGAAAGCGCTCTCGAAGGCGGCCGGCTGCATACTCAACAGCGAGCGCCGAGCGATCACAGAGCACGACCTCCGCACGCGCACCGAATCGGCTGAGCACAACCTCTGTTGCTATACCACTACCGCAGCCAAGGTCGCACAGGCACGCATCAGGCGGTAGCGTCCACTCTCGTTCGCCGAGTTCATCGAGCATCGCTTGCCACTTCCACCCGATGCGTTGGGCAAATGTTGCGTGGTAGAGCTCCAGTTCGCGGGTGCTCTGCCAGTACGATTGCTCGATTGGCTCAGCGTGCAGAAAGCGCTGGCGCAGGCGCTCCAATAACTGTCGGTCTTGGCTCGACAGATTCATCGCCAATTCGGTGCAGACGGTGGAATACACGCGCAGCGATCATCACGCTGGGGCAACCTGCTGCTCCCACCGATCGAAAATCGCGCTGATTGCTGCCACGCCATCGGTGAGTGCTGCCGGTCCGGGCTGCAGAATGATCGCGGCACTAATCTCGTGGAGCTGACCGGTAGCGACGGCAGGAATGGTGTTCCATCCCGGACGCTGGCGCACGCGCTCTGGCTTGAACGCCTTGCCACACCACGAAGCAAGCATGATGTCCGGCTCTCGGCGGATAACCTCGCTCGGATCAGCCACGATGCGGCGCTTAGCGTCGGGATACTGCCGATGCTCAGCAAAAACATCGCTGCCACCGCAGAGCTCGATAAGCTCGCTCACCCAGCAAATGCCGGTGATGATGGGATCGTACCATTCCTCGAAATACACGCGGGGACGGCGCCGGCGCTGCTGGCCGCGTTGGCGGTAGCGCTCCAGGTTTGCCTGGAGCTGCTCGACGTACTGCTCAGCCTGCGGGAGCCGACCGATCAACGCCCCAAGCCGAAGAATCATGCTCAAGATACCCTCGACGGTGCGATGGTTGAAGCACACAACCTCGAAGCCATTGCGCACAAGCTGCTCGACGATGGGCGCCTGCAGATCCGACCATGCCAGAATCACGTCCGGTTTGAGCGCGCCAATCTTTTCGATGTTCGCCTCCAGGTAGGTGCTGACTTTCGGTTTGGTTTTGCGTGCCTGGGGCGGACGCACCGTAAACCCCGAAATGCCGACGATCAACTCCTCGGCACCGAGTGCATAGAGGGTTTCGGTTGTCTCTTCGGTCAGGCAAACAATGCGGCGCGGCAGAGACGGACGCATCGCGGGGGCACTGCTCAACGCTTGGTACATCGCAGGCGAACATACGGAATGCCCCTGGATCGGCAGAAGAGTTCCTGGTCGGTGCGCTGCACAAACCATGCCGTATCGTCGAGAACCTCCTCGATGTCAAATCCTCCGTGCTCAGCAAGAAGCTGGCGATGGTACTGATCCACCATTGGAACATCGGTCATCACGTAGAGAGCACCACTGCCGGAGAGAACACGATGGATTTCATCGAGCAAATTCCCAGTGAGCGCGCGGCGTTTAGCGTGACGCTTTTTGAACCAGGGATCGGGGAAAAAGTAAGTGACCGCCCGCACTGTGCCAGACTCGATGAACGGCAATCCGTTGGCAACAGAATACCAGAGCACGGCTGCATTGCCAATTCCTTCTGCACGGATAACGCCGGCAAGCCATTCGACTGCCGCGCGCCGAACCTCAATGCCGAGGATGTTCTCGGCAGGATGCGCCAGCGCGTATTCGATCAAGAATCGCCCCATTCCACAGCCAATATCGAGCACATCCGGCGATCGCGCCATGCGGAAAAGCTCTGACCACTCAACGCGTTCAATCAGTGGCGGATAGCTTGGCGGTACAACATGCAGTTGCTGCCGGGGCAGATACACTTGCGGGTTTGTGTGGTGGCGGATGCGTGGCTGCCGATACTTGCTCCAATCAATGCTCGGCATGGTTCTGGCTGCGCAGACGATCCAGGCACTCGATCACGACGCGTCGTTCTTCGGACGATAACACAGTTGCCCTCTGGTGAAAGGCACGCACCACCGGCTCGAGCTGCTCAAGAAGGTCAAGCCCACGCTGGGTGAGCCGAACTTCAATCCGCCGCCGGTCGTGAAGGCTTGTGGTTTCCCCGACCAATCCTTTTGCAATCAGGCGATCAACGATCCGCGAGGTATCCGACGCACGGTCAATCATCCGCCGCCGAATATCGCAGGTCGAAAGCGGCTCATCGCTCCCCCGTAAGATGCGGAGGACGTTGTACTGTTGCTGCGAGATACCGTAGGGTGCCAGCTCCTGCTCGAATTGCTCGCATATCCAGGAACTGGTACGCATGATGGTGACAATAAGCCGCTCTTTCTCGGACCGAAAAGGACGCTGCTGCAAAAGATCCTGCTCTACCCGACCCATCATTTCAGTTATCATCGTCTTGAGAAAAAAATGCGGGCGCAAAGATAGCACCCGCACATGAAAAAAGAGCATCCGCTCCTGAACGTAACCGCTACTGACTGCTCGACTTTTCTGGATTCGACTTGATAAGCTCCAGATTGACCCGAAGGCGGACATCTTTGCCCACGATCAGCCCGCCTGTTTCGGTAAGGTTGTTCCACTTGAGTCCGAAATCGAAGCGGTTGATTGTCGTTTCAGCAATAAAGCCGGCGCGCGTGTTACCCCAGGGGTCTTTGGTTGTTCCCTTGAAACGGACAGTCCAGGTTACTTTTTTGGTGATACCGCGGATCGTCAAATCGCCGGTGAGCTGGTAGCGATTGTCGCCGACTTTTTTCATGCCGCTTGCTTTGAACGTTGCTTTCGGGTACTTGGCAGCATCGAAAAAGTCCTCACTCCGGAGGTGATTATCCCGACGCTCATTGTCGGTATTGATCGAGGCAACATCCACGCTAAAGTCAATCTGCGCATCGCTCCAGTCGGGCTTGGATGCCGTCACGGTGCCGTCGAAGACCTTGAAGTATCCGGTCACTTCCGAAATGACCATGTGGTCAACGGTGAACAGAACGTTGGAGTGACTTTGGTCAACCTTCCAGGTTGCAGGCTGAGCACACAGCAGCGTTCCTGCCAGTACCAGTGTACTGAGAATCCGCATATCAACAACAGACCAATGGTGAAACAAAACAACACACAAGACGGAGCGCTACGACGGAGGCACATTGGATTTAGTGTTTCAACACCATTTTTGCGTGCCGATCATGCGTGCTGGTCAACGGGTGCTGCGAGCTCCGATTAGCCTTGGGATGCTGAGTGTGTAAGTTTGCACCGCCAGTATGTTCAACAACCAGTGGGGACGCCATGCGAGCGTTCATCTGTGCGGTATGCTGTGTCATTCTGCTTGGTGGTTGGGCAAGTGCACACCAGCAGGATAGCATCAAGCCACGGAAGAAAAAGCAGGTCACGGCTACACCGTCGGCACCGACACCTGCACCGGCAGTCCAGCAGCCCAGCGATGCGCGGGTGGGAACGACCAAAAGCGGGCAGGTCGTCTATCGTGGGAAAAAGGGTGGCTATTACGTGCTCACCCCCAGCGGACGCAAGCGCTACGTCAAAGCAGCCGACGTCATTTTAGACGAGCCGAAGTAAGCTGAACTCGCACCTCCGACAAGCACCCTCGCGCGCAGAAGCCATAGCGCTGCTGGCAACGGCAGCGCTGCTGTGGAGTTTGGGTGGTGTCTTGATCAAGCTTGCGACATGGACACCGCTGGGGATTGCATCGGTCCGCAGTGCAATTGCAGCGCTGGTGATTGGCATCTATCTGTGGTGGCGAACCGGACGCATTCCCCGCATCGTCCCGCATAGCCCTGCAGCATGGGGCGCTGCGATTGGTTATGCAGCGACGGTGGTGCTGTTCGTCTGGGCAACCAAGCTCACGGCTGCCGCCAACGCCATTGTCCTGCAGTATAGCTCGCCGCTATTTGTCGCCATTGCTGGGCGCATGTTTCTCGGCGAACGAGTGCGATCGGTGGAGTGGGGCATTCTTGCCATCATGCTGGCGGGGATCGTGCTCTTTTTTGCTGAACAGCTCTCGCCGCAGGGCATGCTGGGTAATGCCGTCGGCGTCGCAAGCGGCGCGGCAATGGCAATCATGACGCTCTGTGTCCGAGCAGAACGCAACGGCTCAGCACTCGAGGCACTCCTTGCCGGGAACATTCTTGCCGCACTCGTCGGGATGGGGAGCTGGTCTGAACTTCCCCGGCTCGATGCAGGAACGATTGCGGCTGTTGGGGTTTTGGGTGTGGTGCAACTGGGTGTGCCGTACATCCTCTTTGCGCGCGCACTGCGATCGGTTCGTGCAATCGAAGCGGTCATGCTCACCATGCTCGAACCGATTGCCAATCCACTCTGGGTGATGCTCGTTCTCGGAGAGCGTCCGAGCATGCTGGCAATTATCGGCGGATCGCTGGTGCTGGGTGCAATTGGAATTCGGGCAGTCCTCAGCTACTGGGAATCCTCTTCTGCCGAGGAGGATTCAGCCTCATCGGTTGGTGGCGGTGGCACCTCGCCCTGATGGTGCTGGTGACGCACAAGCTGCGCTTCCGCCCAAAAGATCACGTTCTCGGCAATGTTCGTTGCGCGGTCAGCGATACGCTCGATATTGTGCAGCCCGATGATAAGCCGTGTCCCGCTTTTGATCAAGCCCGTATCGGCTTCCATCTGCTCGATAAGCGCTGCCGACAACTCCCGCTCAAGGTTATCAACGATGTCATCGGTCGCGAGCACATGCTTGGCAAGCTCGGTGTCACCCTCGATGAACGCATCCAGACTGGCTTTGACCATTGTGTAGGTTGCTCTGGTGATACGTTCAAAACCGGTACGCTCGGCAAGCTCGCGTGCGCGCGGATCGAACGCCAGCCGAGCGACCACGACGGCGTAATCACCGATTCGCTCGAATTCGTTGTTGATCTTGATCGCTGCCAGCAGAAGCCGCAGGTCGCGCGCCACCGGCTGCGAGAGGGCAAAAATTCGCTGGACGTGCTTATCAATTTTGACATCGAGCTTATCAACCTTGTCGTCCCGCTCGATGACCAGTTCCGCCAGCGCTGTGTTACCCTCCAGCAACGCCCGAAACGCAAACTCGACCTGCTCCTCGGCAAGCGATCCCATGCGAATAAGTCGGGTGCGGAGTTTATCGAAATCCTCTTCGAACTGGCGATACATCGAAGCCTCTTGGGAAGTGGACATTGGACAACGGACAATACGTGGCACCACTCTGGCTGCCACACACACGCTGGACATCACCGCTGGCTCTGTTATCCAAAGCGTCCGGTGATGTACTCTTCCGTCTGGCGTTTGGACGGATTGGTGAAAATGTTTCGTGTCTTATCGAATTCGATCAACTCGCCCAGGTACATGAACGCGGTGTAATCGCTGACGCGGGCGGCTTGCTGCATGTTGTGCGTAACGATGACGATGGTGTAGTTTTTTTTCAGATCGTAGATCAGCTCTTCGATTTTTGCGGTCGCGATCGGGTCGAGGGCGCTGGTTGGCTCGTCCATGAGCAGGACTTCGGGTTCGATTGCTAAGGCTCGCGCGATGCAGAGGCGTTGTTGCTGCCCACCCGATAGCGACGTTGCTGGTGCCCGGAGACGATCTTTGACTTCGTCCCAGAGCGCGGCACGGCGCAAGGCGTCTTCGGCGATCTCGGCGAGAACGGTGCGTTTGCGAATCCCATTGAATCGCAAGCCCGCCACCACGTTGTCAAAAATGCTCATCGCTGGAAAAGGGTTCGGCTTCTGGAAAACCATACCCACTCGACGGCGCACCACCGTTGGGTCCATGTCCATGATGTTGATCCCATCGAGCAGGATGCGTCCCTCGACGCGGGCATTGGGCTGGATTTCGTGTAACCGATTGAGCGCCCGCAAAAATGTGGACTTGCCGCAGCCGGATGGACCGATGATGGCAGTGACTTTGTTGACGCGGATGGGAAGCGAAATATCCCGAATGGCTGGCTTGCTATCGAAGTACACCGAAAGGTTCTCGGTGACGATGCGGAACCGTTCGTTCCAGCCGTGGTCGCTGGTTTCGGTTGCATCGCCGGTCTGCTCGGCAAGGCTGGATGATTGCTCAGGTATGGTGTGCTGATGTTCTGGGGTAACCATCACTGTTCCGAATCAAAGGTGGTACGCGAAACGACTAACCGCAGCAAAATGCTCAGCACAAGCACCAGCGTAATGAGCACCAGTGCGCCTGCCCATGCCTGGCGGTGCCAGTCGTCGTAGGGTGCAACGGCATACGTAAAAATCTGCACCGGTAGTGTTGCAATAGGCTGGTCCAGACCGGCATGCCAGAAGCGATTGTTGAGGGCGGTAAACAGCAGAGGTGCTGTTTCGCCTGCAGCGCGCGCGACTGCTAATAAAATCCCTGTCACAATGCCGCGTGCGGCGGCGCGGAGCACAATACGCACCACAACAGCCCAGTGCGGTATGCCCAGCGCCAGCCCTGCTTCGCGAATGTGCCGGGGGACAAGGCGCAAAATTTCCTCCGTCGTTTTGATGATGATCGGCAGCATGACAATGCTCAGCGCAACAGCACCGGCATAGGCAGAAAAGCGCCCCATCGGCTTGACGACGACCGCGTATGCAAAAATGCCCAGCACGATCGAGGGCAAGCCGAGCATGACCTCCGTCAGAAAGCGAATGACAGTAGCCAGTCGAGCGCGAGCATACTCGTTGATGAAAATGCCCGCAAGAATGCCGATCGGGATTGCCACCAGCGAGGCTAAGCCAACAACAATGCCGCTTCCGACAATCGCATTCGCCATTCCGCCCCCAGGTTCACCGACGGGTGCTGGCAGGTGCGTGAAAAAGTCCCAGGTCAACCCGCTGATCCCTTCGCCGATCGTGTACCAGAGAACTGCACCCAGTGGAATGAGCACAACCACCGTTGCCAGCGAGACCAGAGCCATCGCCACCGTGTTGGTAAGGCGGCGGCGTAGCTCCGTCCAGCGCGACGGACACACGCGGCGTTCCGCTTTCATGCCTGCCGATAGCGTCGTGCCAGACTCCATACAAGCAAACGAGCAATGATGTTGACCACCAGCGTCGTCAAAAGCAGCACCAGTCCAATCTCAACCAACGCGCTCAGGTACAGCGGTGTTGTGGCTTCGGTAAACTCGTTGGCGATGACAGATGCCAGTGTGTAGGCAGGTTGCAGGATGCTGGCGTGAATAGACGGATCGTTACCGATGACCATCGTCACCGCCATTGTTTCGCCGAGGGCACGACCCAAGCCTAAAATCATCGCGCCAAAAATACCCCACCGCCCTGATCCGAGCACAATGCGAATGGCTTCCCACCGCGTCGAGCCGAGCGCATAGGCTGCTTCGCGTTGCATCCGCGGTATTGCCAGCAGAATGTCCCGCGTCACCGAGGTAATGATCGGAATCGTCATGATTGCCAGGATCACTGCGGCACTGAGCATGCTTGGTCCGATCGCAGGCGGCGCAAGGAACGGTAGAGTATCTCCCCACCGCTCGGCAAGCGGCTCGGCGACGTGCGCTAAAAGCCAGGGCACCAGCACAAAAATTCCCCACACACCATAGACAACACTCGGCACCGCCGCTAATGCCTCGATCAAAAACGACAGCACCGTCCGCGTCCATCCCCGCGTGATCTCCACCAAAAAAATTGCCGCGCCGATACTGAGCGGTACTGCTATCAGCATCGCCAGCAGCGAGGAGACCACCGTCCCGTAAATGAAGGGCAATGCGCCAAACTGCTCAGCGACGGGGTCCCACGTCACCGATGTCAAAAAGCCAATTCCAAATGCCTGCAGCGACAACCGGGCATCTGCCACCAACTGGGCAATCACGGCAAGCACAATCACCAGCACCGTAATGCCTGCAACCGTGCACAGCGAAAAAAACACAGCATTGCCAACTGCGCCGCGCTGTGCAAGGACAAAACGACTCGACCGGGGCCGGGGAAACGCCGTCGCCGGCGTCGCTGGAGCAGTCATAGGCAGGTACAAGCAACCTCGAGTGTGTGGTGCGAAAATACAGGAGGCGTGCTGCTTCGGGTGTGCGCAGGCTCATTACCAATTGGTAACGCCGCCGGCTCGCAGCGCTGCAGAGGCTGCCCCCTTAGGTGCGGTGCAAACCGGGACGCTGTCGCAGCCGATAGACGTAGGCGAGCACCCGAGCAACCGCACGGAAGAGTGTTTCGGGAATTTCATCGTCCACGTCGCAAGAGGCGTAGAGCGCACGCGCTAGTGGTGGGTCCTCGACGATCGGCACATTGTGCTCGCGTGCAATCTGGCGAATCTGGTGGGCAAGGTAATCAACACCTTTTGCGACAACACGGGGCGCGTGCATCCGCCCCCGCTGATAGACCAGCGCAACGGCATAGTGGGTTGGGTTTGTTATCACAACGTCGGCGCTCTTGACACGCTGGAGCATCAGCTTGCGGAGCCGCTGCCGTCCAATCTGCCGGATCCGCTGTTTGATGCTGGTATCGCCTTCTTGCTGCTTGAGTTCATCCTTGACTTCCTGTTTGGTCATCTTCATCTCTTGACGGAAGCGGCGGCGCTGGTAGAGAAAATCCACAATGGCAATGAGTGCATAGACCAGGCTAACTTTGAGCACCAGCTCGAATCCGAGCCGAGCCATGGTCGTTGCAACCGCCTCGATCGGCAGCGCCATCAGCGTCAGGACCTCATCGCTGCGGCGGCGCAGCACATCCCACACCAGCACCCCAAGAACGAGCACTTTTCCGAGATTTTTAGCAAGCTGCATGGCGGTATCTTTCGACAGGAACATGCGCCGCAATCCTCGCATGGGATGAAACAGCGGTGCATTTTTGATGCCCTCGGTGAATTTCTTGCTTGCCCACCGCAATCCCACCTGCCCGATCTCGGTCGCCAGCCCTAAGAGCGTGACAATGCCCAGCAGCGGCAGTATCAGGAGCGCAATGGAGCGGCTCAGCTGCTCTGCCAGCACAGGAAGCGTCGCATCGGTGATTGTCACCTCTGCCGCATGAGCAAACACTGACCGAAAGAATTCCGCCAACTGCATTCCCAGGTGCGCCCCATAGGTGTAGAGGAACCAGCCCCCGAACAGAAGCAAGGCAGCACTGGTCAGCTCCATACTTTTTGCAACCTGGCCCCGTTCGCGCGCATCGCTGAGGCGTTTCGGCGTCGCTTCTTCTGTTCGTTCTTGACCGTCGGGCGTTTCGGGCATGGCTTAGCGCGATCGAAGTGCAACAAGGAGCGTGCTCAGGTGCTGGTCGAACCAGCCGAGCGCATTTTTCATCACCAAAACCACCAGCGGCACGGTCCCAAGCAGAACTAGCAAGCCCACGACAATCTTGACATGCATCGAGAGCGCAAAGATGTTCACCTGCGGAGCAATCCGCGCCAGCAACGAGAGAGCGATGTTGATCAAAAAGATTGCCACGATCACCGGCGCTGCAATCTTGACGCCGAGCACCAACGCACCGGTTGCCATGCGCACCAGAAAGAGTGCGTCCACCTGCCCGAGAGCAAACCGATCGAGCGGCACCAGTTGAGCGCTTGCCCAGATCGCCTCGATGAGGGCATGGTGACCGTCCAAGCCTAAAAAGAGCATCAGCATCATCATCGCTTTGAATTCACCCAGCAGAGTGGGAACGCCCGCATTCGAGTCAAACAGCAACGCTGTCTGAAAGCCAATCTCCATATCGGCAAGCCCACCGGCAAAGCGTGCCGCCATCATCACCATCGAAGCCGAGAAACCAATGAGCGCACCGACAAACGTTTCCTTCAGGATGAGCGGCACCAGCGCGAACGGCTCGACAATGATCGTCGGCTGCAGCGGTGCTGCTACCATTGCCATCGAAAGAGCAACAACGGTAGCAAGCCCAACCTTGACCAGCGGCGGTATCCCCAGCGCGCTCAACAAAGGACCAGACACCATCATCGCCAGCACCCGCACAAAAAACAGGACGCCAACGATGAACTTGCCCATGAGGTATTCGAGAACGTTGCCCGGTGGAAATAGCATCGTGCGATGGTGCTGTGTTCAGACAACGACTGCTGCGGCTTGCCAGACGGTGCGGCTGCTCATTTGAGCGTTGGGATCATCGAAAACAAGGCGATCGTGAATGTCTTCAGATTACGAATCATGAACGGCAACACCAGCACGGTTACCAGGAACGTTACCAGCAGCTTCGGCACGTACGTCAGCGTTTGTTCGCTAATGGATGTTGCTGCCTGGAAAATGGCAATTGCTAAACCAACAATCAGCGACAGCAGCAGCAGCGGACCGCTCACCAGCAGCACATAATAGAACGCATCGCGGACAATTTGAACAACCATTGCATCGGTCACGGGCGATCGGGATTAGAGTGGAACTAAACTTTTCATCAGCGATTCGACCAGCAGATGCCAGCCGTCAACCAAAAGAAACAGCAACACTTTGATCGGCAACGAAATCACCTGTGGCGGCAGCATGAGCATCCCCAGCGACATGAGCGTACTGGAGACAATCATATCCACCACCAAAAACGGTACGAAGATGATAAAGCCAATCTGGAAGGCAATGCGAAGCTCACTGAGCGTATAGGCAGGAATCACTGCCCAGGTGCTGACCTCATCGAGCGAGCGGGGTTTGTCCTTGCCACTGAGCTTGACAAAGAGCCGGAGATCATCCTCGCGAGTGTGGCGTAGCATGAATTCGCGGAAAGGCTGCACCATCCGTGCAACGGCAGTATCCTGGCTAATTTCTTCGCGCAGGTAGGGCTGTAATCCTTCGCGGTTGGCTCGGTCGAGCACTGGCTGCATGACAAAGAACGTCAGAAAAAGCGCCAGCCCCACCAGGAGCTGTGCCGGAGGCTGTGCCTGCGTCCCCAGTGCTTGTTTCATGAAGTAGAACACCACCACGATCCGCGTAAAGCAGGTCATCATCACCAGAATCGAGGGCGCCAGTGCTAACACCGTCAGCACCAGCAGTATCTGCAAGGCGGTGGTGAATTCCTTCGGGCTTTGGCTCTGCTGCACGCCAATGGTGACCGTCGGCAGCGGCAGTGCCCCGCCGTCGGGCTGCTGCGCATTGACAGGCAGCGCACTGATCAGCACCAGTACCAACGCAACGAAGAAAAAATGGCGTCCGTGCCTCATGTTTTTAGAGCGGTGTCCGATATTCTTCTGCTTCCCCTGCAATGCCCGTGCCAGGAGCGCAGTGCTGCTAAGAGCAATGCTCTTTTCAAAACCGTGCAGTACAGAAGGTTCTCGGTTGAATCAATCAACCCCACCGCTCTCTATTTTCGCTACCTGTTCACTGGGCACGAGGCTTGCAATGCGAGGGTACGTTGTTTGGCTTACGCTTTCGACGGCAGTTGGACTGGCGCAGCTTTGCCAGGACTGTCCGCTGCCTCGCCACGATCGGGGTGCCGATACGGCGGTTTATGTTCTCCTCCACGACCGCGTTCGGATAGAGCAGTGCCGCTCGATTGTTCGGACATTTCTTGCCGATGGAATCACGCAGGCAGTTCGCATTCAATTCCTTCGTGGGAACGTCTGCCGCGATACAGTCGTGCCCATCACGAGCATTCTCGAAGCTGGGACAGTCGGTCTTGGCTTGGATGGTCAGCCGCGCATCATACCAATTCTGCCCGTGCGCGAATACGAACGCCGGCAACGCCCGCCGGATCCGAGCGCGCGTTTCGTCGAGCTGTGTGGCATCGGCGGTGTTGCTGGCAAGGATACCTCCATCCGCCGGATCGGTTCGGCACAACTCTTTCCTGCGGTCGAAGCAATCATCGCACCCTTTGGGACGCTGCTGGGCAAACGCTGGTCGCTGGGTATTCTGGCGGCAGCAAGCTCTGATGGCCAGCGGTGGCGCATCCCGCTGGGAGGACATCTGCGCTTTTGGTTTGCGCCGCAAGGCGAGCTCGAGCGTACCGCATCCTACCGTCCGGACTCCTGCACCTTCAACGACGCTATGACCTACATACCCGGCGATGATTACCGCGAGCGCGCAACACCCTACCAACGCACTGACCCATCAGCAGCCTACGTGGTGGACTATCAGGAACGGTCCAGCGGTTGGCAGCCCTTCTTGTTTGCTGAAGTCGGCACACTCCTGGACACTGACTTCCCGGGCGCTGGCAGCGAGCCATCGCTCAATCCCGACGAGTACCAGCAATGGTTTATCGGCGGTGGTGTCGGAACAACCGCCTGGCACTGGCTGACGCTCTCGATAGCCTACCGCTACCAGCGACTCAACGTCCGAACGCCGTGTGCGCTCTGCCCACCATCGTCGGCACTGCCGGATAACTACGTGGTCAATACAGCCCGAGTCCATGCGGTTATGCTCAAAATTGGTCTTCACATTCGCTACTGACTGGAGGAATCGCCATGAAACGCGTGCTCAGTGGTGTGCTTATCGTTCTGTGCTGGAGTGCTCTCCAGTGGTCCTGCCAGAGCGCGATCGAACCGACGGCGGAGGTTGTTGATACCCCAGTGGTAGTCAGTGTACGCGATCAGGGTGGTCAGCCGATCAACGGTGCACGGGTGCAGTGGATCGTCACCCGTCGTGGTGCATCGCAAGCTGCTATTGACGCTGCCTTCGCGCGGGCAGTTGGTCCGCAGGAAGCCTACACCGGCAGCAGCGGCACTCCCGGCTATGCCGTCTTTCGCATTCCGGTGCCGGTTGCCGATGAGCAAGCGCTCATTCTGCTCAAAACAACGCCGCCGCCCGACCCTGCCTACCGCGGCAATCAGAAAAATGGTGACTTCCGACTCGACACGATCGTCCCCTGCGACCAACTATCGCTTGCACTGACGCTGATCCGACGCATACCGGTTAGCTGCAATCAGCCAGCACCCTGCAGCGACGTCGAACTAACAGTGGCACCCGGTCAAACTCAATCGGTCAAGCAAGGCGAATTTGTCCAAACCGATGCCGATGTGATTATTGCCAGCGTCAGCGGTGTGCCGGCGCAAATTGCGGGCGTCACGCTTTCGGTTCGTGCAGAGGTTGGCGGGCAGCTTCAGCCTCTGCCGGCATCAGTATCGCTTGGACAACCCTACAGCATCGTATTTACCGCAACAGCACCGGCAACGGCTGCTCCCCTGGATACGACGCTCCAAGTCACGATCACCGTAACGGCCCAGGATGGAAGCCCGTGCTGGCAGTGCACGTTCCGTCTGCGCCTGGTGGTTCGCCCGCAGTGGGCTTGCGATTGCCCGACCAATGGAATGCACGTTACGGCAACGATAAGCTCCTGTGTCGGCAGCGTTGCGGACACCGCAGTCAGGGTTGGCTTTGCCAATACCAACACCCAATGCAACTACCGCCTCCAGGTCCAACCCGGTGCGAACGAGCCAGAGCTGGGCATCATACAGCTCAACACCACATCGGGTACCAGTCTTGTTCTCCCACCAGGCGGGCGTCTCGATTCGCTGCGCATCCGCTTTGCGCCGAGCCGACAGCAAACGATCACCGAACGTTTTGTTATCCGCATCTACCGCCAGACGCCGCAAGGAGAGCAGCTCTGCGACAGCATGATCACGGTCACGGTCGTTGCCACCAGCGACACCCCCGCCTTCGGCATTGACTCGGCAGGCTCAACACTGTTTCAGTATCTGCAAAATCGCTATGTCCCCGATACGCTGGTCAACTGCACCACACGCGACGATCCTCGCACAAGCATCGGCACGCTCTGCCTCTACAACCGTAGCCGGTGCCCGGTGGACCTTGATCTGTCGTTGATAGCACCTGGACCATTCCGCCTGGACACAACGCGCTTGCGGCTGGCTGCCGGCGACACCGTCTGCGTCTCCGTCAAGTTCGCACCTGAGCAGTCGGATGTCTATCAGCAGGGACGCTGCAATCCAGCGATCCGGGATTTCCGCACCACTGTTCTGATTCGAAGCTCGAACCAGAGCGAGCAAGTGCCCGTGTTCGGTTATGCAGAGCTGGACGTCCAATGCGCCAGCAAGGCGACGGCTGTGCTCTACGAGTTCGGCACCCAAGATGCCAACGGCACCCGCTACTACATCACGATCAACATTCTCCAAACCGAGCGTGAAAACACGCTCATCATCAATGAGCAGCTCGACGGTAACACCGACTCGGTGGAAATCTACGTCCAGCGCATCAACACGACCGGACCGCCACCGAACGATGCCAACATCACCAGCGCCGTGCTTGCGACCGGTCGCATATCGGGCGTCGAGTTCAACATTGTTGCTCGAAATCTGCTCTCGCTTCCGCAAGACATTTGTCTGCTGTTCAACCAGTACGGTTGTTCGTTCGATCCGACTCAGTGGACCCAGCAACCAACCGTCCGCGAAGGTGACCTGTTGATTTTCCGTTTCGGCAGCTACTACGGCATACTGTGGGTCAAAAAACTCTCGTGGAGCAATCGCAGTGGGCAAGCCTTACCACAAGTGGAGGTGTTGACATGCTATCCGTTCAACTAATCGCGCTTTTGGCGCTGTGCGCACCCATTGCCGCGATGGCACAAAGTAGCCGTGGCGTCGAACCGCTACGGTCGGTCAACACAACCGGCGACGATCGCGCCGCCTGTGTGCGGATTGATTCCACGGGAACAGAGCTATGGGTAACAAGCCAGATTCCCAGCCAACCGCAGGGACGGATGCTGAAAATATACCGCTTTGACGCCGGACAGGTGACCGAGCTTCCCGCTCCGACCGAGCCGATCAATCTCCGTCCCCAGCCGGGCTACTCCGCGCGTAACGGGTGCGCAACCTTTCCGCTCTGCTCGCCGGACTATGGCATCTTTGTCTCGAACCGTTTGGTCGGCGGCAAAGACTTCGACAACGACCTTTACCAAATGCGCTGGATCAATGGCACCTGGCAGGTCCAGCGATTGGATTCGCTCTCGTCGGAATGGTGGGACGATACGCCCGCGCTCTCGCCGGACGGACGGTTGCTCTATTTTGCCTCCAACCGCAACGGGCATGAGCGCGGCACCACCGACATCTTCGTTAGTCGCTGGCTCGATACTGCCTGGAGCAAACCGGTGCTGGTGACCATTTCCACCGAGCAGTGGAGCGAGCAATCACCGTTTGCGGCAACCGATGGCTACCTTTACTATGCGACCAACCGCAGTGGCGACTTCGACATCTGGCGCGTTGCCTACGACCCGACCACCGGCGCCACCGTTGGCAGACCCGAACCCGTTCCGTTCGAGGGCGTCAACCAGCGCGGCACCAACGAAGGGCATCCCGCTTTCGCCGAACGGGGCACGGTTTTTCTATTCAACAGCAACCGAACCCCAGCGCGCGACTACGACATTTTCATGCTCGCGTTGCCCCAGACGCCAAATGATTCGCTGACGGTGCGCGTGATTATTCGAACGCGCGTTATTGACTGGTTCACCGGCACTGCAGAGGATTCGATCGCGGTGTATCCCAACCGTCCGGTGCAGGTGCGCGACCTCAACCGCCGCACAACTCGCCTACTTACCACCAACGCCGAGGGCATCGTTCGACTGCCGCTGCCCGAGCGCATGCTTGAACGCTGGGAACTGAGCGCACAGCCGCACTCGCCCCGGTATGTATCCTCCCGCGACACACTCGAGCTGAGCAACCTCTGCGCCGAACCACCGGTGCATACGCTCGTGGTCTGGGATACGGCAACGATCCTTGCACCCGAATGCGTCCAGGATTTCCCCGTCAAGAATGTGCGCTTCTTCGTGACGGGATATTGGTGCCCCACGACGCAACGCTATACATCCTGGCTATCCTGCACACCGCTGCTATCACTAGACACATGCACAGCGGTATGGTTCGAGCAGCCCCGACTTGCCTGCGAGGATAACGAGGTGTTCCGCTACCGCTTGGTATTCACACCGCCCCGGGTCGAGCCATTCCGACGCGACGGCAGCGCCTGCATTGACATGGCAGAAGCCCGCAGTAAAGGACCACTGTTTGCACAAGACGTGGACGCCGCTATTGACCGCATCATGGCTTCGATGGCGTCGGCACTACAAGCGCCGTGCGTCCAGCGCGCAATCGCCGATGGCAAAAAAGTCACCGTGACCGTCACCGGCTGGACCGACCCGCGCCCGCTGGATGCATCGTGCCTCTACACCGGACCAACTATCGCCACCCGCAACGGCATCGTGCAGATGGATACCAAAGACAGCCCGTACATCGTTGGCGACTCTCTGCCGGGAAACGGACGCGTTGCCTTTGCTCGTTCCAAAGCCGGCGGGAATTACTTGCTCTCCCAACTTCGGGCGTACTACACCGCGCTGTTGCTCGACCGACTCTGGGAAAATCAGCTCCCCAGCTACGCCCAGCTCAAGGCACGCGGGCAGATCGAGGTTATCGCCGTTGGCAAAGCAATTTCCCAAGAGAACCGCGACTTCAGCGAGCGTCGCTCAATTGAGGTGCGCGTCTCGGTCCCCATGCCCGAACGACGGATCGTCAGTGGACAGATCCCCACGCCGGGTTCACTGATTCGACTCTGCCAACCGAACTGCGCCCAACACTAACAGGGGCGCTGGCTCGTACTTTGGCACATGCTGAGTGCACCGATGTTTCACTTTCTCTTTGGTGAGTGCCATGCGTTTTCTTTCGTTTGCTGTTGCTGCTGTCATCGCCGTTGGTGCATCTGCCCAAGGGTACCGCGTCGGTGATCTGGTCGAGGATTTTTCGCTTCGCTCGACCAAGGGCGGAACGCTCTCGCTGTCCTCGCTCGATAAAGTGCAGGGCGCAATTGTGATCTTTACCTGCAACCACTGCCCCTACGCAAAAAAGTACGAGGACCGCATCATTGCCCTCCACGATGATTATGCACCCGAAGGGTATCCGGTCATTGCCATCAATCCCAACGATCCATCGCAGGTACCCGAAGACTCATTCGAAAACATGCTCAAGCGCGCCGAAGAAAAACAGTATCCCTTCCACTACCTGTTCGACGAAACGCAGCAGGTTGCCCGCCGCTTCGGTGCAACGCGTACGCCGCACGTGTTCCTGCTTCACCGCGAAAGCGATGGTAAGTTCCGCGTCGCCTACATCGGTGCCATTGACGATAGCCCCAACGACCCCAAGGCAGTCGAGCAGGAATACGTACGCAACGCCATCGAGGCTCTCAAGGTCGGCTCGAAAGTGGACCCCACTTTTACCAAAGCGATTGGCTGCACGATCAAGTGGCGGAAAAACTAAGCGTTCCCAGCGCCAACGTTCCGGCTACTTCTTGTAGGTCAGCCCAAAAACCGTTTCGGTTAGCCAGCGGCGGAACGACTTGTTGTCTGCTTGAACAGTTTGGCATGCTAGGAGGGTGATTGACGTGGAGATGGCGCTTTATCTATTGCCAAACCCGCTCTCTGAGCCAAGTACGCTTTCACCAGGGTGCGAAAGAGTTTGGTGTGTGCACCATGATTGAGCTTCAGGTGCACCAGCTCGTGCACGATGACCTCGCGGCGCATCTCCGCCGGCTGACTCGATAGTTCGGCGTTCAACGTGAGCCGCCCGCGGGTGGAGATGCTGGCCCATTTGCGTTTCATCGGCCGGATATGAATTTCGCGGAGGCGGTCTTCCACGCCGATGCGGCGTGCCCAGGCGTGAACCTCCGCCACCAGTAGGTCCCTGCTCACCGCTTCTGGCAAGCACATGTCATCCTGCTCTATGCTTTCGTGCAGTGCACGCTTCATTGCGCAGCCTTTCGAAGGAGTGTGAGCATCTCGTCGGTCCAGGCAACCACGTCTTTGACGCCGGCGGCGATCAACCCTTTGTAGAGCTGCTGGCGCAGTTCCCTCGCTTGGCTTTCGCTTACAGCCCAGTGGGGGAACTCCCTAAACGCCGATTCCAAAGAGGCTGCCAGACAATCAGCCTGCTCGCCGTCAACCCCTTTTTGCACCCGCAGCCACCAGGCGACGGCAAAGGCTTCGGGCGAGAGCGCGCTTTGCTGCCGTTGTGCTTGAGCCTCCTGCAGGTCATGAACCAGATTGGAGAGTTCTTGTAGCGCCTGCTGACTCTCGATCTGGCGTTCCTCGAAGGCGCGGCGGATAGCCTCGGCACGCTCGCCGATGGGAATCAGGTGCGGCTGTTCTTTGCCCTTGGCTTCCACCAGCCGGTGCAGTTCCCTAAGCAGGTTGAACACCTTGACCGTATCGGGCTTATTATCCTCAATCAGGGCAAGGAGTGCCGCCGCGCCGATTTCATAGGTTGCCTGCGCTTCATGCACCGTGCTGGTAGCTGTGTGTCGCTGCACGATCTCGGCGGTCTTGCGCAGAAACGATTTATCCACCGGCACATTCGGCTCGTAGGCGCTGCGCAGCAGCCGGTACATTTCCACAAGCGCCTGGTAATCTTCAAGGAAAGGTCGCAGGAAGGGATCAGGGGATAGAATTTCGTATACCTCTTCCAGTTCGCGGAAGTAGGCGTAAAACGTTTCCCGCCGCTCCTTGTCCCGGAAATGCTCCAGAACCGCCTCGGCCGCTTTGTCGTCGCTCTTGTCTGACGAAAGTGGCAGGAACTCGCGCCGTCCCTGTTCCATCAACGCCGCAAAGCGTTCCTTGAGCACATCTAGCCCTTCGACCACCCCTTCCACGTCCGCAGAATCGAAGGCAAGCGCCCGCTCCAGGTTGTCGAAGACACCCACAAAGTCCACAATGAGGCCATTGGTCTTACGTCGCCTTTGGGTATCCTCGTAAGGGCGGTTGACGCGGGCGATGGCTTGTAGCAACACGTGGTCGCGCATGGGTTTGTCCAGGTACATGCAGTAGAGGATGGGCGCGTCGTAGCCGGTGAGCAGTTTTTCGGTAACGATGAGCATCTGCGGGTTTGCATCCGGCTTGCGGAAGGCTTTGCGCACCGCGGCTTCTTCCTCGTCGGTCAGGTGGTAGCGACGCAGCGCCGGCGGGTCGTTGTGTCCGCGGCTGATGACCACCTGGCTCATCTCAGGCGGCAGGTAGCGATCCAGCGCCTCCTTGTAGAGACCGCAGGCTTCGCGGTCCACGGCCACCAAAAATGCCTTGTAGCCCATCGGCTGGACGTATTGGCGGAAGTGGTCGGCCACGAAGTGGGTGATTTTGTCCACCCGCTCGCGGTTTTTGAGCATGTTTTTGAGTGTGACGGCGCGGTCAAGCACGCGGTTGATCTCTTCAATATCTGCCACACCCTCCAGTTCGGCCGCAGCCCAGAACTCTTGCTCCATGGTCTCGCGGTCCACAACAAGGTCGTTGGACGCCATCTGGTAGTGCAGGGGTACCGTGGTGCCGTCCTCGATGGATTCCCGAATCGAGTATTTGTCCAGGTAGCCACCAGAGTCATCCTCACCGAAGACCTTGAAGGTTCCTTTGCCGTGGATGCTGCGGTCAATGGGCGTGCCGGTGAAGCCGATGAAGGTGGCATTCGGCAGTGCGCCCATCAAGTAGTTGCCCAGGTCGCCGCCGGTGGAGCGGTGCGCCTCATCCACCAGCACGAAGATGTTGGTTCTTGTATTCAGGTTGGCGTCGGCGTCGTCGAACTTGTGGATCATGGAGATGATGAGACCCCGCGTGTCTTGCTGCAGCAACTCGCGCAAATGGCGCTTGCTTTGCGCGACGTGCACGCGGCTAAAGCCCACGGACTCGAGGTTCTGGAAGAGCTGTTGTTGCAACTCGTTGCGGTCCACAATCATCACCACGGTTGGGTTTTCGAAGCGGGGGTCTTCCAGGAGCTGCTTGGCGACGGTGATCATGGTGTAGGTCTTGCCAGAGCCTTGCGTGTGCCAGATGAGCCCGCGGCGCTTGTGCGGATCGCGCGAGCGGGCAAGCACTTTCTCTGTCGCCCGCATCTGGTGTGGGCGCAGCACCGCCTTGGTGAGTTCGCCATCTTTGCGGATGAAGAGGATGTAGTGGGCAAGGACCTGCAGCACGCGCCGCGGCGCGATGAAGGTCTTGACGAGGGTTTCAAAATTGGGTTGTTGGGGCGAAATAGTTTTCGCCCCAACGTCTTCTCGTTGGCCGGTCGCCCCAACGTCTTCCCGCCAGTTGAACAGCATTTTGCGCGAGACGTTCCAGGTGGGTCCGTAGAAGAACTGCACCAGGTGGGTGAGGGTAAAAAGCTGCGCCTGAGCCATGAGTTCGGGACCCTGTTCGTGATAGCGCCGGACCTGGTCAAGCGCCTCGGCGATGCCTTCGGGACGGGTAGCGGCTTTGGTCTCGACGACGATGACCGGAATGCCGTTGACGAAAAACACGATATCGGCGCGGATGCTGGGTGCACCGCCGCGTGAGCCTACAAAGCGGAATTCATCGGTGACGTGGAAGGTGTTGGCTTCGAAACGATCGGCATCCAGCAGGCGCAGGTTGCGCTCGCGGCGCTCGGCTTCGACGAACACCGTCTTGAGGCCTTTGAGGTACTCCCAGGCTTCCAGGTTGCCTTCGATGTTCGGTCGCACGCCAAGCAGACGGCGGACCACCTCCTCGGCTTTCGAGACCGAATCCACCACGCCGGGGTTAAGGCGCTGCACCTGTTCCACCAACACCGTGCGCAGCACGGGACTATCTTCCCCGCCGCGCTGGCGCGATGCCTCCTCAGGCGGCAGGTAGGTCCAACCGGCCTCTTGGGCATAGCGCAGGAAGGGGTTTTGGACGGTATGGCGTTCGTTGGAGAGGGTCATATGGTACTTTCTCCAAAATGTTTTCCTTCCGATAGATCTTCAAAGTCAAGAAACCCAATGCTGCAAAGGTATTGAACAACTCGCTCCGCCTCTTGCCTGGCGTTAGGCGACCCCAATCCCAAATGGAGAGTCTGGCGAATGTTATCTCGGCCAGCATGGAGCTCCCATCCTTCTTTATAAGCTTCGACAATTATCCTCAAACATTCCACGGATTTCAGAGGATGTGTTTGGGCCGCTTTAGCAAGTTGTTCCAGGACCATATCAACGGGTTCGATCTTGCGCGCGGTTTGCAAAGAGGCGCTCAGCTGCTCCAGAGACCAGTCGGCATTGAACTTTTCAGACACGAACCACCAGCCAAACGCAGCCACCTCTTTCTCAAACTCACCCGGTGGTTGAGATTTTGGGGCTTGCCCAAGGCGATTTTCCCAAAGGTTCACAAGCCGTTTGAGAGTTTCTTCAGAAATATCTCCTTCCGTATGCTTAAGAGATTGTCCTACGAACATCAATGCATGTGCCCTCAGGTCATCAGGTGCCTTTTTCCAGAAGTCCACGAGCAAAGGATCGTCAAGGGAGAGCTTTCCGCGCCGGTAGAAAGCCATGAGATGTTCGGCTAGCTTCTCGTCAGGGTCGGCAAGCCAGCGGGTGGTGTTGTGTCGGACGCCGATCCGGTTCACCGCCATGCGGTAGAACGGTCTCAAGATCTCCCATACGTTGTCATATGGGTGGCAGAACACAATATAGGTGTTCCACGCAGCTTCGAAGAAAGCCGTGCTTTCCGGGTCTTGCGGAAAAATCCTCGACATTTGGGCACGCGCCCATTCGGGATCAAGAAGGACGAGCCACGGAAACCACTGGCCATAGACCGCGCGAATAGCCAGCGACGGCTCCCGCGCCGGGTCAAGATGCGCATCCAACACTTCACGAACCTCGGGCATCTCGCTGAAGCCTCTTGCAACCCGATCCTTGTCCGTTTCCTTTTCCATGTGCCTTCGCACCCAGAGTGCATAGCGGATGACTGTATGCATAGCCTCGCCACGGGTGGTGTTGATTGAGAGCGTGGCAGGGTCCATGTTGGATCCACCGTAGCGCTGCTCATATTCCGGCGTCGGATCGGGATCATCCGTGAGCGGCTTCAGAATATCCCACACCCTTTGGCGAAGGCTGATAGGAATACTACTCTGACGGTCCTCAAAGCCAGCAGAGAGCAGATCGGCAATGACTTTGCGTGTCCAGCTCCAGTCGAGGTCAGCCTCTATCTCCCGAGGATGCCGACCCTCGATCTCTTGCGGTTGCGAAAGTACCCATGCGCAGAGTTCCAGAACCGGCTCCCAATTGAAAACTTTATCTTGTTTCGCTGCATCACGGAGGCCCGACAGCACAGCACGGACGTATGTTGGGTCCAGTCCCTGGAATAACTGCGCCTCATCAGCGAAACGCTCTGGATCGTCCGCGACGACGGACGAGAGCACGCGACCTAACCCTTCTGGAGACGGCTCTAGGAAAACGTTCTGCGGAGGGGACCACACCTTTAAAAATTCCACAATCTCTGTAACTGACATTGCCTTGAGATCGTCAACTGTCTTGGGGCTTGTGGGGCCGACCTGAATGCCTTCTGAATAAATGCTAAACTCTGGATACTCCGGCTTTCCATATTCCCCAACGAACTCGCGATAGTGTTCTTGCCATTCTACAGGGAGATTCTCAGGTCCTATCCTTGCCAGCCAGTCCCGCTGCCAGAGCTCCCGGTAGCGGGTGACTTCTTCCTCCGAGGGCTGGGTGCCTGTCTCTTTTTCTCTCCGCTGCTTCCATTGATCAACTTTGGGCCCCTCCTCGATCCATCCGAGAATCTTGGCTTGATCTTCTCGGAAAAGACGCGGGAAACGATCCCGCAACAACAGCGTGTACTCGTACCGTAAACCCACATCTTCGAACAGTGTTCGGTCGGTCAGCCCTACGGTCGCAAGTTCGGTTGCTTGGTTGGGAAATACCCTGATAATGTGCAGTGCGATACGCTTGAAGATTTTCCACCCCCTCCTCTCAAAGACGTTGACGACTTCTTCCACCGGCGCTCGCCCTGAGCGCACGACCAGCTCTGCGGCGTCGCGGATAGCTGAGACCAAGGCGTTCTCGAGGGTGTCACTTAGATTCTGGGAATGGTCCTCAACTGCTGGACGCCAGACGCGGGAATAATCCTCGTCCCCCTGTTCGTTGCCGTGGCGCCCGGAAAGGCATATGGCCTTATCCAGCAGATCACACAACAACGCCAGGGCTGGTAGACCGGCTTCCCGAACAAGATATGGAAAGTGCTCCTTCAGAATCTGCTTATAATGCCAGATGTGAAAACGTGCTTGGGGCTCGGGCGAAAGGCTTGGTTCTTCGACCGCCTGTTGGTGTCTGGGATCGGGGAACACATCCAGAAGAACGCGCGCAACTGCCATGGCTTCTTCAGTTTTCCCACCTTTCGCAAGATGAGAGATGACCTGCCCCACCTTCTCAGGCACCAGAAGATAAGGGCACTCTGCCCAGCGCTTCGTCTTTTCTACAAGTCCCGCCGAAATTAATTCCACTGGCATGGCAAGCAAGGCATCCACAAGATCGGAGATCACCGCGGCATTGTCGGTATCGTCCATCTCTTGGATGATTTGAGCTACGAGCTCCGGTTTATGCTGAGCCATCCGGGCGAGATAGTGCGCCTCGGGCCAAGGTGGAAAACGTATTGTACCTTCTTCCTCGTTGCACTCCGGCTGAGGCGGGTGCTTGAAGAAATCCCGCTTCCGAAGCGGCTCAAGCCACTCGGGTGTCTCAAGGCGGTCAAAGAAATAGCCATGCGTAATCGCGTTATTCGGGATTTCCTGGGTCAGACATTTGAGATCTTCTTTCGTTGGTTGTTCCTGAGCCAGAAGCCCGTCCAGGGCATGAATCCATGCGAGAAAGTGTTCACGTAAAGCTTTTAGGAGCATATCAAGCAAAGGTTGGCTTTGATCCCAAAGTTCGCTTATTTCGTTTAGCGATCGTGGCGCGTCGAGGCCGCGGCGATGGGCGACGCTGTGGAGATTATCAGATAATTTCAACCAGGCCTGGGCTTCAGAGCTTTTCTCATCGATGTTCAATGATCGAAGGATTGCACGGATATTCTCCTTCTGCGATGGTTTCGTTGCCTGAGCCCCACCACTGCCTTCAGTCACGGGTTGGAAGACCGAACGGAGGGCGCTTTCAATCTCACGCAGCAGATGTGCTACAAGATGTGCTGTCGTCTCAAGATCGTAGGGGTTGTTCATTAGCCAGCAAGCATCCTGAAAGAATGCTGCCGGGCCAGGACCAACAACATCTCGTAACTCCTCATAAATGCGTCTTTGGCGAGGATCAGAAAACCGGAACACCGATGGGCTCTGTTCTTCAGATGCCATTTTGTCCCTTATCTTCTTCCGTAAAACGTTCCACAAATTCCTTCGGCAGCCGCTGCCGGGCGGTCATCAGGTCGTGGAGCAGGGTTTTGAAGAGTACCCCCAGTGCCCCCTTGCGCGCCTCCTCGGCACGAATCTTCTCATCCACCGCCTGCAGGATGCGGGCGATTTCGCGCTGTTCTTCGAGGGGAGGGAGGGGGATGAGGATTTCTCTGATTCGAGCCAAAGCTAGCTTAGGCTGGGAAGTTTTGGTGGCACGGAGATGGATTTGTTGTTGCCCTTGCTGGCTAGATAGAGTGTGAATCAGAAACTGTTGATTAACCATTGGGTCTGTAATGACAATCCGAGCCGCATTCTCGGTAAGATGTGCTCCGTCCAGTTCTTCAGGGATTTTCCCTACCAACCCAATGGTCCCTGCAATTGAGATGTAGACGTCGGACTTGCTTATTACATAACGCCTCAACATCTGATGTTGCTCTTCAGTGAGATATTCTAGGTCGGTGATATTCACCGTACCGTTTTGGAAGTCGACTATACGGACATAAGGGTAACGCGTTGGGAAGTCAGCGAACTTTTGGCCTTTAGGCAATCGCTTGCCGCCCTTCACGTCGCTCATCTCCCCTAACCGCACCACCCGCCAGTGGGCGGGCAGGGGACCGAGTTCGGTTTCCTGCATGGGCACATTGTCGGCGGCGTCCGCGGGAACGGGACCGCAGGTGAAGAGGTGGCGCATGAGGCTCTTCTTCAACTCCCGCGCCGCGGCGATGACCTTTTCGGTCGCCTCCTTCGCCTCCTGCACCGCCCGCAGCACATACGCAATGGCGCGCTGTTCGGGGAGCGGGGGGAGGGGGGCTATGATTTGCTCAAAATCTTTTTTGCGAATTGCGCGCCTTCTATTTACTGCCCCAGCTGCATAGCGATTATAGGCGGAAATGGCTGGAGGAGTTCTCAACCATGCATCAAGGAAATAGGGATCTGCAATGTCCTGCTTGGCCTCAAGCACAGGATACACAGGACTAACAAGACCAGCCTCGTATTTATTGAGGATATGAATAGCTCCCTCCCAAATTACGTAGGGGTTGTAAACAATCTGTCCCTTACGTATGACCTTGTATTGACTCACATCATCGGTCGCTATTCGCTTCCCAAACCGCTCGGACTGTAGTATTACACCTTGATTTTTCGTCAAGGAAAGGATTAGAAGTTTTTCTGCATGTGGATAAGTGGAGTTGTCCACCCGCTCAGAGACTTCTGCGAACACCTCCCCCAACCTCACCACCCGCCACTCCTCGGGCAGGGGGCCGAGTTCGGTCATGCGGTAGCCGTCGGGAAGATTGTTGTTTTGCTTACTCTCACTCATCGCTCAGCTTCTCCAGCAACGATGCAATTTGACGGCGTAATTCGGGCACCTCCTGGGTCGCCGTTACCCACACGATGCGCCAGTCCACGGCAAAATACTCGTGGACCGCAATGTTGCGAAAAGCCACGATGTCCGGCCAGGGAATTTCGGGATACTGCTTCCTAAACTCCAAAGGCAAGCGCGACACCGCCTCACCGATGACAATGAGTTTTTGTAACACGGCGCTTTGCCGCAGTTCGTCCTGCATCAACATCGGTTCACCGATGCCGGCCAGAAAACGGTCAATGGCATCGGCCGCTTCCACGATGTCGGTGAGATATAACCGCTCAGGACGCATAGATCACCTGCTCCTGTTTGAGCACTGCCTCCCGAATCGCCGGTTTGAGCCCATTCCTCGGCACCAGGTCTACCGGCCGCCCTACCAGGGCGGAAAACTCCCGCGCCATCCGGCTTAGGGTCAAGAATCCCACCTGGGCATCCGGTTCAAATTCCACCAGAACATCCACATCGCTTTCCGGGCCAAAATCCTCGCGCAATACGGAGCCGAAAAGCGACAGTCGCCGTACCCGATAGCGGCGGCAAAAAGCTGCAACTTCAGCCTCTGGGATGGCAATTGACCGATTCATGTTCCTTCCTCCTTACTTCGCAGTCCTAACGTCTGCAGCACCATGTTAAGCGCCTGATCGGCCCTGGCGCGCTCTTCCTCTGCCTCGCGCAGCAGCACCACCGCTTCTTCCAATGGCAGGACCTCTTCGTGGTCGTTGCTTGCCACATAGCGGCTGGGCGAGAGGTTGTAGTCATTGCGGGCGGCCTCGTCGTTGGTGATTATGGCGTGTAGGGGCAACTGGCTGGTTGCCCCTACAGGATCGCCCCAGGTGCAATAAATCTGGGCGATGGTCTCGATGTGCTCTTCAGCCAGGTAGTTCTTGGGCCGGCCTTTGGCGAAGAGTTTGGAGGCGTTGATGAGCAGGATTTCGCCCGGGTGGCGTTTCTTGCGGTTGACCACCAGGATGATGCCCGGCGCAGTGGTGTTGTAAAAGAGGTTTTCGGGCAGCAGGATGACCGCTTCAATGAGGTCGGCTTCCACGAAGGCTTTGCGGATGTCGCGCTCGCGGTTGGAGCCCTGATTGCCGCTGCCACGGGAGACGGCGCCGGTATCGAGCACCACCGCCATGCGTCCGGTGTCTCTCAGCGAAGCCAGCATGTGCTGCAGCCAGCCCCAGTCGGCGCTGGAGGCCGGTGGAATACCGAAGCGGAAGCGCTCGTAGGGGTCGTTTTCGTACAGCTCGGTCGGAAAGCTCTGGTTCCACATGGGGTTGGCGATCAACAGGTCGAAGCGTACCAAGCGGCCGGCGGCATCACGAAAAGCCGGCTCGCTCATGGTGTCGCCTAGACGGATGTCGGCTTCCATGTCGTGGATGACGGCGTTCATGCGCGCCATGGCGAAGGTAGCGGAGTTGATCTCCTGGCCGAAGAGGCGCAAAGGGGCATGTTGGGACGGCAGCTTGCGGCGGCCGTTTTGCTGGACGCCGTGCGTCTCCAGCAGGCGCAGGTGGCATTTGATGAGCAGACCGCCGGAGCCACAGGTGGGGTCGTAGACCGTCATGCCGGGCTCGGGCTCCAAGATGCGCGCCATCAGCACCGCCACCTCGCGCGGCGTGTAAAACTCGCCCGCACTCTGTCCTTGACCTTCGGCGAACTTGCGCAGCAGGTACTCGTAAGCGCGCCCGAGGATGTCCGGCTCCACATCCTCCAGTCCCAAGCGATGACGCGAAAGGACATCCACCAGGCGCGCCAGGTACTCATCGGGCACGATGCGCTGGCCGGCAGCAGTGGCATTGAAGTCCACCAAATCAATAACCCCCTGAAGGCGTGGGTTTTCGCGCGCCACTGCGCGCACGGCATCGGTCAGATACTGTCCCAGTCCGGTAGTCTGCGTGCGGATAGCTTGCCAGCGGGCGTTTTTGGGGATGTAGAAGCGGACCGAGCCGCGACCCTGGGCGATGATTCCCCGCTCGCGCTCCTGGTCAACGATCTGCTCTGCAAAGTTCCGACCGCCGCATTTCTCCTCCGCCAGGCGCGCTAGTTCGTCCTCAAACACATCCGAGAGACGCTTGAGGAAAACGAGCGGCAGGATATAGTCCTTGAACTTGGGCGCGTCCACGGGCCCGCGAATGGCGCAGGCTGCGTCCCATAGCCAGGTTTCCAGGGTCGAGATGTCAAGCGGCATAGGATTGCATCTTGTTTTTGTGATCAGCAATGCTCTAAATGAAGTAGGCGATCCAGTTAAGTTGGCCGTTTTGCATCGGGCATTGGTGATTATACCGACACACTGTTGCGCACTGCATACCACACTTTGGTAGCAGGTTGCAATCTACCACGCGCGCACGTTATTTCCGCTGCACGGCAAACAGTGAGCATACTTCAGTGCCGAAAGCCTCCCCTACCTGCACCTCAGCACCGTCATGCTGAACGGGGTTCAGTACCCGATTGTGTCGGTGTACGTCATGCTGAACTTGGTTCAGCATCTGTTTGCGTCTGGACTGTCATGACGAACCTGTTTCGGCATCTGGAGACCCTGAAACGAGTTCAGGGTGACGGGCGTGAGAAAAAGACCCTGAAACAAGTTCAGGGTGACACGGTGCGGAAGTGCTGCCAATGCGTGTGACCACACCTTTTGCACGTCATGCCGAACTTGTTTCGGCATCCGATTGCGTTGGCTCTGTCATGCCGAACTTGCTTCAGCATCTGGAGACCCTGAAACGAGTTCAGGGTGACAGGCGTGAGAAAAAGACCCTGAAACAAGTTCAGGGTGACGGGACCAAGACAAGTTCAGGGTGACAGTACACCGTCAGGGTGACAGGGCACCGGGAGAAATGAGACCCTGAAAAACACGCTCAGGGAGCTCGGCGCTGCAACGCCATAAGTGGCACTACTTCCCCCTCTGCGGCTCTGGAGCAGCCACCGGCTGCTGATGCATCAATAGTCGTCCTGTTCGGTCAGCTCTTGCTCGAGCGCGTCGGCAGTGTTGGTCACCACCAAGACCGCATGCAGGATCGGAACAAAATCGGCATTGGCATCAATCTGGGTTTTGAACACAACGATGCTCACATCACCCTCGCGCTGAAGTGCCCATGCACCGATTTTGAGGCGATTATTCTGCTCCAGTAATCGCCGCACCAGGTGACACGGAAGTTCGCCGGTGGTTTTATAGGCAACCGACATCACATCCCGCACTTCCACCTTGCCGTAGGTCGAAGTACGGCTGACAATCCAGGCAAGCTGTGTTCGTGTGCTGTCAACGCGGTTGATGACACGGAAGTCACCGTCGTCGTCAATGGTGTATTTAACCTCCGCTTCGTCGAGGACTTTTTGCACCCGTGCATCATGGGGAGCTTTTTTCTGGGAAGATGCACCCAGTTGGGCAATCGCACTAGCTGTTACGACCGCACCCAAAATGACCGCTGTGAGTATCTGCATAGGACCACCTAAAAAAGTGAATAAAAGTGCCCCACCAGAAGGCAGGGCAACTGGTACGCGATTTTCAATGTTGCGTCACTCAAAGCCAGGAGGCGACAGTTACCGGGTCAGCTCCAGTTGAGCATCCTTGAGCGGTGTTTGAATGACGATTTGCACGGTGCGATTGTAGAATCGCCCTTCGGGCAAGTTGTTATCGTAGAGCGGATCGTCTTCGCCGACACCACGCGACAGGAGCATTTTCACACCGCGGGTGCGGGTCTTGACAGCGCGCTCGACCGTTGCCGCGCGGTTAGTCGAGAGCTTCTGATTATGCTCGTACATACCCACCACGTCGGTATGCCCGACCACTTCAACTTCGGACGATGGGAAGCACCGCGGCAGCACGTATTCATTCAGGATGCGTTCATTACGCGGTCCTGCATCGTAGCTGTCGAAGGGGAAGAGAATGAGGTTGTACTTTTCGAGCGTTTTTTCTTCGCCGTACTCAGCGCCCAGCGAGGCAGTCGAGACATACTTGACCGGAATGGTGATAGGATCGGATTCGCACTCTTTACCGCTGGTGCTGGTCACAACCAACTTTGCCGAGAAGGGAACCAGTGTCGAGACTTTGGGTCCGGGCTGCCCGACACGACTGGTAGAATCGGGATATTCGCCATCCTCATTTTGCCAATCCCACTCGACGGTTGGTTCGGTTGTGCCGCGGGTGGTGATGGTCTTCCACGGTTTACCGTCGCGTGTGACCTCGATACGGCGTTTGGCAACGAGCTTATCCTCGATCCCATTTTTGAGGACGAAGTTCATTGTTTCGGGCTGAGGCACCACTTTGGGATCTTTGTCCAGAATTGGCTTGATGATTTCCCAATCCTCGCAAAGAATTTCAACGCGACGATTCTCCTGGATGCCCATCGAGTCTTTCATGTTCGAGGGTCGCTTCGGACGGGTCAGGAAGGTCAGTTTCATGCGGTTCTCGCTGATACCCCAGATGTCGCGCAGGTAGTTATAGACATTGCGCGCGCGTGCTTCGGCGAGCTTGAGACCGCCTTGCTTTTCCTCGGGATTGACGTCGTCGGTTGTGCCGACGATTTCAATGGTTGCTTTGGGATTTTTCCGCAAGCGATAGCCGAAGATGTTCAGGATGTGGTAGTACTTTTCGAGCGTACCGCCCGGAATACGCTCGTCGGTGAAGTTTGCCGTTTGATCTGGACTGCGGAAGAGGATGTAGCGCTTGGGAATATCGCTGGAGCCAACGTCGAAGAACACATAGTTGAGCAGCGGGTATAGCGTAATGGTTGCAATCTGGCGCATGACCAAGCCACGGAAACCCTGCATCTCGGGGTCGTTGGGATTTTGCTTGGCATATTGAGCTTGAGCGATGTCGGCATCGAGCACCGGACGCTGTCCTAAGCGAATGACCACGTCGTACTCATCGGGTTTTGCAGCAGCATCGCGGTCGCGGGTGATGCGCGGCTTGGTAATGCGTCGGACGACCTTTTTGGCACTGTAGAGCGGGTTGGACGCTTCGATTTCCAGGTCAATGGCTACGTTGGGGTCCTTGCTGGTGCCAAAGGCTTCGTTGCCAAAGACAAAATCGCGGACTTTTTCGGTGAAGGTGACGCTGTCGCGAATGACCCGCCCGGTCAGCGGATTGCGGATTGTTAGCGTTGCCGGGATATTTTCACCGGAGCACTCATCAATGACCTGCACACGCACCTGAACAGCGCGGAAGAACGTCGGCACAAACGCCATAAACAGGTCGAAGTTCCCCTGGTAGCCGGGCAGATCGGTTCGCGTTGATGCAAAGTACATCACATCCCCGGAGGCTGGCATCGAAAGAAAACTCTCCCGTCCGGTGGTATTCAGCGGCGGGGGTAGATGGACCGGCTTCGACCAGGTGTCCTTGCCATCAGCGCCGACGCCAGTTTTTTTGACAAAGTAAAAATCGAGATCGCCAATGTTGGGCTTATGACCGTCGGAGGCAAAAAAGAGCGTGATGTTATCCGGCGCAATGAACGGCGACCAGTCGGTACCATCGGTATTGATGGCGGTCAGATTCTGCGCTGGCTTCCACTGGTTGGTTTCGTCGTCGAAGTCGGTGTACCAGATGTCAATGTTGCGATCACCGTGGGGACCGGGACGATTCGATGCAAAGTAAATGCGCGACTTATCGCTGGTGATAGATGGCTGGGAGTCCCAGAACTCGGAATTCACCTGGCGACCCAGATTGCGGGGCTTGCCCCAGCGATCTCCTTCGATGTCCACGATGTAGAGGTCGCAATCACCGAAGCCATCAGGACGGTTGCATCCGGTGAACACCAGCGTCTGCCGGTCGGCAGCGATCGAGGCGACGCCTTCGTTGTAGATGGTGTTGACGCTTTGTTCTAAGCCGTAGGTGTGGAGTGTGTCAATGTTGAAGGGAGGAAAAAAGTTCGTGTCGAGATTTTCCAGTTTCTTGGCTGCCCAGAAGTCATGCGACGGATCCCCATCGTTGTTGAGCGTACTGCCCGGGCGATCGGAGACAAAATAGAGCGTCTTACCGTCAGCGGTCACCGTTGGTGCATAGTCGAGCGCTTTCGTGTTGACCACTGGACCGAGATTGATGATGCGAATTTTTTTGACAACCTCGGGGCTTGTCAAATCAATACCGCCTTCTTCGTCGTCGCCGTCGCTGGCAATCGTTGCAGCATACAGGTAGAGCTGGACTGAGGATCGCTCTGCAGCAGTCGAGTGCGCCCCCGACCGAGCAAAAGCCGATCCTACCATTGCAACAACAATCATCACACCGATTGCTGCTGCCACTCCGTACGTAACTGGTCCTCGCGTTTGCATAGTACGTCACCACGTGGTTGATTGAACAAGACTTCAAAATTCGACTGCGGTCGAATGCTTGATTGTCAAAGTTGGTGCATTGCTTTTTTGTTCACGCCGTGCTATAAGTCACGCCGAATCATGCAGCGTCATGCTGAGTCATGCTGAACTTGGTTCAGCATCTCAAGACCCTGAAACAAGTTCAGGGTGACACGGTGCGGAAGTGCTGCCAATGCGTGTGACCACACCTTTTGCGTGTCATGCCGAACTTGTTTCGGCATCTGATTGCCTCTTAGCGCGTCATGCCGGGTCATGCTGAACTTGGTTCAGCATCTGTTTCGGCATCTGAACAAGACCCTGAAACAAGTTCAGGGCGACGGTATGACAAAGAACAAGAGCTGGCGCTGCGTGCAGAGAAACACACGCTGCATCCTGCAGCAGCTCACGTGCGCACGACTCTGCGCAAACATACCACCACGGTTTAGCGCAGAACCGCCACACGCCAGCATTGAACACCGCTTGCACTGTGCACGACCACACAATAGATGCCCATCGGCAGATTTCCAGCAGGCACCAGCACGTCGGCTCTTTCGGCAGACATCGTGCCACAGAGATTGCCGCGTATATCGTAGATCGAAACGGTTGCTGGCACCTGCTCGCTGCGTCGGATCGCAATCGCGTCGCGCCACTGGTCATACCATGCCGCCTGCGTTCCTACTGGCATGGGAGCGCTGCTGGTTGTTACAACCACAAGGCGCTTCCAGGGCGACACGACAAAATCGGTGAGGGCATAGACCACAACATGCCAGTAGTAGGTGTGCCCTGCTTCCAGCACGCTATCGGGATTAGTCCACAGATACGTGGTATCTTGCTCGGCGGTCGCATCGAAGACCAGCTCGTAGGTCTCGGTATCGCTGACAACTTCCACCCAGTAGGCATCAACAGTTTCTCCGGCTGACGACCAGCGGAAGCGGATCGGACCATTGTCGAGAGCAACCGTGTCGGCTGGTTCGTAGAGCGTTGGCACTTGCAGCGGTAGTGCCACACGGAATCGCACTGCCGCGGAAAAATCACTCCAGCCGAGTGTGCTGTGCCGCCCGCGCACACGCCACCAATACTGCGCACGATTGCGCAGCGATCGCAGAAGGTAGGTCGTGTCGCGAAGCGTGGAATCATTGACCACCAGCGTCGCGAACGCCGAATCGGTTGACACCTGAAGGTGATACCGCTGCGCCTGCGGAATACTTCGCCACACGAGCCGAGCAGTTGTATCCGGCAGGGTTGCTGCATCATCGGGCATAAGAGGCAGCGGCACCGGCGCAACATCCTGGGTAAAATCAACCTTCACGTTCACGCCGGACAGCGTCACCGTTTTCGATGCAACAATGCCATTGCCTTCGGCAGTGAGCGTGATAGCACCGCTTAGCCCGGTCACCGGAATGGCATAGCCACCCGATGTGGAGGTTACCGCGTAATAGTTCCCGCGCGAGGGTGTGATCGTGACACCCGAGAGCCCTTCGCCGATGTCGTAAAATCCGTTTCCATTTCGATCGCGATAGACCACGCCGAGGATATAGACCTGGCTCGATCGTGCAAAGTCCTGCGTGATGATGTAGGGTCCAACCTGCGTTGCAGGGTTGTTGTCTTGTACAACTCCGACGCCAATTTCGTTATAGATGACCGTGCCATCGAAGTTCATGATATTGCGGCGATGCCCAAGGGTTTGCTGGTTTTCTTGTCCCCAGTCCACGTTGAATCCGCAATGCGCATGCCACATACTCCGTGCGTAGGCGAACACATTCTCGCCGATCGTTGTGCCTGCATACCCGACGCGCTGGAGACGTTGCTGGAGGCTGCTCCCATCGGAACCGGTATGCCCCTGGAAGTCGTTCTGCTGCATGTCGCGACTGTGATTGCGGGCAGCCTGGATCAGTTGGGGATGGAACGCAAGCGGTGGTCGGGCTGGATAGTTCTGAAAATCCGAGCGCACCTTGTTTTTGTCCACACTGAAGTATTGGTAGGACTGCACGACATCGGGATCAGTTGTGGACGCCAGGCGATCGCCTTCTGCGGCTGGATTTGCCCGCGCTCGGTTGATGTACTCCAGCGTCAATTGTTCCTCTGGAGTTGGGTCACCGTGGCTATAGAGCTGCTGAGCCTGTGGGATCGGCACACCTGCTGATTGGCCCTCGTATGGTACACCACAAGGAGGATTCGGCGCCGGCGCATGCTGCGCACGCACCGGTGCAACTGACCATGCAATCAAGAATAAAACAACACACACAATCAACGCGCGATAGAGCATACGAGAAAGCTTCGTACAACAATGCAAGCGTAAAATTACAGCGAAAAAATTTTCAAACAAAGAACTTTCTTCGGTCTTGGGCTGCCGGGTAGCATGGTAATTTGCGCTCTGGTGAATGTTGGATCACTTGGCAAGCATTCGAGATGAGGTCGTTTGGCGTACTCCGCCGGGTGTGGTGGAGTCTTCTGGTCATAGCAGCGGTCGGCACGGCAGCACACTCACAGCAGACATCGCTGGCAGAGCGGCTCCGCAAGCACGTTCAGTACCTTGCCTCACCGGCGCTCGGCGGACGCGAGCCCGGCACAGATGGCAACGACCGTGCTGCCGACTACATTGCCGAGCAGTTCCGGGCTGCCGGCGTGGAGGCGCTGGCAGCAAATTATCGGCAATCGTTTCTGATTGCCTCGCAGGTCGCACTTGTCGGCACCAACCAAGTGCGCATCCGCATGCTGTTGGAACGCCCAGGTATTCCACGGCAAGCACTCAAACCAGTGCAGGTATCCTGGAGACCGCTCCAGGACTACGTTCCGCTCGGTATCAGCGACACCGGCAGCATAACCGCGCCCGTGGTCTTCTGCGGTTTCGGCCGGCAGCAGAGCACCGGACCCAACGACTTCGCCGGTATCGAGCTGGAGGGGAAAATTGCGCTAATCTTGACTGGTGACCCTGAGCACTACAACCCACACGAACCGTTTCGGATCAACTACAGCGAACTGCGACGCAAAGCGCTCCGCGCGCGCCGCGCTGGTGCACGGGCAGTGGTTTTTGTCCATCCGCAGGGCGATTCCAGCGAAGTCCTCATGCCACTGCGCTACGACGGACGCTCGCCGATCGGGGGTGTGATTGCAATCCACGCTAAGCGCAGTGTTGCTGCCCGTCTGTTCCCTCGCGAGCAGTCACTCTTTACGCGCGAGCAGGAGATCGTCAAAACCAAAGCACCGCAAAGCTTCGTGCTTCCCGACGTCGAGATGACCATCGAGGTTCACCATCGTATTGACAGCAGCACGATCGCCAACGTGGTGGGCATTGTCCGGGGAACTGATGACGCACGGCGCGACGAGTACATCGTCGTCGGCGCGCACTTCGATCATCTCGGCTGGGGCGATGATAACTCACTCTACACCGGTGCGGAGCGACGCATTCATCCCGGTGCCGATGATAACGCATCGGGCACAGCAGGGCTTATCGAATTAGCACGCGCTGTTGCGGCGCAGCCATTGCCGCGCTCGGTGATATTCTGCGCCTTCAACGCGGAAGAACGTGGCTTGCTCGGCTCGGCATACTACACCCGCGCTCCGCTGGTGCCGCTGGAAAAATCCGTCGCGATGATCAATCTCGACATGATCGGACGGTTGCAGGGGAAACGCCTCAACATTCAAGGCATTGGCTCATCGCCGCTGTGGAAACCGCTGATGGATAGCCTCCTGGCTGCTGCTGGCTTCGAGCCAAGTTACACCAACGACGGCATCGGACCGAGCGACCACACTTCGTTTTACCTGCGCGGTATTCCCGTGCTGTTTTTCTTCACGGGCTTGCACAGCGACTACCACCGCCCCACCGATACTTGGGACAAGCTCAATTACACCGGTCAGGCAGCCGTGGTTGAACTGGTTCAACGCACAATTGAGCACATCGCAGCACTGCCGGAGCGTCCGGCGTTTAGCAAGGTTGCCTCCTCGGCGCACGGACAAACCAGCATGAGCGCGGCAAAAGTGCGTTTCGGTGTCATGCCAGACTACGCCGATCACCCCAAAGGACTGCGCATCAGCGGCGTGTCGGATGATTCCCCTGCCCAGCGGGCCGGTCTCCGCGAGGGCGACATCATCGTGCAGATTGGTTCAACACCGATTCGCTCGATCTACGATTTGATGGACGTTCTGACTCGGATGGAACCAGGACAGGAAGCCGAGGTTGTGGTGCTGCGCGGTCCCCAGGAAAACGAACGCGTCACGCTGCACGTCCTTTTCGAAGCCCGGCGCTAAAAGCGGCGCCAGTAAATTTGCCAATGTTCCACAATTGAGCATTCAACCAATGGCACAACGTACTGCTGTTGAGACACCGATTCCCGAGCGCGTCAAGCGGGGCGAGCTTGCCTACAAACCAGGGCAATACTGCGTCCGCGATCTATCGCTAGCAGAATGGGGACGACGAGAAATTCATCTTGCCGAAGCAGAAATGCCCGGCTTGATGGCTATCCGCGAGCGTTACCGCGATGCTAAACCGCTCCAGGGTGCACGCATCGCCGGCTGCCTGCACATGACCATTCAAACAGCCGTGCTCATCGAAACGCTGGTCGAGCTGGGCGCCGAGGTACGCTGGTCATCGTGCAACATTTTTTCCACCCAAGACCACGCTGCTGCTGCCATTGCGGCGGCGGGCATTCCCGTTTTTGCCTGGAAAGGAGAAACCGAGGACGAATACCGCTGGTGTATCGAGCAGACGCTCTTTTTTGGATCGCCCGACCGCCCGCTGACGATGATCCTCGACGATGGTGGCGACTTGACCAACCTTGTGCTCGATGAATACCCCGAACTGGTGCAACACATCCGCGGCATCACCGAAGAAACCACGACCGGCGTCCGCCGTCTCTACGAACGCATGCAGCAGGGACGGCTGCCGATTCCCGCAATCAACGTCAACGACTCGGTAACCAAATCAAAATTCGACAACAAGTACGGTTGCCGCGAATCCTGCGTGGATGCTATTCGGCGAGCAACCGACATCATGATTGCCGGGAAAGTGGCGGTCGTCGCCGGATATGGAGACGTCGGGAAAGGCTCGGCAGCATCGCTCCGCGGTGCTGGTGCGCGCGTGATTATCACCGAGATTGACCCCATTTGCGCTCTGCAAGCAGTTATGGATGGCTACCAGGTCCGCCGCTTACAGGATGCCGTCCCCGAAGCCGACCTCGTCATCACCGCAACGGGTAATTGCGATGTTGTCACCGGCGACATCTTCAAACGGATGAAGGACAAAACCATCGTTGGCAACATCGGGCATTTCGACAACGAGATTGACATGGCCTGGCTCAACCAGCACTATGGGCACACGCGTGTGCAAATCAAGCCGCTGGTGGACCTTTACAACATTGACGGCAAGGAAATCATCGTGCTGGCAGAGGGTCGGCTGATGAACTTAGGCTGCGCCACCGGGCATCCGTCGTTTGTTATGTCGGCATCGTTTACCAACCAGACGCTGGCACAGATTGAGCTGTGGCGTCATTCCGCGAGGTACGAGCCGGGCGTCTATACCTTGCCCAAGCATTTGGACGAAGAGGTTGCCCGTCTGCACCTTGCCAAGCTCGGTGCGCAGCTCGATGTGCTCACCGAAAAGCAAGCGCGCTACATTGGCGTTCCCATCGAGGGTCCCTACAAGCCGGACTACTACCGGTACTGAGTTCACTTATCAAGCGTAGAGGCTATGCCCGGCCGTCGTCAATCAAGTCAAAGCGGTGCTTCCCTGGAACAGGATGTTGCCATGCTTGCTGAAGAATTAGGCTTGGAAGTACACAAACACGTGAAGGCTGGTCATCGGCTGTGGGGCAGGCGTCGCTATATTGACGTTGTGATCTACGACAGAAAAACACGCAAATCACTCGGTGTTGAATGCAAGGCACAGACCCAACAAGGAACCGCTGAGGAAAAAATCCCTGCAACGATCCAGGATATTGCCTCATGGCCAATACCGGGCATCGTTGTTTTGAGAGGTGAAGGCTTTTCCGATCAAATCAAAGCATTTGCCTTGGCAACAGGAAGGGCTGTTCTTTTTGAAGACTTTCGTGACTGGTTGATACTTTATTTTGGATTGCATGATGCCGACACTGACTAATAGCCATCTTCTTCCTCGCCCTTTTCTAAAGTGGGCAGGTGGTAAAACTCAAATAGCAGAACTAATTATCCAGCGCCGACCGTCGTCGTTCAACGTATATCATGAACCTTTTCTTGGCAGTGGAGCGGTCTTTTTTGCTCTTTACCGCCACGGTCTGCTAAAAAAAGCTGTCCTTTCCGACATCAACTGGGAACTGATCGAGACCTTCACAGCCATACGCGATTGCCCTGGTGAAGTCATGGCTATCCTGGCAGAGTTTCCCTATAGCCCGGAATTTTACTATCAGCTACGCGAACATAATCCCCGTAACCTTAGCAGGGCAGAGCGGGCGGCACGGATGATTTACCTAAACAAAACCGGTTACAACGGACTCTACCGAGTCAATCGAAAGGGCAAGTTCAATGTACCATTTGGAAGCTACCGCAATCCCACATACTATGATGCCGACAATCTCCGTGCTGTTTCTCGAGCACTCGAAAATGTCGAGCTTCGGTGCGAACCATTTACAGCTATCCAAAATCGAGCATGTCCTGGTGATTGGGTTTACTTTGACCCGCCTTACGTACCGGTCACAAAAACTGCAAACTTTACTGCCTACCAAGCATGTGGATTTGGCATCGAGGACCATCAAACACTGAGCACTCTCTGTCGTGATTTGACTGAAGAAGGCATTTCTTTCACGTTGTCGAACTCAGACACCCCGCTTGTTCACAGCCTTTACGCAGCTCCTATATTTCAAATCGAGCGTCTGGCAGTACGACGCGCAATCAATTGTAATGCAGAGCGGCGGGGTCCAGTCTTTGAGGTACTGATAACGAACTTTCCTCCCACCGAGCATCTGTTGGTATAGGGAGAAATTTGGTGAAGTACTCAGCGCAGGCACAAGACTGGCGCTTACCCCGCGCAACTACTTCCGCCGGAACAGCAGCGAGATCGGTACGCCCTCCAACGGCAAAAGCTGCCGCAGGACCCGCTCGATGAAGCGTTTGTAGTGGTCGGGCACAAGGTCCGGGAAATTGGTAAAAAACACAAACAGCGGCGGCGCAACACCCGTCTGCGTGACGTAATTGAATCGCAGGTCGCGTCCCCTGACCGCAGGTGGTGGTGTGCGCTCCAGCTCCGGAAGCACCTGTTGATTGAGCTCTGCTGTTGACACTCGCTGTAACCGACGCTGCTGTATCTGTTCGGCTTTCTCGATGAGTGTCACCAGGCGCTGTTTTGTCACCGCCGAGGTAAACACAATCGGCGCAAAGGCTGCCGTGGGGAGCTCGGCGCGAATACGCTCGGCATACCGATCGGCTGCGGTGGCATCTTTTTCGATCAGGTCCCACTTGTTGACCGCAATGATAATGCCCTTGCGAGCTGCAATGACATCGGCGATGATCTGCTTGTCCTGATGCTCCAGCCCGCGTTCTGCATCGAGCACCACAACGGCAACGTCGCACCGCTCAATGGCGCGCTGCGTACGCAAAACGCTGTAGAGTTCGACCGACTCGGTGATCATGCTACGCCGACGCAAACCAGCAGTGTCAACGAGCACAATCTGGCGACCGTGGTAACGCAGCACGCTATCGACGGCATCGCGCGTTGTGCCGGCGATGGGTGTGACCACCATGCGTTCCTGCCCCAACAGCGCATTGACAATCGAGGATTTGCCAACGTTGGGTCGCCCGACGATGGCGATCTTAAGCCGCTCGTCGGCTGGTGGTGGTGGCTCTGGCTGCAGGTGCGCAACGATTGCATCGAGCAAATCCCCCGTTTGCCGACCGCTCATTGCCGAGATACCGAACACCTGCTCAAATCCAAGCCGGTAGGCTTCGGCAATCGCAGCATCGTGCTGGGGGTGGTCGCACTTGTTGACTGCAACAAGAACGGGTTTCGCTGCACCGCGCAACTGTGCCGCAATGGCGCTATCGAGCGGCGTCAGACCGCTGGATGCGTCAACAACGAACACGATGACATCGGCTTCGGCGATCGCCAGTTCGGCTTGCTCCCGAATGGCGCGCTCGAACAGCCCCTCGCTATGAGGAACGATACCGCCGGTGTCCACGAGCCGAAAGTGCACTCCGTTCCACTCGGCATCGCCGTAGAGCCGGTCGCGCGTGACACCCGGCTGCTCCTCGACGATCGCTTCCCGCCGCTCCAGAATGCGATTGAACAAAGTGGATTTGCCGACGTTCGGACGCCCAACGATCGCAACGGTATTCATTCGGCAGACTGAAGGTGGTGCAACTGCTCGAGAACCTCCCGCGCATGACCAGCAGGACGAACCTTACGAAACACTGCAGCAATCCGACCGTCGGGAGCAATGATGTAGGTTGTTCGCTCGATTCCATGGTAGGTTCGACCGTAGAGCTTTTTCTCGGTCCAGACGCCGTAATCGCTGGCGATGCGGTGATCGGTATCGGCAACCAGTCGGAAGGGCAAGGCATGCTTGTCGGCAAACCGTCGGTGCGAGGCAACCGAGTCGGGGCTAACGCCGATGACAACAGCATTGGCAGCACCCAGCTCCTCGATGGCATCCCGGAACTGGCATGCTTCCTGTGTGCAGCCACTGGTGTGGTCTTTGGGGTAAAAGTAGAGCACTACCCACGAGCCTCTGTACTGGGATAGGCTCACGCTGCGCCCGTCCTGATCGAGCGCTGTAAATTCGGGAGCAGTTTCACCGACTGATCGTGGCATGGTGTGGCATCCATGGTGGTTGATTGTTGTGGTCGTGGTGCTGCTCGGTTGTCGAACGACACCAACCGAGCCAGCGCCTACCGACGAAGCATTGTCCGTCCGCATTGTGACGACGATGCCCGGAAACACCGAAGGCATGCCGGGCATTCCCTACACGTTCCGCGCCGAGCATCCGCCGCTCAGCGGTGACCCGATCGAGTATCGCTGGGATTTCGACACAGCCCAGGCACGGACCTCGACGCCACAGGTTCAGTACGCATTCGCCTCGATCGGATGGTATCGGGTACGCGTGATGCTTCTGCGCGGGGATCGTGTCGTCGGGACTGGTTCTCTTCTGGTCAACATTCGCACCGAGCCGCCCGTTCTTTCGATGGTGCCTATTCCTGCCGGCAGTTTTGTGCGCGGTTCTCTTCGGGGCGACTTTTTGGAGCAGCCGCTGGCGCTCGTCCGTATTTCAACACCCCTGCTGATGAGCGCCTACGAAATCACCCAAGCCGAATGGGAACAGGTCATGGGCACTAGTCCCGCCTACCACCGCGGCGCAACACTTCCGGTCGAGAGCATCACCTGGATGGATGCAGTAGATTTCTGCAACCGGCTCTCGGTGCGCGCAGGGTTGCAGCCCTGCTACCGCATCCGGGGCGATACGGTTGACTGTGACTGGAACGCGACCGGCTACCGGTTGCCCACCGAAGCCGAGTGGGAATACGCCGCCCGAGCAGGCACGACAACCGACATCTATAGCGGCGACATCGAGCAACCCTACGCCGAATGCACTCCGACCGATACGCTCGACCCTCGACTGGACCGCATCGCATGGTACTGCAAAAATTCTGGCTACCAGCCACACCCGGTCGGACAAAAAGAACCCAACCCGTGGGGACTCTACGACATGCTCGGGAACGTCGCCGAGCTGGTCTGGGATTGGAGCAACGGTTTGCCCTATGGAACGAGTGACACACTCGATCCCCGCGGACCCAGCACCGGCATGCTTCGTCGCTTCCGGGGAGGCAGTTTTCTCGATGGGGCACGCGCCTGTCGCGCTGCTGCACGCCAGTACGCGACACCGCCGACTCGCGGCAAGTTTTACGTCGGCTTTCGCCTGGTGCGCCGCGCCCCATAGCAGATGGCACAATCCTTGCACAGCCAGCAGAAAACACACGGCACACGGTGTAATGCCAACGCAAATTACTGTTCAGCTCTACCGAAAACCCGCAAAGATTCAGATTCTCCGCTCCGACGACCCGCTAGCGTTCGAGCCGCTGGCGCTGGAGGACTTTTCCGATGAGACTGAATTTGCTGACTTGCCGGAGGAATCACCCCCACCGAGCGAAAGCCCACCGCTGCCGGAAGAAGCACCGATGTTTACCATCGAGCAGGTGCAGCAGGAAGTTCAAGCTGCCTACGAGCGAGGCTTTGCCGAAGGGCAAGAAGTGGGCAGCGCCGTGCTGCAAACCGAAATCAACACGCTGACCGAACGCATACGAAATCTCGATTCAGCAATGGTGGCACTCCAGCAGCAATACGCCGACGCCATCGCCTCGATCGAGAACGTTGCGCTCGATCTGGCTGTGACGATCGCCCGTGCCATTTTGGGCTACGAAGCCGAGCGAACAACTGAGTGCGTGCTGGCGCAAGCTCGCTCGGCACTGGCGCTCTACCACGGAAAGGACGCCGTCCGCATTCGACTGCACCCGCACTCGCTGGAGGCACTCGAACGCGCCGGTAACCGGCTTGCGCTCGATACAAGCGGCTCTCAGAGCATCACCCTGGTTGCCGATCCGAACGTCGAGCCGGGCGGCTGCATCCTCGAAACGGCACTTGGTACCTTCGACGCACAGCTCCGCACGCAACTGGACCGCGCTCGGCAGTATTTGGCATCGCAAATTCTTGGCACATCCAGAACACCCGATGACGACAGCACGGCAATTTGACACGCTCGAGATTCCCAAGCGCGTCCTCGTTGAACATGCTGGCACCATTGCCAACGTTATTGGCGTCACCATCGAAAGCATTGGTCCGCAGGCAGCAATCGGCGAGCTACTGGAGCTTCGCGCACCCGACGGGCAGCTACACGCGCTCTGCGAGGTGGTCGGTTTTCGCGATAGCCGTATCATCGCGATGGTGCTGGGGCACACCCAGCGCTTGATGCCCGGCATGAAACTCGTCGCCACAGGCAGGTCGCTGGACGTTGAGCTCAGCCCAGCCCTGCTGGGACGCGTGCTCGATGGATTAGGCAGACCGCTCGATGGCAATGGACGCATTCGTGCTGCCGAGCGCCGCAGCGTCTATGCGACAGCTCCCTCTCCGCTGGACCGTCAACGCATCACAACGCCCTTGGAAACCGGCGTCCGTGCCATTGATGGCATGCTCACGCTCGGAAAAGGTCAGCGCATGGGCATTTTCGCTGGATCAGGTGTCGGCAAATCCACTCTGCTGGGAATGCTCGCACGCCACACCAGCGCTGATGTCAATGTCATTGCCCTCATCGGGGAGCGCGGGCGGGAAGTGCGGGAGTTTCTCGAAAAAGACCTTGGCGCTGCAGGCTTGGAACGCTCGGTGGTCGTCTGCGCCACCAGTGATCAATCGGCACTGATTCGGCTCAAGGCAGCGTTAGTGGCAACGACGATTGCCGAGTATTTCCGCGACCAGGGACTCGACGTTCTGCTCATGATGGACTCGGTCACACGCCTTGCCATGGCACAACGCGAAGTCGGGCTTGCCGTCGGCGAACCTCCCACAACCAAAGGCTACACCCCGTCGGTTTTTGCCTTGCTCCACAGCGTCATGGAACGCGCTGGCACCTCCAGTGTCGGCACCATTACCGCCCTGTACACGGTACTCGTCGAGGGCGATGACATGAACGAACCCATCGCCGACGCTGCGCGCGGTATTCTCGACGGACACATTGTGCTCTCCCGTAAACTTGCACACCAAGGGCATTATCCCGCTATTGACGTCCTCCAAAGCGTCAGCCGAATTATGGACGACATCACCAGCCGTGAACATCGCACGGCTGCCGCGCAGCTCAAGGAATTGCTCGCGCTCTACGCCGAAGCAGAAGACCTCATCGCCGTTGGCGCCTACCAGGCGGGAACAAATCCACAGCTCGATCGCGCCATTGCGCTGCGCCCGGCATTGCTGGACTTTTTGCGACAGCAGAAAGACGACCACACGCGATTTGAGCAAACCTGTACCCGTCTGCTCGACCTTGCAGCCATGGAACCAGCAGCGCTCGCCCCCAACCGCACAACCGAGCATCCACTGCCGGCACGTACGGCTTAGCTGAGACAGCAGCGGTGATATGTTTGCTGCTGTCGTCCCAACAAACGCTGACGAGTGCTATGGTACTGGTCATTGGGCTTGTGCTTATCGCAGCAGGCACACTACCGGCGCAACGGTTTCCTGATCGGTGGATTCTGATCAACCCGCTGCTCGATACAGCCGACTCTGTTCCGGCTGGGCAATGGCGATGGATGCCCTCGAGCGCTGGCTGGGGTGAATTCGGTGGCTACCTGCTCGAACACGACGCAGAGCACGCATGGATCCAGCGATTAGGCGCGCTCATCGAACTGCTCCGGATTGGACAAACCACAAGCATTGGCTTCACCAGCGAGATTGAGTTCATTGCCAATCCAGACAACGACATTCGCTTCAATCCGCGTGCGGTGTTCTGGCAGGAAGGGCTTCTGCTCACACTGGCTGGCGAGCAGCACTTCTGGCAGGTGGGCTACTACCATCGGTGCAAGCACGACGTGGATAATCTGGCAATCGGTCGCGAGCGCTCGCTCATTTATGGCAGTCTGATGGGGCGGTACATCGTGCCGATTCACCACGCAACGTGGCGCGGCGCCGGCGTCATTCGCGCTGACCTCTACACCATTCGCCAGGACGACCGCACACCACCGGCCGACGATGGTCGTGCTCCACATCTGCAGCGCATGACAGGATCGCTCAGCGGCAGCATCCACCTGAGCCGTCCCGTGATCGGATCGCTGGTGGGTGTGTACACCGCATCGTGGGTAATGCTGACAGCCTTTGGCTCGAAGCGCAGCACGGTGCCACGCTTCGATGCCGGCAGTTTCCGGTCAGCAACGCTTCAGGGCGGGATTGCTGCCGGCATTGCGATCACCGGACGAGCACACTTTCGCATCGGTCTGGCGTGGGAGTACCTTGCCGATACGGGCATCAATCCACGCCCCGAACAGGCACACCTGGTATCGCTGACCATTGGCATCACCAATCCCGCTACGATGTGGTAGTCGGCACCATCGCACACGCTTGGCGTGCAACATTTGTGCGACCGATGCGTACATGCCTGCCGTCGGCATCCCTGATTGTTTCACCATTTCTTTGTTGATCCCATGCAACGACACCGGCAGTGGCACCGCACGCTTATTCTCGCAGTTGCTGTACTGGCAGGATGTGCCAGCACGTCCTCACCCTCGCGCCTCGAGCGCCTGGCAATCGGCAGCGGTGGCGGCTTCAGCGGCATTCACAGTGGCTATCGCTTGGAACGCTCCGGCATCGTGGAGGAATTCGAAATCCAGTCTGGCACCACGCGAGTTCGCTCGACGGCAAAGTTTCCCGCCAGCGTTGTCCGCCGCTTCTTTGTTCGTGCAGAGGAGCTTCGGCTCGACACGCTCGGCATTGATCAGCCCGGCAATATGACATGGTGGCTCGAGGTGGCACACAGCAGTGGCTCCAAACGCCTGCGCTGGAGTGACCCGGACCGCATACCACCAGAACTTGCTGCCTTTGCAAACGAGCTGAAAACTTTTTGCGCCAACGCAATCAGCGGTAAGTAAGCATTTACCTAATTTCGCCATCGTCGGTGATTCCCCCACAACACGATGGAGATACCGCGATGGTTGCCTTTGTCCTTGCGCTGATACTTGTCGGTGGAGCCTATGCGCAGTTTCCTGCCAAGCCGTTTTTCGGGAAGAGTGCTTCTGCCAGAGCGACGCTGCCGGCTGCATCAGCGGCGACGCTGCCGGCACAGATTAACACGCGTCGGCTGAATCAGCTCCGCCACCTGGCACTGACCGAACTGTCTGTGCGCGTGCTTCCGCACGGTGGCATTGCCATCGGCGCCGATCGGCGAGCACTGCCGCCACTGAAAGCTGCTTCGCTGCAGGATGCAGCCAGTACCGCACGGACCATTGCCGAGCGGCTTCTTCAGAACGCAGGCGTCCTGGCACCACAGCTGTCGGTCGAGCAGAGCTGGCGCGACGAGCTGGGTATGACACACGTTGTGCTCCGTCAGCAGATCGGTGGCATTCCCATTTGGTCGAGCCAGATTCGCGTGCATTACGATGCCAGCGGTATGCCAACCGTTGCCGAGGGCTGCGGATTTTCGACCGATATTCTGCCCTCCCTGCAGGATGCGCTCGGAGCAGACGGCGCACGCCGGCGAGTCGGCACATACCTCGCAAACCGCATGCGGGCAACCGTTGCTCCTGAGCAGTGGACTGCAGAGCGCGTCATCTTCCCGGAACGCACCCCGCCATGGCAGCTGCGCTCATGCTGGCATGTAACCGCTTACCCCGATGGGCTTGAGCGCTGGGAAGTTTTCGTTGACACTGAAAGCGGTGAGATTGTCTTTGCTTACAACAACACCCACCGGGACGGTCCAGCAACCGCACAAGCAACCGATCTGCTCGGGCAGCAGCGTACCATCCATACCTATCAGGTCGGCGGGACCTACTACCTGCTCGACGCGTCGCGAGCGATGTTCAACGCTGCGCGCTCGCAATTGCCGAATAATCCCGTCGGTGCTATTCTCACCCTCACCGCCAACAATACCGATCTTGACAACATCACCCACATCACCTCGGCAACCAACACCTGGAACGATCCAGCATCGGTCTCAGCTCATGTCAACGCTGGCATCGCCTACGAATACTACCGCACAACACACAGCCGCAATTCGCTCGATGGAAGCGGTGGCACGATTCTGAGCGTCGTCCACGTTACGCAAAACGGTCGCCCGATGGATAACGCCTTCTGGAACGGCAAGGTCATGGCATACGGCGACGGCAACATCTACTTCCGACCGATGGCACGGGGACTTGATGTCGCTGCTCACGAGATGACGCACGGTGTTATCGAGCACAGCGCCAACCTTGTGTACTTGAGCCAATCGGGTGCCATCAACGAGTCCATGGCGGATGTCTTCGCCATGATGGTAGATCGAGACGATTGGCTCGTCGGTGAGGACGTGGTCAATCCAGCAATGTTCCCATCGGGAGCAATGCGCAGCTTCATTGATCCGCACAATGGGGGCAGCGGACCAAGCAGCATTGGCTGGCAACCCAAGCACATGAGCGAATACCAAACGTTACCCGAAACCGAAGAAGGCGACAATGGCGGCGTCCACGTCAACAGTGGCATTCCCAACCATGCGTGCTACCTGATTGCCCAGCAGATTGGACGTGAAAAAACCGAGCGTATCTATTACCGCGCACTGACAACGTACCTAACGCAGAACTCCCAATTCCTCGATTTGCGGCGCGCCGTCATTCGCGCGGCGGAGGACCTTTACGGCAGTGGCACCGAGTCACAAGCCGCCGCCGCTGCCTTTGATGCGGTCGGCATCACCGATGGTGGTGGCGGTGGTACTCGTCCGAATGATTACCAGCCCGTCCCCGGGACTGATCGGCTGTTGGTGTATAGACCCGGTACCGGCGCGCTTTACGTGTTCGATAATGCCGACGCTCCGACAACACCACGCCAGGTTTCGACTGCCTCGGGCATTTTCTCGCGTCCGACGGTGACCGACAACGGTGCCGTTTGCATCTACGTTGCAGCCGACAACACACTGCGTGCCTGTGCGCTCACCGCGCAGACCGTGCAGGAACAGGTGATTGACCCGACGCCCGTCTGGCGAAGTATCGCCATATCACCCGACGGGCGGCGATTAGCAGCAACCTCCACCGCATACGATCCAATGGTGTACGTGTTCGATCTTTCGGCAACGCCAGTCCAATCGCGGGCATTTCGCCTCTATACTCCGAACTATTCGGGCGATACCAGCAGCTCGCAGCTTCTATTTGCTGATGCCCTGCAGTGGCATCTGGATGGACAGACGCTATTGCTGGACGCACTCAATGCGACGCCGACCGGCACCGGCGATACGCTTGTGTACTGGGACATTCTCCAGCTCCGCGCATGGGATAATGCAGCCGGCACATTTGGATCTGGAGTCGTCACCCGTGTGCTGCCCGTTCAGCCAGTGGGGGTCAGCGTTGGCAATCCAACGTTTGCGAAAAACTCCCCCTACATCATCGCCTTCGACCGTGTAGACGACCTCACCGGCGAGTATGCGATCATGGCAGCCAATCTTTTCACCCAGCAAGTCGAGCAAATCACCGCAACCGACCAAATTGGCTACCCAAGCTACCGCGGCGACGATGGGCGCATTGCCTTTAGCGCCGGTGCCAGCATTGGGCAGGTCGGTATTGCCGCCATCGGGCTTGACGCCAGCAAAATCCGCGCAGCAGGGTCGCCCCAGCCACTGGTGACAAATGCAATTGTGCCAGTCTATTTCCGCGTCGGACAGCGCCCCACCAGCAGTGTCGAATCCTCGGCACCACCGTTGACCGCGACGATCGCGCCGGTTCCCGCTACAGGCGATGCCGCCACGCTGGTGCTTGCGTCTGCACCGCCGCAGTGGTCCTGGACACTCTGCGATACACGCGGACGCTGCATCAGCAGTGGTACTAGCAGCAGCGACCGTGCTACACTGCCGCTCGATGGGCTTGGCAGCGGAATGTACTACTGCATCATCCGTTCTGGCACGCAGCAGGTCGTTCTTCCGCTGCCGGTTCTGCACTGACCGCTGTGCTCTAATTTCGCCGCTATGGCTCGACGCGTAGCGATCATTTTCACCGGCGGCACCATCGCCTCGTCTCTGTCGGAAGCATTCGGCGGCGTTGTCCCATCGCTGTCGGGCGCCGATATTCTCGACGCTGTCCCCCAAATCCGAGAGCTTGCCGAGATCGAGGTGGTCGAGTACGGGAAATTTCCCGGTCCACACATGACCCCAGAACGCATGTTCGAGGTCTCGCAGCGTGCCCAGCAGCTTTTGTCGCGTCCCGATATTGACGGTGTCGTTGTTACGCACGGCACCGACACGCTCGAAGAGACAGCATTTCTGCTCGATTGCACCATTGCCAGTCCGAAGCCGGTGGTGGTTGTCGGTGCGATGCGGAACTCCAGCGAACCGGATTGGGACGGTCCGCGCAATCTGCGCGACGCCGTCGCGATTGCCATTAGTCCGCAATTTCGCGGGATGGGAACAGTGGTCTGCTTAGCAGGAGTGATTAACGCCGCCTCGGAGGTTACCAAAACCGACACCGAGGAAATCAACACCTTCCGCAGCTTGGATTTTGGTCCGATTGGGCGCATTTCCAACGGCAAACCCATTCGATATCGAGCACCGGTGCATCGGCAAACCTTTCCCACGCAGCGTATTCCCAAGTGCGTCCCCTTGCTCAAGTGCTATGCTGGCATGGATGGCTCGTTGATCCGGACCGTCGTTGAGCAGGGCGCCGAGGGACTTGTCATCGAGGCGATGGGAGTTGGGAATGTGCCGCCTCCGGTGTACTACCAGTTGCTCGATGTTCTCGACCGTGGAATCCCGGTGGTATTGGTCTCGCGCTGTCCGGTCGGGCGCACCGAACATCTCTACGCCTACGAAGGCGCCGGCAAGCATCTTCACCAGGTGGGGGTCATTTTCGCTGATTTTTTGAACGGACAAAAAGCGCGTATCAAATTGCTCTGTGCTCTTGGTGCGGGCTATAACCTCGAGCAGATTCGCGCCGCCTTCGAGTGGGTCGAGTAATTTCGCCACGCGATGCCACACTCTGCACAGTCCACACAAACGCCGCTGATGCGGCAGTACGAGGCTATCAAGCGGCAGCACAGCGATGCCATCGTGCTGTTCCGCATGGGCGATTTTTTTGAAACGTTCGGCGACGATGCCATCATCACCGCCAAAGTCTGCGGCATTGTGCTCACCAAGCGCAACAACGGCGCCGCCGGGGATGTACCGCTGGCTGGATTTCCGCACCATCAGCTCGACACCTATTTGCCGAAGCTTGTCGCCGCTGGCTACCGGGTTGCCGTCTGCGAGCAACTGGAAGACCCCAAGCTTGCCCGCGGCTTGGTCAAGCGGGGTGTGGTCGAAGTTGTCACCCCTGGTGTAGCGCTCTACGACAAAGTCCTCGACGCTCGAAGCAACCGTTACATCCTTGCCCTGCTCGAGCAGGAACGAGCGATCGGCATGGCATACGCCGATGTTTCGACGGGTGAATTTGTCGTCGGGCATCTGGCGCCATCGGATGTTGTGCCGCTCGTTGAAACGCTGCGCCCAGCGGAGCTGCTTGTTCCCAAGCCGCAGTCGGATCGCGTGCGCGCGCAGCTTGCACCGCTCGCTGCAGAGCCGGTGATCACGCGCATCGAGCCGTGGCACTTCGATTCTGCCGACGCGCGCCGCCTCTTGGCTGAGCATTTCGGCACCACGTCGCTCAAAGGATTCGGCATCGAGCATCTCGATGCCGGCATTGGTGCTGCTGGCGCCTTGCTGCGATACATCAGCCATGCACAACTGGGGAAGGTCGAGCACCTGCGCTCAATTCGGTGCTGGCAGCGCGACGATGTCATGATGCTCGACACCAGCACCCGTCGCAATCTGGATCTACTGCCGTCGGGCAACGAGAGCTTCTCGCTTGTGGCAGTGCTCGATCGCACGTGCACGCCCATGGGTGCACGACTGCTCAAGCAATGGCTCACGGTGCCGTTGCGGCGTCGCCAGGCAATCGAGTGGCGACTGGAGGCAGTCGAGCAACTCTTCGACCGCCCAGAGCTTCGCCAGCGCATTAGGCTCGCACTCAACCCAATCGGCGATCTGGAGCGACTGACCACCAAAATTTGCACTGGACGCGCAACCCCACGCGATGTGCGAAGCCTGGCAACCGTGCTCGGGCAGATTCCACTGCTAGTTGCCCTTGCAGAGCACGTTCCGCCAGAACCGTTGGGGAATCTTCTTGCCCAGCTTCCCTCGATGGACTTGGTGCGTCAGCATATCGAAGCAGCATTGGTGGAAGAACCGAGCACACAGCTTGGCAGTGGCGGTGTATTCCGCACTGGCTACAACGCCGAGCTGGATGCTGCCCTGGAGGCACTTTACCACGGGAAAGATTGGCTGGCACAGTACCAAGAACAACTGCGCAGCCAGACCGGCATTGGCTCGCTCAAGCTCGGTTTCAACAACGTGTTTGGCTACTACATCGAGGTCACCAACGCCCACCGCGCAAAGGTCCCCGATTGGTTCGAACGCCGGCAAACGCTTACCAACGCCGAACGCTACACAACCCCAGAGCTGCGGCAGCTCGAGGCGCAGATCGCTCATGCATCCGAGCAAGTGCAGGCACTCGAACAGGTGCTCTTTGCCCAGTTGCGCGCTGAGATTGCCGAACACGCCGCGGACTTGCAGGAGTTGGCACGCCAGATTGCACAGGTGGACGTGCTGCTTTCGTTTGCCACGGTCGCTGCTGAGCGTGGGTACGTTCGACCGATTCTGCGGAGCGATGGCGTGCTCCGTATCGAGGCTGGACGGCATCCGGTCGTTGAAGCAACGCTGCCACCGGGTCAGCGTTACCAGCCTAATTCGACCGTGCTGGGCACCGCCGAGGAACGCATGCACATCATCACCGGTCCGAACATGGCAGGCAAGTCCTGCTACCTGCGGCAGGTGGGGCTTATCGTCTTACTGGCGCATGCTGGATCGTTTGTGCCGGCAGAGCGCGCAGAAATTCCACTGGTGGACCGCATCTTCACTCGCGTTGGAGCACAGGACAATCTCGGCGCCGGCGAGAGTACGTTCCTGGTGGAAATGCAGGAAGCGGCAACGATCGTCAACAATGCAACTGCCGACAGCCTGATTCTACTCGACGAAGTCGGGCGCGGCACCGCAACGCGCGAAGGCATCGCCATTGCCTGGGCAATTGCCGAGTACATCTACCACCACATCGGCGCGAAGACACTCTTTGCGACGCATTACCGGGAGCTGACTGAACTGGCTGCCCACTACGACGGCATCAAGCTCTACCAAGCCGAGGTCAAGCAGATCGGTCAGTCCTTACTGTTCCCGCACCGCATCGTTCCGGGCGTGAGCGACCATTCGTTCGGCATTCATGTCGCCCAGATGGCAGGCATGCCTGCCTCGATTGTCGAGCGTGCCTGGAAAGTCCTCCAGAGCCTGGAGCAGCAGTCTGCCGACCCGGACGAATCCATTCAGATCACGACAACCGGCACCGTACAGCTTTCGATCTTCGAGGCAGCAGGCGATCCGATTCGCGAGCAGTTGCGGCACCTTGACCCCGACCAGATGACGCCACTGCAAGCGCTGCAAACATTGGCAGCACTGGTACAGCAAGTGCGCCACTGAAACACAGTGCCGCGGCGATGCATTAGTTTGCAGCCAGAGACGGCATACGAGTTCTCTGCTCACTTCACACGATCAAATGGTTGCTTTTTCGAACCGTATAGCGGGTGTGGCTCTTGGGCTGGCGCTGCTGCTCGGCTGTCGGGAGGTATCAACGCCTTCGCCTGGTCCGCCGAGCGATTCGGTTGCACTCTACCGCCGGGCATTCATCCCACCGGAGCAGTGCCAGCCGTGCCATCCCGATCACTACCGCGAGTGGGCAATGTCTATGCATGCTTACGCGGTGGTGGACCCTCTGTTTCATTCGATGAACCAGCAGGGGCAGCAGCTCACAGGCGGTCGGCTGGGGCAGTTTTGCATCGCCTGCCATTCGCCGGCGGCATCGCTTCTGGGCGAAGCACCCGACGGGCTTGTCCGCGGCGACCTGTCTCCTCATTCACGGGGCGGTGTGACGTGTGTCACCTGCCATGCCGCTATTGAACAAACGCCCGGGCACGGCATTACCCGATTTCGGCTCGACGGTGTCTTGAGCGGCAGCATTCTCGATCCGGTGCCGAATACATTTCACCAGTCGGTCTATGACTCTCGCTTCGAACGGAGCGAGGTGTGCGCCGGCTGCCACGATGTCGTCAATCCGCGCGGCGTTCGGGTCGAGCAGACATTTACCGAATGGCAGAACAGCATCTACCCCGGTCGCGCGCTCACTTGCCAATCCTGCCACATGAAATGGGTCAACGGTCCCGTCGCAACAGGCGGACCAATTCGCCGCCGTCATTCGCACATCATGGAAGGAGTGGATGTCCCGCTAACGGATTTCCCCGGACGCGACGAAACGATGACGCTGATTCAGTACGCGCTCGAAAATGCGCTGCTGGTGGATATAGACGCTCCCGCCACTGCGCCACGGTCGAGCGACCTGCCGGTAACGGTGAGTGTATTCAACCACAACGTTGGGCACAACATTCCCAGCGGAACCATTTTCGAGCGGCAGATGTGGGTTGAATTTATCGTCAATAGCGAACGCGGCGACACACTCTACGCCAGTGGGCTACTCGATCCAAATGGCGATCTCCGAACCCGTGGAAGCGAGTACGTCGAGCGTGGGTTACTGCCTGCCGATACCGCGTTAGCGCTATTCAACGGGATTGCCTACCGCCATGGGCGTCCGATTGACTTTTTCTTCGATGCCGATGCTGTCGAGAACCGAACGATTCCACCTTTTGAGACTCGCTGGGCACGCTACCGCATTCCACACACAGTGCTGAGCAGTGCCTCGGAGCTTCGAATCTCGGCGCGTGTTCTGTTCCGTCCTCTGCCGCCATACTTTCTGCGCAAGCTTGGTCATACCGCGCTGGTGGATCGCCTTCCGATTTTCACCATGAAATCGGTGCAGCGCACGGTTCAGCTCCAGTAGGCAAAGTAAGGACGCACATCGCGCCCCGTCACCCTAAACTCGTTTCAGGGTCTTGTTCCCTCTGCGTCCTGTCACCCTGAACTTGTTTCAGGGTCTCCAGATGCTGAAACAAGTTCAGCATGACCGCTCCAGCATGACATGCGAAAGGCTCGATCACATGCATTCCGGTACTCCCAGCCCGTCACCCTGAACTTGCTTCAGGGTCTCACTCCCTCTGCGTCCTGTCACCCTGAACTCGTTTCAGGGTCTCCAGATGCTGAAACAAGTTCAGCATGACATGCGAAAGGCTCGATCACATGCATTCCGGTACTCCCAGCCCGTCACCCTAAACTCGTTTCAGGGTCTCACTCCCTCTGCGTCCTGTCACCCTGAACTTGTTTCAGGGTCTCCAGATGCTGAAACAAGTTCAGCATGACATGCGAAAGGCTCGATCACATGCATTCCGGTACTCCCACGCCCGCCGCCCTGAACTTGTTTCAGGTTCTATCAAAGAGAAGCCTACGCCGGAACAGCGGTATCGAGTGCATCAATCCTCCAGGCTGGGCGAGCATAAAAAGGTTGGAGCGCTGCACCCACAGCAGGCGCAAACACATGCCCCAGCGGTGCCGCTGCTCTGCACAGCTCCGGGCGCATACCGCACTGGAGCATACGGAAAGCATCGAGAACTTCCACCGACTCAGCAAACCGTCCCTCGAAGTGAATAGCAAGTTGCTCGAAACGCTGGCGTGTTAGCTCAGTCCCCGCCAGATAGAGAGCCGATATATTCCCACAGGCAACCAGCGCTTGGCGCACCGCTTGTTGGAGCGTCACCTCGACCGAGGCGCCGAGCGGCGCTGATTCCCAATACACGAGCACTTCGTTTTCGATGGTGACAAGCTCGACAGTATCAGCACTGATCAGCCCTAATGCACAGCGTGTGCTGTGACGCTCTGGGTAATTGTACGCAAAAGCAGCAGCAGCTGCAACCGGTGCAACGGTGACCGACGGCACCATGCCGAATGTATCCTGAACACGCTGCACAAAGGCGCGGTGGTCTGCAAGCAGACAGACGGCACAGGCACTGTACCGACGCTCAACGTCCGGTCCGAGACGATAAACATCAGCGGTGTAGCCCTCGCTGGGCGTGCTCAAGAACTGCTGAACGATCTCCAGCTCTACCTGCTCGCGCACAACTGAGTCGCTCTGATCCGGTTCGACCGGGAAGCGCGCGATGGCAGCACGAGTACTTTCCAGGACCAGCGCCAGTGCCGACCACGATGCACCCTCACCCAGTTGGCGGCGGAACTCCTCCAGCGGCGGCTCTCCATCGTAGGGTACCGCTGCGACGGCATCGACACGCAGACCTTTGGCGCCCGGACACAGGACGACGCCATAGAGCATGTCGGCAGCAACGTACACCGAAAGAGTCGGCACCATCGGCTTCACGGAAGGTTCAGCAACGTGGGCAAAAATACTCCCTGCGTGTTACGCTCCGTGCTGGTTGTGTATTATTGCCGCGCACTCACACCCACCACAAAAGCACAATGAAGCGACGCGATTTTGTTTCGAAAACAATTCTCGGCGGAATTGCGATGCCCCTGCTTGCATCGCGCGTGCAGGCAACCGATCCAGCCTCTTTGCCAGCCGGAGCGTGTGTTCTGATTCCGACCGAAACCGCTGGACCGTTCCCGCTGGACCTATCGGAGAATCCGACATTCTTTCGGCAAGATGTGCGCGAGGATCAGCCGGGCGTTCGGCTGGACTTACGCCTGCGCATTATCGGTGCCGCTAACTGCGCGCCGATGCCGAACGTTCGCGTCAACATCTGGCATTGCAACGCCAACGGCGAATACTCCGGCTATAACACGGCGGTCGGGAAGACATTCCTCCGCGGCTATCAATTCACCGATGCAAACGGCGAGGCTGCGTTTGTGACTATTTTCCCCGGTTGGTACAACGGACGCACCTGTCACATTCATTTTCAGGTGTACGTGAGCAGCATGTACGCCGCCATATCCCAACTGACCTTTGACCATGCTACCAAGAACGCGATCTACGCTGCATACCCGAATCTTTATCCGAAAGGAGCCGATCCTCTCCAGCCCTCAGCCGACAACATTTTCGCCGATGGGTACACCTACCAGCTTGCCACACTCGAACCCAACCCCGATACCGGCGGCTATCGCGCAGCGCTGGAGGTTGCCGTTCAAGGCGAGGGCACGCTCGGTGTGGGCTATCTCGAACAGCAGACAGCGCAGCACATCCAGCTCGAGCAATCCATACCGAACCCTACTGCCGCTGTTGCAACAATTCCGTTCGAGGTGCGTTCGCCGTCGCATGTCCGGCTGGAACTGTGGAGTGTGCACGGCGTCCGAATTACATCGTTGCTCGATTCGTTTCTGCCGGAGGGTCATTATGCAGTTGACGTTGATCGAGCAGCGCTCGGATTGGCTCCGGGCAATTACGTCTATCAGCTCACCGCCCAAAACGCACACGGACGCTTCAGCGATTGCAAAGTGCTCACCGTGATCGAATAACTGGTCGCGTGCGGATTGGTCACGCACTCATTGCTCGGCTAACAATAACGCGCAAATCGTACAGGACGACACGACGACAAACTCATGGATACACGGTGGCTGTTAGCAGCGTGTGTCGGCTGTGTCTGGATTTTCAGTCACGCCATGCGGGTTGAACCGATGGAACTTCGCTCTGCCGCCTTCGTACACAACGGCACTATTCCGCGACAGTACACCTGCGATGGTGCTAATATCTCGCCGCCGTTGGAGTGGTCTAACCTTCCCCACAGCACGCGGAGCCTGGCACTGATTGTGGACGATCCCGATGCGCCAGACCCTCGTGCACCCCGCATGCGATGGGTTCATTGGGTGCTATTCAATATTCCACCGACGGCAACCGGACTACCCGAGGCAGTGGCAGCCGACCGTTTGCCGCCCGGCACCCGCCAGGGACTCAATGACTGGAAACGCCTCGGCTACGGCGGACCATGCCCTCCCATCGGACGACACCGTTACATTTTCACCCTCTACGCGCTCGACACGATACTTTCGCTCCATCAGCCCACCAGAGCAGAACTGCAGGCAGCGATGCGCACCCATATCCTTGCCGAGGCAGTGCTCATCGGTACCTACCAGCGCGACCACTAACGAAGGCGCTATTTTCGTGCCGCGTTGAATTTTCCCCTGAATCGCTCATTATGCGCCGCGACCTTTACCGCTGGTACAGCCCACACCTGGGCAAGAATATGGAGCTGGTTGCCTACGGGCATTACGGCTTTGCACTGCTTCTTTTCCCGAGCGCTGCAGCCGACTACCTCGAATACGAACGCTTTTACCTGATCGAAGCAATCCGCCCCTTCATCGAACAGGGCACGCTCAAAGTCTATTCGATCAACAGCATCAACAGCGAAAGCTGGCTCAATAGCCGCATGCATCCACGCGACAAAGCAATCCGTCACCAGCAGTACAATGCCTACGTTGCCGAGGAAGTTGTGCCCTTTATCTGGAACGACTGTCGCGGCAACGTTCCCATCATCACCAGTGGTGTTTCGCTGGGCGCCTACCACGCTGCCAATACGCTACTGCGCCGTCCGGATTTGTTCGACGGCACTATTGCCATGAGCGGGACATACGACCTGTCGTGGTACACCGGCGGTTACTGGGACGAAAACTGCTACTTCAATTCACCAGTGCACTTCCTGCCGAATTTGAACGACGACTATTGGCTACCACTGCTGCGGTCCAAACGGCATGTGTACTTTATGACCGGACAAGGTCCCTACGAGCACCCGGAGAGTTCCATTCGCATGGGCGAGCTGTTGGGTGCAAAGGGCATTCCTAACTACGTTGACATTTGGGGACGGGAATGGATGCACGACTGGCCCACCTGGCGAGCGATGCTTCCATCGGCACTGAAGCGTTGGTTTTCGCGCGGGGTGTAGATGCGTATTGCAATCCCTGACCGACCGATCTTCAGCCGCCTTGCCGGTACCGACAGTGCTGAGTATCAGATAATCCGTGCACCGCAGAGCCAGTGCGAAACACTGCTACGCACCGCCCGCGTAGAACTGGCGCTCATTTCACCGCTGGGCTATGGAAGTGCATCCGTGTTGAGCGACTATCGCATTGTCGGCAGCCGCTGCCTGCTGGTCGAAGAAGCACTCGATCTGGCAGCGATGCGCTTCCGCAGCGGTCTGGAGATACCACGCACCTACTACGCACCAGAACCAAGCGACTTTTTGACCACTGTCGGACTTGTGCTTCTTGCCGAACAGCACGAGCTCCAGCTCGAGCCGGTCGAGTCACCGGACAAGGCGGACACCATCATCGCATGGAACGACGCGGGCACCTTCCCGGACCATCCGGTGAGCATTGACCTGACCGAGGAATGGTGGCTGGCGCTCGAATGCGGCTTACCGCTGGGGATCTGGGTTTGCCGCTCTGAGCTTGCCGAGGAGTTCGACCTTGTCGCCATCACCGAACGCCTTGCCCAGGCTAACCTTCCCGACCGCGAATATCCCGACAGCGGCGGCGTCATCGGCTGGCGCTGGGACGACGACGCCAAAGAGGCACTGAAAACAACGCTCGAAATGCTCTACTACCACCGCTTCATCCCCGAACTTCCCGCAATCAACCTTATTCCATGAGCCACACTACAGGCTCGGCGTGCGCACTGTATGTTTGCAGAGGGCATGTTCCACACCGATGAGTTTGCTATGTCGCTTGTGTCTGAATTTCGGGAGTTCATCACCAAAGGGAATGCGGTGGATTTAGCTGTGGGTGTCATTATTGGTGCCGCGTTCAGCAGCGTTGTCACCAGCATCACCGATGGCATCATTCGTCCGCTGATTGCGCTGCTTGCACCGAATCCATCGGTCGGTTTGATGCTCGGACCGCTCAACATTGGACTGGTTATCAGCGCACTCATCAACTTTCTGCTCACCGCAGCAGTGGTCTTTTTCGCCATCGTCAAGCCGATGAATCTGCTGCGCAGCCGCTTGGAGGAACGGAAGCAGTCGCCACCGTCGGCGTAGTTTTGCGCCCTGTTTGACTTTTTGCGCCCACGTTTCGATGATTCGCACGTGCATTGCAGTGTGCCTGCTGTCGGTTATTGCCCATGCACAATCCGACAGTAGCTGGAAAACAAAGGGCACCATTACACTCACACTGACCCAAGTCGCGCTCAAGAACTGGTCTGCCGGCGGGCAAAACACCATCGGAGTGGCAGGGCTATTGAATTGGCGTTCTCTCTACACCGGACGCAGTGACCGTTGGGAAACCACGCTCGACATGGGCTATGGATTGACCAAGCTTGCCGACCTACCATTCCGCAAAAGCGATGACCGGTTCATTTTGATTTCCACCTACGGTCGTCGCTTGCCCGATTCTGCGCTTAGCTACGCCGTGCAGTTAGACGCTCGCACTCAACTAAGTGATGGCTACCAGTACCCGACCGACTCAACCGAAACGCTCATTTCGTCACTGTTTGCCCCTGCTACGATAAACCTGGGTCTTGGGGGTACATACGCACCAACCGATGGTGTGAGCATCACGCTCATGGCAGCAACGGGACGAGCAGTCTTTGTGCTGGATCGTCGTTTGCAGAATGGATCGCTGGGCGTTGATTCCGGCAAAGCAACGCACTTTCAGTTCGGCGCATCGCTCAACGCTACCATCGTCACCGAGCTCATGGAAAACGTCCTGCTCAACACAAAGCTGGCGGTGTTTGCGCCCTACGATGCGTTTGGCTCGCAGGTGGTCAATTGGAATACGGTGCTGACCTTTCGCATCAACAAGTACCTCAGCGCCAGCTTTGCACTCGATGTTGCATACGATCCTCGGCTCATCCTCACGCGCGACGACGGCAGCCGCGGTCCAGCAACCCAGCTTCGGAACGTGCTCGGCATTGGCATTGCATTCCCCCTGTAGTCAATCCATGCGGCGGGTCTTGGTTGTCGCCTACTACTTTCCGCCATCGGGTGGTCCGGGTGTGCAGCGTGTGTTGAAGATGATTCGCTACCTTCCGGACTTTGGTTGGGAGCCGGTGGTTCTGACCGTCAGCAATGGCACCTTTCCCGCGCGGGATGAATCGCTCTGCCAGGAGATTCCACCATCGGTGCACGTCGAGCGCACACGCATTCTGGAGCCATACGCGCTCTACCGACGGCTGACCGGAACAACGCAAGCGATTGACGTGGCAGTGCTGACCGACCACGCCCGCACGTCCTGGCGTCAGCGGATTGCACAGGGTGTGCGTGCAACGCTCTTCATCCCCGACGCGCGAGTTGGTTGGCTCTTGGATGCAGTGCCTACCGGCATGCGCCTGATCAAGCAGTGGAACATCGAGGCAATCTACACCTCCTCGCCGCCGTACACGTGTGCAGTGATCGGGCGCGCGCTCAAACGTCGGACTAGGCGTGCGTGGGTCATGGAGCTACGCGATCCCTGGACGGGCTTTTTGACCACGCCCCGACGCTGGTGGCTGCCCCGCATGATTGATCGGCATCTGGAGCGCTCCTGCCTGGAGCGTGCCGACCGCATCGTTGCAGCATGGGAGGGCATCGTCAGCGATGCACGCGAGAAATACCCCACGCTCCCGGCGGAAAAATTTGTGACCATTCCCAACGGATTCGACCCGGCAGACTACCCGACCGTCGAGGCAACCCGCACGTCGGCGCTGACGATCACCTACACAGGCTCACTCTACGGTTTGCGCAATCCCGATGTGCTCATCGCCGCGCTGGAGCGCTTAGTCGCCGATGGAATGATTCCCTTACAGCGACTGCGGCTGCGTTTTGTCGGTCGCGTCGGCGACGATGTCGCCACAGCTTTACGCCAAAGCTCGCTCTGGCAGCAGATCGAGATCGTGCCGTACCTGCCGCACACCGAGAGTTTGCGCTTACTGCTCGAAAGCGATATTGCGTTGCTGGTAGTGGATCGCTCCAGCGACAGCGCCGACATTGTGCCGGGCAAAGTGTTCGAGTACCTTGGGGCAGGCAAACCGATCCTTGCGCTTGCTCCGCACTCGAGCGCGATCGAGGCATTGCTCACCGAAACCCGTGCGGGCACAGTCTGTGCTGATGCCGCCGAGTGTGCTACCGTGCTGGCACAGTGGTATCGGTGCTGGGAAGAAGCTCGCCCCATCACAACCCCGAACACGTCGGCAATAGCACGCTACCACCGGCGCACCGCTGCTGGTGAACTAGCAGCAGTCCTCGATGCTGCCACGTCCCTGTCGCCACTGGAACAGTCCTCGGCGTAATTTGCAACCGATGGTTTTTGCCGTGATGCTCCTGCTCGGTGGGGCAGTGCTCAGCAGTTGCAGCAGTATCGGGCCGCATGGCATGCTCGAGCACACCGCCAACACCACCGCCGACGAAGTCGCTGCATGCCGACTCGGTGATGCCGTGATATTTCTTCGCATCAAGCCCGATGGCAGCGAAGTGTTGCTTCAGGCGCACCGGCGAGACGATGGCAGTTGGAGTGAACCGGAGCCAGCGACTGCCGTCGCTCCGCTAACCGGCAACAGCGGGACGAACCCGTCAAGTTGGAGTGAACCGGAGCCAGCGACTGCCGTCGCTCCTGCACTCGATGCCCGCGCAGGCAAGCCGGCTGTCGCTCACGGCACCGATGGTACGCTGCTGCTGGTGTTCCCCGCTTACCGCACACCGACCAATGTTGACCTTGCCGAATGCACCTTCGACGGAAAGCAGTGGTCATCGGTGCACTGGCTCGACCAGCTCAACTCCGCAGCGTGGGATTCGCAACCAGCACTGTCGCCTGATGGAACACTGCTGGTTTTTAGCTCGAATCGTCCGGGCGGACGCGGTGGCAAGGACCTCTATGCCAGTTACCGAACGCCCCAGGGATGGTCTGCACCGGTGCTGCTGTCGCTCTGCACCGCCGGTGATGAAATGACCCCTGCTCTGCTTGCCGATAGTACACTGCTGTTTGCTCGCCGGCGCGATACTACCCGAGGCGATTTTGACATTTTCCGTGCGCTGCCGACGGCACCGGTGCAATGGACAACCGTTGATGCTCTTCCTCAACCGATCAACTCCGCTGCCGATGAGATCGCACCCGTGGTGTGGGACGATCAACTTATCGTCAGCTCCAATCGGAACGGGAGCCTGGATCTGTTCCTGCTGCCACTCTGCGGAGCGGTGGTGTTGGACCTACAGGTATCGCCATCTGACGTCGCTGAACTGCTGAGCGGTGTTGCAACAGTTGCATCGGCGCGCAGTCTGGAGACGATCCCTATTGGTGCAGACGGTCGAGCCAGAATCAGACTTCAACCATCGGAGCGCTACATTGTGCGCTACACAAACACCTGCACCACCACCGGCAATAGCTGGGAGCTGGTGGCTCCGTGTGATCCGCAGCGAACAGTTGTGCTGGAGTTGCCGATTGCTCTCCCCAATGACGGAGCACACTGGGAAACAACCATCGAGAATGCCTTCGCGCCAGATGACTACATGCCAGCCACTGAGGAACACCGCACCGCGAGGGCACTGCTGGAACGGTACAACCTCGATGGTGACGCCGTCGCTGGTGCAGAGGCACACCTTGATCGGCAGATCGTTACCGCATTGATCGAGCACTGCGCCGAGATCGCGCGCTGCGCTCCCTCGGCAACGATTGAGATTAGTATCGCGGCATCCCGAACTGCACGCGCCCTTGGCTGGAGCGGCGCCAGAGTGTCTATCCCAGCAGATGTTCCGCTCGAACTCCATCCGGCAATGATGCTGTCGCCACAAGAGGCTGGGCTTGTCCGTGCCTATGCGGTGCAGCAACTCATTGCGGCAGCCATCGAAGCCCACCCACTGCTTGCACGCCGAGCTGATCGCATCCGCTGGCAATTGGCAGATTTACCCGACACCGCCAACGCTCTTCGACTGCGCGTGCAGGCTCTGCGCTGGTAGCACACCACGGCGGAGCTACTGCCACAGCGATTTCGCAGCCGGTGTGTTATTTTTGCAGCCCTACAAACACCCGAACGCAGATTCATGCAAGCAATCGTTGAAATCGCGGGCAAGCAGTACCGCGTTCAGCCACATGAGCGCCACATCGTCCCACACCTTCGGGCAGAGGTGGGCCAAACCGTCGAGTTTCGCACCGTTCTGGTAACTCTCGATGGCGACCGCGTCCAGGTGGGGATGCCCGTGCTGGATGCAACCGTTACCGCAACGGTTCGTTCGCACGGCAAAGGCGATAAAGTGCTCGTGTTCAAGAAAAAGCGCCGCAAAGGCTACAAAAAGCTGCGCGGTCATCGCCAGCAGTACACCGAAATCGAAATCACCGGTATCACTGTCAACAGCTAACCCATGGCACATAAAAAAGGCGGCGGTTCCACAAAGAACGGTCGCGATTCGAATGCAAAACGGCTTGGTGTCAAGCGCTTTGGCGGGCAGTTCGTCCGTGCCGGCAATATCTTGATTCGCCAGCGCGGCACTCGCTGGCATCCAGGCAACAACGTCGGTCTGGGTCGCGACTATACGCTCTTTGCGCTCACCGATGGCATTGTCAAGTTCGAACGCTACGGACGTAACCGCCAGAAGGTCTCGGTCTATCCGGTCGAGACTGCTAACTAACGATGAACGGCTAATACTGCCAGCGCCCGCAGTGCATCCGGTTTGCATGCGGGCGCGTTTTGTTTGTTGCGTTGTCCCACTTTTTCGGAGTCATCCCTGATGAAGATCACCGTCATTGGCGCTGGCAACGTCGGCGCAACCGTCGCACAGCAACTTGCCTACTACGAACTGGCAAACGAAGTCGTCCTGGTTGACATCGCCGAGGGCATTCCGCAAGGCAAAGGACTCGATCTGCTGGAAGCAATGCCGGTCCTTGGCTCGGATACGTTCGTCCACGGTACGAACTCCTACGAGCCAACAGCCGGCTCGGACATTGTCGTCATCACCGCAGGCTTAGCCCGGAAGCCAGGCATGAGCCGCGATGATTTGTTAGCCGCCAATGCAAAGATTGTTGCCAGCTGTGCCGAGCAAGCCGTCGCCCAGTCGCCCAACGCACTGTTCATCATCGTTTCCAATCCGCTGGACGTGATGACCTACCTTACTCTGCGCGTCACAAAGCTCCCGCGGCACCGTGTGGTCGGGATGGCTGGGGTGCTGGACACCGCGCGCTACCGAGCATTTATTGCCATGGAGCTGGGCTGCTCAGTCGAGGACATCCAGGCACTCTTGATGGGCGGTCATGGCGATTCGATGGTGCCACTGCCACGCTACACCACCGTTGCCGGCATTCCGCTGGAACAATTGTTGCCACCGGATAAAATCGCCACGATCGTCCAGCGCACCAAAGATGGTGGCATCGAGATTGTCAACTACCTCAAAACCGGTTCGGCATACTACGCACCGGCAGCTTCGACCGTCGAGATGATCGAAAGCATCGTCAAAAACAAGCACCGCATCCTTCCCTGCTCGGCGCTGTGCGACGGCGAGTACGGGCTGCGCGACGTCTGCGTTGGAGTGCCCGTCAAATTAGGTGCCAGTGGCATCGAGCAAATCCTGCAGGTGCAGCTCAGCGACGATGAGCGCGTCTTGCTGGAAAAATCTGCTGCCGACGTTCGTGCCAATATTGCCAAGCTCGTCGAACTTGGGTACTGACGCAGGCAATGGAATGCCGCGACGCCGCTCTGTTGCTGGAACGGTACGCCCTGCTGCTGGAGCTTGCCGGTGACAATCCCTACAAGGCACGCGCATACACTGCAGCCGCCGAGGCACTGGCACGGCTGGAGGGTAAGCTATCGTCTGCTCTCGAGAGTGAGCAAATTCGATCTATTCGCGGCATTGGCGAAGGCATACTCGCCACGCTGACCGAGATTGCCGAGACTGGTTCGATCGCACATTTAGCCGAGCTGGAGCAGCAAATTCCTCCTGGTGTGGTTCAACTGACGGAGCTGCGCGGCGTTGGTGCTAAGAAAGCGCGATTGCTCTGGCAACAGTGCGGTATCACCAGCATTGAGCAGCTCGAGCGTGCCTGCCTCGAGCATCGCATCGCCACCTGCAAGGGATTTAGTCCCCGCAGCGAGGAAGCATTGCTGGAGGCAATCGCCTTCTGGCGCTCGACGCACGGGCGAATCCAGCGCCACAAAGCATGGCGACTGTTCCACCAGCTCCGCTCGCTCCTGGCTGAACAAGGCGCCAGCGAGGTCGTTGCTGCCGGCGAGCTTCGCCGTGGCAACGACGTCATTAGTACGCTGAGCCTGGTGGTGATCGCCGATGCCCCGGAAGCACTTCCGGTGCCCGATGGCTTTGCTCCGATCGGGCACCGACGTTTCCGCTCGATTAGCGGCGACATCACCATCGAGCTGCTGCTGAGCACCGCTGACAGCGCTGGCACGGCACTGTTTATGGCAACCGGCAGCGAGGATTTCATCGCTGCAGCGCTAGACAATCGAGCGCTCCCACCGCTGGCACGCGAGGAGGAGGTCTTCGACTACCTGGGACTGCCGTTTATCCCGCCGGAGCTGCGCGAGGACTCTGCGATTGTTGAACAGGCTCGGCGCGATGGTATCCCGCCGCTGGTGACACTGGCGGATATGCGCGGCGTTCTCCACGTCCACACCACCTGGAGCGACGGCAAGAACACGCTCGAAGAAATGGCTCTGGCAGCACGCTCGATGGGGTTCGAGTACATTGCCATTTGCGACCATAGCCAGAGCGCAGCCTATGCCGGCGGACTGCAACCAGATCGAGTCCTGCAGCAGCGCGCCGAGATCGCCGCCCTCAACGAACGTGGACTGGGCATCCGCATTCTCCACGGCATTGAAAGCGACATTCTGCCCGATGGGTCGCTGGATTATCCCGACCATATTCTGGCTGGGTTTGACCTGGTGGTCGCGTCGGTGCATTCACACTTCAATCTCTCGGCAGCCGAACAAACTGCCCGCATTCTCCGCGCGATAGCGAATCCCTTTACCACGATTTTGGGACACCCAACGGGTCGGCTTCTCCTTCGTCGCGATAGCTATGCCGTGGACATCGAGGCAATCATCGCCGAAGCAGCCCGCACCGGAACGGTCATCGAATTCAACGTCAATCCCTACCGACTCGACCTGGATTGGCGCTACCATCGCCGCGCATGCAGCACCGGCGTTCGACTGGCAATCAACCCCGACGCACACAGCACCGAGGGTCTGGAGGACCTTGCCGACGGCATCACAGTCGCACGCCGAGGTGGTCTGCCGCCTGCTGCTGTGGTCAACACATTGCCAGCTGATGAATTCTTAGCGATGATCCACCAACAACGACACCATAAACACCACCTCCTCGGTACACCATGAAACGCTGGTGGGCATTTTGGGTTGCAGCAATAGTGATCCTGCTCGACCAAGTAACAAAACTTGCTGTAAAAGGCTTTTCGCTTTTTGGCATCGAGCACCACGGAATGCAGATTGGTCAATCGTTCCCGCTGATTGGCGATGCTGTCCGCGTCACCTACATCGAAAATCCCGGCATGGCATTTGGGATTGAGTTTGGTGCGGGGAAAATTCTCCTGAGCCTTTTTTCGATTGCAGCTGCGTGCGGTATCGGGTTTGTCCTGGCTCGCATGCAGCAACGCACCGTTGCATGGCCAGTGCAGCTTGCTGTTGCGTTGATCTTTGCTGGTGCGGTCGGGAATTTGATTGACCGTGTGTTCTATGGTGTCCTCTATGGCGAAGCGCCGCTCATGTACGGACGTGTGGTGGATTTTCTCGACGTGGATATCCCTGACGTGCACATCGGAGATTGGCACTTGGAGCGCTGGTGGATTTTCAACATTGCCGATGCTGCCGTGTCGTCGGGGATGGTGTTGCTGTTGCTCGTAGGGCATCGAATGCCGCCGCTTGGGCAATTATTCAATCGTGGTGCGCAATCGCAGCCTGCTCCCGACGATCATCAGTAGGGGATGCACCCGATTTCCTGCCCCTGTCATGCTGAATGTCTCTCCAGCCGTCATGTCTCCAATCGTCATGCTGAACTTGGTTCAGCATCTCTGTTCATGCCTCCCGGTGTCATACCGAGTCATGCTGTGGGTCATGCCGAACTTGTTTCGGCATCTGGAATAGACCCTGAAACAAGTTCAGGGTGACCGACCGGATGAAGGAGTGAGACCCTGAAACAAGTTCAGGGTGACAGGGCAAGGCGGGTGTTCTGGGTGACGGGCGCGGTAGAAGTGCTGACATGCGTTCGTGCCTTTTGCACGTCATGCTGAACTTTGGTTCAGCATCTCTGTTCATGCCTCCCGGTGTCATGCCGAGTCATGCTGTGGGTCATGCCGAACTTGTTTCGGCATCTGGAGACCCTGAAACAAGTTCAGGGTGACAGTGTGAGAGGGGATGAGACCTTGAAAAACATGTTCAGGGTGACCGGCATAGGAGTGCTGGAATGCATGTGATCGAGCCTTTTCCATGTCATGCTGAACGTGGTTCAGCATCTGATTCCGTGGGCAGTCATGCCGAACTTGTTTCGGCATCTGGAGACCCTGAAACAAGTTCAGGGTGACAGTGTGAGAGGGGATGAGACCTTGAAAAACATGTTCAGGGTGACCGGCATAGGAGTGCTGGAATGCATGTGATCGAGCCTTTTCCATGTCATGCTGAACGTGGTTCAGCATCTGATTCCGTGGGCAGTCATGCCGAACTTGTTTCGGCATCTGGAGACCCTGAAACAAGTTCAGGGTGACAGGGCAAGGCGGGTGTTCTGGGTGACGGTCACGCAGAGCAATGGCACTGGTTTTATTCTGCTGCTGATGCGCTTTCGAGGAGAGCAGCCAAGTGCTGCATATCCGGTGGCATCGGGACAGAAAATTCCATGTACTGGTTCGTGCGCGGGTGGAAGAAACCGAGCACGGCTGCATGGAGTGCCTGTCGCGACATCACCTCCACGCACCGATGCGCAAGGGTTCGGAGTGCCGCGCTGTGCAGTCCGCCGTAGGCAAGCGCACGCCCGCCATAGCTGTCGTCACCAATGAGGGGATGGTGCATATGCGCCATGTGAACACGGATTTGGTGTGTCCGACCTGTCAGGAGTTTTAGCTCCACCTGTGTTGCAAACCGGTAGCGCGCAATAACGCGAAAGGTGGTCACTGCTGGTTTACCACCCCGCTCGACCACAGCGAAAAGCTTGCGATTGCGCGGCGAGCGACCGATCAATGTTTCGATTTTCCCTTCGTCGGCGTCAACGATTCCCCAGACAAACGCCTGGTAGAGCCGATGCACGCGCCGCTGGGCAAATTGCCGCGAGAGATTCTCGCTGGCGTGCTCGTGCTTGGCAACGACCATGACGCCCGAGGTGTCCTTATCGAGACGGTGCACAATGCCCGGGCGAACTGCTGCCGAGCTAAGCAGCTCATCGTCGGAGTCATCGTCGGCATCGCTTGTGTCGGCAAGCAGAATCGGCTGACGCATCCCAAGGTGGTGGAGCACTGCATTGACCAAAGTCCCGTAGCGATTGCCGTGGGCAGGGTGAACAACCATTCCCCCCGGTTTGTTGATAACGAGCACGTCCTCATCTTCATGGAGGATGTCCAGCGGAATGGGCTCTGGCACAAGCTCGATCGGCGGACGACGCAATAAACGGCAGATAATGCGGTCGCCCGGCTGCACGCGGTAGCTGGCTTTGACGCTGCGTCCGTTGACACTCACCATACCGGCGTCAATGGCTTCCTGGACACGTGTTCGCGTCGCATGGCGAATCGCCTCGGTCAAGTACACATCGAGCCGCTGAGGCTGTTGACCGGGCGGAATCGTTAGCTCGACGACCTGCTCCTGCAGAGGCGGATAATTGGGATTGTTTGTGCTATCGGGTTGCATCCAGTCATTGAGCGGAATTGTGGGAAAGCAAAAACGAATCAGCGCTCGAGTGCTTGCACGAGGATGTCACCACGGCTTTATATTCGGCATTGCTGCACGCGAAAAAATTCGATGCCCGTTCTCCACTGTCACATCGTAACATTTTTTTGACTTATCACTATAGAGCCTGTTGTCCATCTTTACTCATGCGATGCGTCACGTTTTGTTTGCTTCGACCTTTGTCCTAATGACCGTGTGCATGCTCACCAGCACAGCAGCAACACGCGATTACTATAACAACAATCGAGGAGACTGTGAGTTTACCGAATGTTGTACGGTTGATAAAAATGGTGGTGGTAAAATATGGTGGCACTGCTTCTTCAAGAACCCAATGTGCAAGTTAGTTGGCATTCTCACCATCGCCTGTCCAGATCACGAGAGTCGGACAGTATTCATCCAGGAGAGAAGATACACCGAACTTTGCATAGGAGACTTGGCATGCATTTTTACGTACAGGTCATTGCCCCAGGGTGGATGCACATGGGGCGATTTCGATCCTTGTGGAGTGAATGGCGGATCTGGAATATGCCCTCAGCAGGGTTTACGCACTTTTATGGAAGCAGAGTGCGACCCCTTTGGCAACCGCGGCTGCGCCTGCACAATCAGGATCGACATCATTGACCTTTCAAAAGGCACACCACCCCGTAGAATTTAATCATGTAAAATGGCAAACTATGAGAGTTGGCACTATGAAGACACTTTGCAGGCTGTGCTTTCTGTGTATTGTGCACATAGGGTTGAGCACTGTCAGCGGAACTGCGCAGAACTTACCGCGTTTTGACTTCCCCGAGTCTTCGATGCGGTGGCTCTGGTACTATGAATACCTCAATTCATTCGACTCGTGTTCAGTCAAATGCTCCTATGGAGAGTTTGCCCTGGTTGCACCGGACACGACAGTTCTCATATACCTTCGCATACGGTATCGCGATATCCGCGGAGGCGTCATTACATGTCTTCTGCCGGGCACTAACGCACAGGGTCGCGATACAGTGCTCGAGCGCCTCAGTCGCAGCCAGCCGTTTGACATTCCAGCAGGCAGTGTGATACGCTTCTACCGTGCGCTCAGTGTTTCCTGGCCATGCCGAGATACTCTGGTCCATCCTCCACCGCGCTACCCTGCACCGGAGCCAGTCAATCTTCATGAGTACGGTTTAGGATTTACTCCACCAGACTGCATCCTCGATACAACAGAATTTGTCGTCACTCTTGTCCGGGAATCCGATGGTACAGTACTGCTGACGCTCGATAGCATTGGCATGATGCCTCATGGTGGTCGCCGTGTACCGCCGCGATACGGTACGGAACCTGATCTGTATGTGCGGACAATCCAGCTTCCACCGTCGCTTGCGGGCGAGCGGGCATACATCCAAATCTCACCACGGCGGTATGGACCCACACCCTTTGGTATGGTTATGCGAGCGCGACGGTGGTGCATGGCAGAATCTCTTCACCGCCTCAATACAGACACCTTGGGTGTCATTCCCTCAACAACGGTTTTGTATGATTCATTACTGGAAGAACGAAATCGTGCTATCTTCGCCTACGTTGACTCGGTTGGGCGTGCAACGGGATGCGCGGTGATTGTACCATTTTTGGAAGACCCAGCCAAGAACCCCGTCCGGGAGCGACAGTTGAAAGACTCGCTTCTGGCAATGATCAACCGTGCCGGCTACATTTATGAGGACGGCAACCGCAACCCTTACGATCTTAACGACACAGCTCTGCAACGGTGCTTTCAACTTGAAATCGAAAAAGATTTATGGTACCTCCACACTTTCGATGGGTACGACACCTCGAGCTACGTTCGGTATCAGGCACGGTATAGCGGCAATGGTAGAAACAATGCTCTCCCTCTGCTCGACCCAGAGCCAGGCGAAATGTTCAGCATTCTGAGTCCTATCGTCGGTGAAGATGAGCCAATCACCATTTACTCAACCGTAACGACTGGCAAGCTTCGTGTCCGCTTTTATACCCTCAGTGGCAAGCTTGCTAAAGAGTTCGACTATCGCTTTGTCAAAGGCATAAATCAATTCAATCCACGCCTTGCTGCTGGGTTATACTCGATGCAAATCACCGGTGACATGCTGCCTGCACCGGTGCAGAAGCGTGTTCTGATTGGACGCTAAATTTGCCGAACCAGCGTGGCGTAAAAATCAGAGTATCCCATGGCGCGCTCTCGGAAACATCCGCCCAGGCCCAGCAGCGAGAATTTCGTGTCGCAGAAACAACTGCTGGCGCAGATCGAGCGAACGGCTCGCTTCTATCTGGTCAGGCAAAAGGGGTGCACTGATGCCGATCTGCTCAGTCAGGCAATCGCTGAAGGCATCGCACGCATGCTCGAACGATACCCGCAGTGGGAAACCATCCCGACCAAGCAGCTTTTGGGGACCGTCGTTGGCACTGCCTCCAATTGGCTACGCGATTACGATGATCTGGTTGCTCTCTCCAATCTCTTCACCGACTGCGATGATCCCGACTCAGAGACGGAAACAGCGCGTGGTAGCACTGCGTTTGACCCGTCCGATCTGGTCGCATCCCGCCATAATTTGCTCTGGCTCTTGTCGCACTTTCCCCCAGAGGATGTGCTCATTGTACTGGCTCGCTGGCTCGATTTTCGCCACGAAGAAATCGCTCTGCTGCTCAGCAGAAATGCCGATGCTGTCCCTCAGCAGTACCACCGCGTAGCCTGCCGCATGATAGACATTCTCCAACGCTGCGGCTATATCACTGCTGCCCCGATTCCACGGAAGCGCCGCTGGCAACGACACCACTGATGCGACGGCTGGCTACACTACCACCATCAAACGACCGTCAGTGGTGCTCGGTTTTTTTTACCTGGGTCTGCTGCTACGATGACGCGCGAGGAATTTCACCGTCTTGCTGAACTGGCGAAGCTTTCGGTTCCCGATGATCAGATCGAACACTTCCGCGCTGAGTTCGAACGTATCGTCGAGTACGTCGGCACTCTCAGCCGCATTGATGCGCTCAAGGATCTGGAGCCGCTCGACTCGGTCGTTCCGCACACGAACGCATTTGCCGAGGATGTGCCGCAACCATCACTTTCGACCGCACAAGCACTGGCAAATGCTCCACGCCACAACGAAAGTTTCTTCAAAGTGCCGAAGGTTATTGCTGCAGCAGAATGGCAGGGTGCAACCGGCGACAACCCCGATGCCGAATGAGTCGTAGCCGTATCGCTGGTGCCGTTGCAATCATTGTGCTGCTGGTTGCTGCTGGCTGCCGCTCCTATCGCGACCCGGAGGCACAACTGGCACTGGCGCACTTCGATACGTCCGGATCTGCTGCCAGCAGAGCATTTTTTCGCGGCACCCGTCCAATTGACTCCGTCGGTGATCTGGTCACCCTCCGCTTCGACATCTGGAAAATCGAGTCCGAAGATTATCCGGACCAGATTCGCCTGATGGCACGCGTGTTCGACTCGAGCGGCAATTTCATCTCGCATTTAGCACCACCGGTTGTTCCCACGCAGGAGCGATGGATACGGCTAACCGAAACGCTCGGCAGACGCACCGTGCCGATTGATTCGTTCACGGTTCGAGAATTTGGCGAGGGCGACTCAACTCTGGGCTACCAAATCGTGCTGGCGCTCGACTATAGCGGCTCGATGCGGGGCGTTCTCGACGCTATGCAGGAGGGCACCCGTGCGTTTATCGGCATGAAGTATCCCGCCGACGAGATAGCAATTGCAACGTTCAATACCGCACTCGATCTGAAAGTTCCGTTTGAACGAAATCGGCAGCAGCTCCAGCAGGCATTCGAGCAAAGTCGTGCGCGCAACTTCGGCGGATACTCGTCGGTGTACGATGGACTCATCGCTGCGGTGATGCTCTTCGATAGTCTGCCGGGAGAGCGTCCGCGTGTGCTGGTTTGCTTCACCGACGGCGACGAAAACGCATCAGGCGAGGATGCGCGCGTGCTCTTTCAGCAGGCACAGCAACGGCGGGTTCGGATATTCCCGATCGGCTTTGGCTACGTCCGCGACGAATTGCTCGAGTACATCGCTGCGCAGACGGGCGGACGGTTCTACCGCGTCACCTCCCGCCAAGAGTTACTGGCTGCCTTCGAGGAAATCTACCGCTCGTTGCGCTCCTACTACCTGGTGCGCTATAGACCGCCGGTTTTTGCAGGGTTGCACCACGTCGAACTCTCACTCCAGCCCCGCCCAGGCGATAGCGTGCTGGTCGCACGCGGCAGCTACGACAAAAGCGATATCAACCCCTGGGCACAGCTCAACGACGCGTTCAACAAACTCATCACGTTCGACTACAACAAAGCCACGCTGCGCCCGGACGCTCTGCCCATCATCGAGGAAATTGTGGACCAACTCGAACGCTACGAGCGTGTCTGGCTGGAGGTGCGCGGACATACCGACGACATCGGCGGAGTGGAATTCAACCAACGACTCTCCGAAGAACGCGCCAGGGCTGTTGTCCGTGCGCTGGTCGAACGCGGTATAGACTCGGTTCGGCTCCGCGCTCGTGGAATGGGCATGCTCTATCCGCTCGTGCCGAATACTAGCGAAGAGAACCGTGCAAAAAATCGCCGGACTGAATTCGTCATCATCCGTCGGTAGAGCCGTGGTGGTATGGCTCGCCGCGCAGGATCGCCTGTGCGCGGTAGAGCTGTTCGCAGAGGACAAGCCGTGCCAGCTCGTGCGGCAGGGTGAGCATCCCCAGCGATAGCACCGCATCGGCGCGCTCCCGCACGGGCACGCTCACACCATCGGCGCCGCCGATAACGAAGACGACCCGTCGCGCCGGGGATGCCAGCACGCGCTCGAGAAAGCGTGCCAGCGATTCCGATGCCATCGGCGTACCGCGCTGGTCAAGCAGAATAACGTAATCGCCGTCTTTGATGCGCTCGAGCAGCCAACGCGATTGGGCAGCACCTGGTGCTCCGCGTGCGTTCGGGCACTCCTCGAGCATGGCACGGAGATTGTAGCGTTCGAGTCGGTCTAAGTACTCCCGGCACAGCACCAGCACAGGGTGGCGCCGTGAACGCTCGGCACAGAGAATCGTGATACGGTTTGCCATCGAATTTGGAAAGTAGGGTCTCGCTGTCGTAGTTTGGCACTGAAAATTACTGCCAGCACGACGCAAACCATCCGTTTGGCATGTGTGCGCCGCACGCACACCCGATACTCACGTGCAGCAATCGAACACGAGAAGATTCCCAAACAGGCAACACACAGTCGTTGTATCACTAACCATTCCATACCCATGGCAAAGAATGGGAACGATGCCGCAACGGCATCGCCACTACCTGCAGTGCTCGACGTCAACGAGCTGAAGGCAAAAAAAATAGCCGAGCTGACAAAGATTGCCAAAGCGCTCGGCATACCGGACTATTCCGACCTTCGGAAGCAGGACCTGATCTTCCGCATCCTAGAAGCACAGTCGGCAATCCAGATGCGCGAACGCCACAACGAGGGGGTCACCATCAGTACCGGTGTGCTGGAGGTTTTGCCCGAAGGCTACGGTTTTTTGCGCTCGGCTGACTACAACTACCTGCCCTCGCCGGACGACATTTACGTGTCGCCATCCCAGATCAAACGATTCGGTCTGCGCACCGGCGACACTGTCCGAGGGCACGTCCGCCCACCGAAAGAAGGCGAACGGTTCTTTGCGCTGCTGAAGGTCGAAACGGTCAACTACGTCGAGCCGGAGCTGATGAAGGACCGCACGATCTTCGACAATCTCACTCCAACGTACCCGACCAAGCAGCTCAAGCTCGAAACGGTCCCCAGCGAATACTCGATGCGCATCATTGACATGTTTGCGCCAATCGGGAAAGGACAGCGAGGACTGATCGTCTCGCCACCGAAAAGCGGCAAGACAATCCTGCTCCAAAAAATTGCCAACAGCATCACGCGCAACCATCCAGAAGTTCGGCTGATCGTCTTGCTCATTGACGAGCGCCCCGAAGAAGTCACCGACATGCAGCGCTCGGTTCAAGCAGAGGTAATCAGCTCCACCTTCGATGAGCCACCCGATCGGCACGTCCAGGTTGCCGAAATGGTGCTCGAAAAAGCCAAGCGTCTGGTGGAGGCACGGCAGGACGTGGTGATTCTGCTCGATTCGATCACGCGGCTGGCACGCGCGCATAACACGGTCATTCCGCATTCGGGCAAGATTTTATCCGGGGGTGTGGACGCCAACGCCCTGCACAAACCCAAGCGCTTTTTCGGTGCTGCCCGCAACATCGAAGAAGGCGGCTCGCTGACGATTATTGCCACCGCCCTGATCGAGACAGGCAGCCGCATGGACGAAGTCATTTTCGAAGAATTCAAAGGCACCGGCAATATGGAGTTAGTCCTCGACCGCAAGCTCGCGGAAAAACGTATCTTCCCTGCCATTGATCTGAACCGCTCCGGAACACGCAAAGAAGAGTTGCTCCTGTCGCCGGAAGAGCTGAGCCGCATCTGGGTACTGCGCAAGTTCTTGAGCGACCTCAATCCAGCCGAGGCAATGGAAGCACTGCTGGAGCGACTGTCCAAGACTCGGTCGAACAAAGAATTTCTGGCTACGCTCAACTCTTGAGTATTCGACGACTTGGCGGCGCACGCCCCGAGCAAAGTAATTTTGCCAGCGCGCCGTCGGCAGCACTTCGCCTGCTGTCAATGTGGAACGTACTACCCTTTTTTGAGTGCATCGTATGGCTGACTTGTTTGCAAAATGTTTTGAGTTCACCCGCGCCGATGAAGTCAAAGCAAAAGGACTCTATCCCTATTTCCGCCCGATCGAGGATAACGAAGGTCCCGTTGTCACGATCGAAGGGCGAAAGGTCATCATGGCTGGTTCGAACAACTACCTGGGACTGACCGCCCACCCTGCCGTCAAGAGCGCTGCCATTGCTGCGATCGAGCGGTATGGGACAGGCTGTTCCGGCTCGCGCTACCTGACCGGCACCATTGACCTGCACATCGAACTGGAGCGCCGACTGGCGCAGTTCTTAGGCTACGAATCGGTGCTGCTGTTTTCGACCGGCTACCAAACAGCTCTGGGCACGATTAGCGCGCTCGTCGGCAAGGGCGATTACGTCATCAGCGACAAAGAAAACCACGCCTCGATCATCAACGCCTGCATGCTGGCAAAAGGCGGTTTTGCCGAGTTTGTACGCTACAAACACAACGATATGGAGGACCTGGAAAAAATCCTCCAGCGCATCCCCGCCGATGCCGGTAAGCTCATCGTGACCGATGGCGTATTCTCGGTCACCGGAGAAATCGTTGACCTTCCACGCTTAGTGGAGGTCGCCCATCGCTACGGCGCGCGCGTCCTGGTTGATGATGCCCATGCCGTCGGCGTCATCGGCGAGGGTGGACGCGGCACAGCCAGCCATTTCGGTCTGACCGCGCAGACCGATTTAACCATGGGCACGTTCTCGAAAACGTTCGCCTCGCTTGGTGGATTCGTCGCCGGACCGGAGCGGGTGATCAACTACCTCAAGCACCATTCACCGGCTCTCATTTTCAGCGCATCACCAACCCCGGCATCGGTCGCCGCAGCACTGGCAGCACTGGACATCCTCGAAAAGCATCCCGAGCTTGTCGGGCAGCTCATCGCCAATGCCGACTACATGCGCAAAGGACTCACCGAGCTGGGCTTCAACGTCTATCACTCTCCGACAGCTATCGTGCCGGTTATCGTCGGCGATGTTGAAACCGCGCTTGTCCTCTGGCGCAAGCTCTATGACGGCGGAGTCTTCGTCAATGCCTTCATCCCCCCGGGTGTGCCGCCCAACATGAGCATGATGCGCACCAGCTACATGGCAACTCATCAGAAAGAACATCTCGACAGCATCCTGGATGTCTTCGAGCGAGCCGGGCGCGAACTCGGACTCATCCCCGCCGATGCACCCAATTGGTCTCACCGTTCCACCCAGGAGGTTTTATGATGCGATTGTTGCTGGCACTCCTGCTGACAGCCACTCTGGCTATGGCACAGCAATACGTGCCCAAAGGAAGTCTGTTCGCCGGTGCTCGCATTGGACTGGGCGCCAAAGAAAACGCCTTCAACATCGGACTCGATGGCGAATACTTCATCACCGGCAACGACGAAGCCGGACCGGGCAATCTCTCGATCGGTCTATCGCTCGACTACTCGCGCATTGTGCGAACAGTCACACAAGGCACACTATCCGGCACGCAGACCACAACGTATCTACCCATCACACTTGCCGGTGTGTATCACTTTTCGCCCTCGATTGAAGACACACCTGAATTCGATCCCTACATCTTCGCTGGCTTTGCCTACCGCGTTCAATCAGTCACCGCCGATATTGGCTTTGGCGTTACCGATACGCGCTCGAGCAACGACGTCATCATCGTCGGAGGGCTTGGCGCGTGGTACTTTTTCACGCCGGAACTGGCTGGACATCTTCGCATCGCCTTCGGGTCGTCGTTCTTGACGGGCGGGGTGATGTATCGCTTCCGCTAAAGCTCACGCACACGAGGACAAAAAACAGCAGAGGGCTTAGCCGCTGGTGGGCAAGCCCTCGTGCTTTTTTCGCCTGAGCGGAATCTGCCGAAAGGCTACGGCGTCGTTGTCGTTGAGGAGCGGGATTTCTTCTTGCGAGCAGCTTTCTTTTTCGCCGCCTTTTTCTTGACCACTGCTGGGACGCTCGTGTCGCTGGATTTTTTGACGACGGGCGTCTCTGGTGCTGGCGCGCTGCTTTTCTTGACCGTCGGTACCGATGACGTCGTGGGTTGCTCCTGCGCCGGAGGCGGAGGTGGCGTTGTGCCTTTTTTGATCGTCGGCACTTGAGCAACCGCAAGCACGCCAGCGATCATCATGGTTGCAAGGATGCGTGTCATGTTTGGCTCCACGTTATTGTTTCGACTGCATACCGATCTTGACAATGCGCGGATTCTCCACCGGCGCCGCACCGCTAACCAACGCATACGGCACCCCCGCAGCCGTTTGAATCGAGTAGTCAATCTCGACGTAGCGATTCGGCGAGCTCCCCTGCAAAATGCTCCCACCGGCAGCCTTCAGCAGAATCTTGGCAAACCGGTACTGCCCTGGATTCGTCAGCGGATTTGCATTGTTATCTGGCGCAACCATGGCATAAAAGACGACGCTCTTGGTTTGGTTCTGCAGATTTTCCAGCATGATCTGCACCTGCTTTTTTCCGGTACCGATCGCTTGAGATTCGAAGACACCCTCGAGCGAATCCGCCACAACAAAATATGGCGTATAGCCCATGGCATTGCTATCGCAGAAGATTACGGTAATCTTGGCACGCTGCCCCGCTTGCGCACCGCGGAGGAAGATTCCGTTCGTGTCAGTGTACGTACTTCCTCCCGGTGCACCGAACGCCCAGTTGTCCTGTCCGCCGACCACACGTGTATCGAGGCACACATCCCATTCAGTGCCATTGGCGATGGTTAGATTAGTGCCATCGAGAAGCCGAATACCGCTGCCATTTGCCGAGGCCGTCTCGAATGCACGGATACCGCGAAATCGCTTGGCGCCTGCCCACTCGATCGAAATGCTTGACGAGACAGTGTCGTTGGTGTAAGCAGCAACGGTGAAAGTGTATCGCTTGCCGGCATTGAGTCCGACAATGTCCACGATCGTTTGCCCTTTTGGTATCAGAAGTGGATTGAAAGTTTGTCCCTCGGTCGTCGCGATAATGCGGTAGCCCTGGAATTCAGCGTTTGATTCCGACGGCGACGGCGTCCACTTGAGGCGGACGGTTGTATCGCTCACCGACAGCGCCATCAAGTTCGACGGCGGGGCGGGAATAAATGTGACAGGTGTGTTGGTGCTGGTATCCTCGCACCCTGCAAGGAATGCTCCCACAACAGCAAGGGAGAGCATCAAAAGACGATGTTTCATCGAACACGTCCAGTAGATGGTGAAACAAATACGAAGCGCATCAGTGCAGCGAAAATACAGCCTTCTGGCATCTGAGCGTAAAAAAAAGCGGCTTACACAGGTCATGCAAGCCGCTTGCGTGCAAGCACTGCCGCTGTGCTTTACTTAGGCTGCTCAGCGGATTTTTTCTTGTGGTGATGCTTTTTGCCCTTCTTTGCCATTGGCTCCGTGCTGGTTGCTGGAGCAGTGCTCGGAGCAGGTGTTGTGGCAGGAGCAACTTTTGCTTCGGGGGCGTGCTTTGCTGCAGGAACTGCGCCCTTGCCCTGATCGGCAGCATGCATCACCGATGCTACCACGAGTGCAACGCTCAGCGTTGCCAATGCGAGCTTCTTCATGGAGAAGCGAAAAAGTAGTGGAACATTTTCTCGCGCGTTCGGGCGTGGCACTGGTCGTGCGCTCTGCCCTTTGCGCGTGTCCTTAGTCGCAGCCAGATGAGGGGAAGTTACACGTGTGCCAACATTTTAGGTAGCGCTCATCCTGCGTTCATCGGAAGTGGAGCACTGAGGGTTTCCAGGTGGCGGAGTTTTTGCTCGATGCGGCTGCGATCGAGTTCGATTTCAAAGCCGACCGCCAGCGGTATTCCACCGCGATCGAGCCGCGCAAGCAGTTCGGCGAACGCAGCGTGAGCCTGATCGAGCTGACCGAGTGCTTCGAGCGCGTGTGCTTTGTATGCCAGAGCGAGCACCTGGTCAGGGACAACGCGGAGCGACTCTTCTGCCCAGTGGAGTGCTTCCTGGTAGCGCTGCTGCACGCCGCACAGATATGCCATCGCTCCCGCTGCTGAGGCATGCAAGGGTGCCGATAGTCCAATCCGAAGGGCGAAGGCAAATGCCCCTTCTGCTTCCCGGAAAAGCTGCATCCGCGCCAGTGTCTGCCCAAGCTGAAACCATGCGTAGGCATTGAGTGGCTCTTCGGTGACGTGTTGAATCAGCAAGCGATAGTTGCGGCGAACTTTTTCTTCCAGGCGCTGACGCGAGACGTTGTAGCCGTGATGGTGGATAACAATCGGCGAGTGGACGATAGCACCACCACACTCGATAATGGCAGGGGTGATTTGCTCGTGGACACGTCCGCGGAATTCAATACGCCCGTAGCCGTAGTTGCGGAACAGTCGCGGATACGCACCGCGGTGGGTCTGGCTGCTGCCGTCGTCCTGCCGATGCGGACTGACGATCGTGCACAGCAAGCCGCCGACGTGCGGTGGCTGCGCCTCGAGCAACGGGCGGAGCTGCGCGGCTGAGTCGGCACTGAGAACCTCGTCGGCATCAAGGTAGAGAATCCACTGCCCGCGCGCATGGCGTAAGGACTCGTTTCGCGCGGCGGCAAAATCATCGCACCAGGCAAAATGATAAACCTCGGCACCGTACCGCTCGGCGACAGCCACCGTCGCATCGCGCGAGCCGGTGTCCACAACAACAACTTGATCAACAACGCCACGCACACTCTCTAAGCAGCGGGGCAACGTGTCCTGTTCATCGCGGACGATCATCGCCAGCGTGAGCAACGGTCTGGGGGCAGAGTCGGTTTTCATCGCTTTCTCCAAAAACACAGTGACAGATTGATTGGGGGCATTATCGGGGAACGCAGCACAGTCATGCGCAGCGGCGTGGGTGCAACGACCGAGCGCCTTCTCCATCGAAGCGATGCGCGCTGCAAGCGCATCGCGAGGAACGCAGAGTGTCCCAACCAGCCGCACGCGCTGATCGTCGGCATCGAGGGCGACCGCTGTTTGGCGATAGGCTTCGAGTGCAGCAGCGGCATTGCCGAGTGCACGCTGTGCTTCGCCGATGAGAAACCAGCTCATCGGCTGTGCTGGCAATACTGCCAATGATCGCTCAGCATAGGCAATCGCTTGCTGCCATTGGTTCCGGTGCGCTGCCAGCAGCGCAGCATGGTTGAGTATTTGCGGCAGCAGAATGCCGTCCTGATTGGCTGTCTGCAGCGCCCAGGCGAGGTCCTGCTCGGCGTCGTCAAGCAATCCAAGCGCCATGAGCGTTTTGGCTCGATGGTAGCGGTAAAACGCGCTCGTTGGATTGGCAGCAATCGCGCGGTCGAGCAAGTGGCGGTTCCGCTGGTGCTTTGCTCGCAGTGCGTCGGGGTCGAGATTGTAGCCCTCGTGGTCAATGACAGCAGCGCATGGCAGGCAGCGGTAGCCTGCTCGCAGTAGCGACGGTAACACTTGCTCGTGGATGATGCCCTCATAGCGAATGTGCGGGTCGTTGCGAAACAGGCGCAGCACCTGCTCAGCGTAGAGCGTCGGCGAGCTTGCACCCGCCACGCTGACCGATTGAACCGTCACCAGCAATCCTCCCACCTCGGCCGGCGCCGTCAGGATGGCATCGAGTCCACAAGCATCGCGAAGCTGCTCATCGGCATCGAGCACCAGAATCCACGGCTCACGTGCGTAGGCAAGCGCTGCAATTCGCGCAGCCGCAAAGTCGTCGGTCCAGTCGAATGCATACACCTCGGCACCGCAGGAACGCGCTCGGGACGCCGTCCTGTCGGTCGAGCCGGTATCAACAACGACGATCTGCGAAGCGACCGCACGAACCGATGCGATGCAGCGCTCGATACGCTGCTCTTCGTTGCGCGCGATGATGCACACCGCCAGTGGTAACCGCTCCATGCGCTGGGTTCGATCCATGGTGTATCGCGATACACCTGCAAACGCCTTGCCAACAGCAGCCGATCAGGCGGTATCGTCTTCGTGTTCGGGTGAGGGAATGGAGGAAAATGCAATGCGCATCGGGGCAGCCTGGCGGACAGTGTGTGCCGTCGCAATGTAGAGTGTGCCCGGTCCGTGCGCGTGGTTGACCGCATCCAGGGCAGCCAGAACACGCCGATGACGGTCGAGAACCGGATCAAGCGGCAGCGGCAGTTGAACGTGCGCTGGGTAGAGTTTTCTGCATTCAACCCAAACGTGAAACGGCACTCCCGTGCACGGGCGCTGCTGCCACAGCCTGCGCAGACCTTCGCCGAGTACGAACGGATCATCGGTTGGCGGTATGCGCAGTTGCGCATCCCATTTCTGGTTTGGGAGAGCGGTACAGCCAATGTGCAACTCGGTGGTAACGAGTCCCAGGCGCCGAAGCCGTGCGGTTGCTTTCTGCATGAGGCGGTGGAGAACGGCAAACGCACTGCTGTCGCTCCGTAGCTCAGGCGGCAGAACATGCGAATGCCCGACGCTCTGCCGTCGCGATGGACGCCGGTCGGTGCATTCCCCTCGCAGGTGTGCGTAGAAGCGCTCCCCTTCGATGCTGCCCCAAACAGCGCGGAGCTGGCTCCGCGTCGCTGCATACAGATCGGCGATCGTCCGAATGCCCGCGCGGTGGAGGCGCTGCTCCATCCGCCGACCGATGCCGCACAAATCCTGCAACTGGAGCGACAACAACCGCTCCGGTACATCGCTGCTATCGAGGATAACCAGACCGTCGGGCTTTTCCAGGTCGGATGCTGTTTTCGCCAGGAATGGATTCGGAGCAATGCCGATCGAGCATGTTATCGTCGGACCAATTTCCCGCCGGAGCGTTTCCTTGATCCGTTCGGCAATCGCACGCGCGCGCTGAGGGTCCGTTTCTGCCGGGCTCAGCGAGCAGAGCACCTCATCAATGGAACAGACCTGCGCAATGGGGATGCAACGCTCGATGAGCTCGATCAAGCGATGGTGCATTTCAACGTACACCGCCGGACGTGCTTCCACCAACACCAAGTCTGGACATCGGCGGAGCGCTTCGCGAACAGGGGTGCCGGTTCGAAGCCCATAGCGACGCGCCTGGTAGCTTGCCGTAATCAGGCACGTGCGATCGGTCATCACCGCAACGACACCGACCGGCTTGCCGCGCAACGAGGGACGAAGATGTTGCTCAACCGCGGCAAAATAGGCATTGAAGTCCACAAGCAAATACCGTGGCATACGATCGCTTCCGGTGGGGCATTCCATTGCACCGGCGGCAAGATACACACCCGGACAGTTGGCACGCCGTCTATGCGTTTGGTTTTTCCGGTGGGAATGTGTAGGACGTGTCCAACGGATTAGGTGGATACTTTTCCAGATACTCTCGCCGGCGCTGGAGCCAAAGCTCTCGTTCGGGAAAGTCTGGCAGCGGCGCAGCACCGGGTATCCCCATCAGCGGATAATCCTTCCGCAGCGGATAGAGCGGCTCGCCCGTTTCGGGGTGAACATAGTCTTCTGGCATGTAAAATCGCCGCAAGTCGGGGTGTCCCTCGAAGCGAATGCCGTACATGTCGTAGGTCTCGCGTTCGTACCAATTGGCACTTTCCCAGACCACTGTTGCCGTCGGCACGACCGGATCATCTATCGAGACCGGCACTTTCACGCGCAGCCGATGTTTGAGCGGAATCGAGTAGAGAAAATAGACCACCTCAAAGCGCACGGGCTTACGGTCGAGCCAATCAATGGCGGTCACATCGAGCAATTGATCAAACTGCGTGAGCCGATGGTCCCGCAACTGCAGCAGCACCTCGATCAGCTCCTCCCGCGGGACGATAATGGACAGTTGCCCACGGTGCTCATAGGTCTCGAGTGTCTCGCCAACAATCGGCGAGAGAACATCGGCAACAATTTCTTTGGCAACGTACATACCCGCACTAAGTCTGCATGGAACAAACTGCGGCGAAAATACGGCGCCTTGTTCTGCTGCACACGCTGTGCTCACCGTATCTTGCGCGCATGACGACAACGGAACCGCTTGAGTCCTTTTTCGTGCGGTTACGCCACAGCGACATCGTCACCGATGGTGCGCGGTCGGGCATCGAGAACATGCAGCGCGACCAGGCGATGGCCGATGCACTCATTGCTGCACCGAGCGATCGGCGCGTGCTGGTGCGGTTCTACTGGTGGACGCCGTGGTGTATTTCGCTGGGCAATAAGCAGCCTGAATCCGACATCGCTCACGAGCGGGTGCGCACCGATGGCATCGAGCTTGTTCGGCGTCCCACCGGTGGGCGTGCCATATTGCATGCTGCTGAACTTACCTACGCTCTTGCTCTCCGATTAGACGACAGGCTCACTCACGGGCAGGTGTACCACGCCTGGCACCAATGGTTAGCGCACGTACTGGCATCGCAGCTTGGCATTACCGATCTAACCGTCGCGCGTGCGCAGCCAGATTTTCCCATCCTCTTTCAGCGTGAACCGACGCGGTGGCTCTGTTTTGCGTCGAGCGCACGCTCGGAGCTGGTCTGGCGTGGGCGGAAGTTGGTCGGCAGTGCACAGCGGCTCTACGGCGACGTTCTGCTCCAGCACGGCTCTCTATTGCTCGGCAGTGGACACCAGCGATTGCCGTTTTATCTGCGCGGCTGCTCGAATCCCGCCGAACTGGCAGCATACCTTGCCCGGCGCAGCGTGACGTTAGAGGAAATCTGTGGGCGTCCCATTGCCGCTGACACGCTCAGCGCAATACTGGCAGAGGCTCTCTACACCGCCTCCCGATGCTGAAAAACACGTTCAGCATGACTGCCCCGACGGAATCAGATGCTGAAACAAGTTCAGCATGACAGGCGAATGCCACGCACACGCGCATACCAGCACTCCCATGCCGGTCACCCTGAACTCGTTTCAGGGTCTACAGATGCTGAAACAAGTTCAGCATGACAGGCGAATGCCACGCGCACACGCATTGCCAGCACTCCCATGCTGTCACCCTGAACTCGTTTCAGGGTCTCCAGATGCCGAAACAAGTTCGGCATGACAATCGAAAACGCAAACAGATGCTGAATCATGTTCAGCATGACATGCAAAAGGCTCGATCACATGCATTCCAGTACTCCGATGCCGGTCACCCTGAACTTGTTTCAGGGTCTTATGGTTGATGGTTAATCGAAATCACCAGGCAATGACGCATTGAATTTCCGCGATAGTGCACGTTCAGATACCCTGTTTCTATGCGGAATCCATTTTGGAGCGGTATTGCCACTCCAAGAAAAGCACGGTTCTGATCGTAGCCCGGTACGACCTGACCCTGCCAGACCGCCGGAATACCAAACCACTCATTGTTGACTATAATCGGCAATACCGAGGTCTCCAGGACACCGCGCATTTGAGCCCGAAACCGAAGATGGCTACCATTGGCAAAGAACCGCTCCTCTAGTCGCAACCGTACACCAAGCACAGATGCTGCCCATTGCACCTGTTGCCAGCAGCGGTTCTCGATATTAGTTGACGGGCGGTATGTGGTAATCCAGGCATAACCAATCGTCACAGAAAGGTCCTCCGTGGGGCTATAGATCAGACCGGGTCGAACAATCAGCTGGTGTGTGGTGGTCGGATCAAGATCGAACCGCGGTTGTAGCTCCAGCCATAGTCGCCACTGTTGTTGCTGGTCGAGCGGCGGCTGCGACTGCAGTGTAATCCAGCTTGCCGGTATGGCCACCACTAGTTCTGTGCAGGCGGTGATCGCTACCAGAAGCAGCAGCTCAAATCGTCGTCGCATACGGAACAGTGCAATTCCATGACAATTAGGCAAGACATTCTCAGAGCGCTGTGTTTGTGGGTTGTCTAAACACTACGCCAGTTTCGAGCTTATTGACCAGCTACCGCCGTAAAGCCTCTGCACTTGGCACTGCCGACAAAAATGGTTCCCTCCCCTTTATCGGCATCAGCAGAAGCGGTTGAAGGAACAAACTGGAGCAAGTGATAAACAGCGTGTGCGGATGCTGACCCCGCGCCAATTGCTCGTACAATCCCTGAACCGAAAATTTCAGACTCGAACTTGTGCAAACCAGGAAGAAGTTGTTGCATTACACTATCGAGCGGATGATTCCTCAGTGCAAATTACGCTGCCAGAATTCTTATTGATCACCTCCGTAATTTTTGTTGCCTATGGTTCACTGTTTCGCCAAGCTGACCTATGAGATTCCGCCATCGCCTCTGGCATATTCTGACCGGCACGCCGACATCCTCGCAACGGCTGGGACAGATTGTTGACATCGGTTTGCTTGTGTTGATTTTCCTCAACGTGATTGCGGGAATTATCGAAACGGTCCCGAGCATTCACGCACGTTGGGGAGAGCAGCTCTGGTGGTTCGATGCAATCTCGGTTGGCATTTTCACGGTTGAATATATTGCGCGTTTGTGGGCGTGCACCGCCGATCACCGCTATCGGTACCCGGTGTGGGGACGGCTGCAGTTTATGGTTACCCCGCTGGCAATTGTTGACCTACTGGCAATCGCACCGTTTTATGTGCCCTTGCTGTTTCCGGGCATAGACCTTCGGTTCTTGCGCGCTTTCCGTTTGGTGTTCCGCCTGTTGCGTTTTATCCGCTACTCGCACACGCTGTCAATCTTGGTCTCGGTGGTCCGCACCGAGCGGCGTGAAATTGCAGCATCGCTGAGTGTGCTGGTCATCTTGTTGGTGTTTGCCTCGTCGGTGATGTACTACATCGAGCATCCACACCAACCAGAGCAGTTTTCGGACATTCCATCGGCGCTCTGGTGGGCAGTCATTACACTGACCACTGTTGGCTACGGCGATGTGTACCCGATTTCAGCGTGGGGAAAAGTTGTCGGCGGTATCGTCGCGGTCATGGGTATCGGATTGGTCGCACTGCCGACGGCGATTTTGAGCACAGGGTTTCTGCGCGAATTGCAACGCCGCCGGCGGAGCACTCCCCATCGCTGCCCGCACTGCGGCGCGACACTGGAAGACTAACCGCCGGACTGCATACCCCTGAGTCGCAGTTTGACGATGCCGTCGCGGGTGCGGACAAGAAGGCTTTCGTCGGTGCGGAGCACAGCAGTGCCCGCCGGCGCTGCACCAAACCGCGCCAGCAGGTATGGATTGACAATCGGCTCGGCATCGAGCGCGACCACTGCAATGCCATCGGCAAGCACTACCCGACATCCCTGGCTCGGTACTCCGAATGCCCGCACACGAGCGATCAACTCCTGGCTGCCACTGGTTGCAGCGTTGCACTGCATATCCTCAGCACGGCGCGTGTAATAACTCGGCTGTCCATTCTGGGGAATGCCCATGGGTGCAAAATTGGTTGCTACCCAGCGGTCGAGCGCTGCCTGCATCGCCTCGGCTTCGAGCAGGCGCGAGACGGCATAGAGCAAGCCCAGGTCAAGATCGCTGGTTCGCTCGATGCAAACTTGCGCAACAATCGAACCGGTATCGAATTCCTCCTCCATCCAATGGACCGTTGCTCCGATCCGCGGTTCATCGAGCAAGATCGCCCCGTTGATGGGATGACCGCCCCGCAAGCGCGGTAAGCACGAGGGATGCACATTGGCAAAGAGCGCCCTCGGATGCTGGCGCTGGAGCTCGACAATCGGCAATAGCCACGGACACCCAACCGAAAGCAACAGATCAAAATCGGCAGACATGATTGCAGAAAGCGCTGCGCGTTTTTCCCGCGTCTGAAACGACTGCGTTGGGATACCGCGCTCCTGTGCACTCCGCTCCAGGTAGGAACCTGCTATCGCAATGCAACCGCTCACGGTCACTGCATCACTGGCAAGGAGCACATCGAGCACACTGTCGCGCTGACCAACAACCAGAACCCGTTTCATTGCGCCACCAGGCGGCGGTTGAACTCACCGATGCGATACCGCAATACGTAGTGGCGGTACAGCGCTGCACGCTCAGGATTTGCTGCCTCCCACTGATGGCAGAGCTGTTGGTACACCCGTGGCTGGTGGATGCGCGCACCGACATACACCGGCCGATGCTGATTGCCAAACTTGGATTTGTAGCGGTAGAGCGAATCGTTGGGATCTGCACTGGTACCACCGCCAAGACTGACGGTGCGATCGTTTCGCTCCTGGGCTGCAATCTCGAGCAGATGTACAAAGAGTGCATCGTTGGGGCGAAGCGACCAGTACTGCTCATCGGAGGCGCCAAGGTGGTAGGTTAGTGCCGTGCCCGACTCGATCACCATCAGCGCCGCGATCGGGGTTTCCTCCAGCAGCGCAACCAGATACCACACACTATCGCCGAGCAGCTCAGCAGTCTCGACAAAATATTGGTGTGGGAAGTGGTAGAAAGCATCCATCTGGAGTCGCGCAGCAGTGTGCTGGTAGAGCCTGCTAAACATCTCTGCGCCCTCGCGAGCACTCCACTGCTCAATGCGAACACCGCTGCGCTGGGCTTTGGCGACGTTCCGTCGGGTGCTCGCATCAAGGTTCGCCAGGACAACTGAGGGTGGCTCTGCATAGACGTTAGTTCGCACCAGGCGATACTCCGCCCGGCGTGCCTGCTGAGCGACCGGTTGCAATAGCGGATGCTGACGGACAAACTCAACGACAACGCCGTGCTGCTGCATCCATGCATCCACGGCGTCGTTGAAGCGATCAAGGACCGCTGGCGGCGCCGGCGCTGAGGTGATAATGCCGCCATAGCCGTAGAAGGACTGTGCATCGTAGCGCCAGTGTTCATCCACTGGCTCAGGCAGCGGCTTAAGAAGCACGCAGTAGAGACACTCGATACCATCGAGCTGATCCCAGAGCGCGACGGCGCTCCCGCCTTCCCACCGCAGCCACGGTGCGCAGTATGCCGGGTGCATGTACACATCGCACCGTTGCGGTGGAAATCGCTCGATGCAGGCACGCCATGCCGCCGGCAGCGGCTCATCAACTGTGAACATCCATGTTTCCATCGGGTCCTTTCCACGCAAATCAAATGCCAACGGACGATTATTTTCGCTACAGCATTGCCAGTCTATTCACCGTCGTCCTATCGCATATGCACACTCTTATTTCCGCCGAGGAACTCAAGGACCTTCAATCGCGTCGTGGCTATCCACTGGTAACCATTGCCATGCCGACGCATCGCGCATTTCCCGATAATCAGCAGGACCCAATCCGCTTCAAGGACCTGGTGCGACAAGTTCGCGACCGTTTAGCGGCAGAGCTACCTAAACGTGAGGTTGCTCAGGTCCATGAGCAATTAACGACGCTTGCCGAGCGAATTGACTGGCAACACACTCTCGATGGATTGGTGGTCTTTGTCGGCGATGGCATCGAGCGCATCGTCTATCTTCCGGTTCCCGTCCGCGAGCGCGTGATCATTGACCAAACCTTTGCCACACGAGATGTGGTTGTTGCACAAAGTCGCCTGATGCACTACTGGGTTGTGGTGCTCAGCACCGACCGCACGCGACTGCTGGAAGGCTATGGCAATCATCTTGTGGAGGTGCAGTCGGCACACTTTCCATTTCCGTACGATGGTCCTCGGTCGGGCGATCCCGATAATCCCCTGCCAGGTGGCTTTGGAAAAAATCCCTCCAAATATCGTGACGAGCAGTACCGGCATTATTTCCGTCGAGTTGACGAGGCGCTTCGGCAGACGATCGGGACGCAGCAACCGCTGGTGGTCGTCATCGGCGTTGAGCGCAACCGCGCCTTTTTTGCCGAGGTGCGCTCGAACCACTACGTGATTATCGCTGAACTGGAGGGTAGCATGAGCGATGCAACACCACACCAGATTGCCAGTGTCGTTGTCCCCGCGCTGGATAGCTACGCCGAGCAGCGTGCTACGGCTGCGCTCGAGGAGCTATCGGACGCCATCAAAGCTGGACTCTATACCTGCTCAATCGCAGACATGTGGCACCTGGCACGCCAGGGCAGAGCCGCGCTGCTCGTGGTCGAGCGGAACTACGCCGTCGCTGGTCGGTGGGATGCCGAGCACCGCACATTCACCCTTGCTGATGATCCTACCGAGCCCGGAGTTATTGACGACGTCGTTGACGAGATCATCGAAGCAACGATACTGCACCAGGGGCGAGTGGTGTTTGTGCCGGATGGAAAGCTACAGCCGTGCCGGCAGATTGCGATGGCGCTGCGGTATTAGTCTGCCTGATGTTCCGGGCAGTCTATGCGCAGCTCGAGCGGGAGGAGATCCATCGCCAACAGACGACAGCGGTAGGGCGTGCGGTAGTTGTGCAGAGTGCGTTCCAGCCAGCGGCAGGTCAGGCACATTCGCGGCATCGCGATAATCCCATCGTCATAGAGCTGGCGCAGGAGTGCCAGCAGTGCTTCGTAGGCTGCTTCCTGCTGTGCCGGGGGAATCTGTGCCACTGCTGATTGCAGCGGTGCATCCCAGCGGCGTAAGCGTTCCAGCAGAGCACGCCCATCGTCGGTGAGCACAATGCTAACCCCGCGACGATCGCTGGGATGGGGTTGCCGACGGACGAACCCTTTTCGTTCCAGTGCCGCGACGGTATCGCTCAGCGACGGCACTGTTACCTTCAGTTCTGCAGCGAGGGCAGTGGGTGTGCAGGCAGACGGCTGGCGCCCCGCGCATAGTTGAAGGACCTGCAACTGAATTGGATTAATCCCGTCGGTATAGGCTGCACTCCACTGCAAGTGGCGAACCACCGCAGCAATGCGCTCCAATACCGAAACCAGTGATGAACGATCGGTCTGCATTCGAACAATCAGACTTGTTGTGCAAACTTACATCCCGGCTCGTTCTGTGGTGCAACGCCATGCCTGCTGTTGCTGCTGTGTTTCCATAATTGGAATCCGCCAGCCCTCCCCATGTGCTCACCGTTGGATGCTATCGCGAAAATAGTTTTGGATTGACGGCTTTTTTGCCCATCCTCCCTCGTAGATGGCTGCACATGCTGTACGGGCTGAACTGCCGACGCCACAGCACTTTCGAGACTCGGGCATATTGTTTGAGGCGTGATAACGCATATTCACACTGCCTGTTCAGGAGGCGAAAGCACAATTTTTTATTCCAATGATCCCGATGGACAGGTTTGAGTGTGCAGCCGCCCCAGTACGGGATTGAAATTGTGTTGGTGGGGGGGCAGTAGCCCCTATCATTGCGGGGTTCAACAACGATTGAGTAAATGCGCATAATCACACTCGGTGTATCAGACGGCAGCACTGCAAACAGGGGCTGAAAAATTGGGGGCACGGTTACTCCGTGCCCCCGATCGCACTGTTTGAACGCTTTTATGGCCGCCACTGGCTAAACACATAATCGCGGTGTGCTTGACCGGAGTGGCAGGTATAGCAATCCTTGACCGGGTCCTTGACGATGCATTCACGGCTTGAGCCTTTGAAGGCTTCGAATCCCCAGCCACCTGTTTGGCTGTAGCGCTTGGCATCTTTTACCATGACGGCTGTCACCTTTCGCTCACCCTCGCTGATGGCATTATCAGCCTCGGGCGCCTCGAAAAGATCGAAAACGAGCACCGAACCATCGGGGAACGTACCGCTGCCCGCCTTGAGAACGGGCAATGCCACACTATTCGCATAGACGTGGTGAATGCCACCAAATCCATCGTAGAGCGGATGACCTGGACGCAGAATGAGCGTCTTCACGTGCGTCCACGATCGGTAACCCTCCGGATACGGAACCTCCGGTTGTGGTGATGATGTCAAGCGAACACCAATCACCACCAGCACAACGACCGCAACTGCCAGTACAATCAGAGAAATGCGACGCATAGAACCCTCCACAAAATGGTGAAACAATATCCTGGAGTTTTTAGGACTCCTTTGCAAATGCAAATATACGACGCATTCGTAAACATGCAACACCGATCCTTGCATCTGGAGAGCGCAGTTTCTAATTTTGCCGTGTTCATGACCGGATCCATACGATGCGTGCAATTGTGTACTCTGCCCACGCCTTCGAACGCCCGTACCTGAGTGCTGCAGCACAGGACCGGCATCAGCTTACGTTCGTTGAGCACCGACTTGACACCTCCACAGCCATCCTTGCCGAGGGTTATCCGGCGGCGCTCATCTTCGCCAATGATGATGCCTCGGCGCCGGTGCTCGATGTTCTGTTTGCTCGCGGGGTGCGCTACCTTGCGCTCCGGTCGGCTGGCTATAACCACGTTGACATCAACCATGCACACCAGCTCGGAATCTTGGTTGCCAATGTGCCCGAGTATTCACCCTATGCCGTTGCTGAACATGCTGTCGGGATGATCCTGGCACTCAACCGGAAACTCATACGTGCCCATAGCAGAGTCCGTGAACTAAACTTTTCGCTCGATGGGTTGGTCGGCTTCGACCTGCACGGGAAAACGGTCGGCATTTTTGGTGTCGGGCGGATTGGATCGGTGCTTGCCGGTATCCTCCATGGCTTTGGATGCCGCGTGCTGGGGTGCGACATCACCGTGCGACCGGAGCTGTGCGCTGCTTATGGCGTCGAGTACGTCCCAATAGAACGACTCTGCGCGGAGAGTCGGATTCTGGTTCTCTGCGCTCCCCTTACTCCGCAGACACGCTACGTTATCAACCGAGACACGCTCGCACTCATGCCCGATGGAGTCATGCTGATCAACGTTGCACGCGGTGGTTTGCTCAATACTCGCGATGTGATCGAAGCTCTCAAAAAACGCAAAATCGGCTATCTTGGACTCGACGTGTACGAAGAGGAAGCCGGGCTTTTTTTCCACGATCATTCGGAGGACATCGTCACCGACGACCTTATTACACGGCTCTTAACATTCCCGAATGTCCTCATCACCAGCCATCAAGCATTCTTGACCGAGGAAGCACTCCAGGGCATCGCTACAACAGTCGTCGCCGCACTCGATAGCTGGGAAGCTGGGAAACGAGCCGCAACAGAGCTATAAAGGCTCATACAAAAAATCCCCCCTGGCTCGTATATTTGCCGCCGTGTGTACCATTTTTTTATTCATATGCGATGCCTTCGAAACAAAAACCAAAGATTACACTTGCCCAGCGGCTGTCTGGTTTGCAGCAAATAATTTTAGCTGAGTTGCGCACGGCACAAACGCAATTGCTCGATACCATCAACCGCAGCGATTACGCCGCGTTACAATCCAGTTTGCATGCGGTTGAGCGAACGCTCAAAATGCGGGAATTGGTCGAGCAACTCATGGAGCTTGCGCGCGCTGGTAAAAGTGCTGCGACACCCCCGTCGAGCCAGGCTGCACCTGCCGACTCCGCACCAGCAACAAAAGCAGCACCAAAACAATCAAAAAAAGCGGCACCCAAACAAAAACCGGTGCAAAAGCAAGCAAAGAAAACACTGGTACCAAAGAAAGAAACCCCACCGGAAGCAAAGCCGGTAGCAGCACCGACGACAACAGCAGAGACCAGAAATAATATTCCTCCATCGGCGACTGAGTCTGCTGTTGCAACGCCGGAGCCCACAAAGCGGCGCGGTCCGACTCCGACAGGCGTCCGAACATCTGAGCGTGCGTTTTACCTACCCATCTTGCAATCGTTGATAGCCAAGGGGGGCGAGGCTCCCGCTGCCGACATTGTTGACGACGTCCTCGAGCGCATGAAGGGTATTCTCAAGCCCGGTGACTTCGAGACCACATCCACAACCGATCAGCCGCGCTGGAAGGTAACGGTTTACCTGGCTCGAACAACAATGCTCCGTCAAGGTTTGCTGCGAAAAGACAGCCCACGGGGTATCTGGGCAATCACCGAGGCAGGACGGCAGTACGCCATGAAAGCCGCTGGTGAGTAAAAAAAAAACGCGTGGTGGGGGGGGGGCACCCATTTGCCCCCGCACACGATTCTATACCGTAAACCGATATGGCACCTTATTCGTCGGCTGTTGCCAAGGCGGGCGCTGCTGTTTCTGGACTCGATTCGCTGAAGGTCAGCCCTGAGCCGCTGGCATCGAGTGTTGCAACGATGTGGGCACCGTCCTTGAATTTTCCACGGAGAACTTCCTCTGCCAGCGGGTCTTCCAGATACCGCTGCAGTGCCCGGCGCAAGGGACGCGCACCATATTTTTCGTCATAGCCTTTTTCAGCCAGGAATTCTTTAGCACTCGGTGACAGTTCGAGTGTCATATTTTGCTGCCCCAGCCGCCTATAGAGCCTCTCCAGTTGCAGCTCGATGATCTGGTAGATGTGCTCTTTCTGCAGCGGTCGGAAGATGATGTAATCGTCAATCCGGTTGAGGAACTCGGGGTTGAACATCCGCCGCAATGCTTCCTCGATAGTTTGCTTCATTGCCTCGTACTTATCGTCGGACTCAGCGCCCGTGGCAAAGCCAATCTTACCGCCCGCTTTGAGATCACGCACACCGACGTTGGAGGTCATAATGATGATGGTGTTTTTGAAGTCCACCCGACGCCCCAATCCATCGGTCAGAATCCCGTCGTCGAAAACCTGGAGCAGGATGTTGAACACATCGGGATGCGCTTTCTCGATTTCGTCGAGCAGCACAATGCTATATGGTTTGCGCCGAACCTTTTCGGTGAGCTGCCCTCCCTCTTCGTAGCCGACGTAGCCCGGCGGCGCTCCGATCAGGCGGGAGACACTGAATTTTTCCATGTACTCGCTCATATCAATCCGAACGAGCGCATCCTCGGTGTTGAACATATAGCGTGCCAGCGCTTTAGCTAATTCAGTTTTGCCGACACCGGTCGGACCCAGGAACATGAACGAACCAATCGGGCGGGCAGGATCTTTCAGTCCAGCACGAGCGCGCCGAATCGCACGCGCCAGTTGCTCGACGGCTTCGTCCTGACCGACGATTTGCTTTTTGAGCTCGTCAGCCATGCGCAGCAGTTTTTCCGATTCGCTTTCGGCGATGCGATTGACCGGAATGCCCGTCATGCTCGCAACCACATCGGCGATGTCGTTGGCAGTGACAGTGAAGACCTGCTCAGTGGCTTGCTCTTCCCATTCATCCTTGGCGCGTTCGAGTTGGTTCTGCAGCCGCTTTTCTTCGTCGCGCAAGGCTGCTGCTTCCTCAAACCGCTGCGCTCGAACGACCTCATTTTTGCGCTTGCGCACCTCTTCGATGCGTTGTTCTAAGTCCAAAATTTCCTGCGGCACTGTGTAATTAGCCAGATGAACGCGTGCGCCCGCTTCGTCGAGGACGTCAATGGCTTTGTCGGGGAAGTAGCGGTCGGTGATGTAGCGTTCCGCCAGCCGCACGCAGGCGGTGATCGCTTCGTCGGTGTAGCGGACGCTGTGGTGATCTTCGTATCGGTCCTTGATGTTTTCCAGAATTTGAAGTGTTTCCTCGGCGCTGGGCGGATCAACAATGATTTTTTGGAACCGACGCTCGAGCGCACCGTCTTTTTCGATGTACTGGCGATACTCATCGAGCGTCGTTGCGCCGATGCACTGAATGTCGCCGCGTGCCAGCGCTGGCTTGAACATATTCGACGCATCCAGCGAGCCGGAGGCACCACCGGCGCCAACGATGGTGTGGATTTCATCAATGAACAAGATGACGTCCTTAGCTTTTTCCAGCTCGTTCATCACCGCCTTCATGCGCTCCTCGAACTGCCCGCGGTACTTAGTGCCCGCGACCAATGCTGCCAGATCGAGCGTAACGATGCGTTTATCGTAGAGAACGCGCGGCACCTTCCGCTCGACTATCTTGAGCGCTAAGCCTTCGACGATCGCCGTTTTGCCAACGCCGGGTTCGCCGATGAGCACTGGGTTGTTCTTTTTGCGGCGGGCGAGCACTTGTGCAACCCGCTCGATTTCTCGCTCCCGACCAATGACCGGATCGAGTTTCCCCTCGATAGCCAGTTTCGTGAGGTCGCGACCAAAGTTGTCGAGGACAGGCGTTTTGACGCGTTCGGGCGTTTCCTTTTTGCGACGTGCACCACTGCTTCGCGACGACGATGGCGAGGACTTGCCCGAGGTGATCGAATCGAGCTCCTTGCGGGCAGCATCGTAGGTGACACCAAACCGCGCCAGTACCTGCGCGGCGATGTTGTCCTCGTCGCGCAGCAGCGACAGCAACAAATGCTCGGTACCGATGACATCGCTTTTGTAGAGCTTGGCTTCCAGATAGGTGATTTTGAGAACCTTCTCGGCTTGCTTGGTCAGCGGAATATTGCCGATGGTCAGCGTGCCGCTGGTGGTGCGGACGGTTTCCTCGATTGCTTTTTTGAGCTGGTAGAGGTCCACATCCAGGTTGCGAAGAATTTTTACGGCAATACCCTCGCCTTCCCGGATGATGCCGAGAAGCAGATGCTCGGTACCAATGTAGTCGTGGCCTAACCGCAAAGCTTCTTCACGGCTTAGCCGGATGACTTCCTGTACACGATTTGAAAAGTTGCCGTCCATCGCTCATCAGAAAATTGTTTGTTGTCGGTGGTCTTTCGCACCTGCGGTGCTGCTAATAGTGCCAGCACCACACTTTTGCTGCAGAGGACGCACAGCGCTGCTGCTGATTGCACTGCACCGCTGCTGCAAATATCGGCATCAGCCGATGCGAAGTGAAATGCGCGTGCCTATGAGCCCGGGTGCTGGCTTGTGGTCGCTGCTTTTGCTTGGCGCGTGAGCTCCGCTGCCAGTGCTTTGAGCCGATAGACAAAGCCGCCCACAATCACCAGCGGCACAGCGATGATGAGCACCACAGACCAGCCATCAAGCCGACCGCTGACCATGCTCATGCCCATAACAATCTCCAATGCCAGCAAATATGCTGTCAGCACCACTCCCAACGCCAGCACCCACTCGAAGTACCGATTGACCCACTGGCTGCGACGTTCTGGTGGCAGTGACTCTGCGTGCAGAAAAAATGCCGGCAGATTGACCAGGTATGGAAAGCGCGCCAACAGCACAAAGCGCAACCGCGCCACAAGAAACAAAACCACCGGTGCAATACTGAACGCCAGTGGCACGCCCAGTAAAACCAACTTGCTTCCGTATGATGTCGGGCTTCCATCCATCCCAAAATGGAGCGGGACACGCTCGGGTAGTCGTGCATAGCCCCAGAGTCCGACAATCCATATTGCCACCAGCTCACCGAGCAGGAGAGCTTCGAGCACGCGAGCGCGCGGTCCCCAGGGCAGGGCGGGGTAATGTTCCGGTGGCACCATCGTTTGGCATAGCCAGGGATAGTCAGTCCGCGCCAAAATACTGCGGGCAAAAAAAAATGCCCCGACCGAGATCGGGGCGAAGGCTTCGGAAAGCCTACGGCACTAAGCCTTGTTGCGAAAAGGTCACAAAGTATTGAACGAAACTTTCCGCTGTGCAAATATACAACCGGCGATTGTATTTTGCAACCGTTCAGACAATAGCGCACTGCCTATGGAACGCACACTTGGTTTGGATGTCGGTGCAAACTCGATCGGCTGGGCAATAGTCGAGCAGGACGGTACCGACGGCTGGATTGTCCACACGGGAGTGTACGTATTCCCCGAAGGAGTTGAGAATCTTGGTCAAGGCGATAGAGAAATTTCGCGCAATGCCACCCGACGCGGTGCTCGGCAGCGACGCCGGCAACTGTTCCGCAAAAAGCTGCGCAAGCGTGCAGTCCTCAAGCTGCTGAGCCAATACGGACTGTGCCCTCCCCTGAACCAGGCAGAGTTACAGCACTGGCAGAAGACAGGTGCATTTCCCGATCGCGAGGACATCCGCCAATGGCTGCGGCTCAATCCATACCAGTGTCGTGCCCGTGCTGCACGCGAAAAAGTCTCGCTCTACGAGTTTGGGCGGATTCTCTACCACCTCGCACAGCGCCGCGGCTTCCCCTCCAAGAGCCGATCGGCTGCATCTGAGGAAAGCAACAAGATCGAACGCGGCGACCCCAAAGCTGGCAAGGCTGGCATCGAGCAAACCCGCGCGCTCCAGGAATCGCTCCAGCAGCCCACGCTTGGGGCTGCACTGGCTCCGCTCTATCCACCCGAGGGCGAACCCTTTACGAACGGGCGCAGCCGCATCCGCAACCGCTACACCGACCGACAAATGTACGTGGATGAATTCGAGCACATCTGGTCCACGCAGCAGCCCTTCTATCCCGACGTGCTCACCGACGAGCGCAAAGCTGCTCTCGGCGGCAGACGAAAGGATGGATACCCTACCGATGGTGTGCTCTTTTTCCAGCGCCCCCTCCGCTCGCAAAAACATCTGGTCGGGCGCTGCACCTTCGAGCCATCAAAACCGCGCTGCCAGAAAAGCCATCCACTCTTCGAGCGTTTTCGCGCACTCCAGTTCATCAACTCAATCCGGTGCAACGATCTACCCCTCAACGCAGACGAACGAGCAACAGTGCTTCGCCTGTTGCTCAGCAAAAAAAATGTCAAGTTCGCCGACATTCGCAAAGCACTCAAAAAAACTGCTGCCGACTACATCTTCAACTACGAGGACGAACACACCGTCACGGGCTCTGAGCTGCAGGCTCAGCTCTGTTCGAAAAAAATCTTCGGCGCTGACTGGTTCAATAAATCCGACGACGAGCAGCACGCCATCTGGCATGCGCTCCAATCGTTCGACGACACAGACAAACTCAAACAACATGCACAAAACCGCTTCGGGCTTGATTCCAACGCTGCAGAGCAGTTTGCGCGGGTCCGCATGCCCGATGGTTACGCATCGCTGAGCCTGAAGGCAATCCGGACAATTCTCCCGTTCTTAGAAGCCGGGTATTCCTACGATGTGGCGGTTGTGCTCGGCAGCGTCCGTCGTGCACTCGGCAAGCGGTATGACACGCTCAGCCCATCGGAGCGTCAATCCCTGTTGGACACCGTCGAGAGCCTGGTCAGCGGCAACATTCGCGGCGGTTATCTCAATCCGCTCAAGGAGCTGCTCCGCTCCCGGTTCAATCTCACCGAGGCTGACCTCAAGCACCTGCGCCACCATAGCCAGCTCGGGCAGGCAACCGCCACCCACAATCGCATTCCCACCGATGGCCAATTCACCGCGCAGCTTCTGGCTCTGCGCAATCCCATCGTCACAAACGTTCTATTCGCTCTTCGCCGGCTGGTCAATGAATTACTCGACCGCTACGGACGCTTCGACCGCATCGCCATCGAACTGGCACGCGATCTCAAACTCACCAAGGAAAAACGCAGACAGGTTCGCACCGAGCAACAGCGCCAGGAAGTAATCCGCCGCACCATCAAAACCATTCTCGAGGAGCAGGGCATCGAGCCAACACCGACGAACATCACCAAATACCGCCTCTGGATCGAATGCAACAAAACCTGCCCCTACAGCGGCAAACCGATCAGCCTCCATCAATTGTTCAATGGCGACGTCCAGATCGAACACATCTTCCCCTACGATCGCTCGCTCGACGATAGCTACCTGAACAAAACGCTCTGCTTTGCCGACATCAACCGCGCCAAAGGCAACCGCACACCCTTCGAATACTTCACCCAAGACTTCGGCACAGAAAAATGGCAGGAGATACGCCACCGCCTCCAGAAAGTCTTCACCAATCAATCCAAATGGGATAAGGATGATCCCTTGAGCTACTTCCCCGAACGCCGCAAGAAATACGAACGCTTCATCGCCGAAAAACTTCCCGCCGACTTTGCCAACCGTCAGCTCAACGATACCCGCATCGCCGCCGTTCGCGCCCGCGAATTGCTTCAAATGATCTGCCCGACGGTCATCGCTGCACTCGGACCAACAACCGCTCTGCTGCGCCGCTTCTGGCTCAGCGGAATTCAGCTCAGCCAGCGCGGAAGCTCGACCGCCACAAGCGACGACGCCAAATCCCGCGACGACCATCGCCACCATGCCCTCGACGCCATCGTTTTGGCGTGCACTCGCCAGAGCCATATTCAGCTCATCTCGACCGCTGCTGCCCGAAATCAACGTCCGGCAAAAAGCATTCCTCCGCCGTGGGAAAACTTCCGTAGCGACACCGAGGATGCGCTCAAAGGGTGCATCGTGGTGCACCATCGCTCCAATCGAACGCTGACCCATCGGACCGTCGGTATCACCAAAGACGGTCACCAGCTCACCTTCCACTCCATCGCGGCGCGCGGACCACTGCATCGAGAAACCTTCTACGGTCAGCATACCGACCCCCAAACTGGCACGACGTACTACCATGTCCGCAAACCGCTCCAGGAAATCACCAGCAAAACACAGGTCGAAAAAATTGTGGACCCTGCCATTCGTGCGCTCATCGAGCAGCGCATCGCCGAAGTCGGTGGATACGACAGCAACGAGAATATCCCCAAAGGCGCCTTCTTCGGCACAACGCCTGATGGTTCACCCCAGCCGCTTGTTTTTCTCCCTAATCGCCGCGGAGAAAATGTCCCCGTGCTCAAAGTCCGTATCCGCGAATCGCTCGCCAATGCACGACCGGTAACCGCTGGCGCCAATCGCTACGTGGACCCCAGCAATAACCATCACGCTGTTATCTATCGCTTCCCCGATGGACAACTCGGCATCGAGGTCGTTCAATTCTGGGATGCTGTGCAACGCTGCCTCCGACGCCAACCCCTCTACCAAGTGCCCGACGGCACCCAACTGGTCATGACGCTCCACATCAACGACATGGTCCTGCTCGGCTGCTCCGATGATGAGTTCCAGAGAATCTGCACCGACTATCCCCCCGACCAACGCGGTCGTCATCTGGCTCCCTACCTGCATAAGGTCCAAAAGCTCTCTCTTAGTGACAAAAGAGGATTTGAGCTGTGCTTCCGGCATCACACCGACGCTCGCCCGTCGGAAGAAGCCAAGCGCGACTACATTCTCATCCGCAACTGGGGCACCGGCAAGCAAGGGTGGTTCACCTATAACCCCATCAAGCTGCGCATCTCTGCCGGCGGACTCATCGAGCCATGGTACGCGGTGCATCGGCAGTAGGCTGTTGCTCTGACCGAGAGCGCAGGGCATAACTCGGCGGCTGGGTCGCTTTTTTTCGGCGTATCCTCAAGCGTGCGCCCTATCCTGCCGATGATATAACTGTTGGCGTCCTCCATGCCGATTGCACCAATGCTCAAACGAACCATCGTCATTGCAAGTCCGGCATATCTTCGGCTCGAATACGAACAGCTCATCATCGAGAATGCCGAAACCGGAGAGATCAACAGTGTACCAATCGAGGACATTGGGTTCTTGCTTTTAGAGCACCGGCAAATCACGCTAACGCATCCGGTCTTGACGCGCTGTGTGGAGTTGGGCGTTGCCATCATCACCTGCGATCGTTCCTACATGCCCATCGGCATGGTACTTCCACTGGGGCAGCAGCACCACCGCCAGGGTGAGCGTTTTTTGCAGCAAGTATCGTCAACCGAGGCGCTGCGTGCCAAGCTCTGGCAGCAAACCATCGAGGCAAAGATTCTCAATCAAGCAGCCGTGGCGCGGTCGGTGGGATTTGCATCCTGGCGCACCATCGAGCGAATGGCTCAGAAAGTTCTGCCCGCCGATAGCACCAACTGCGAAGCCAGTGCCGCGCGGTACTACTGGCGCGCCGTCTTCGGGGAGACCTTCAGCCGTGATCCCGACGGCGACCCTCCCAATAACCTGCTCAACTACGGCTATACGGTTATTCGCGCTGCCACTGCTCGCGCGCTGGTCGGCAGCGGACTCTTTCCGATCGTCGGCATTCATCACCGCAACCGTGGTAATTGTTTCGCACTGGCAGACGACATCATGGAACCCTACCGACCGTTTGTTGACATCGTTGTGCGCCAGCTATGCCAGGACGAACCGCCGCCTGTTGACCTAAAACCGCACCACAAGCGCCGACTGTTGGAGGTACTCAACCTCGACACCATTATCGAAGATGAACGCTCTCCGCTGCAGATTGCTCTTTCGACGACGGCTGCCTCGCTTGCTCTCTGCATGGCAGGCAAACGCTCAAGGATTCTCTATCCGCGACTTCCTTAGTAGTGTCACACTTTTTTGCTGACTTCACGATGGCACAAGGCACACGCCGACACGCGAAACTTCCCGATGCCGAACGACTCAATGGGTATCGAATTATGTGGCTCTTTACAATGTTCGATCTGCCGACAGGCACAAAAAAAGAGCGCGATGCCGCCACGCGCTTTCGCAAGGATCTCACCAGTGCAGGCTTTACCCGCTTGCAATATTCGGTGTACATCCGACACTGCCCGAGCAAAGAAGCTGCCGAAACGTACATCCGGCGCATTGTCAGCTTTCTCCCCGCTTATGGGCAGGTAACCATTCTGCGCGTGACCGACAAGCAATTCAGCCAGATGCTCAACTATCACCGCTCCAAGCCGACTGCCGGACCGGGGACTCCGGTTCAGCTTACCATTTTCTGAGTCGGCAGAAAAAATCCCTCTATCCATCAGCCATCGCGACCTGCAATGCGCCGAAGCTATGGCACTGGATAGAGGGATATCGCCGACCAAGCACCGACTCGTACAACCGTAACTGCACCTACACCAAGCAGCTTACAGAAGCACTGTTGTCGGCGAAATTACTTTGTGACCAATCCGCAACCGCACA
>FWWM01000323.1_pt1 | contig 160014 bp, 134 predicted proteins | sample 2228351 | NCBI WGS metagenome assembly FWWM01 (sample SAMEA103939774, study PRJEB20133) | metagenome | reverse complement strand
CGCGGCTGAGATACACTCAGCTGCATATTGACCTGTACTGGCACATTGCTAGGGTTTGCCGGGAACCGCGGCTGAGATACACTGATCCTCCCCGAACTCACTGAGTTTGGGGAGGATCACTCTTTTTTTGGCGTCAAAAAAGCATAAGCTGGTGGGGCGGGTCTTCCACTTTTTCTCGTTTTTTTCCGACATAAACCTCCATCTTCTCAAACTGCCGGTCGGTGACGGAAAGCAGGCGCACCTGTCCGTGGCTGGGCAGCGCAGCGGCCACTTTGCGGCGATAGACTTCTTCCGATTCGGCGCTGGCCACATAGTGGGCGTAGACCGAATACTGGAGCATGCTGAAGCCTTCGCGTAGCAGCGCGTTGCGGAACTGGGTGTATTCGCGGCGCAGCTCGGGTTTATCCACGGGCAGATCAAACATCGCAAAGAGCCACATCGGACGATATCCTGAAAGCGCGAATCGGTGCCGGGGCATGGTTACAGCTCGGGGATGTAAAGTTTTTCGGCGCGGCCTTCCATCACCGCGGCAAGCGAGAAGGCCATGCGCGCCATCCAGTCAAACAGCGTGCGCGACTCATCGTCGCTGTCGAAGCGCGCGAGCAGGGCGGCGAGCAGGGCGCGTTTGGCTTCGCGATCGAGTTCCGGTTCTTTTCCTCGGGTGTCCCAGAGGGCGGCCACGGCGCGGTCCACCACCGGCCGCAGCGGTTCCATCAGGTCATCGGCCAGGCAGAAGGGATGATAGCGGTTGTGGTGGTGGATACCGAGCGAAGGGTGCAGGCCGGCGGCGCAGATGGCCCGTGCGGTGAGCGCGCGCAGCACGGCGTAGCCATAGTTCAGGCAGCTGTTGGCACCGGCGCCGTCGGTGTCCCGGCGAAAATCTTTGCGGGGAAACACCAGCGGCCAGTAGATGCGCGCCGCCTGCGCTTCGCCATTGGCGGGGTCGCCCGAGCGCACCTGACTCGCCAGATGAAGCAGCCGCGGTTCCTGCCGGCCGCGGGCGGCAAGGGTGCGCGCCTGCGCCAGAATTTTGGCGCGGACAATCTGCTGCCACAGCCGCTTGCGCCGGGGCAGCGGAAGCTGCGCCTGGCGCGTGAAGCGTTCGGTTTGCAGCGAATGGGTTTCCAGCGGCAGCAGCATCGCCGCCGGCATGTGCTTTTCGTTGCAGGCGATGAAGCTGGCGCCGGCTTCGGCCAGCCCGGCCAGCACCGCGTGCGTGAAGCTGACCTGCGGATGCGAGGCGATGACCACGGCGATTTCCGAAAGCGGCATGGTGATTTCCGGCTGCTCGAGTTCGCGGCGGATCACCAGCAGGCCGTTGCGTACCCAGAGCTTCGCGGGGTGCTCGGAGAGGTCAAGAATGCGCTCAGTCATGGGCTTCGCTCACCTCCCCGATCGGACTGACCAAGAGTTTGCGAGCTCCGAGCTCCCGCAAACTCTTGGGACTCTTGCGTAGCAGGCCCTTGTGTTTAGCGATGTCACTCGGTTTGCGAGCGTCCGTTATACGGCTCAATGCGATTTCAACGCGTCCACTTGAATACTCGCTGATTCCTCGCACGCGCCAGAATTCTCGGGTGCCGGACGTGGACAAGCACTCGACAGTGTCGAATTCGCAGAGCGAGAACTTGAAGCGGTAGCCCGGGCCGTGGTCGCGCTGCACGACCGGCTGGCCGGCCTGCTTGCGGCGGTAGGCTTCAAGCATGGAGACCACGATGCCTTCCCAGGCCACTTCGTTTCCCTCTTTGTCCAGCTCGGCGACGATTTCGATGTGGTGATTCGAGCCGGTCAACACCCGCCGCACCAGGCCGTGTTTGCTGGTCAGTTCGATGGGCGTCTCCGATTTGTTGACGCGGACGCGCCGGATGGGAATGCCTTCCGGGTGTTTGCGCGAGGGCAACCGGGGCAAATTGGCTTCGCTGGCGAAGACTTTCTTTGGGTCACCGTCGCCCAGCTTTTCGAGCACGAGCTGGCGGACGACGGGGTCGGCGATGTCGCCGGCCTCTTTCTTCGTAAGGGAATTGAGCGGCTTGCGCACGCGGGTCTGGAGCTTGCCGCCGCTTTTCACCACGGCGTAGTGGGTGTCTTCGTGCAACGGGCCGCTGACCTTGCGCGAGACGCGATGGGAAACCACGACGCCGTCAATCACCTTGCGAATCGAATTCACGAAGTCCGGCCAGGGCGCCTCGACCGAGCCGAAGCGGGGGCGGCGTCCGGGCGGGGTGCGCGCGGCGGCATCGCTGAGCCGTTTCACGGTGGCCGGTGAGGTCAGGCCGATGACGATGGCGTCCACGGCGTGGTGGCGGTGGTCATCCCGCGATTTCGGCTGTTTGCCGCCGTTGGTGGTAGGGCCGTCGTTCAGGATGCTGTTCAGTTGCCAGGCGGAGCGCAGGTGGGCGGTAATCTGGCCCGAGGTGGCCTGGATGCGGCGGCGGCCTTCCGCGTCTACGCCCTGTTCGTTGCAGCCGAACAGCAGCCCCAGATACTGCTGGGCCAGGCGCGAGGTGTAGGCGGTGTCGCGAAGCTGCCGCTCGGAAAATTCGCCGAGCTCTTCGGCAAGCTGCTCGTCGTTCATCTCGAAGCGGCGGAGCTTTGCTTTCGCGAAGGGCCCGGTGAACCTGCGGACGCGCTCCAGAATCGCCTCGTAGCGTTCGGGATCGCCGGAATAGGCTTCCCAGGGCGTGCGGTTGTGCTTGTGCAAATTTGCGCTCACGTGGCACAGGGTCAGGTTGACGAATCGGCTGTCGAGCGAGCGGCTGAAGGGAATGATGTGCTCGATCTGAAATTCCGGCTCCGGGCCAACCAGCGCGCGCATGCAGATTTGCTTTCCGGTGTAGGGGCAGTACCAGCGACACTCTTCCGCCAGGCGGACTTTCAGGATGTCGGCATCGGAAGGCTGAAAGCCCGGCTGCTTTAGTTCGTCGAGGATTTGACGTTTCGCCTGTTCGCGCTCGGCTCTATTTTTGCGCATGCGCTCAGACAGCTTTTTCCGGCGCCGTTTCGGGTTGCGTAGCTCGCGCGCCAGCTCGATGTGAATTTCCGCGGGCTTGCCGTAACGGCGGATGAGTGCGTTGACGACTTTACGCAGCTCAGTGAGCGAACGCATCACCGCCGGGTTGCGGATTTCTTGCAGAGCTTCCTGAACCGGTGGCAGCAGGTCGTATACACGGGAGGCGGCGAATCTTTCCGGGTAGAGCTGCCGGCGGGCTTCAGCAAAGGTCAGGCCCTGCTCGAGCAGCGGCAGCAGCTTGCGGATGGCAGCAAGTGACAGATTCATGCGATCTTTTTCCAGGACAATCTCCGCGAGCCGCTGCGCCGCTTCTGCATCGAGCCCCCATTTTTTTTGCGCCGCCGCAGCCAGCTTGTCCTCCTTCTGGAAGGCAAAGACGTATTCCACGAGCCGCTCGCGTTCTTGGTCGGCCATTTGCAGCCAGCGGTCACCGAGCGCCCGGTGGAAAGCCGCCGCAGTGCGGTTGCCCGGAATGCGTTCTTCGCCGCCCGCTTCGAGATTGAATTTCGTCCCATTGGGCAGGCCGAGCAGTTTGCGGATTTCGCTGAACTTCAGATTGTCTTTTGTTTCCAGCGCATCAAGCAGCCGGCGGCGCAGTTCCGTATCCAAGGGACCTTGCAGGGCGCCGGGCTCGAGGACTCGCAGGTTATTCATTGTCTGGAGCATGCGGAAACGCTGCGCGGCTAACAGGTGAGCGCGGGCGCGGCGCTCGCCGGGTTCGAGTTCGCAGCGGCCGACGCGGTTCGGATCCAGTTTGAGCGGGCGCTGGTAGAAAATCGCCTGATGCAATTTTTTCTTCCGCTCGGGTGTCAGCCGTTCCGCGTGCCAGCGTGCCTGCGAATCCCAAATGCTTTCGAATTCCTGCAGGTACATTTCCCGGTTGGTGTAACGATTGCGGATGCGGACTTCGTGCGGATTGAGGCGGGCAAAATATTCGCCCAGGGTGCGTGCACCGGCCTGCTGCATCTGCTGCCGCAGCTCGCTGATGCTCGCCTTGACCTTGCCTTCTTCCTCCTCAGTTGCCTTGCCGGGGCGTGCAGGGCGGATGCGATTGCTCAGGAACCCGCGGCGTTGCGCCAGGTGGTAGAGCGCGCGGCCCAAATGGTAAGGTTCGAGCGGCTCGTCGAGCGCCGTTGCCCGGAGCATGTAGGCAAGTGTGTGATGCGGCTCGGAATAAGTGGCGGAAACTGCTTTGGCTTGAAACCAAGGTGAGGAGAGGATCTGCCGGTCAAGTTCAGCAAGCAGTGATTGACGTTGAGCGGGGGACTTGCCGTCGCCAGGTGGCAACAGTCCAAAATTCTGCAGGATGCGGAACGTTTTGGCCAGCCGCCGCCGACGCCGCCAAGTCTGGCGGCGCAGTAGTCGCTTTTCGCGCCGCGCCTTGTTGCGGGACTCCTCCTCGCCCGCTTTGCGGTTGCCTTCGGTGCCCGCCTCGAAGATGCGCACACCGGTGCCGAGGCAGCCGGCGGCCTCCCCATTTTGCAAGTCGAGCGCCGCCCAGCCGAGCGAATCCGACCCCAGGTCGAGCCCGAGAAGCCAGTTTGCGCCACTCGTCATATCCCGTCCCTTGACAGAATTATTGATCGTACTATTATAGTAGCAGTGTATCTCAGTCGCGGCTCCCGTTGCTTATCCTAGCAAGTGGAGATTCCGCGAAAGGGTATGCTCGCAAGAGCTAACCTCGGGCACCGCCCAGTGCGGTGCCCATTTTTTTTGCGGCCCCGGCCATGGGTCGACGCACACGTGCCCGCGGCGACGGGCACGGCGAAGGGATGAGAGGGAATTATCGCTGGGTGCTTACTGCATCGAGTCGAGCAGTTTGGTGATGGTGCGATTCAATTCCTTGTCGGTGCGGCGCAGCGTGTCAATCTTGTTGATGGAATGGAGCACGGTGGTGTGGTGCTTGCCGCCGAACTGCCGGCCGATTTCCGGCAGCGACGCCGAGGTGAGCTGCTTCACAAGATACATGGCAATCTGCCGCGGGTAGGCGATGGCTTTCGAGTTTGAACGGATCTTCAGGTCTTCGGCGCGAAGCTGGAAATGCTCGCCGACGCGCTTCTGAATCAACTCGATGGTCACCCGCTTGTCCTGCGAATCAATGATGGACTTCAGCGCCGCGTGCGCGGTGGCTAGGTTCAGCGGCTGGCCGGTGAGCGAAGCGAAGGCCACCAGGCGGGTAAGCGCGCCTTCCAGCTCACGCACATTGGATTTGATCGAGCGGGCGATAAACTCGGAAACTTCGTCGGGCAGGAACACGCGCTCGGTTTCGGCTTTCTTCTGGAGGATGGCGATTTTCGTTTCCAGGTCGGGTGGCTGGATATCGGCCACCAGTCCCCATTCAAAGCGCGAGCGCAGCCGCTCTTCGAGCGAGCTGATCTCCTTGGGCAGCGAATCCGAACTGATGACGATCTGCTTCTGCTGGTCATAGAGCGCGTTGAAGGTGTGGAAGAACTCTTCCTGCGTGCGCTCCTTGCCGGCGATGAACTGGATGTCGTCAATCAGCAGCACGTCCACGGTGTGGAAGCGGTTGCGGAAGCTGACCATGCGGTCGAAGCGCAGCGAATTGATGACCTCCATGGTGAACTTTTCGGCGCTGATGTAAGTGAGCCGGCAGGCCGGGCTGTGCCGCTTGATGCGATGGCCGATGGCCTGCATCAGGTGCGTCTTGCCCATGCCCACCCCGCCGTACAGAAACAGCGGGTTGTAGGCCTTCGAGGGCCGGTCGGCCACCGCCAGCGAAGCGGCGTGCGCGAACTGGTTCGACGCGCCCACTACAAACGTCTCGAAAGTGAACCGCGGGTTCAACTGGTGCTCCGCCGACTCGAAGTCCAGCCTCGGCTGCGCAGCGGCCACCGCAGCACGCTCCGGCTCACTCGGCTGGAATTCCACCTGCGTGTCCGGCATGCCCACCTCCACCAGCACCGCGCGGATCAACTCCCCGTAGGTTTCCGACAGTCGCTTGCGGAACGCCTTTGTCGGCACCCGCACCACCAGCCGGCCGTTTTCGATGCTCTGCTGGCGGGTTGGCCGGAACCAGGTGGAAAACGTGTGCGGGTTCACGCGGCGTTCCAGGTGCTGAAGGATTCGTTCCCAGGCGGTCATTCAGCGCTCCGTGGCTCTTGTGGAAATCTTGAAAACGCTAGCCCCGCGCGATTTCCACAGACTGTTCAAAAACTGTGGACGCTGCGTTTTCGCCGCGAGGAAGATTTCGAGCTAAACGTCAGGGTCGGGTTTGCAGCACCAACGCCGCCCCGCCATTCACCTCGCCCCGGCAAGGCGCCCCTGGGGTTGCTGCTGCACGGTTCGGTGAGTGCGTCCGAACCCGCTGCGGCGCCGGGCCGCTACTGCCGACGGCGCAACGAGGGCGCATTCTCCACAACTGGGCCGCTCCCGGCAAGAGAAAGTTCAGCGAAAACTGAAAACAGTTCTCACACCCGATTCACACCTTTTCCACAGCCGAGCAACGCGCGGGCCAAAGCCGAAAACTGTGACGGGTCAGGCCGAGCCAAGCTCTGATAGGCTCTACCTGCCTTGACCTCCGGGGTTGACGCGCTGCCGCGGCTCGGCGTACCCTCACTGCGCGCTCAGGTTCATCGGAGGAGAACATGAAACGAGCATTGGCCGGGCTGGTCTGCGCGGGCATGATTGTTGCCGGAGCCGCGCTGGCGCAGCAAGGACTCGAAGACGTCCAAATTCGCGCCGAAAAAGTCCGCGGCAACGTGTATGCGCTGATCAGCGATCGCGCCGGGAACATCGGCGCCTCGGTCGGCGCAGACGGCATTCTGATTATTGATGACAAGTTCGCTCCGCTGGCCGAGAAGATCCGCGCGGCGCTTGCAGGAATCGGCCAGGGCAAGCTGAAGTTCGTGCTCAACACCCACTGGCACGGGGATCACACCGGCGGCAACGTGGTCTTCGGCAAAGAGGCGCCGATTATCGCGCACACCAACGTGCGCAAGCGGCTGGCCGAAGGCTCCGCCGCCCGCAACGTGCAGCCCGCGCCGGCCGAAGCCCTGCCCGTTATCACCTTCGACGAATCGCTCTCCGTGCACTTCAACGGCGAAGAGATCAAGGCCTTCCACATCCCGCACGGGCACACCGACGGCGACATCGTGCTGTGGTTCACCAAGTCGAACGTGGCGCACCTGGGCGACGACTTCTTCGCCGGTCGCTTCCCCTTTGTGGACATTGACAGCGGCGGCAGCGTCCGAGGGCTGATTCGCGGCATTGCTCACCTGCTCGAGCACCTGCCCGACGACGTGGCCCTCATTCCCGGCCACGGGCCGGTGTCTGACAAGCAGAACCTGCGCGAATACCAGACCATGCTGCTCGAAACTACCGAGCACGTTCGCAAGCAGATGGCGGAAGGCAAATCGCTCGAGGACATCGTCAAGGCTGGCCTGCCCGAAAAGTGGAAGTCCTGGTCCTGGGGCTTCATCAACGAGGAGCGCTGGATCCGAATTATCCACCGCAGCCTGACCGGCCAGAAGCTCGACTTCCCGGTTCCGCGCGGGCGCGACGGCCACGGCCACCCCCACCCGCACTGAAGCTGCAGTTAAACAGCAGGTAGCTCCTTGCACGTGGCGCTCAGGAGGCTGCCCGGGATTCCGCCGGAGGCGGTGAACCTGCACAGGGCTATTTCGCAGGCGGGAAGTGCCCGAGCTGGGTGAGCATGGCTAGGTTGTCCTAGGTGACCCGGAGCTCGGCCAGCCGGCCTTGCTCGATACGGAAGATGCCGGCAACATCGCAGTCCACCTGTTTGCCGGTTGCCGGAAAGGGCCCCATCGGTCCCTCTTGCGTGCCCTGATCGCGGCACCAGAAGCCTACGCGGTCGTCTTCGGCCACCAGCATTTCAATCAAGACCTTCTGATCAGGAAAGGATCCGCGGGATTCCTGATCGAAACGTTTGAAATCGGCTCGGCTGCGCACTTCGGCCCCCGGCGTCGCCTGGCAGTGCCGCGTGAAATTCGGCGCCAGCACAGAGTCGAGTGCCCCGTGGTCGCCTGCGTTCACCGCCTCCACGAATCGCCGCACGAGACTCTTGTATTCCTCGCTGGACATCGTACCCTCCCCCTAGAGGTCGCTTGCTGCCGGTGTGGCTTTCGGTGGATTCTACGACCGTCGGGAAGTGCCGCAAAGAGATAAAGCAGTGCCTTTCGCGGCAGCGGCGGGAAACGAGCGGAAGCTAATTTTCCGGCGGGGGCAGGTAATAACCGGGGCGGGCGCGCACGGTGAGGTTCGGGCGGGTGACCTCGACGCGAATCTCATGGTAGCCGGTGGGCTTCACGTCGGTCGGGCGGTAGGTGAGCGTGTACTGCGCGTGCAGCTCCCCGCCGATGTCGCTGACCGCAGCTTCAATCGCGCGGTCGCGGAACGTGGCCACGTACATGCCGCCGGTGCCCGCGGCAAGCAGTTCGTGGGAGTTTTTGCCGACGGCGTTCGTGCCCATCTGCACGACCAGGGCAATCGCGCTGAGGATGTCAATCTGCCCGGCGCGCTGCTGCTCGGTGGTGGGCGTTTGCACGCCGCCGGGGATCCCCGGCCGGGGAAAGGTCCCCGGCGGGAAAGGCGACTGGGCGGTCTGCTGCGGGTCAGCGCGCAGCATCGCCGCGGCGGTGGAAAGCCCCACGGTGTAGATGGTGATCTGATTCAGTTGTGCTTCGCGAAGAATCACTCCCAGCGGCGTTTCGCTGCCTTGGTCCACCGCTTCCGAAACCAGCACAATCACGCGGCGGCGGTCCGGCGGACGGTTGCGCAGCATGCCCACCGCGCGCGCCAGCGCATCCTGCATCCGCGCGCCGGAGGTACCCGCTGGCAACCTGCCGATCACGTCTTCGATGCGGTCGTGGTCCGCGTTGAAGTCGAGCAGCAGCTCGACGCTGTCATCAAAGCCGAGAATCGCCGCTTCGCCCGTCTGCCCCAGCACGACCTGTGTAAATAAAATGGCTGCCTTGCGCACCGCCGGCAGCAGCGGCTCGACGCGTGAGCTCGTCTCGAATACAAACACGGCCGAGATGGGGTCACCGCCCAGCTCGAAATCCTCAATGCGCTGTTCGACGCCGTTGTCGAAGACGCGGAAGTGCTCGCGCGTCAGGCTCAGCACCAGCTCGCCACCGGCGTCGCGCACTGTTACCGGCGTCGAAACCAGCTCGACCTTGACGCGGATCGCTTCCTGCTCCGGTTCGGGGGCTTTCGCAGGCTGCTGCTTTACGGCAGGGTCGGTCTTGATCGGCCCAGGCGGCGCCTGCGCCTCGCCGGGCGCGGTGAGCGGTCCCAGACACAACATCCCCGCAAGCATCAGTACCACAAGTTGGCAAGCCCGCGGCATGGCCTCTCACTCTACCTGATTCGACGCGCCCGCACGATGCCCGGATGCTTCACGCGGGGCAACCTTTGTCCTGCAACCAGCGGCTTCAGCACCCGGAAACATTCCATTCATTCCGGAGCCTGTGTGCATAGCCTTCGCCGCTCAGCCCAGGGTGCCGGTGTAGGCGACTGAAGGCTTGGCGCCGCTGCGGGCTGGTTCGATGCGGCCGATGCGGAAAAATTTCTCGCGGCGCCGCTTCAGTTCGGTCTCGACGGCTTTCAGGTTCTTGGCCGGCACCACGAGAATCATGCCGACGCCGCAGTTAAACGTGCGCAGCATCTCGTCCGCCTCAATACTGCCGGTCTTCTGCAGCCAGGTGAAAATGCGCGGCACCGGCCACGTGCCGAGCTCGACCACGGCGCGGGTGTTGCGCGGCAGCACCCGCGGCAGGTTTCCGGTGATGCCTCCGCCGGTGATGTGCGCCAGGCCGGCCAGCAGGCCTTTTGCGAGCAGATTCTTCACCGCGGGCAGGTAGCAGCGGTGCGGCTTCAGCAGCTCCGCGCCGATTTTGTTGCCCACTTCGGCGACGTAGCTTTCCGGCGTCAGCCGTTGAACGTCGAACACGATCTTGCGCGCCAGCGAATAGCCGTTGGTGTGCAGGCCCGAAGAAGGCAGCCCGATCAGTACGTCGCCTGCGCGGATGCGTTCGCCGGTCAGCAGCCTCGGGCGTTCCACCACGCCGACGATGAACCCGGCCAGGTCGTATTCCCCCGGGGCGTAGAAGCCGGGCATCTCTGCGGTTTCGCCGCCAATCAGCGCGCAGCCGGCCTGCTTGCAGGCGCGGCTCAGCCCTTCCACCACCTGCTCGACGGTGCGCGGCTCGAGCTTGCCCATGGCCAAATAGTCAAGAAAAAACAGCGGCTCGGCGCCCTGCACCAGAATGTCGTTCACGCAATGGTTCACTAGGTCCACGCCCACGGTGGAATGGACGCGGCAGAGCCGCGCGACAGCCAACTTGGTGCCCACACCGTCAGCGCTCGACACCAGCACCGGCTCCTTCCAGCGCTTGGTGTCTAGCGCGTAGAGCGCTCCGAAGGCTCCGATGCCGCCCAGCACCCCGCGTGTGGCCGTCCGTCCGGCCAGCGTGCGGATGCGCTGCTTGGCCTGCTCGGCGGCGGTGATGTCCACGCCTGCGTCGGCGTATCTCATAGCCGGAACATTGTAGTGCAGGTTGGGTTGTGCAGCCCGTTACTTTTGCGGCGGGGAATTCCGCCCGGGACCCAAGGGTCCCGGGGCTGAAGACCCGGGCTACAGACTCAGGTTTGCATTAAAACGTGTCCAGCAAGCGTGACCAGCGCACCCGCCCCGGCCGCACCAGGGCGGCCAGGTAGGCGCGAAAGCGGTCGGCAAGGTGCCCGGGTTGCCAGGCATCTTCGTCGGGCGCTTCGATGGACATGTAAATCACGAGTGGCGTGCCGATGATGTCTTCGCGGGGCACAAACGGGTCGTCCCACATGCGGCTGTCGTTTGAGTTGCCGCGGTTGTCGCCCATCATGAAGTAGTGTCCGGGCGGGACGTGCCACGGGCCGGCATTTTCGAATGGCCGACCGTTGTACACATAAGGCTCTTTCAGCAGCTCGCCGTTGATGTACACGGCGCCATTGCGCACCTCGACGGTATCGCCGGGCATGCCGATGATGCGCTTTACGAAGTCGGCCTGGCCCGGCCGGCGAAACACGACAATCTGCTGCCGCTGCGGCTCGCGCCACAGCGCCGAGCCAATGCCGGTGAAGGGAATCTCCGCGCTGTAGCCCAAGCGGTCCACCAGCAGGTGGTCGCCCACCAGCAGCGTCTGCTCCATCGAGCCCGAAGGAATCACCCGCGCCTGCACGATCGAGCCGTGGATGAACAGGAAAATCAAAATCACCCAGACCCACGAAACAATTTCGCGGCGGAGGCGTTCCCCCGCCGGGAGCTCTTCTTTTTCTTCCTTCCGCTTTAACTTGCTTTCCTTTTCTTCAGTCATGTTCCGCTCTTATCAGTAGGACAAGTTCAACAACCCCGCCCCGTATAGGGCGGGCTGCATCCGTTTGCCTAGGTTTCCTTCTGTGCGGCGACTTCGAGCTGCACCGGCGTGTCGGTCGGATATACGCCTGTGTAGCAGGCCGTGCAGAAGCGCCCGCCGGCGTCTTCCATCGCCTGGCGCAGGCTTTCCAGTGAAAGGTAGCCCAGCGAATCGGCCTCCAGGAATTCGCAAATCTCAGCCACTGATTTCCGTGCCGCAATCAACTCTTCGCGTGTGGGCGTATCCACGCCGTAGTAGCACGGCGAAATCGTAGGCGGGCAGGAGATGCGCATGTGGACTTCGACGGCGCCAGCTTCGCGCACCATACGCACGATTTTCCGGCTCGTCGTGCCGCGCACAATCGAGTCGTCCACCAGCACCACACGCTTGCCTTCGAGCAGCCGCCGCACCGGGTTCAGCTTCAACTTCACCCCGAAATCGCGGATGGTCTGCTCGGGCTGGATGAAGGTGCGGCCGATGTAGTGGTTGCGGATCAGGCCCATCACGAACGGGATGCCCGATTCGTGCGCGTAGCCGATGGCCGCCGGTACCCCCGAGTCCGGCACCGGCGTCACCACGTCGGCATCGGCGGGATGCTCGCGCGCCAGCAGCCGCCCGAGCATTTCCCGGCTGGTGTTCACCTGCCGGCCGAAAATCACGCTGTCGGGCCGCGCAAAATAGACGTGCTCGAAGATGCAGTACTGGTGCGGTTTCTCCGGCGCGAAGCGAATGGACTCTACACCCGCGCGCGAGATGCGCAGCATCTCACCCGGCTCGACTTCGCGGACGTACTCCGAGTCCAACAAATCGAACGCGCAGGTTTCGCTGGCTACCAGCCAGGCGTCTCCGAGTCGGCCCAGGTTCAGCGGGCGGAAACCGCGCGGATCGCGGATGGCAAACATTTCGTCGCGCGTCAGCACCAGCAGCGAGTAGGCGCCTTCGGCCAGATTGAGCGCCTCGGCGATCGCGGCGGGCAGGTTGCGCGCCGCAGCGCGGGCAATCAGGTGCACAACGACTTCGGTGTCCGAGGTGGTCTGGAAGATCGAGCCGCGGTGCTCGAGCCGTCGGCGCCATTCGTTGGCGTTGGTCAGATTGCCGTTGTGCGCCAACGCCAGCTTGCCCTTGTTGCAGTCAATCACGATCGGCTGCGCGTTGACGAGCGAAGTGTCGCCGGCGGTGGAATACCGCGTATGGCCGATGGCCGCCGCCCCGGGCAGCGCTGCCAGCACCTCTGGCGTGAAGACTTCTTCGACCAGCCCCATGCCCTTCTGCGCGTGCAGCTCGAGCCCGTCGCTGCTGACAATCCCGGCCGATTCCTGCCCGCGGTGCTGCAGCGCGTACAGGCCCAGATAGGTCAGCTTGGCCGCTTCGGAGTGGCCGTAGATGCCGAACACGCCGCAGTGGTCGTGAAAGCGGTCGTTGTCAAGCGCGATAACAGACATGATTCTCCGTGGCTCCGTGCCTCGGTGGCTAAACGGCTCGCAGGGCGCGTTCGAGCGCAGTGGCCCACACTTCGCGCAAAGACTCCACCGGCGCTTCGATCACCGCCTCCCCGTTCCATTGGATGCGGAAGGTCACCCCGCCTGTGCGCCCCAGTTCGCGCGCCGCAACTTTATATTCTCGCGCAAGCTGCTGCACGCGGGCAAGCGAGTCCGGCGCACAGGAAACGACCGCCCGCGCCCCGCGCTCACCGAACAGCGCGTATTCCACCGGCATCTGTCCGGCCTTCGGCATTCGGGATCCGGCAGCCAGCATGCGATCCTCGCTGGCCATATTCATCTCCGCGCCGAGCAGCGGCTCCGCAGCAAAGCACGATTCCGCCGCGGCCACGGCCAGGCCGCCGTCACTCACGTCATGCGCCGAGTGCAGCAAGCCCTCGCCGGCCAGCGCCGCCAGCGCGTCCATCAGACGTTTTTCGGCTTCCAGGTCAATCGGCGGTGGCGCGCCGGCCACAATGCCGGCAATTGTCTTCGCATATTCGGAAGACGAAAACTCGCGCCGCAATTCTTCCATCTCGCCGCTGCCCGCTGCCCATTGCCCGCTACCATCCAGAAGAACAATGACGTCGCCGGTTTGTTTGAACCCCATGCCCAGCGCGCGCGAAGCATCTTCCAAAATCCCAAGTACACCGAGAACCGGCGTGGGATAAATCCCCCGGCCAAGCGTTTCGTTGTAGAAGCTCACGTTCCCGCCGGTAATGGGCACGCCCAGCGCCGTGCAGGCTGCGGCGATGCCGTCCACCGCGCGCGCGAACTGCCACATGATTTCCGGCTTTTCCGGGTTGCCGAAGTTCAGGCAGTTCGTGGCCGCGACGGGCCGCGCGCCGCTGCACGCAACGTTGCGCGCGGCCTCGGCGACGGCGTGCTGCGCCCCCACAAACGGGTCGAGCCAGCACCAGCGGCCGTTGCCGTCGGTGGCCAGGGCCAGCGCGCGCCTGGTGCCCTTGACGCGCACCACCGCCGCGTCGCCCGCGCCGGGGCCCACCAGCGTGTTTGTGCGCACCATGTAGTCGTACTGCTCAAAAATCCAGCGCTTCGAGGCAATGGCCGGCGACGCCAGCAGCCGCCGGAAATTTTCGTTGAAATCCTGGGGCGAGCGCGCGGGCGCAGCACCTGTCCCCAGCGCAGCCGAGCGATGCTGCGCCGGTGCGTCTGAAAATTCAAACAGTGTCTCCCCCGTGCGCGGCGGCGGCTCCCGCATCGGCCGCTCGTATACAGGCCCTTCTTCGGCCAGTGGGTGCGCGGGCACTTCCGCGACAACTTTGCCGCGGTCGAGCACGCGCAGCAGGCCATCGGCTGTCACTTGCCCGATGACCACCGCGTCGAGGCCCCACTTGGTGAACACGTCGAGCACTTCCCGCTCCCGGCCGGCTTCCGCCACCAGCAGCATGCGCTCCTGCGATTCTGAGAGCATGATTTCGTACGGCGTCATGCCCGCTTCGCGCTGCGGAACGCGTCCGAGGTCAATCTCCATGCCGGTGGCGCCGCGCGAAGCCATCTCGCAGGTCGAGCAGGTCAGCCCCGCGGCGCCCATGTCCTGAATCGCGACCACCGCGCCGGTGCGCATCGCCTCGAGGCACGCTTCGAGCAGCAGCTTTTCCATGAACGGGTCGCCGACCTGCACGTTCGGCCGCTTGGCCTGCGATTCTTCGCGGAACTCGGCTGAAGCCAGCAGCGAAGCGCCGTGGATGCCGTCGCGGCCGGTTTTCGCGCCGGCGTAGATGACCGGGTTGCTGGCGCCGCGGGCCCGCGCGAAGAACAGCTCATCGTGGCGCGCGATGCCCAGCGCCAGCACGTTGACCAGCGGGTTGGCCGAATAGCATGGCTCGAACTGCACTTCGCCGCCCACGGTCGGCACGCCGAAGCAGTTGCCGTAAAACGCGATGCCGCTGATCACGCCGTCCAGGATGCGGCGATTGCGCGAAATCGTCTCGGGAGTTGAAAGTTGTGTGTCGAAAAGATGTGAACCTTCCGACGCTGCTCTCCGCTCTGAACTTTTAACTGCGGATTCCGTGATTTCCCCGAAGCGCAGCGGGTCCAGCAGCGCAATCGGCCGCGCGCCCATGGTGAAAATATCGCGCAGGATGCCGCCCACGCCGGTGGCTGCGCCCTGAAATGGCTCGACGAAGCTCGGATGGTTGTGCGATTCGATTTTGAACACCGCGGCCAGGCCATCGCCGATGTCCACCACGCCGGCATTTTCTCCCGGGCCTTGCAGCACGCAGGGGCCGCGCGTGGGAAGGCGCTTCAAGTGAACCTTGCTGGACTTGTAGGAGCAGTGCTCGCTCCACATCACCGAGAAGATGCCCAGCTCGGTCAGGTTCGGCTCACGGCCCAGGATTTGTCGGATGCGTGCGTACTCCTCGGGCGTCAAGCCGTGCTGCGCAGCAATTTCCGCAGTGACTTTGATTTCGGTGTCCGCAGTCATTGTGGGGAGAAGGCGCCGCTTCGCTCTACAGGTCTAGCCCCGCAGGTGCGGCCCGTGTCTTTGGCCCCGGGGTCGTTTGAATCGTCCCCTGCTGCCAAAACAGCGGGGGGTACAGCCGAACACGCTAGGCCACCGCGCCCGTGCGGGCCAGCGCCGCCACCATCGAGCGCAGCACCACCAACCCGTCGCTGCCGCCGAGCGCCGGTTCGACCACGCGCTCCGGGTGCGGCATCATACCCAGCACGTTGCGGCCTTCATTGCAGATGCCGGCAATGTTCGCGAGCGAACCGTTGGGATTCGCTTCCGGCGCAACTTTGCCGTCCGGCGTCGCGTAGCGAAAGACGATGCGGCCAGCGCCTTCGAGCTCCCGCAGCGTGGCCGGGTCGCAGTAGTAGTTGCCTTCGCTGTGGGCGATGGGCACGCGCAGCACCTGCCCGGGCCGGGCCGCCGAAGTGAACGGCGTGTCGATGGTTTCGGTGCGGATATAGACGTGGCGGCAGATGAAGCGCAGGCCCGCGTTGCGCAGCATGGCGCCCGGCAGCAGGCCCGCTTCGAGCAGAATCTGGAAGCCGTTGCAGACGCCCAACACCAGCCCGCCACCGCGCGCGAATCGCTCCACCGCGCGCATCACCGGCGAGAAGCGCGCAATCGCGCCCGTGCGCAGGTAGTCGCCGTAGGAAAAACCGCCCGGCAGGATGACCGCGTCCACGCCCTGCAAATCTTCCGAGCCGTGCCAGAGCCAGGCGACCGGCTGGCCAAGCACTTCGCTGACGGCGTGGTAAGCGTCGTGGTCACAGTTCGAGCCGGGAAAAACCACTACTCCAAATTTCATTTGTGCTCCGCGGTCATTCTACCACGGGGCTGCTGTGGAGTGCGGCGGCTCGCCACCGCCGCCCCATCCTTCGCGGAGCGGAGGGTGGGCCTTTGTTTTTTCACCTGACAACTCCCCATTTTTCCCGAGAACCGGAAAGGCTGAGGCACCCATGTAGCCTGCACTTCAGTCTGCGCGGTCTTCGCCCGGCAAACGGAACGCGCTAGGGCTGCGGCGGTGCGTAGCTCAGGTCCGGCCGGTGGATGTACACCCAGCTGCCGGCGCTTTCTTCGGACCTCCCGAAAATTTCCATAATCTGCCGGGCACCTTCGCGGCCGTGGGCTTCTTCGAGCATGGCTTCGAAGCTCTTCGCCGGCGGTGCGAAGTCGCTCCAGCTCGAGCCTGGGAGCACGAGGCTGTACGCTGTGCCGGTGCCGCCCACAATGGTCTGGGTGAACAGGTATTTTATCGGCCAACTCGTCTTGCCGATGGCTTCGTGGACTTTCTTCACCGCGTGCTCGTATTCGGCTTCTTTGCCAGGCCGAACGTGCGTCGAGAAGACCCACACCATGGAAAACGGTCCGTCGGGCGGTCGGCTGATGTCAGGCCGGGTGATAGACAGCCGCGAAGAAATGCTTTTGGTGAACTGTGCGACGTTGGCCAACCAGCGCTGGCGGTTCTGCGCCTGAAACGAGGCGCGGGCGTCCAGATCCTGGAAGCTGTGGCCGGGGCTGACAATGAAGTACACGGTCAGATCCTCACCAATCGCGCGGATCCAGGTATTCCAGATCCACGTCTCGCCCTGCTGCCCCAGCCATTGCAGGTGCTGCTTCAAGGCATTCTCAAACTCGATAGCTTTTCCAGGTTCAACTTCCACGAAATAGCCCACGCTTAACGTTGGCTGCTGCTGCGCGGCTGCGGGAATCGCCAGCGCCACCAGCAGAGCCAACATTGAGAGAATGTTTTTCCTCTTCATTTCACGCCTCCTTAAGATTTGGAACGGGAGAATCCTTGCGATTGCAGGCTAGGGCGTCCAGCGGCCGAAAGTTCACAGCTTACGGGCGCGCGGGAACCTTTCCCGATCCGGCTTAACCGGTGAAGATAAGGACACCACTGACGGCCAGAGTATTCGGGCCGGATTGCGCTGTCAATGCGCGGACTGAGGAAAATACGGGACGCTGCAGCCCGCATCTTCCGGCGCGGGGCCTTTTCGCAAAACTACCGGCGGGAGGACTTCTCGTGCCGCGGAGCAGCCTTGCGACCCGCGGCCGATCGCTTGCCAGCGGATTCGGCGCGTTTCGAGTTTCGCGTTTCGAGTTTCGATCTTGGAGACCCGGCGTTCCCGCCTTCCCGCTTGCTGGCCTGTGGCTGCCGTGCGCGGCGTTCGGCGGCCCAACCTTCTTTGTTGATCTGCCGTGCGCGGGCGACGGCCAGCGCGTCGGCCGGAACGTCTTCGGTGACGGTGGAACCGGCGGCGATGTAAGCGCCGTCGCCGACGCTGACCGGCGCGACCAGTTCGGTCCCACTGCCAACGAAGACGCGCTCGCCGATGGTGGTGGGGTTTTTGCGCACGCCGTCGTAATTGCAGGTAATCGTGCCGGCGCCGACGTTGGTGCCACGGCCGACGCTGGCGTCACCCAGATAGGTCAGGTGCATGGCCTTGACGTCCTCGGCGAGCACGGATTTTTTTACTTCCACGAAATTGCCCACGCGCGCGCCCGGACGCAGCTCGGCGCCATCGCGCAGATGCGCAAACGGCCCGACCTGACAGCCGCGGCCGATGCGCGAGCCCGCGATGCAGCAATTCTGCTTGATGAGCACGCCGTCTTCGACGACGGTGTCCACCAGCACCGCGCCGGTGCTGATCAGGCAGTTTGCGCCCACGCGGGTTGCGCCCAGCAACTGCACGCCCGGTTCGATGACCGTGTCGGCACCGACGACCACTTCAGGGTCAATCAGCACGGTTTCCGGCAGATAGATGGTGGCGCCAGCGGCCATCACTGCGGCCCGTTTGCGCTGGCGAAAGATGCGGTCCACCTCCGCCAGCTCGGCGCGGGTGTTGCATCCGAGGATTTCGTGCCCATCGGCGGCCACTTCCGCCAGCACTTTTTTCCCGCTGCGGTCGAGCCCGCTGATGGCGTCGGTCAGATAAATCTCGCGGTGGACATTTTCCGGACGCACTTGCGTGAGCGCCGGCCACAGGGCTTCGAGCGTGAAGACGTAGGTGCTGGAATTCACTTCGCGCAGCTTGCGCTGTTCGGCAGTGAGCGCTTTCTCTTCGACGATGGCGGCCACCGAGCCGTCCGGTTTCCGCAAAATACGGCCGTAGCCGGCCGGTTCATCGAGCACTGCAGTCAGCAGCGTCGCGGCGGCGCCGCTCGTCTGGTGCGCGCGCACCAGCGCCCCGAGCGTGTGCGTGCGAATCAGGGGCGAGTCGCCAGGCAGAACCAGCGCGACACCCACCCGCGTTTTCCTCAGTGCCTCGCGGCTGACCAGCAGCGCGTGCCCGGTGCCGAGTTGCGGCTGTTGCAGGATGGTTTTTGCGCCTAGCGGCTCGACCGCGGCCTTCACCTCTTCCGCCTGATGGCCCACCACGACAAAGGTCTCCTTCGCGCCCAGCGGCTGGCAGGCGCGCACCACATGCTCGACCAGTGGCCGGCCTCCGGCGCGGTGCAGCACCTTGGCCAGGTTGGATTTCAGTCGCGTGCCTTTGCCCGCTGCCAGGATGACGATGGCGAACTCGTGAAAGGGCATCGTCCGTATTCTGAGCCTCACTGCCCGATTTGACAACCGAGCGAGCGACGACTGACACGAAATGCGAAACGCGGAACCTGTGGGAGAACCTGCAAGAGCGGTCGGTTCACAGCCGCTACCCTTGCGCGGCAGCCAATGCTTTCGATTGCGGCTCCGCCCCGCTGTGGGATAATCGGCGGCATGAAATCCTGCTTTTACTGCGGCGCGGAAAATGCCGATGAGGCGCGCGTCTGCGGCAGTTGCCGGCGGTCGTTTGCCGCCGGCACCACATTCGACCGGCCGCGCACGTCGAAGCTGGCCTGGCAAGCCGTGGCTAGCCTGGTGTGCGGTCTGCTGGCGTGGTTTCCACTTACGGCGATTGCAGCGATTGTTTTCGGCCATCAGGCCCGCAAGCTCGCACACACGAAAGGCCTCCGCGGCGAAGGCATGGCGCTCGCGGGGCTGGTGCTGGGCTATGCCGGGCTGATCCTGATGCCGCTGCTGATTTACGTCGGCGCGATACCGCTGCCGCAGTGGCTCCGCCCGGCGATCGAAGTCAACGAAGAAACGGCGATTGCTTCCATGCGGCAACTGACCCAGGCCATCTACACCTACGCGGATAGCTACGGTCAGGCGCCGCCCAGCTTGGCGGCTTTAGGCCCTGCCGCAGTAAGCGGCCCGAGCGCCGGGGCCGCAGGCCTGGTGGACGCCGCGCTCGCCGAAGGCGTCAAATCCGGTTACCGGTTTTCCTACCAGCCCTCGGACGTTGACGGCGACGGACAGTTCGACTTCTTCACCCTCCGCGGTGAACCTGCCGAGCCGGGCGTAACCGGCCGCAGGTATTTTTTCACCGATACAAGCGGCGTCCTTCGCAGCGAAGCGGGCCGGTCGGCCACAGCCGCCAGTCCTGCGCTGCGCGATTGACCAGAATCAAAATTTACAACTCGCCGTTCAAACTTTTGCGCACTGCACCCACATTTCTCACGAGGGCACCTTTCGCGCAAGGCCCGCGTCACAAAACCTGTCATCCTGAGCCGGTCCCGCTTTGCGGGAAGAGCGAAGAATCCCAGCGACAACTCCATGACAGAGTGTAGCGCGCCGGAGATTTCACGCTCAGAATGACGCGCTTGGCTGAGTCTTGCACGAGATTCTCCAAAGCCGGTGGCGGGAAATCGGGGTTGATCAGGCAGGGAAGTCGATGCCGTGGCGGCTTTGCTCCGCCAGGTTTGGCCCTGCCTCGCTGCCGAGAAGCTTGTTGCGCGAATGTCTGAGGGCCGGGTTTGGAGCAGCGATTTGCGACTGCACTTCCGCCGTGTCGAGTCGGGTGCATTGGGGAGATCCGCGGCGGAAGTGGAATGGGAAGGGCAAACCGGCCCAGCCCTGCAATCCCCCGAAGGGATTCCACGGCTTGCCCTCCCGCTGTCAATCAAAGAAGCACGCCGGGTGCCAGTGCTAACTTCCTGAAATTGTATGAAGTATGTTTTCCACAGGAGGAAAAAAGGTTATGCTCCGGGCAGTTTTTTCCGGCCCGCGGTCAAGCTCAGCTGCGCTCACTGACGGGGAACATTCAAGCGTGGGACATGACTGCGGCTCCAGGGATGGTCGGCTGCCAGGCTCATCCTATCTTGTCTGCAAGGAGCGGCCGATATCCCCCTTTGGTGCCAGGCGGATGATTAACCCTGCAAGAATCAAGAAGGCCAGGGCAATGACTCCAAGCAAGGTCAGAATCAGCCAAGGCTCACCTACGCCCTGAGCCTTCAAACCCCGATAAGCGATCTGCCCCAGCCCAAGGGAGAGGAAGATAAGCAGGAAAGAAGACCACCTCTTCGGCCACAAGCTGGTATGGCAAGACGGACAAACCACCCCGGCCCAGCCAGCACCCGCCAGCAATTCCTTCAGAGGTACCCGCTGGTTGCACTGAGGACATACGGCCATAGCTGCCTCCCCCCTTGTCATCAAGGTATACTAACGTGAAATGACAGTCTAGCCCAAGGTAACCAGCTTTTCAACTTCCGGGATGTCCGGGCGGAAGGGGGCCTCGGGAATGGGGACGTGCTCAGGCACGCGGTAGCGCGCGTTGTGCCCGTTGGAAAAATCCAGATAGAGCCGGCGCCGCAGCAGCCATTCTGGGAAATGCCCAAAGCGCATCAGCGGATATTTCATCGCCGGGCCGAACAGTTTGCGTCCGAGGAAGTAGTAGTAAAACGGCACGCCCATACTGAACAGCCACTGCATCTTCGGCGAGCGGCGAAAGAAGTCCAGATTGTAGCGCCAGCAGGTGAAGAAGAACTCCCACTGCAGGTCGGTCAGGTCGTAGAGCCGAGCACCCGGCTTGCGTTCGAGCCGCGTGTCTTCCAGCGGCACGAACAGCGTGGGTACCACGCACCACTTCGCCTCGCGCAACGAAAACAGCAGGTCGAGCGACTGCTTGGTGTCGTCAGGGGTTTCCCCGGGCAGGCCGATGATCCACGTGCAGAAGGGGAACCAGTTGTGCCGGTTCAGGATGTCCATGCCCTTCAGCACCACGTCGGGCCACTGCTCCGGGCGGAACGGATAACCCTTGCCCTTCATATACTGCTTGAACAGCCGCACCGAACCGGTTTCGATGCCGATGAACAGATTTTGATAGCGCTTTTCCGGATGCGTCGAAGCAGCGTGAGTGTGCACGCTGCGGTCCACGGCAATCTGCAATTCGGGAATCAGCGCAGGATCCACCACAATCGGCGCCATCGTGCCGTGCGTCAGTCCCAGATGTTTTACGCCCGGTACCGCCGCCACCGCCGCGAACAGCCGCTTCAATGCCGGCGTGTTCACGCCGAACCTCGGACCCATCTCGTACAGGAACAGGTCTTCGGTGACCAGCAGGATGGAATCGGCGCCGCGGGCGACCTGTACGCGAACGTTTTCCAGAATCCTTTCGAGCGGGATGCTCTTGCCCCCGCGCAAGGCCACCGAGCAGAACTGGCAGCCGCGCCCGCAGCCTCGCGTGATTTCCACCGCGCCGTAAGTCGAACGGCCGCGCAGCGGCGGAATGCTTTCCAGCGGCGGGCTTTTGCACTCCACCTTGCGCGGCAGCGGTTCGCCCCGCACCGCTTTCTCGAACAGCTCCACAACCACGTCTTCAGCTTCACCGTCCACAATCGTGTCCACCAGCCATTCGTCCTGCAGCTTCTTCTTTTCGATCTGCCAGGCGCCCGGCCCGCCGACGATGAGTTTCAGGTGCGGCTTGTGCTGCCGCAGCACCGGGTGAAGGATCAGCTTGCGGAATTCGGCGGCGTTAATCGGCTCCACCTGGCTGCCGTAGAAGTAGGCGTACACGTCGGTGGCGAACGTGATGCCGAGCGGGTTGTGCGCGTGGATGCCCAGGGCGCGCGTCTCCGGGCCGACGAACAGCGGCAACTGCTCCGGATAGCAGACGGCGATCTCCTCGGGCCGGAATCTTTCGAGCAGCTTGGCTTCGATTACCCGCAGACCCTGCGGGACGTAGCGCGCCTGCCCATCGGGTTCAGTTTCGACTTCGGTGGACCAGTCGGTGCGGAACCAGCGCGCGTACTGCGCCGGCAGCGTCGCCAGCAGCATCTGCCGCCAGGTACTGCGAAGGTACTCAGAAGACTCCGAGGTGCTTGCCGCGAGGACAATCTTCCTGCCCGGATTCCCCATGTCTGCTCCCCCGGTGAAAGAAACCCCTCCGGTGCACCGCTGCGGGGGTGCAGCGCATCGAAATTATCTACAAGGCTGGGAATCCACGCAAGTGAAGGACGCCCCGGCGCCAGCTCAGCCCCCCAGCCTATCGGACACGGTGGAACTGATGGGGATGCAGCGGTATCGAAGCACTGACTTGAGTGGAGGAACCGCTGCTGAACAACCAGGTGGCGATGGTAAACCGCCGCCGTATCTGCCTTGTCTTTCAACGGACGCTAAGTAGCAGCGGCTTTCGCGCCGCCATAGAGTGACTCAATTTGCGCGCTGTACCTGCTGTGGATGGCGTCGCGGCGGAGCTTGCCGTTGGCAGTCAGCAGGCCGTTCTCGATGCTGAACGGTTCGGGCAAAATTTCAAATGCGCGGATTTGCTTGTAGTGCGGCAGGGCGGCGTTCATCGCGGCCAGAACCTGCTCAACCTGCGCGCGCTTCACGCTGCCCGTCACCAGCGCGGCCAGGTAGCTGCGGCCATGGCCTACGAGCACGGCCTGCTGCGCCCCGTCAAGTCGGCGCAGCAACTCGTCTTCGAGCGGCTCGGGAGCGACGTTATGCCCCGAGGCCAGCACCAAGATGTTTTTCACCCGGCCGATGATGCGCCAGTTGCCCCGCGGGTTCACTTCGCCCTGATCGCCGGTGTGGAACCAGCCGCCGCGCAACACCTTGGCCGTCTCATCCGGGCGGTTCCAGTAGCCGGGGAACACGTTGGGGCCGCGCACCAGAATTTCGTCCTGCTCACCGAGCCGCATCTCAATGCCCGGAATGGCCGGGCCGACGAACCCCGGCTCGACCGCCGCGGGGTCGTCCATCGTACATATCGCGGTGGTTTCCGTCAGGCCGTAAACCTGCAACACCGGCACGCCCAGCATCTGGAAGAAAAGCTGCGTTTCCACGGCCAGCGGCGCCGAACCGCAAATCAGCGCGCGCAGGTTCGGCCCGAACGCCCGCCGGATGGCGGGAAACACCAGTGCGCCGGCCAGCCCCTGCCACAATGGGTCGCCGAGCCGACGGCTGCCTTCGCCACGGCGAAACCACGCCGCGCGAGCATTCCTGAAAATCTTCAGCGCGAAGCCACCGCGCTCGGCGAGCTTTGCTTCCATCCCGCGCCGGACGCGTTCGAGAAGCGCCGGCACGTTCAGAAAATAGTGCGGCTGCGCGAGCTTGATTTCGTCGGCCAGCTTCGCCAGGTTCGTGGAAAAAAACAGGGAACTGTTGCGCGAAAGCGAGGTGAGCAGCAGAATCCACGAACCCGCGAAATTACACGGCAGGTAGTGGAAGACGCGGTCGGGCTCGCTGCGCGGGCCCATCAATTGGTCGAGCCGGGCCATCGTGCACGGAAGCATGTGGTTCAGATTTCCGGCGCTCAGCACGACTCCTTTCGGTTCGCCGGAAGTGCCCGATGTATAAATGATCGTCACCGCATCGGCATCGCTGCGCCGCCGCGGCGGACCTTGCACTTCCTCCGGCCCGGGCTTTGTGCTGAAGATTTCCTCCAGCAGGACGCGCCGCGGCCCCGCGGGCCATTCGGCGGCGATGGAGTCAGCGAGTGCCGCATCAGCACACAGCGTCAGCGCAGGCTCGGCGTCGCGCAGCATGCCGGCCAGCTCGCGCGGGGCTTGGCGCGCGTACAGCGGCACGACGATGATGCCCTCAGCCATCAGCGCCAGATCCGTTGCCGCCCAGCGAATCGAGTTGTGCCCGAGCAGCGCGCAGCGGTCGCCCGGCTGCAGCCCGGTGGCGCGCAGAAATGCCCGTGCCTGCGCGACCATCGCCAGCAGCTCCGCGCCGGTCACGCTGGCAATTTCGCTGCTGCGTACCTCACCCAGCACCAGTCGGTTGCTCGCGGCAGCGAGGTTTTCAAAGATGCGGTTAAGGAAATCCACCCGGATGCCTCAGCAGGAGCTCCCGAGCCGGGCAGCGCGGCGCTTCCATTTCAGAAAAGTGATCCGGTCTCCGTGATTCCCGAATCTCACCGCGCCACCGCACCGTGCAGCCGGAAGCCTGCGCCACCGCGTTCACTGCCGGCACGCCTCAACTGCGGGCCACAGCCTGCTCGGCGGGACTGCGCGTCTCGTATTGCTCAGCCAGCGTGCGCAAGCCGGCGCTCAGCGGCGGCAGGTAATCTTCCCAGGAAAATTGTCCCTGCCGGACGGGGAACTCCGGATAGGTGCGCTCGACGGCGCCTGAGAAATAGGTTCCCATGCGCGCCATTCGCTTCAGGTTGCGAACCACGCAGCGGGCGATGCCGTCCGCGATGCGATCGCGGTCACGCCACAGCATTTCCATGATCTCGACGAGCTTCGACTCCAGCTCCGGCTCGTCCACTTCCGCCAGCAAATCGGTGTGGCCGCGATCGGCCATCAGGTTGCGGATGCGCTCATCCATCGTGACCCCAGCGGAAACGACCCCCGCGGGCATGGCGGTGACGATGCCGTGATAGCGCGAGCTGACCATGAAATTGGCGGCACGCAGGATGCTGACCAGCTCGTACATATCGTAGTCGCGCGAAGCGAACACTGGCGCCGGCAGTCGCTCGGCCATCGTGCGGCAGGCACTCGCGTCGAGTTGTTCCATGGCTGCATAAATCAAAAAGCAGGGGTGCCGCTGGCGAAACGCGCGCACGGCGCCGGCCAGCGCGTCTAGGTAACGCCGGTAGGCTTCGTCCACGGCGCGCCCGGAGCGGTGAAAATATATCGTGCGATAGTGGCTCTGCTTCCAGGCGCCGAACAGCACCCGCGCCGCGTATTTCGCAACCGAAGCCTTCACCGGCCACCAGAACGGATTGATCGGGCAGACGACCAGCACCGGCTGTTTCCCGTCCCAGCCGGCTTCGCGCAGAACTTTTTCCGCGTAGGCGCGCGGATGCGGTTCGAAGGTCCAGGCGGTGTCGGTGCCGATTTCGGTGGGCACGTTCAACTCGCGCAGGATCGCGCGGGATTCCTCGTTGCGCGTAATAATCAGCGAATCGGCGCAGAACCGCCGCACCATCCAGCGCAGCAGCAGATCCATCGCCCCGGCCTCGGCACCGTAGCCGACCGACAACTTATTCTCCGCGGCGGCAATCCCCAGCGAGCCAATCATCATGGTGGTGAGCGCGTTGGCAAACTTGGATTTGAACATCGAGCCTTCGCAGGCCACCACGCCGTGGTGCCGCGGCACTTCGCGGTTCAGAAACAAAGGGAACACGTCGGGCAGACGTACCTGTTCGCTGCCCTTGAAGTAGCCGCGGGTAAGCGCAAAGTTCTGCGTCATCACGGTGAGTTTGCAGTTCTGCGGTCCAAGGATGTGCCGCACCTGCCGCAGCATTTCTTCGACGCGCACGTCGGCACCGGTATTGCGCGTCCCGTTGTATCCGGCAAACAGCAGCCGCAGCGGCTCGCCCGGCTGCCACGGCCGGCCCGCGCCCAGCATCCAGCGCAGCTTGCGCCACTCGATGATGGCCGCCACCCAGGCTTCGAGCACCAGATCCATCATGGCGCCACCCGCTGCGCTGCGGCTCGCCCCGCAGGCGGCAGCTCCGCTTCATTCGGCCACGGACGATACGGATACCGAAACTGATTCTCTTTGGCGAAACGCAGCAGCGGCACGCAGTAGGCCGAAAACGGCGCGGGCCTGCGGCCGAGCTCGGCGGTCACGCGCGAGTTATCGAACACAGTGTTCCACACCAGGTAAGGCAGAAAGACCTTCATCAGCGAGGCGCCGTAACCGACGGCCCCGCCGCGGTTCGCGAGCCAGTTCGTCGCCAGGCGAAACGGGCCTTCCAGCGCCGGCAGATACACCGGCCGGCGCGTCACACCCGACCGCGCCAGCGCATCGGTCAGCTCGCGGTAGCTCTGCGAATCCGCGCCCGACGACAGATGATAGGTGTCATGCTCCGGCCGGTCCTTGGTGTGCAGCGTGGTGACCGCGTCGGCCACGAAATCCACATTGACGATGTCCACTCGATCTGTGGCCCGAAACGGCAGCACCGGCAGCCCGGCCAGAAACACGAACGCCCGCACCATGTCGAACTGCGTGGTGGCGCCCCAGCGGCTGTCGCCCAGCACGATGCTCGGGCGGAAGATCGTGTGCGGCACGTCGGCCAGTAGGTTGCGGATCAGGTGCTCGCAGAATTTCTTGGTGCGCGCGTAGGGGTCGTAATCGGAGCGGTTCCAGTCAATCGCCGCATCTTCGGTGACCACTTCGTGACAGCGCACGCCGGCCACGGCTACGGTGGAAACATGGCTGAAGCGGCGCAGCCCGTGGCAGTCGCGTGCACGCATGGCCAGTTGCACAACTTCCAGCGTGCCGCGCAGGTTCACGTTCAGGCAGCTTTTCTCCGACTTGCGATTCAGCGACGCAGCGCAGTGGATGACCGAATCGGTTGTCTCGACGAGCTGACGGTACTCGTCGCCGGCCAGGCCGAAATTTTTCTCCGTCAGGTCGCCGCGAAAGACGCGCATGCGGGAGCGCAGGTGGTCATAGAACGGAGCGAAGTCCAGGTGCAGTTGCAGCGCGCGCCAGAGCCGCTCGGCCGCCTCGCGGTCATCTTTCGCCCGCACCAGCAGATTCAGCCGCTCGCCGTGCCGGCTGAGCAGGTTCGCAGCAATGTGCGCGCCGATATAGCCGGTCGCCCCGGTGAGAAACGTGGCCATGCTGCGCTAGAAATTACCACAGGTGGGAATCCAGCGGGAAAGCGCGGTTCCGGAATTCAGGCGGGCACAGACTTGCTGCCGGAAAGTTGGATGGGAGGTGTAGCCCGCCGGTTCAGCGGAGAGCTTTTACCCGTCAGTGCGAACTCCCCCGCATCGGGAGACGCGAACTGCAGCCGCCGGGAATCCTACGGGCCGGCGGAGGCGGCCGTGGCGGGCCAGCGGAAGCTGCGTTTGGCCGGCAGCTCGAGCGGACGCCCTTCAATCAGGGGATAGCACCAGCGGCGCAGTGCCGGCACGTGGATGTTGATCCAGTACTCCCACCAGTCCACCTGCGTCGCGTCGTAGCCGAATGCTTCCCGCTCGGCCGGCACCAGCGCCGCCGCCAGCCGCTCGATGTTTTCCGCTTCGAACACGTGGTCGTTGTGCAGGATGAACGGCTCGTACAGTTCGATGATCTTCTCGACGCGGTCCAGGTTGCGCTCGCGCTTAATCAGTCCCTGCGGCTTCCCCGGCAGCGGCGCCAGCAGGCGGTTCAGCGCGCTCAGGATGCGTTTCTGCCGCGGCGCGGAAAGGTTCCGGTAGCGGGCTTTGGAGACGGCGATCGTGTCGAACCGCGAGCGCAGCCAGGCCTCCAGCCCTTCCTGCGCGCGGTAGTGTTTGCGGTGGGCCAGCCCGGTCAGCTCAATCGAGCGGCCCATCGTGCACGGGTTGCGCACCGAGGTGGCCAGTTGATAGACGGTGCAGTGCCTCCGCTCGATGAGCGCGGCGGCGATCAGCACCATCCCGCGCGACACCAGATCTACGGGGATCACGTCCAGGCACTTCCGCTCGTTCGACGGCAACTGCCGGAAGTACGTCCCCAGCAGATAGGCCAGCGGCGCGGAGGTGCCCACGCCCTCGTTCCAGCCCCGGAAAGGCTCGGCGATGGAAGATTCCACAATCGAAGGTCGCACCACGGCCACGGGCAGCTCGTGTCCGCGCGCTGCGGCCTCGGCCGTTGTGCGGGCAATCAGTGATTCGCCCAGCGATTTCGTAAATGTGTAGGTATTCGGCCAGCCGTACTGCTGCGCGCGGCGCATACCGGCTTCGACCATTTCGGCGCGGAGCCAGCGGGCACGGTAGCGGCGCACGTGCTCGTCGAGCGCGGCATCGCTCGCCTGCCGGCCGCGCATGCGCGACCGCGCCTGCCGCTCTAGTTCCTCGGTCACTTCGGGACTTTCCGACCGCGCCGTGATTTCACGGACAATCGCTTCCAGCGCTCGCCACTCCGCTGCGGCGTCGAAGCCGGCCACAGGGAGCGGCGTGTAATTCGGAATCAGGAGTTCCGGGATGCGCCCGTCGCGGTGGCCCACGACGTAACAGGTGGAAAGGTGCAGCAGCGCGGCATGGCGGCAGTGCTGCTGAAACTCGAGCAGGTTGGCGACGCCGGCCACGTTTGTCTGCAGCGCTTCGCGCAGGTCGGGATTGAAATCCGTCAGGCCGGCGGAATTTACAATCAGGTCGAGTTGCGGCTCGAGCCGGGCGCGCGTCGCCGTGTCCAGTCCCAGCCCGGGCAGACTCACATCGCCTTCCACAACCTCGAGGCGGTCAGCCAAAAATCGCGGCAACTCATCGCCGTACTTCCGGCCCAGCTCTTCAAACACCGGCGATTCGGAGACGATTTTCTCGAACCGTTCGAGTGCAGTGGAATTGCGTCGCGGGCGGATCAGCACGTAAAGCCGGCCGACCTCGGGCAGGTCGGTGAGCAGCTTCACCAGCCAGACTTTGCCGATGAAGCCGGTTACACCGATGACCAGGATGTGCTTGCCGCGCAAAGCCGTGCGCACCGAAAGTGGCAGCCCAATGCCGTCACCGCCGAAAAAGACCAGCCGCTGCGGCGGCCGCGGTATGCGGCGTTCGGCGTGGTGAATCGCGTCAAACAGCAGCGCCGGGCGGTCTTCAAAGCCCAGGGTTCTGAGCAGCCGTGCTGTCGGGATGCGGCCGTCGGGGTTGCGGTTGCGCAACCAGGCCAGGCCGCCGCGGGGTCGAATCACCGGCTCGAGCAGCCGGCCGGTAGCCACGCCTTCGCGAAATTCCAGACGGTTGCAGACGAGTTGTCCGACGCCCAGATACTGCGCGAGCGGGCGCATCACGTGCTCAAGGCCCTGGCTGACCAGCACGATGTTATCGCCGGCTGCCAGGCGCTCGCGCAGCAGCTCGACGCTGCGCGGCTTCAGCCGCGGCTTGATCTTGTACTGAAAATATTCCTCGCCCAGCAGGTCGAGCCGGTCGCGGCTGATCCCGCGCAGCAGCGCGTGGAGCACGCGGGTTGCCGCGCGGCGGTGCATGGCGTAGAACAGCGGTCGCAGCACAGCCAGCAGCAGCAGCCCGCCTCGCCGCACCCAGCGTTCCAGGAAACTCTGCGCGTTCCACGTGAAAAAGCCGACCGGCCGGACCGCCCTGAGCTGGATCAGGCTGCCTTCGACGCGCCAGAAGACCGGTGCGCGCGCCACGGCCCGCTCCGGCGGGGTGGGCACAGGCGACGTTGGGATTGGACCGGCCGCTGCCATCGGTTGGAGTTTTCCGGCCGTAGCGTGCCTTTCCTGCCCAGCTAATTGGGGCAGCAACAGCCGGATGCAAAGCGGCATCAAGGTATCATCGCCGCCGCACAAGCTCAAGATCGCCCGGCGATGAGGAGGACGATGGCTTGCGGCACTACGTCTGGGCGGCGGGTTGCTGAATCGCCTCCGGCGCCGGAGGTTTGTCCTCGGAAGGAAGAATGCCCCTGGACAATGCATCAGTCAGCTTCTGCGCTATGCGGCGCTGCGTGTCGAGCGGGTCAGCTAGGCGGATTTCGTAAGTTTCGGTCCAGAGCTGCGTCTGGTCGCTCACCCAGATGAGTGGTGTGGTGATCCGCAGCCGGGCGCCGCTGCGCCATAAAAAACTTTTCGCGAACCGCGGCGGCATTTCCGTTTAAAGTAGGTGCCCGTGAGCGGCCACCCCAGCGCGGTCACTGAAGCTGCCGGCGTGCCGGAACCGCCGGGGCTGCCGCGCAAGCTCGGCGTGGGCACGGCAACGAACGTCGTCGTGGCCAACATGATCGGCACCGGCATTTTCACCACCACCGGCCTGCTGCTGGCCAGGGTCGAGGCCGGCTGGCTGGTGATGGCGGCGTGGGCGCTGGGCGGGCTGATTGCGCTGGCCGGGGCCCTCTGCTACGCCGAGCTGGCCACCATGATGCCGCGCGCCGGCGGCGAATACGTTTACCTGCGCGAAATCTACAGCCCGCTGGCCGGCTTCCTGACCGGCTGGACGAGTTTCTTCGTCGGTTTTTCCGCGCCGATTGCCGCCACCGGCGTGGCCATCGCTTTTTATCTGGCCGCGGCGGGTCTGCTGCCGCAGAGCTGGTGGGCCGAAAAGGCGGCGGCGGTGGCTATCGTGCTGGTCTTCACGGTGATTCACTACTTCGGGCTGCGCCCGGGCGCGCGCGTGCAGAATGCGCTCACGCTGCTGAAGCTGCTGCTGTTGGCTGGGCTGGTGGCCGGCGGCTTCGCCTTCGGCCGCGGGAGCTGGGAGTATCTGGCCGCGGGCACCGGCTTCTGGGCAGCGGCGAACTGGAGCGGCATCGGTGTCACCATGCTGCTAGTCATGTTTTCCTACAGCGGATGGAACGCCGCAGCCTACATCGCCGAAGAAGTTCGCGACCCGGCGCGCACGCTGCCGCGTTCGCTGGCACTAGGGACGCTGGCGGTGACGGTCATCTATCTGCTGGTGAACCTGCTGTTTTTCTACGCTGCACCCGGGGCGAGCTTTGCCGGAGTGGAGACCATTGGCGAAGTGGCCGCGCGGCACCTGTTCGGCGAAGACGCCGGGCATGGCTTCGCGCTGCTGGTGGGGCTGGCGCTACTCAGCTCGCTCAGCGCTTACACATTGATTGGCCCGCGCGTCTACTTTGCCATGGCCCGCGACGGACTGTTCTTCCGCTTTGCCGCGCGGCTGCACCCGAAGTTCGAAACCCCGGGCTACTCGATTCTGGCGCAGGGCGCCGTCGCAGCAGTGATGGTACTGAGCGGCACGTTCGAAGATCTGCTCACTTACATCGGATTCGCGCTGGGCATTTTTCCGTGGATGGCCATCGCCGGCGTGCTTTGGCTGCGATACGCACAGCCGAAGCGCACCCGCCCCTTCCGCGCGCCGGGCGGACCGCTGCTGCCGGTGTTCTACCTGGCGGTGATGGCGTGGATTCTGGTCGTGGCGTTTCAGGGCCGGCCGGGACCTTCGCTGGCAGCCATCGCTACCGTGCTGGCCGGCATCCCGGTATACTGGCTGACCGTCGGACGGAAGCGGTCCTAATCCTACGCATCGTGAAGCAAAAGGAGGGGGAAATGCGCAGCGCAACTTTGATTTTTGCGGTACTGATGTCGCTGGCCGCAGGCGCGCTGCTCGGGGCGGCGCAGAGTCCCGGTGGCAGGGACGAGGAAGTCCTGAAGGCCGAATTCGACAAAGTACGCCAGCCGGGCATGATGAACGTGCCCCGCGAAGACGGTGAATACCTGCACGACCTGATTGTCGAGCGGGGCTACCGGCGAGTGCTCGAAATCGGCACCTCGAACGGCTACTCCGCGCTGTGGATGGGACTGGCACTGCGCAAGACCGGCGGTCGGCTCATCACCATCGAGCTCGACGAAACCCGCGCCAACCTGGCTGCACAGAATTTCGCGCGCCTCGGATTCGACAGCGTCATCGAACTGCGTCGGGGCGACGCGCTGAAGCTGGTGCCGTTGGTGGAAGGTCCGCTCGACCTGGTGTTCATTGACGCCTGGAAGCCGGATTACCCGCGGTATTTCGCTATGGTGTTCGACAAAGTGCGTTCGGGCGGCGCCATCGTCGCGCACAACACGCGCTCGCATGCAGGCGACGAGGGGATTGTGCATTATCTGGAGATTGTGCAGCGGCACCCGCAGCTTGAAACCCGCGTGGACACGCGCAGCTCGGCTGGCTTCGCCGTAAGCTTCAAGAAATAGAATCGCCAGTGGTGCCGGGGGGGGCGACACCTGTCCCGAGCGACGTCGAGGGATGCTGTGCCCCTACCGTGGATCAGCGATTTATTTGCCCGGTGCAGCGGCGCTGGCGGCTTTCTGCTCGACACGGTTTCCTTCCGTGTCGTACACCACCACCGGCCCGAATTTTTCCAACACCGATTTGATTTTGCTGCCTTCGCCGACGGCCACGATCTGCAGCGCCTCCGGCTTCAGGTATTTCTGCGCCACGCGCTGTACATCTTCCGCCGTCACCGCCTGGAGCTTGGCCGGATAGGTGTCCCAGTAATCGGCGGGCAGGGCGTAAAGCTTCCGGGTGATGGCATAGCTGAGCAGTTGCGGCGGCTGTTCGAGCGAAAGGGCGAAGTTCGCCACCATGGCGTTCTTCGCTTCGGTCAGCTCGGCCTCGGGAACTCTCTCTTCGCGGATGCGCCGGATTTCGTTCATGAACTCGGTGAGCGCGCCTTCGGTGACCTCGGTGCGCACATCGGCCCAGGCGCGCCACGGCCCGGGGAACTTCAGCGCCTGCAGGGTGCTGTAGGCGCCGTAGGTGTAGGACTTCTCCTCGCGCAGGTTCAGGAACAGCCGCGCCGCCGCACCCCCGCCGACGATGCGGTTCATCACCACCATGGCCGGATAGTCCGGGTCGCTGCGCTGAATCGCGATGTTGCCCAGCCAGATGGTGGTCTGCTGCGAGTTCGGCCGATCCACCAGATAGACCGTTTTCTCCTTCGCCGGTTTCGGGTCGGGAGGAAGTTCCGGCTTCCATTCGGTCGGCTTCCAATCCGCGAACCATTTTTTCAGCTTGGGCAGCAGTTCGCTCGAGCGGACGTCGCCGGCGATGCCGAGGATGGCGTTCTGCGGCAGGTAGCGCTCCCGGTGCCAGTTCACCAGCGCCTCCCGGGTCATCTTGTCCAGCGATTTCTCGGTGGCAGAGACGACGGAGGCCGGGTGGTCGCCGTAGATGACCTTGCTGAACCGCTCGTTCACCAGGAAGCCGGGCTGCGTTCGCGCCTGCCGCAGCGATCCTTTTTGCCGCGTGACCAGCTTCTGCAGCTCGTCCTGTGGAAAGCTCGGCTGGAGCAGCACCTCGCTGGCCAGGGCGAACCATTGGTCGAAGTTGTCGCTCAGCCCGGAAGCGGTGAGCGTGGCCGTTTCGTCGTTGAACCCGGCCGAGGCGTTCATTGTGGCGCCCAGCCGACCGACCTCCTGCGCGATCTGCTGCGCGCTCCGCTGTGCGGTGCCCTGGTCGAGCATGCTGGCGGTCATCTCCGCCACGCCGCGTAGCTCCGGCGATTCGTAAAGACCCCCGGCGCCGACAATCTCCAGCCGCGCGTAGATGAGCGGGAAGCGGTGGTCTTCCAGCACCAGCACGGTCAGGCCATTCGGGAGCTTGAACTCCTGCGGCTTAGGCAGTTTTACGCGCAGGACTTCCTTGGAGACGGGCGCGCGGTTCTTACGCTCCACTTTGCTGACAGAGACTTCCTTCGACCCGGCCTGCTGCTGCGGGGCCTGCGCCCACACCGGCAGGGTGAGCGCAGCCAGCAGGGCGGCCGCGCGCGCAGCTAACTTTCTGGTCATCGTCGTCGTTTGCGTGATTCGGCTCATGGTCGGCTACCTCCCCCGCCCGTTCGGCTGCGATGATTGCGGCGCGCCCTGCGCCTGCCGGGGCCTGGGCACCGTAGTCACCACGGTGCGATTCGTGGGCCGCAGGTACTTCTGCGCTGCCCGCAGCAGGTCTTCTTTCGTAATCGAGGCGTATTTCTGCTCGAGGGTGTTGATCAGGCCCGGGTCGCCGAAATAGACGGCGAACTGCCCGAGCTGGATTGCCCTGGCCAGCGTGCTCACCAGCGATTGCGCGCGCTGCCGGCGCGTCTGCATCCGCACCTTCTCGATTTCCCAGTCTTCGACCGGCTCGGTGCGCAGCCGCTCGATTTCCTCGTTCAACGCCTTCTCCACGGCGTCCAGGCCCACGCCCGGCCGGGCCACGGCAATCGCGTTGAACAGCGAAGGCCCGCGGCGCATCTGCGCCCCGGCGAAGGCGGCCAGGGCCAGTTGATCTTTCCGCACCAGCCGCTCGTAGAGGCGCGAAGATTGGCCGCTGCCCAGGATGTCGCCCAGCATGTCCAGCGCATACCAGTCGGGAGTGTTCGACGGCGGTATCTTATACGCTAGGTCAATGCGCGGCAGCCGCGCAAACGGGTCCTCGACCGTAGCGCGGCGCTCTTCTTTTTGCTCCGGCTCGGTCATGTCCGGTTCGGGCGGAGGCGGCTGCGCGGGAATGTCACCGAAGTACTTTTCGATTTTCTCGAGCGCGATCTTGCTGTCGAAATCGCCCACCAGCGCGAGCACGGCGTTATTCGGCGCGTAGTAGATGCGGAAGAATTCCGCCACGTCTTCCACGGTGGCGGCATTCAGGTCTTCCATCGAGCCGATGGTGGAATGCTTGTAGGCGAAGTTGTCGTAGGCGGTTTCCAGCAGGACTTCGAATGTTCGGCCGTAGGGCTGATTGTCCACGCCCAGCCGGCGCTCTTCCTGCACCGCGTGACGCTGGTTATCCAGGTTGGCCTGGTCAATCACCAGCGAGCGCATGCGGTCGGCTTCCAGGAACAGCCCCAGATCGAGCTGATTGGCCGGCAGCGTCTCAAAATAGTTGGTGCGGTCAGCGTTCGTCGTCCCGTTCATGCCGCCGCCGTTGTTCAGCACCAGGATGAAGTGCTCGCCCTTCCCCACGTTTTCCGAGCCTTGAAACATCATGTGCTCGAACAGATGCGCGAAGCCGGTGCGACCAGGGCGTTCGTCGCGCGAGCCGACGTCGTAGGTGACAGAGATGGAATACGTCGGCGCAGAATGATCTTCGGAAAGAATCACCCGCAGACCGTTCTTCAGTTTATGCTCGGTGAAGGGAATTGTAATCGAGCGGGCGGACTTTCCCTCGCTGGCCGACTGCGCCGCCAGCGGCGCCGTCAGCACGGCCGCGGCCAGCAAGCCGGCCAGCAGGATTCGTGTTGCGCGCAAACCAGTCAACATGCTCGCCTCCTGGCGATTCAGATTCTAACTGCAGAAGGGGCGGACGGAGGTTCCCACCTCTTCATAAGACGCAGCGGGCACGAAAAAGTTGCGCCGCTGCGGATGTGCCCGCTGCCCCGGCGAAGGTTTCCTGGAAGGCTCAGAAGGTGCCGGCGTTGCCACCGGGCAGGAAGAAGCCCAGCAGGAAAATCAGCACGCCCTGCACGATCCAGCCGATGATGCAAACGCCCACCGCGCGCAGCGTGCTCGTGTAGTCGAGCGCCTGCCGCACCGCGACGACCACACCCACCAGCGTCCAAATGCCGGTGAGGAACAACACCAGCGTGCCCAGCATGGGCACCGCGCCCAGCACACGCAGCAGGCCCGGCGACTGCGCAAACCCCAGCGCGCGGGCCAGTTCGCCCCAGTTGGCGTGCGTCTGCGGCGTGGGCAGAACTTTGGTGCCGATGAAATAGGTCAGCCAGGCCCAGAAGGCCCAGCCAATCAGCGCGCCCACTGCTCCGCCAGTCATGCCGGCCATACCTTCCATCTGCGCGCTACCGATGCCGGTGGCAATGCTCGACAGCACCACGACGCCCATGGCCTGTCCCGTAGCAGTCCTGTCGGCTTCAACTTCCTCGTAAGTGTGAACGTCCAGCTTGGCCGCTCCGATCATGCGCTGGGTGAATGAGGCCATCACTGCCTCCGCAGGTGGATTGGACGCTTCCGGGCCCCCAGTATTGTCCTGTTTGCTTCCCGAGTCCAGAAGTTTCCGCACTTCGCTCTGCGACGTCTGGCCGAAAGGCTGTAGGCAAACTTCGCAAAATCCTTGGGCTGCTGCGCCGGATGCCGTGAGGAGAAAACTGTTCTTGTTGCATCCAGCCCGAAGAGTCTGGTCGCATAGTTCATTCCAGTACTTATTATGCTTGACATATATTTTTTTTTGTGATAACAGAAGCGGGCAAGCAGAGGCACAGTATAAATAGAAACAGGAAGATCAGCGCTATGCGCACAAGACTTGCCGCCGTCGCTCTGGTCATACTGGGGTTGAGCGCTCCAGCCATCTCCGACTGCAACCGGCGCCGGTTGAATGTGCTGTTAGACTGCACGTGTCAGGGCGGATGGACCTGGTGGCCCGTCTGTGTCTCCGGGCAAGCGGAAATGGGCTGCACAGAGCTGATCTGCGGTTACTGCTGCCCGATCGAATGTGCTTTTATGGGAATGGATCAGCCGTGTTATTTTGTTGGCCGTGCCGGTTCGCCGCACGGCCCCAAAGTGCAGGGAGAGAAAAGCACTTCGACGGAATGCGGGCAGCAGCCCGGCGCTCCGGCCGAAGTCACAAAAAACAAACACGTTAATAGTTCGCGGCCGCAGTAAGCTGCTGATTCGTGCGGCGGCTGCAGCCGACAGGGGTTTGTCTCAACATGGAGGGGCGAGTAGCAACCATCGGCGTGACAATCCTGCTGGCTAGCGCCGCCGCTATCCCCCAAGACAGACCTGTAACCCGGCAGATTGTCTTTCAAGAACAACGCCGCGTGGAATTACCTGTCGCGCAGTTCCTGGCGTTTCGCTGTGTGTCACGGGGGAACTGTTTTGCACAGCAACTGCGCCTTGGCCAGGGAGTCAGTGCCGAAACGGTTTTCGAAATAGATCGTTCCGGCAGGCAGATAAAATCCTATGACCTGTCCAAGGCAAATGCCGGCGGGGAATTCGGGATTCCTTACCTTTACGTAGACGGAAAGGGGAACGTCCACCTCCTAGTTAATCGAAGGCAGGAACAGCAATGGCAGGCTGTCATTTACTCTTTTGAAAATGGCACGGAACAGCCTGCCCCGGTCATTCTGTCAAAGCCCATAGATGCGCGCCAGATAATTCGCCTTTCTGACAGCACGTGGATCGTGGCCGGCGCGGCGCCCGTCACCAGCGGGGAGACGGGAACGCAGCGGCGCCGCCAGGTGCTCTATCAGTTTCGCAAAGACGGCACCTTTCTGCGTGAGCTGTGGTTTGCCGCTCCTGCAGCGCCTGTCTCTGCGGAGCCGGACAGCGACTCTGAAATCGTCCTCGGGCACTCTCATCTGCTGTCCGACAGCGGCGGAAATCTCTATCTGATCACCCCCTCGGAGGCACCCGCCATTCGAAAGTTTGCTTCCAACGGTGAACTCCTGCTCGAAACGGAGCTGCCTCGAGTGAAACAGTCCGCCGTGATTGCTGCCTTGCTGACAGAAGCAGGAGGGTTGCTGCTGGACCGGGCTACGGTGGGACGCCCCGGTCAGACACTTTCCGAACGCATACGGCGAATCACCTATCTCGATACGGCCTCGCTAAACCTCCAGTGGGAGGCCGACTGCCGCCAGGATTTTGGCAGGCTGGGCGACTTTGACGGAGACCAGTTCCTCTTCCTGCATGTGGATCCCACCCAGGGCGTGCATCTTGTCTTTGCGAGGCTGCTCTAGCTCTGGTGCCGCCTGCCTTTCGCATGCGGCACGACCGCGCCGGACGATGCGGCACTACTGAATCCTTGCGCCGCTGGGCGGAAACGCCGCGAGGCGGCAGCCGCTGGTCTGGCGGAAGTGTTCGACCACCTGGCGGATGGCGGTAACCACAAGTCCGGGCTGATCGAGCTGCACCCAGTGGCCGCTGTCGTGCGCCACAAGGTGCACCCCGCGCGAGGAGAGCCGCGCCGCCGCGGCATGTTCGCGGATGCGTTTCTCATCCGAGTTGCCCGCCGAGAGCACCACCAGGGGCACGTCGCCCAGTGCGCCTGCTTCGGCTACCTGCGCCGCGCTTTCGCGCAAAGACTCAATCTGATCGGCCAGCGTGTCGTACGGCTTGCCCTGCGACCAGATGGCGCGCAGCGCCGGCAGCAGCTCACGCGGCATCTTCTGCAGCGAAGCAATCCAGTCGCCCGGAGCCACCGGCGTCACCGCACGGCGCGCAATCAGCCAAAAGTAGAAGCGCATCCCGCCCAGCCGCGCCAGCCATGCCGTGCGCCGCGCCAGGCGCACGCCGGCGGCCATCTTGCGCAGCGTTTCCGCATCCGGCTCGAGCCATTCGCCGGGATGAATCGAATCCACCAGCACCATGCCGGCTACTTCGTGGGGATAGTTGTGCGCAAACAGCCGCGCGGTGAAGCCGCCAAACGAGTGGCCGACCAGCACATAGGGCGGCGCGATGCCTGCGTTGGCCAGCACCGCGCGCAGCTCGGCCACAATCTGCCGCGTCGTGCGCGGCTGCGGGCCGCGGTCGCTCCAGCCGAGCCCGGCGCGGTCGTAGCTGACCGTGCGCGCAAACTTGGCCACTTCCGGCTGTACGTAACACCAGCCGAGCGAAGTCCCCGGCAGCCCCGCGTCGAACACAACCGCCGGCTCGCCCGCTCCCGCTTCCAGCACGTGCAGCCGGTGGCTCCCAACCGGCACCAGCCGTCCCGGCGGCGGAAACTTCCTTCGATCACACGCGCGGCCAATCGCCTGATAGGCCAGCGCAGCGAGCAGCAAAACGGCGGCCCCCGCCACGAGCCCGAAAATTGTCCAGAGAAAGGTCAGCAAGAATGCGCCTCAGTCAGAAGCGCTGCCACGCCCGCCGCTTCAGCGAATCTTCTGCGCTGCTAGGATGCGGCCGCCGCGCCCGACTTCGAGGCCAGTGGCCCTGCCGGGCCGGTCGAGCAGGAAGCGCACCGTCGCGCCATCGAGCGTGAAGAACTGTGTCTCCGATTCTGGCAGCAGCTCTGCGGCTGGCTCGCCCGGACGCTCGATCATCAGCCTTCCAGTCTCCAGGCTCACGCTGAAGTCCGGGCCTTGTGCGGTGCGGTAGCGGCCCGCAAATTTGCGCAGCCGGGCCGGCGGGAGCTCAACCACCTGTCTTGTTTCCGGGCGAAAGTCCGGCCAGTTGTATTCCGCGGCGATGCTGCGCAGGATTTCGTGGTAGAGCGCGGCGCCCGCGTCGGAGTTCGTCATCACAGCGGCCCCCTGCCCGCGAGTGACATAGGCGGTCAGAAAACAGCGGAAGCCTTCGTTGCCGCCGCTGTGACTGAATCGAAGTGTTTCGCCCGCCCCGCTCACCTGCGCCCCCAGACCCCAGTTCTCGAACTGCACGCTGAGCATCTGTTGCGCCATCTGCGGCGAGATGACTTTGTTCGAGCGGCCGGTGTAGGCCTCCTGTAATTCGATGGCGAAACGCAGCAAGTCCGACGGCGTGGTCCACAGGCCGGCGGCGGCTTGCTCGGGGTACGTGTGCCACTTGCCGGGAACTTCGCTGCCGTCGGCGCGAAAGCCAGTGGCGGCACGGGCCTGGAGCGGCTCAGGCAACGGCTGCTCGTAGGTGCTGTCGCGCATCCCCAGCGGCGCCAGCACCGCTTCGCGCATGTAATCGGCGAAGGGCTGCCCGGTCGCGTCTTCCACCAGCAGTTGCAGCACCGTGTAGCCCCCGCCGGAGTAACGCCAGCGCGTCCCCGGCGCGATGTCCACGCGCACCGGTGCAGAATTCGCCGGCTTGGCGCCCTCGAGAATGTGCACAATCGGAGGCACCGGCTCGCCAGCCGCGTAGCCACGGAAGCCGTGTACCGTAAGCCCGGCCGAATGCGTCAGCAGGCCGCGCAGGGTAACGGCGCTCGCCCCGTCGAATTCATGCGGCGGCAGTTTCCACGAGGCGAGCTTCGCGTTCACGTCTTCATCCAACCCCAGCCGTCCCTGCTCGACCAGCCGGAGCGCGCCCATCGCCGCCACCGGCTTGCTGATGGAAGCGGCCTGAAACAAAGTCCCGGGCGTGACTGTGGCGCCATCCCATTCCAACACGCCGTAGCCGCGCGCCCACTCAATGCGTCCGTTGTTGAGCACCGCCACACTCGCCCCGGGCACATGGTAGTGCTCCATGCGCTCGCTGAGCGTCCAGGCGGGCTCGGGCCAACCTTTGACGCGCACGGCCGGGCGCAGGCCCGCTTCGACGCGCGCGATGCGCGCTTCGATGGCCTCGCCGCCGGTGACCACCACGCCGCGCTTGTCCAGCGTGACGATGGCCAGCGCCGCTGCCACCAGCGCAATTGTCAGCACCCACAGACCTGCACGCCGGTTCATCTCTGCCTCAGAAATCTCCCCGATGGCGCTCGCGCCCCTCCTCGGAATTCCGGCCTACGCTCAGGCGTCTCATTCTACCGCGAGCCTGCGCTTCTCTGTGATTCGCCTGGGCCGCGGCGGTTCCGTCGCCGATTTTGCTTCTTTGGTTCCGGTTTGCGCAATGCTGGTTTATAGTTGTCGGCCACGCCCGGCTACACAAGAGCACTCATGGGCAACATACATGATGGTCCCGGCTATCTTGGCTTCTGGCCTTCGTGGGCGCATCACATCGGCGACCTGGTCTTCGGAGCGAACGATGGCATCATCACCACCTTTGCCGTAGTCAGCGGGGTGACCGGCGCCGCGCTCGCGCCGCGCATCGCCGTGATTCTCGGCATCGCCAACCTGATTGCCGACGGCATCGCCATGGGCGCGGGGAACTATCTGGGGATGCGCTCGGAGCAGGACTACCATCGCAGCACAAAAGGCACGGTGCGCGAAGGCCGCATCCATGCAGTGGGCCATGGCGCCGCCATTTTTCTGGCGTTTGTGGCCGCGGGCAGCGTGCCGCTGCTCCCATTTCTGTTTCTGCCGGCAGAGCACATGTTTCTGGTGGCGTGCATCGCCACGGGCATCGCGCTGTTCGGCGTGGGCAGCCTGCGCACGCTAGTCACCCGCGCGCGGTGGTTTGTGAGCGGGCTGGAGATGCTGCTGGTGGGTTCGATGGCCGCCGGGGCGGCCTATCTGATCGGGCACCTGCTCCGCCGGCTCGTCTGACGCTTTTCAGTCTTCTGCCTGCCCAATTGTCGCGCGGGTTTTCACCTCCGCTACCGGGGTTCCATGCTTCTGTTTTCGTTCCTAGTGATACGGGTAGAAGAGATAGAAGAACAAAGAGAGCGCGGCCAGCACCCACACGCCAGAGTGGAGCTCCCGCGTGCGCCCGGCCACGACTTTGCAGAACGGGTAGAGCAGGAACCCCGCGGTCATCCCCACGCCGATGTTGAACGTGAAACTCATCAGCGTAATCGTTGCGAACGCAGGCACCAGTTCGGTGAAATCTGAAAAGCGGATGTGCACCACCGCTTCCACCATTAACACGCCCACCACAATCAGCGCCGGGCCGTAAGCCTGCGGCGGAATCGCGGCCACCAGTGGAGCGAAAAACAGCGCCAGCACAAAACACAATGCCGTCACCAGCGCGGTGAAGCCGGTACGCCCGCCGGCTTCGACGCCGGAAGCCGATTCGATATACGCTCCGGCCGTGGTGGTGCCCACTCCGGCGGCAAAGGTGGTGGCCAGGGCGTCGGCCAGCATGGGACGCTCGATCTGCGGCAGGTTGCCCTGCGCGTCAAGAAAACCCGCGCGCGAAGAGACACCGATCAGCGTCCCCAGCGTGTCCACAAAGGCCATGATGAATGTAATCAGCGCCACGGACAAAAATCCCACGCTCCAGAAACTGGAAAAGTCAAGCTGCCACAGGATCGGGACCGGGCTCGGCGGCGCGCTGACCAGCGAGGCAGGCGCCTCAGCCACGCCGGCGGCAAATGCCACTCCGGTGGTCACCAGAATGCCCAGCAGGATGGCGCCGCGCACGCCAAGAATCATCAGCCCCACGGTGAGGAGAAAACCAAAAATCGCCACCAGCACGGACTCAGAATCCAGCCGGCCCATCTGCACCGGAGCGCCCTCCACACCCAGCACGACGAAACCCGTCTGATTCAGCCCGATGAAGGTCAGAAACAGTCCGATACCCACGGCAAAGCTGTAGCGCAGGCCTGTCGGCACAGCGTCCACCACCCACTGCCGGACGCGCGCCACCGTCAGCAACGTGAACAGCACCCCGGCGACGAACACCGCCGCCAGTGCCTGCTGCCAGGGAATGCCCAGAATCTGCACCACGGTGACGGCGATAAACGCATTCTCGCCCATCAGCGGCGCAATCGCGAACGGCCGCTTCGCGTAGCACGCCATCACCAGCGTGCCGAACAGCGACGCCAGAATCGTGGCTACCATGGATGGCCCGACGGGGATGCCCGCGGCGGAAAGGATCGCCGGGTTGACCACGATGATGTAGCTCATCGTGGCAAAGGTCGTAAGCCCGCCGAGGATCTCCCGGCGGAAGGTGGTGCCGTGCCGCTCAAACTCGAAATATCTGCGCAGCGTGTTGGTCATGTTTCGCAGATTCTCGGCTCGCTCTGTGTTGCGGCGGTTTTCTCTGTTTCGCCTTTTCAGAAAAAAACAGTGCACAGAACCACAGCGAAGCAGAGAGCACAGGGAAAACCGGCTACTGGCCGAGAAGGTATTTCCCGAACCAGTCGAGGTTGCGCCGGCCGGCGTCGAGCACGTGGCGCGGCTCGCTGAGCCCGTGCGGCTCCCGCGGATAAACGACCATCTTCACGGTCACTCCCTGTCGCTTCAGTGCGTTATAGAGCTCCTGCCCCTGCCCGAGCGGGACGCGCAGGTCACGTTCGCCGTGCTGAATCAGCGTCGGCGTGGCCACGCCCTTGACGTTGAACATCGCCGAATGCTTGCGGTACGGCTCCAGGTTGTCCCAGAACTCGGTGCCGAAGTAGTCGGGGATGAACCCCGGGATGTCGGCGGTGCCAGTGAAGCTCATCAAGTTGGTGACGCCCGCGCCAACCGAAGCCGCTTGAAACCGATGGGTCTGCGTAATCGTCCACGAGGTCATAAAGCCGCCGTAGCTCCAGCCCATGATGCCGAGCCGCTCCGGGTCAGCCACGCCCATCTCGATTACGTAGTCCACGCCGCTCATGATGTCCTGGAAATCGCCGCCGCCCCAGTCGTTGTAGTTGGCGTAACGGAATTTTCTACCGTAACCGGAAGAGCCGCGCACGTTGCAGCGCAGCACTGCGTAGCCTTCCGAAGCGAACGAAGCGATCGGATAGACGCTGCGGTTGGCGATGAACGACTGCGTGAACACGCCGGTCGGACCGCCGTGGACAATCACCAGCAGCGGGACGCGCCGCCCGGCCTGATAATTCGCAGGGTAAGTCAGCAGGCCCTCGATTTCCATGCCGTCTTTCGATTTCCAGCGGATGACTTCGGTGCGGCCCAGCATGTGCCTGGGGATCTCCGCGTTGGCGCGGCTGACGCGTACCGGCGCCCAGCCGTCGAGCCGTGTGACGTAGGCCTCGGCCGGCTCATCGCTGCGCTGCGCAACGAAGCCAACGTGTGTGGCGGCGCGGTTCACGCTCAAACTGCCCAGCGTTTGTTCGCCGGTGTCGACCCAGCGCGGCTGCGAGCCATCCGTAGGCAACGCGCCCAAGCGCGTGAGCGTGCCCCAGGTTTCTGAGAAATAGAGGACGCGGCCATCCGCCGACCAGCCCACCAGGCCGGGCTGCTCATCGGGCGTCGCGGCCAGTTTGCGCGGGTTGCCGCCTGCGGCCGGGACGACATACACGTGGCTGGTGAAGCCCCAACTGACCGGGATGTCGCTGGCCGTGTAGGCAATCCACTTTCCGTCGGGGGAAAACAACGGTTGTGTTTCCGCCGCAGCCGTTGCGGCCAGCGCGGTGATTTCGCCACTGGCCACATCCACGATGGAAATGTCGGAATTCGTCCAGTCGTTGATAAGCGGCGTCGGTGTGTGCGAGAAGACAATGCGCTTGCCGTCGGGCGACCAGGCAAACCCGCCCAAGAAACCGCCGCCGACGTGGATGTTCATTCCGGTCAGTTTGCGAGGCTCACGCTTGCCTTCCGCGTCGGTTTGCACCCGGACTACGTAAAGGCGCGAGTACTTGAAGTCCTCGTCCACTACCTGCGCGTCGTCCTTTTTCTTCTTGTCCTTTTCTTCCTGCTCGGTGGGCGGATCGGTCATCGTGAACGCGACCCAATTCCCGTCCGGCGACCAAGCGAAGCTGCCGACGCCGGATTTCACGTCGGTGAGCTGCTCAGCTTCACCCCCGGCCAGGCGGATGCGCCACAGGTTGTTCTTGCCCGAGCGCGAGCTGGTGAAGGCGATCCATTTTCCGTCGGGCGACCACTGCGGGTTCGCAGCGGATTTTTCCCCGCGGGTGTACTGGTGCGCTTCCGAACCGTCGGCGCGCGCGACCCAGATGTGCGTGCGGTATTCGCTGGTGTCGTCGGTCATCACCGGCTCATTCACCGTGAAGGCCACCCAGTCGCCGTCCGGCGAAGGCTGCGCGCTGCCTACCGCCTTTACTTTCATCTGTTCTTCAGGTGTCCATTTCGCCGCCTGCTGCGTCGCCGGCACGGCGCCCACAACCAGCGCGAGCACGGCCAGCAGATGGATTGCAAAGGAGGATTTTTTCATCGTGCCACTCCTGGCAGAGAATGGCCGCGGCGCCCGGGCCACGTGTGTTGCAACGCATCAGCCCGGAATCTACGACCGCGCGGCATCATACGCGCTTGGCCGCGCCGTGAACAACTGCTTTCGCCCGCCGCTTCAGCTCTTGCGTTTCCAGCGGACGCTGCGGATTTCGCGGAACTCCTGACTCGGCCGCGCCAGCTCCAGCTTCTCGCTGAATTCGGCTTCGCTTTCGATGGCCAACGTAATGCGCGCGCGAAAGCCAGGGAGCGCGTTTTCGATGTTTTCTGAGACGAACAGGAAATGACTGCCGCCGATCACCGACTCGAGCACGTACTGGTTCACGAAGCCTTCGTTGTTGAATTCCCGCAGGATGAATTTGCGGCGGTGCAGATCGTAGCTGAGGAAACTCCATTCGAGGCGGTGCTCCGCGCCGCGCGTCTGCTCCGGCGGAACCAGGCGCAGCTCGCTGCGGCAGTGGAGGAATCGGTTTTCGAGAATGAACCGGCAGGTGCGGCTGCCACGGCCTGCGCCAGAAGCACCGGCCGCATCGCCTTGCCACTCACCGGTCATGAAGCGAAACGTGGCCCAGAAATCAGGTAGCTCCGGCTCCTGTCCGCCCAGATTCACTACGCCGCACAGGCAAGACACAGCGGCCAAACAGGCACAGAGCAGCAGATTCTCGTGAGCTCGCATCGGGCCTTCTCCCTTTGCGATGGTTTCGGCGATGATTCGCAGAGGCTGCATTCTACCGCGATGCTGCCGCAGGGAAAGGGTTTTCGTTGTGTTGGCGAGTCTTGCGGCGGCGCCTTGCCGCGCGCGTGCCAAAATCTGGAGCGAGGATTTGATACTATCGGGGACTGGCCAACCGAATCCAGTTCCACGCATGGTGCGTCTTGGTATATAAAAGAAAGAAGGGGGGCCAAGTTCGGAAGAAGGGAACGGGTGCTGCTATGAATCCCACCAAACCAGCGGCGACGGTCAATGCGGAAGAGCCCGCCCAGACCCGGCAGGACTCGCTGACCATCCTTGACAACCGCACCGGAAAAAAATACGAGATTCCGATCCAGCACGGCACCATCCGCGCGATGGACCTGCGGCAGATTAAAGTGGACGCAGCTGACTTCGGCATGATGAGCTACGACCCGGCATTCACCAACACCGCGTCGTGCAAATCCAAAATCACCTTCATTGACGGCGAAAAGGGCATCCTGCGCTACCGCGGCTACCCGATTGAAGAGCTAGCCGAGCGCAGCACCTACCTGGAAACCGCCTACCTGCTGATTCACGGCGAACTGCCGACCAGAGACCAGCTTTCGGAATGGACCTACCACGTCACACACCACACGTTCATCCACGAGTCCATCAAGAAGTTTCTGGACGGCTTCCACTACGACGCCCACCCGATGGGCATGCTCGTCTCCACCGTGGCGGCGCTTTCCACCTTCTACGAAGACGCCAAGAACATTTTTGATCCCGAATCGCGCCGCAAGCAGACCTACCGCCTGATCGGGAAGATGCCCACCCTGGCGGCCTTTGCCTACCGGCACAGCATTGGCATGCCTTTCGTCTATCCGGACAACGACCTCAGCTACACGGGTAACTTCCTGAACATGCTGTTCAAGACCACCGAGCTGAAGTACAAGCCCAATCCCACGCTCGAACGCGCGCTCGACGTGCTGTTCATCCTGCACGCCGACCACGAGCAGAACTGCTCGGCCAACGCCATGCGCAGCGTGGGCAGCTCGCAGGTGGACCCTTACTGCGCCACGGCGGCGGCGACCGCCGCGCTCTACGGCCCGCTGCACGGCGGCGCAAACGAAGCGGTATTGCGCATGCTGGAAGACATCGGCTCGGTGAACAACGTGCCGGCCTACGTCCAGCGGGTGAAAAGCGGCGAGAAGCGGCTGATGGGCTTCGGCCACCGCGTCTATAAGAACTACGACCCGCGCGCGAAAATCATCAAAGGCATTGCCTATCAGGTCTTCGACGTGATGGGCCGCAACCCGCTGCTCGATATCGCGCTCGAAGTCGAGCGCATCGCGCTGGAAGACGATTATTTCGTCAGCCGCAAGCTCTACCCCAACGTGGACTTCTACACCGGACTGATCTACCAGTCCATGGGCTTCCCCACGACGATGTTCCCGGTGCTGTTCGCCATCCCGCGCACCTCGGGCTGGATCGCGCAGTGGGAAGAGATGCTGCTCGACAGCGAGCAGAGAATTGCCCGGCCGCGGCAGGTCTATCTCGGCCACGACCAGCGCAGCTACGTCCCCATTGAACACCGCGGCGGCTGATTCCCCCGCTCGTCGGCGCTGTCCGTGGTGAGCACGGGCGGTGAATTGCGCCCGCGCCCGGCAACTCCGAAAATGTGGCCAGCAGCCGGTGCGCGCCGCGCGGCGCCTGCCCCCGGGCAGATTCCATCGGAGCCCGGTGTTCCGGCCTGAGCGCGCGCCGTTGTCCCTTGCGATAAGCCTGCTGGAGCCTCGCTTGACTCCCGTACCGGTTCGGGCAAAATGAAATCCCCTTCCTGAGTTTCCGCGGGGGTCCCCCTTCCGACACCTGCCACGTGCGGTGAACCGCTCGTGCCGTGTAGCAGATTGCCGCTGCTTGTGCGGCCGAGCCGCGGCCGAAGCTTCGGACCGGGTGTCAGGAGTATTCCTCATGAGCCATAGAGAAGCTTTCCCGCCGGACGCCAGGGGGGACCGGCCTGCATCCTCCGCCGAAGGAAGCAGAAACCGCGGCAGGTGCGAAGGCAGAAGGTTCCGCAGTCTGTCCTGTTGGCGCGAGCAGCGCGACGTCATCAACGGCTACCAGTTAGGCGTCAAGAGTTACGTCCGGAAGCCGGTGGACTTCAAAAAGTTCCCTGAAACGGTGAAGCAGCTCGGGCTTTACTGGCTGCTGGTGATTCATCCGCCGGCGCGCCACGGGGCCCGGGCTGCAGGCGGGAAGCAGGAACCGTGACTCGCGCCCACGTTCCCGGAAACGACTGCGCGGCTGCTGGCACGCCGCAAACGCACCCGCGCAAAAAGCATCGGCTGCGGGTGCTCTTCGTCGAACATTCCGCCGCCGAAGTCACGCACTCTCTGGAAGAGCTGAAGCGCGCCGGATATGAAGTCGAAGCCGAAGTCGCCGCCACGCCCGAAGAATTCCGCGCGCGGCTCGCATCGTGCGACTGCGACGTCATCCTGTGCGACTACCGCTTGCCCGGCTGGTCCGGCGCTGAGGTGTTCGCCGCGCTGCGCGGGCTGCCGGACGCTCCGCCCTGCATTCTGGTCAGCGGTGCCGTCGGCGACGATGCTGCCGTCGAATGCGTCACGCAGGGCGCCGCCGATTACGTCCTGAAGGACCACCTGGACCGGCTGCCGCTGGCTGTGGAGCGCGCGCTGGCAGACGCCGCCCAACTCCGCTCCGCCCAAAAGGCCACAGCCGAGCGCAAGGCCCTGCTGCACGCGCTCGACGAACGCGTCAAGGAACTCACCGCCATCCATCGTGTCGCGCGGCTGTTGCAGGAGCTGGAAGTCTCCACTTCCGACCTGCTGCGCGAGGTCGCCGCGCTCCTGCCGCCGGCCTGGCAGTATCCCGAAATCACCGCCGCGCGCCTGCGCTTTGACGGCATCGAAGCTGCCACGCCGAACTTCTCCGGATCCCCGTGGTCGCTGGTGTCGCAATTCCTGACCGCCGACGGCAAAGTGGGCACGCTCGAAGTCGTCTATCTGGAAGAACGCCCCCCAGCCGCCGAAGGTCCCTTCCTTGCCGAAGAACGCAGCCTGCTGAATTCTCTGGCGGAAATGCTCCGCGTTCATTTCGACCGCCGGCGCGCGCAGGAATCGCGCAACCGCCTGGCAGCTATCCTGGAAGCTTCGCCTGATTTCGTCGGCACTGCCGACACGGCCGGCCGGGTGCAGTATGTGAATCGCGCCGGGCGCCGCCTGATCGGGCTGGACGAGACGCACGACGTCACCAGCATGCACCTCCGCGATTTCCATCCTCCCTGGGCTGCAGAGCTGCTCCGGGAACGAGCCATCCCCGCCGCGGTGCGCTCCGGCATTTGGCAGGGAGAATCCGCACTGCGCACCCGCGATGGCCGCGAAATCCCCGTCGCCCAGCTCGTCCTGGCGCACAAATCCGAACATGACGGCAGTCTGCAGTACCTCTCCTCCATCTGCCGCGACATCACCGAGCGCAGCGAATCGGAACGGCAGATTCGCGCCCAAGCCCGCCGCCAGGCTGCCATCGCCGAAATCAGCCAGATGGCCCTGGCCGGCACCGGCTTTCCGCAGCTGGCCGAACTGGCCGTGAAACTGGTCGGCCAGGCCCTTCAGGTGGAGCTCTGCGAAATCTTCGAGTTGCTGCCCGACGGCAAGGCGCTGCTGTTGCGCGCCGGCGCCGGCTGGGACCCGGCCCTGATCGGCACCGCGCAGGTGGGCAGTGAACGCGAGTCCCATGCCGGCTACACCCTGCTGGTGAACGAGCCGGTATTTGTCGAAGAAATGGCGCGGGAGAAGCGCTTCACCGAATCGCCGCTGCTGTGGGAGCGCGGCGTGGCCAGCGGCTTGAGCGTGGTAATTCCCGGAGCGCAGCGGCCGTTCGGAGTGCTGGCCGCGCACAGCACACGGCCGCGGACTTTCGCCCGCGATGACGCTCTATTCCTGCAGGCCATGGCCAACGTGCTGGCCGCAGCCGTGGAACGCAAGCGCGCCGAGCAGGCCCTGCTGTTCTCCGAGGAGCGTTTCGCGCGCGCGTTTCGTTCTTCTCCCGACGCGATGGCCATCTCCTCCATCCCTGAGGGCCGCTACCTGGAAGTGAACGAGAGCTTTGAGCGGCTGACCGGCTATGCCCGTGAAGAGGTCCTGGGCCGCAGCGCGGCCGAGCTCGGCCTTTGGGACAATCTGCCAGACCGGGAGGAATTCCTCGCACAGCTCGCGCAGCGGGGCCGCCTGCAAAACTTCGAAGGCCGCTTCCGCACCAAATCGCGCGAACTCCGCATTGCGCTGCTTTCTGCCGACACGATCGAATTGCACGGCCAGCGCTGCGCGCTCACCATTGCCCGCGACATTACCGACCGCAAGCTGGCCGAGGAGGCCCTGCGCCGCGCCAATCGCGCCTATCGCGTGCTGGCCGCCAGCAGCCAGGCGCTGGCCGTGGCCGCCGACCAGCAACAGTTGCTTCGTGAGGTCTGCCGCATTTGCGTCGAACTGGGCGGCTACCGCTTCGCCTGGGTGGGTATCGCCGAGCACGACGAGCAGCAACGCGTGCGGCCGGTGGCCCGTGCGGGATACGAGGCTGGCTACCTGGACGAAATTACCGTCACCTGGTCTGATTCCTTGCACGGCCGCGGGCCGGTGGGCACGGCCATTCGCACCGGCAAGCCCGCCATCGCCCGCAGCGTCGAACAGGACGCAAAATTCCGCCCCTGGCGAAAAGAAGCCACCGAGCGCGGCTACGGCTCCGTCATCGCTTTGCCCATCTTCGCCAACCACGAGCCGTTCGCCGCCCTAGCGCTTTACGCCGCCGAGGCCGATGCCTTCCACGCCGAGGAGGTTGAACTGCTCACCGAACTGGCCGGCAACGTCAGCTATGGCCTCCGCGCGCTGCAGAGCCGCGCCGAGCGCCTGCGCGCCGAACAGGCCTTGCGCGCATCCGAAGCTCGCTACCGCGAACTCGTCGAAAACGCCACCTACGGCATCTATACCGCCACACCCGAAGGGCGCATCCTGCAGGCCAACCCGGCTCTGGTGCGCATGCTGGGTTACGCCAGCCTAGAAGAATTGCTGGCTGTGGACCTTTTCACGGGCGTCTATAGCGATCCGGCCGACCGGCGCCTGCTGATCGAACAGTTCCTGAGCGCCGGCCGAGTCCAGGGCGTGCAGGTAGAATGGAAACGCAAAGACGGCCAGCCCATCCTGGTGCAATTGAGCGGCCGCGCTCTGCGCGACGCTGAAGGCCGGGTGCAGTTGCTCGAAGTCATCGCCGAAGACGTCACCGAGCGGCGCCTGCTGGAACGCCAGCTTCGCCAGGCGCAGAAGTTCGAGGCCATCGGGCAACTGGCCGGCGGCATTGCTCACGACTTCAACAACGTCCTCGGAGCCATCCTTGGGTGGGCGGAACTCGGCATGCAAGAAGTGCCCGGCGGCGATCGCCTCCACACCGTGCTCAGCAAAATTCGCGACCAGGGCGAACGCGCCGCTCAGCTGACCCGCCAGTTGCTGGCCTTTGCGCGCAGGCAGATTCTCGAGCCGCGCAATATCAATCTGAACGACGTGATCACCGAAGCCGCCACCCTGCTCGAGCGCATCATCGGCAAAGACATCGAACTGAAGCTGCGACTCGATGCTGATCTAGATGTCGCCCGCGCCGACCCCACCCAGGTCGAACAGGTCATCATGAACCTGTGCGTCAACGCCCGCGACGCCATGCCCCGCGGTGGCAAACTGGTCATTGAAACCCGCAACGCGGAAATGGACGCGGCCTACTGCCGCCAGCACGTCCACGCCCGCCCCGGCCATTACGCGATGATTTCTGTCTCCGACACCGGCATTGGCATGGACGCCGCCACCATGGAACGCATCTTCGAGCCGTTCTTCACCACCAAAGAAATCGGCAAGGGCACCGGCCTGGGCCTGGCTACCGTTTACGGCATCGTCAAGCAGCACGGCGGCTTCATCCACGTCTATAGCGAGCTCGGGCAGGGCACCACCTTTCGCGTCTATCTGCCCGTTGGCGAAGGAGTCGCGGAAAGCAAGCAGCACCGCGAGCCGGCGGAAATTCGCGGCGGCTGCGAAACCATACTCATCGCCGAAGACCACGACGGCCTGCGCGAAATGGCCCGCGAAACACTGGCACGGCTCGGCTACCGCGTCCTGGTCGCTGCCGACGGTGCCGCCGCCTGCGAACTCTTCGAGCAGCACCGTCAGGAAATCGCGCTCGCACTGCTGGATATCGTTCTGCCGCTCATCAGCGGCCCCGACGCCTACCTGCGCATGTGCGCCGCGAAGCCCCACCTGCCGGTCATCTTCGCCACCGGCTATAGCGCCGATGCGTCCATGCTGCATTCGCTGCGCGAGCAGGAGCATACGCTGCTGCAGAAACCCTACACGCCGGAAGCGCTGGCCCGCGCCGTCCGCGAAGTCCTCGACCACGCCCGCCACCGCACCGTCTGAGTTTGCTGCCGTCACCGGTGGCTTCCGCAGCAGGGGCTTATGCGGCTGCTGCGACAGGCTCCGAAGGCCCCCGGCTCCGAACTGCCGGCTTGCGCCGCTTCTCGTGTTGTTGACTCGGGCCGAGCCGCGGCCTAGGCTAGAAATACGCGGCCGGGCCTGCGCCCGGCGACTCCGCGCGATGAACCACAGCGGCAGATTCGTGATGCGGCGGCGTGACTTCGCGCCGGCCTACTTGCGCACTTACCAGACGGGCGCGCTGCGGGAGAAGGTTGCCCGCGCACTCGAGCTGCTGCGCGACTGCACCGTCTGCCCCCGCGATTGTCATGTAAATCGTCTTGAAGACAGGTTCGCCGTGTGCAAGACAGGCCGCTACGCCGTTGTCGGCAGCTACTTCGCGCATCACGGCGAAGAAAATTGCCTGCGTGGCTGGCGCGGTTCGGGAACGATTTTCTTCGCCTGGTGCAACCTGCGCTGCGTCTTCTGCCAGAACTACGACCTGAGCTGGGAAGGCGCGGGGCAGCCGGTGCCGCCCGAACGGCTGGCGGCGATGATGCTCGAGCTGCAAGCGCGCGGCTGCCACAACATCAACTTCGTCACGCCAGAACACGTCGTGCCGCAGATTCTGGAAGCGCTGCCGCTGGCCATCGAGCGTGGTCTGCGCCTGCCGCTCGTGTACAACACCAGCGCCTACGATTCGCTCGATTCCATCGAACTGATGAACGGCGTAGTGGACATCTACATGCCCGACTTTAAGTTCTGGGACTCGGAAGCGGCGCGCAGGTACCTGAGGGCAGCAAACTATCCCGAAGCTGCGCGGCGCTCCATCCGCGCCATGCACCGGCAGGTGGGCGACCTTATCGTGGACGAAAACGGCCTGGCGCTGCGCGGCGTAATTTTGCGGCACCTGGTGATGCCCGGCGAAATCGCCGGCACTCGCGAAATCATGCAGTGGGTGGCGTGCGAACTGGGGCCGGACACCTACGTCAACGTCATGCCCCAGTACTGGCCCGCCGGGAAGGTGGACGGCACGAACTACGTCGAAATCAACCGCCTGATTTCACCCGGTGAATTCGAGCGTGCGCTGGAGCTGGCGCGCGCCGCCGGGCTGCGCCGGCTCGATTTCCGCTCGGCCGCCCAGCTCGCCGCCCTGCCCTGAACGGCTGAATAAAGACCTGATTCACTCCGCCTCCGTTTCCGCGCCGCCAATCCCGGTTCCCAGCGGCTCAAAGCTGATAATGCTGCCTGGCCCGTGCGTGCGGCGGTTGTTCTTCGCGCGCGGTGTCGGGATTGGTGCCGCGTTCGAGCGCGATGAAATACGACAGCAACTGCACGGCGACGGTGTGCGGAAACAGCGAAAGCCACTGCTGCGCGGATGGCACTTCGATGATCTGCTCGGCTGCGCAATCCACGGCAGCGCCAGCGCTCGCGATCGCCACGCGTGTCGCGCCGATTTCGCCCACAGCGCGGAGCATCTGCAACGTGCGCGTGTCCGCCGTCGAACCGCTCAGGTGTGCCACCACCGTGGCGCGGCGGTCGCATTCGGCAATCGGGCCGTGGAGAAATTCTTCCGTCTGGAAACCTTCGGCGTGCAGGTAGCTGGTTTCTTTTACTTTCAGCGCCGCTTCGCGCGCGGTGATGGCGTTAACGCCCGCGCCGATGAAAACCAGCCGCTCGCGCTGCGCCACCAGCCGGGCCGCTTCGCGCGCCACCGATTCAGCGGCGAGCGACTGTTCAACGAGCGCAGATATTCCCTCGATGGCTTCCGCTGCGCCCAGCTCGGCCAGCCCGCCGCGCTGCCGCGCAATCCCGGCAGCCAGCAGCGCCTGCGCTGCCAGCGCCGTCGTGTAGCTTTTCGTGTGCGCTGAGGCGATTTCCTGCTCGCAGGTCGTGACGACCACATCCGCGGCTTTCATTCCGTCGCCGCTGCCTTCGCCTGTAATCGCCAGGGTGAACGCGCCTGCCGCTCTCGCCAGCTTCAGCACTTCGACCGAGTAGTTCTTCCAGCCGCGATGGCTGGTGAGGATGACCGCATCGTCTTTGCCGAATGCGAGCGGTGCATGCACCAGCTCGAACGATTCTTCTGCAAGCGCCAGCGCCTGCCCGGCGGTGAAGTAGCGCAGAAAGCGTTCGCCGAGCAGCGCGGCGTGCAGCGAAGTGCCGATGCCGGCGTAGAGGATGCGCCGGCGGCGGGCAATTTGCTTGGCGGCGCGTTCGATCGCGGCGCGCTGGCCGTCGAGCAGCCGCGCGATGCGCTCGGGCTGCTGCCGGATGGCCTCGTACATGTGATAAGGATGCGCACGGCGAAGGTTGTCCATGGACATCAGGTCCGGCTCCGGTTGGCGTGTGGCGGGAGAGTTTACAGTCAACCCTCTACAGTGGTCAGTATAACCTGCCGGACAAATCCCTGTTCGCCACGCAGGAAGAAACTCATGGCTGGATTCGTGCACCCCGCCGCTCTACAGGCGGGGTTTTGGAGTAATAACCCCGTGTCTGGAGACGCGGGCTGCATCTGCCTCGACGCCGCATGTCCGCTGTGTGCTAGGGTTTGTCCGCTCCTCGCACCAGCGGCACAAAGATCACCGGCATCACGCGCTGGATGCGGATGTCGCGCGGCCCTTTCGAGCCCTTGGTAATCAGCAGCAGCTCCTGCGTCTGGTAGCGTTCGCCGACGGGAATCACCATGCGTCCGCCGGGCTTGAGCTGCTCGATCAGCGGCTGGGGGACGTGGTCGGGCGCGGCGGTGACGATGACGGCATCGAAAGGCGCCTTCTCCGGCCAGCCGGCGTAGCCGTCGCCGATGCGCACGTGAATATTTTCGTAGCCGAGCTCGCGCAGCCGCTCGGCCGCCTGCCGGCCCAGCGGTTCCACGATTTCCATCGTATAGACTTCCGCGACCAGCTCGGCCAGCACTGCCGCCTGATAGCCCGAGCCGGTGCCAACCTCAAGCACCCGGTCGGTCTTTTTCGGCTCCAGCAGCTCGGTCATCTTGGCCACGATGTAGGGCTGCGAAATGGTCTGCCCGTAGCCGATGGGCAGCGGCCGGTCTTCGTAGGCGTAGCGCACCTGCGAAGGCGGCACCAGCTTGTGCCGCGGGACCTTGCCGATGGCTTCCAGCACGCGCTCGCTGCGCACCGGCTCGCCCCCGGTCCAGCGCTCCGAAGCCAGCATGGTGACCAGGGTGTTGCGCTGCTGGCGGAATTTTTCTTCCTCGCGGTCCTGTGCCGCGAGCGGCAGCAGCCACAGCGCGGCGGCAAGCGCCGCGGCGGTGGCGACAAGCAGGCTCCGAATGATGCGTGTCGGTTGCATTTTTCGCAGGCGCGGTGTATTGCCTTGCGGCTCGAACTTCATTCTAGCAATTCAGGAGCGCCAATGCCCCGCTACTTGACCCTGCATACGCTGGCCTGCATGACCCGGCAAGGCGCCGAAGAATTGACCCGGCGGCTGCACGCCGCCACCGAAGTGATCGCGCGGCGCGTGCTGGTGAACCTGATCGAAGGAAAAATGCTGGTGGAATTCGAAGCTGAGGAGCGCGAGCCGCTCGAAGCCTGGCTCAAAGCCAGCGGATTTCATTTTGACTGGCTGCTGCGCATCGAGTTCGAATCCCGCCAAGGCAATCTCGAACCCGTGTGACCGTCAGAATCAGCCGCGGTGCCTCTTCGTTTCGCGGCCGTGGCGGAAAGGCGGGACGGCCTGCAAAGGCCTGGCACAGCGGGCCACAGCGGCACGGAGTCCATTTACTTTGCAAAGCGGCGCATGCGCGCGGAAATCCTTAAGCTGCTTCGCGCGGCTTGCGACCCGCTGCAAATCCTGATAAGTTTCTGCTTCGCTCCCGGGCAATCTTGGAACGAAGGCGACTTTCCCCGCGGAATGGGAGGAAGACTATGGCTGACTACGCGCATCCCGAAGTCCTGGTGACCACGCAGTGGGTTGCCGACCACCTGAAGGACCCGATGATTCGCGTCGTGGAAGTGGACGTGGACACTTCGGCCTACGAGCAGGGCCACATCCCGGGCGCCATCGCCTGGAACTGGCAGACCGAATTGCAGGACCCGGTCCGGCGCGACCTGATTGATAAGACCGCGTTCGAGCAACTGATGTCCCGCAGCGGCGTTTCAAACGACAACACTGTCGTCGTCTATGGCGACAACAACAACTGGTTCGCCTGCTGGGCCTTCTGGCAACTGAAGTATTACGGCCACAACGACGTCCGCGTGATGAACGGCGGGCGCAAGAAGTGGCTCGAAGAAAAGCGCGAGCTTTCCACCGAAGTGCCAAAGGTTCAGCCGGCGACTTACCGGGCCAAGGACCCCGACCCCTCGATCCGCGCCAAGCGCGATGAAATCTTTGCTGTGCTCGACGGCCGCAGCCGCGCCGCCCTGGTGGACGTCCGCTCGCCCGACGAGTTCACCGGCAAGGTCATCGCGCCCCCGGGCATGACTGAAACCGCGCAGCGCGGCGGCCACATCCCCGGCGCGGCCAACATCCCCTGGGCGATGGCCGTGCGCGAAGACGGCACGTTTAAGTCCGCCGATGAACTGCGCGAGCTCTACGGCTCTCGCGGCATCAAGGGCGATGGGGAAGTCATCGCCTACTGCCGCATCGGCGAACGCAGCTCGCACACCTGGTTCGTGCTCAAGTACCTGCTCGGCTTCAAGGACGTCCGCAACTACGACGGCTCGTGGACCGAATGGGGCAACCTGGTCGGCGCGCCCATCGAGAAGGGCGAAGCCGCCCGCGCCGCCCGCTAACCTCGCTCAAGAACTATTGCTTTGAACCGGGGCGCTCGCTCCAGCGGGCGCCCTGGTTGTTTCTCCTCACGTTGACGACGCAGCTTGCCCGGCCTAAGATGCGGCGGCTCAAACCCGACACGGGAGTTTACGATGCCGCGCCTATTTTCTCTGGCAGTCTTCGGCCTGTGGCTGCTGGCCGCGCTGTGCGGGGCGCCTGCTGCCGCGCAGGAAAATCTTGACGCTATGATTGCGCAGGAGCTCGCTTCGCTCCGCGCCAGCTATGAACATCTGCACCGCCACCCGGAACTGTCCTATCAGGAAAAACAGACGGCCGCGTACCTAGCCGGCGAACTGCGCAAGCTCGGCTTCGAAGTTACCGAAAACGTCGGCGACTACGGCGTCGCAGGGCGCACCTCTTACGGAGTCGTCGCCGTGCTGCGCAACGGCGCCGGCCCCACGGTCATGCTGCGCACCGACCTCGATGCACTGCCCGTCGAAGAAAAAACCGGCCTGCCCTATGCGAGCCGCGCCACCGCCACACTCGACGGCAACGAGGTCCGCATGATGCATGCCTGCGGCCACGACATGCACATGACTGCATTTCTCGGCGCGGCGCGGATGCTGGCCCGGCTGCGCGAGCGCTGGCAGGGCACGCTGGTGATGATCGGCCAGCCGGCCGAAGAGCGCGGCGCTGGCGCCCGCGCCATGCTCCGCGACGGGCTCTACACGCGCTTCCCCCGGCCCGACGCTGTCGTTGCGCTGCACGTTTCGCCCGACGTGGCCGCCGGCAAGGTCGGCTACCGCGAAGGCTACGCCCTGGCGAGCGCCGATTCGGTGGACATCACCGTGTACGGCGCGGGCGGCCACGGCGCCTATCCGCATCGCACGAAAGACCCGATTGTGATGGGCGCGCAGATCGTGCTCGCGCTGCAGACCATCGTCAGCCGCGAGGTTGCTCCGCTCGAGCCGGCGGTGGTGACAGTCGGCTCGTTCCACGCAGGCACCAAGCACAACATCATCCCCGACGAAGCTCACCTGCAACTGACCGTCCGCGCTTACAAGCCCGAAGTGCGCGAGCTGATCCTCGCTGCCATCCGCCGCATCGCCCGAAACGTGGCCTTGGCCGCCGGCGTCGCCGAAGATCGCCTGCCCCGCGTCGTTCATTCGCAGGAAGAGGCCACACCTTCGACCTACAACGACCCTGCGCTGACCGAGCGGCTGGCCCGCGTGCTGAAAAATGCCCTGGGGGAAGAAAGCGTAGTACGCACCGAGCCGGTCATGGGCGCCGAAGATTTCAGCCGCTACGGGCTGGAGCAGCCGCGTGTGCCCATCTGCATGATTTGGCTTGGCGCCGCCGACCCGGAAAAGCTTGCGCGTGCCCGCGAAACGAATACTTCGTTGCCCGGCCTCCACTCAGCCGAGTTCGCGCCCGTACCCGACCCGGCCATCCGCACCGGCGTCAAAGCCCTCACCGCCGCCGCTCTGGACCTGTTCAGCAAGTGACCCTGCCGGGCAGCCTGCCCGCCGCTTCAGCGGCGGCGATCTGGGGCCACGCCCCCGCGTCTGAAGACGCGGGCTACATCTTCCGGAATCCACCACAATGGCGAATTCCGGGTCCCTGCCTCACCGGGGTAGGCCGCCCGCTGTTGCTACAATTCACCGCAGCAGGCCGGGCAGAATCCGGTGCCGGCGGGCCTCGTCGAGGATGGCGCTGATTTGCGCGTCAAGCTCGGTGCGGCGGGCTTCGAGCAGCACCATCTCATTTTGCGGCGAAAGCCGCAGGTGACCGCGGTCGAGCCGCAGGCCCGGCTCTTGATAGGCGAGCGGATTGGCGAGCGCCGCACGAATCTCTGCTATGCGAGCCGTGATGGCGTCGCGCCCGGCTTCGAGCGGCTGAAGCCGCTCGCGGTACCATTCCGGGTCGAGTTCTTTCTGATATGCCGGCGGCACCGCTGCTGCGAACTCGAACGCAGACGAGGCGCCGATTTGCGACACCGCTGCATCCTGAAGGGCAGGGTCAGCCAGCTCGTCGTTGGTCCATATGACGCGCTGCTGCACCGCTGCCGCCGGTTTGCCGGACGGGACCGGCCCAATCACCGTGCCCGCCGCCAGCGCAATCGCAACCGAAAGACACACTGCCGCCTGGCTCATCACAACCTCCCCGGGGACGGAACGATTATAGCCTGTAGCGCCGGGCCGCGGTGCAGGGTCGAATCTTCGTCCAATCGTTGCGGCCAGGGGGGTAGGCGGGTGGCTCGTTCGGCTCAGCACGCAGCCTTGCGCAGGCTGAAGCCTGCGAGCCACCTGCGTTACTGCGCGGAGTTGGCCGAGGCCTGCGCGGCGAGTTCCCGCTGCAGCGTGTTCAGTGCTTCGGCGGGATGGCCGATGCGACGGTAGTCGCTGATTTCGATGCGCTCGTGAACGGAAAATCCAAACAGGAACTTGCGCCCGCGAAAGTCAAACTGATAGCGCGCGGGCAGCCAGAGGCCCGGCGCCACTTCGGTCTGCTCGAAGACGAACGTGCCGCCCTTATAGACCTTGCCGAGGATGCCGCCGCCGAAGCTGATGTCCTTGAAAATTTCGGCTTCGGCGCGGACCAGTTGCCCGGCCTGCTCTTCAATCCACACAATCGCGCGGGCGTGTTTGAACACGGCTGTGGAGCGGCTGGATGGTTCAAACTGCGGATTCGGTTCCAGCAGGATTTTCGCCAGAGTTCGGCCGCTGCGCTGCTCACGGCCGAGCCAGCGCACCAGAAACGCGTTGCGGGTGGCTTCGACGGTTTCGCGGCGTTCCTTGCGACGTTTCTCGAATTTCTCCACTTTAGGCCGCTGCACGTCGCTCGAAGGATTCTTCGCGCGCTCAAGCTCACGGGCCACGCCTTCGAGCTCTTCGCGGATCCGTTCCGGCGGCACCGGGCGGTCGCCCTCGCGCAGCAGGACTCGGATGGTGCCGGTGCCGGTGGGAAAGACGCGGTAGGTCCTGTCTTCCTTGGCCGCGGCGTCCTCGGCGCGGCCGCTGAAGGAACGGTGGCGCTCGATGCGTTCGTAGACGTGCAGGGCATCGTCGTTGCGGTGCTGGTTGGCGATGACGCGCAGCAGCAGCGCGCGCAGCTCTTCGCGCGAAGGTGCGCCGTCGTCCTGGTTTGCGCGCACCCGTGACGCCGGTGCCGCGAATAGCAGCGCGGCCGCCGCCAGGGAAACCGCGGTTTGAATCGTCGCCCGCATCCTGGTCTCGCTGCCTCCCTGTGGGATGGGAGAGGGCCCGACGCCGGTTGCACGACGATTGTACCCGCGCGGAGCCTGCTGCGGCAGCCGTTTGTGCGAACGGCCAACAGGCGGGGTCCGGCCGGCGTTCAGTACAGGGCGATGGCCCACACTGGCACGTCCAGCGTGCTGCGCAGGGCGTGCAGGTCGTCGGCCACGTCTTCCAGCCGCGGGCCGCTACCGCGGAAGGCCAGCGGCTGCACGTTGCCTCCGTAATCATCAAGCAGCAGAATGATGCCCACGTCCAGCCGGCCTTCGGCGTCGGCCATCTGGAAGCGGTAGTAGTCGCGGTACAGCAGCTCGCGGCTGGAAAGCTCGATTTCAATGGCCACGCGATCTTTGTAGAGGTCGAAGTACTGGCGCTTGGCCGCGCGAGCGCTGACCAGCACCTCGGGTTCCCAACCGTGTTCGAGAAAGGCGCGCTGGATTTGCAGGTGTGGCCTCAAGGCTTCCCCGCCGTGGCCGTTGCCGTTGCGGCCGCGCGCGCGCAGCTCCAGACCGGCAATAATCTGCTCGATTTCTTTCTTCAGCCGAAAGTTGGCGTTCAGGATCGCTTCTGCGTTCCGGTGCTCATAGGTCCGGTATCGCATGGTCGCCTCGGGGACGGGAGGTGGCCCAGCGCGTCGGCTTGTAAACTACTTAGTTAATAATGTCAATAGAAAGTAAGGCGAAATTCTCTGCCCGCTTCTGCGAAGACACCCGCATCCCGCTTTGCGGTATCCTTGCGCCCATGAAGACGGCGCCGAAACCCGGCCGCCACTCCCGGCTCTACCGCCGCTTCCTGCGCGGCGACGCCCGGCTCGACGGCCGCGTCTGGGTGGCCGTGCGCACGACCGGCATCTACTGCCTGCCATCGTGTGCCGCGCGCAAGGCCCTGCCGCAGAACGTGCTGTTTGTGGCCTCGCGTGAAGAGGCTGAACGGCTCGGCTTCCGCCCCTGCCGGCGCTGCCGGCCGGAAGTTCGCGGTGGGCTGCGCGCGCTCGAGCAGGCCGCCCTGCGCCGATGGCTGAAGGCAATAGCCGAACCGGAGGCTGGCATCGAAGCGCTGGCCCGCGCCGCCGGCTCGAGCAGCTCGCGCATCTACCGGCTGTTCCGCCGGCACCTGGGCTGCGGCCCGCGGGAGGCTCGTGCGCGGCAACGGCTGTTGCGCGCCTGCCTGCGCCTGCGGGAAAACCGCGCCACCGTGGCCGAGGTGGCCTACGAGGCCGGCTTCGGCAGTCTGGCCGCATTCTACCGCTGGTTCCGCCGCGAGATGGGCACCACGCCGGTGGCCTATCGCCGTTCGGCCGCTCGTGAATTCAGAGGAGAACTGCGATGAGAAACGGATTCGGAAAAGATCTTGCCAGCACGGTGGTGGAGACCCCGATCGGCGGCCTGCGCGTGGTGGCGTCACCGCATGGTATTTGCCGGATTGAGTTCGGCGCGCCGGCGTCATCTTCGCGCAGCAAAGGCTTGGCGCAGAAAGGTTCGCCCCCGGCCCGGCGGCATCTGGCCGCTGCGGTGCGGCAGTTGCGCGAGTATTTCGCGGGCCGCCGCGCGGAATTCGACCTGCCGCTCGACCTCCACGGCAGCGAACAGCAGCTCCGCATCTGGCAGGAGTTGCTCGCGATTCCCTTCGGCGCCACGAACACCTACGGTGGAATTGCGCGGCGCATCGGTTCGCCGGCTGCCGCACGCGCAGTAGGCCGCGCCTGCGCGACGAATCCGGTGCCGGTGGTGGTGCCCTGCCATCGCGTGATAGGGTCGGACGGTTCGCTGCACGGTTTTGGCGGCGGGCTGTGGCGCAAGCAGCGGCTGCTCGAACACGAAGGCGCCCGGCTGCGACTCACCGCAAGCTGAACACTACACGGCGGGCTTCAGCCTGCCTTGGTCTTCTGCCCGCAAACCGGAGTCTGCCCCGCGCGGGAGCCGGCGCTGCCGTCTCCGGCAGGCCCCGGCGAAACCGGGCGGGCGCGCCCTGCGTCCATTGCTGCGTTAGCCTCATCTAAGACGACGAACCGTTCACTATTGCTCAGGGAGGATACCGAATGATCCGCGTACCGGTTGTTGTTCGTGCAGTTGCGCTGCTGGCGACGCTGGCCGTGGTTGCTGCTTCGGCGCCGGCCGAGCGAAGGGCTTACGTTTTCGACCGCGCGCACAGCCAGATCAATTTCATCGGCGACGCATTGCTGGTCAGCGCGCACGGCTACTTCGAGCGCTTCGACGGCGAGATTCAGATTGACCGCGAAAACCTGGAAAACTCTTCCATCCGGCTGGTGATTGAAACCGCCAGCATCAACACGCGCAACGAGCGGCGCGATAATCACCTGCGCAGCGCCGACTTCTTCGACGCCGCCAACCACCCGCAGATTACTTTCGTCAGCACCGGCATCCGCCGTGTGGACGACAAGAACCTGCTCATCAGCGGCGAGCTGACCATCCGCGGCACCACCCGCTCCGTGGAGGTCCCCGCCCAGATCGTCTTCCTTCGCGAAGCAGACGGGCGCTTCCGCGGCCAGTTCCAGATTAACCGGAAGGAGTTCGGCGTCAGTTACGATTCGGCCATGAACCCCATTGAAGACGTGGTGACGGTCCAGTTCGACTTCCACCTGATGGACCAGCAGGCCATGGAAGAGCGCCGCCGGCAGCGCCAGCCGGGCAAGTCCGGCCAGTGAGCCACGGCCCGCCGCAGCGGCCGCCAGATTACCGGTTACTGTCGCTGAGACTGCTGCGCCTGCCGCGCCGCGGTCCACGGCGGCACCACGCCGTTGACCCGCGCGTAGGCAATCATCTGCCCGAGGTGTTCGTGCGCGTGCGTGGCCAGCAGTAGCAGCACGTTGCGCTGGGTGGAATCGCTGCCGAACAGCCGCACCGCTTTATCCAGATCGGCGTCGGCAACTCCTTCGACCGCTTTCTTGACGTGCGCGAAAGAAGCTTTCAGATGCCTGATAATTTCTGCCTTGTCCGTCGTGGAGCGCTCGAAGCCCTGCGGCGCGATGCCTTCGGGCGGCTGGGCGCCGATGGTGCGCGGGATGAAATAGTTGCCCACGACCACGTGCAGCAGCGCTTCGCTCACCGAGCGGACGCCTTCCCCAGGCCGCCAGGTGTACTTTTCGGCCGGGATGGCTTCGGCCAGTTGGACGAGTTTCGATTCCGCGTCCTGAATCCAGAACAGGACTTCGCCGCGGACTCCAGAAGTCTGGGCGGCGCCTGCGCTCTGTGCCAGAGCGGGCGCGGCAGCAATCGTGACGCACAACGTGACGAACAGCAGATGACCGATCCGGCCGTTCATTTTGTCCTCTTCTCTGCCGGCTTAGGGCCCCACCCCGATGCCGGCCTGAGTTCTTCTGGGCTGACGCCCCTGGGGAGGCTCAGATATTTACCTCAAATCTGCGCCGGAGTCGAGCCTTTGCTGCGGGTGAGCCGGCGGCGCGCGGGGAGTTACGCCGGGGGGCGGTGCCGGGAAATTCTAGGTAAACTTTGCGACGCTCGCAGCCGTATCAATACAGAGGGAGCGGTGCGGGAAAATTGATGCTGCGACGCCTGCTGCTGAGGACAATTGCCTTCCGCGAGACGCTGCGGCTCTCGCTCGAAACTCTGCGCGCCCACAAGCTGCGCAGTTTTTTGACGCTGCTGGGCGTCATCCTGGCCGTATCTGCGCTGGTGGTGGTGATGAGTGCCGTCGAAGGACTGAACCGCTACGTCGCCGAGCAGATCGCCAATTTCGGCGCCAACGTTTTCGTGGTCAACAAGCTGGGCATCATCACCAGCTTCGAAGAGTTCCTGAAGGCGCAGAGGCGTCCCCCCATTACACTCGAGGATTTTTACTGGCTGCGCGACCACATGGAGCTGGCCGAGAGCGTAGCCGCCGGTGACGACACCCGCGTCGAAGTCCGCTACGGCAACGAAGTGCTGGAAGAGGTTCTGCTCATCGGCGTGACCCCGAATTTCCTCGAGGTGCGCGGCTGGGCGCTCGCCGGCGGCCGCTTCTTCACCCAGCTTGACGACCAGCGTCGCGCGCCGGTCTGCGTCGTCGGCGCAGACGTTACCGACCGCTTCTTCCCATTGCTCGACCCGGTGGGCAAGTCCATCCGCGTCGGCCCGCAGCAGTGCCAGATTGTGGGCACCATCAGGCGCATGGGCATGATGATGGGCCAGTCGGCCGATAACCTGATTCTGATGCCGCTGGGCACCTACATCAAAGGCTGGTTCCGGCCAAACGATTCCTTGTTTCTGCTGGTGCAGGCCGTCTCGCCCGACCTGATGCAGGCTACCGAAGATGAAGCGCGGCTGCTGCTGCGCGCGCGACGGCACGTGCCCTACCGCGAACCGGATAATTTCGGCATCATCGCCCCGACTTCCATCACCAATCTGTGGGAGCGCCTGACCGGCACGATTTTCGCTACCGCGCTGGGACTGACCTCGGTGTTCATGGTCGTTGGCGGCATCGTCATCATGAACATCATGCTGGCCAGCGTCACCGAGCGCACGCGCGAAATTGGCATCCGCAAGGCGCTGGGGGCGCGCCGGCGGCACATCGTGATGCAATTCCTGGTGGAATCGGCGGTGCTGTCGGCCGTGGGCGGGCTGGTCGGACTGGGCATCGCCTTCGGCATGGGCATGCTGGTTACTGCTGCCGTCGGTTTTCCCATGTACACCCCACCGGGCGCGGTGTTGATTGCACTGCTGCTTTCCACCTCGGTGGGGCTGTTTTTCGGGATTTATCCGGCGATGCGTGCCGCGCGCCTCGAGCCGGTCGAAGCCATGCGCGCGGAGACCTAGCCGCGGTGGGGCAGGCTTCAGCCTGCCCGCTCGGATTGCGCGCTGCCCAAAGGCCGAGCAACAGTTTGATCTGACGATGCGACAGGACATCAAAGAAAACCTGGCCCTGGCATTGGACACCGTGCGCGGGCACAAGCTGCGCAGCTTCCTGACTGTGCTCGGCGTGGTGATTGGCGTCTCCGTGCTGATTCTGGTGGTGGGGATGATGGCCGGCATCGACCAGGCGGTCGAGGAAGAGATGACCGGCTTCGGCACAGACACCGCCTACGTCAGCCGCTTCCAGCAGGGCCCGCAGATTGGCCGCCGTTCGCGCGAGGAACGCATGCGCAAGCCGCTGTTGCCGGAAGACGCCGAGGTCATCCGCGAAGTCTGTCCGGCGGTGAAGGCGGTGGCTACCAACATCTTCGTCTTCGGCGCACATCAGGTGCGCTACCGCGACGATACGGTGCAGCCGGTCCAGTTCCGCGGCACCACGCCGGAGTTCGTCGAAGTTTACGGCAATGCTACCGTGAAGGAAGGCCGCTTCTTCACCGCCTCGGAAAACCTGCACCGCAAGAACGTCGTCGTGCTCGGCGAAGACGTGGCCAAAGGGCTGTTCCCGGGCGGCGACGCCATCGGCAAAGAAGTTCTGGTTAACGGCTCTGCGTTTGTGGTGATCGGCGTGTTTCAGAAACCGAAGGGCGGCTTCGGCGAAGGCGACGAAGACCGCCGCGTGATGGTCCCTTTCCAGACGCTCAAGAAGATGTATCCCGCCGCCGAGGAAGTCGGCTTCCGCATCCTGGCCTACCCCGGCCAGCTCGAACAGGCCGTGGATCAGGTGCGCGATGTGCTCCGCCGGCGCCGCAACGTGGGCTACAATGAGCCGGACAACTTCAGCATCACTACCGCCGAACAGGCCATCGAACAGTTCCGCAACATCGTCGGCGGCATCGCCGTTACCATCCTGGTTCTCAGTTCCGTTGGGCTGCTGGTGGGCGGCGTGGGCGTGATGAACATCATGCTCGTCTCCGTCACCGAACGCACGCGCGAAATCGGCGTCCGCAAAGCCATCGGCGCACGCCGGCGCGACATCACCTGGCAGTTCCTGCTCGAAGCCATGACCCTGACCAGCCTCGGCGGCGGACTGGGCATCGCCCTGGCTGCCGCAATTATCGGCATCATCCGCGCCGCCACCACGATTGCCGCCACCGTGCCGCTGTGGGCCGTGCTGGTCGGTCTGGGCGTTTCGGCCACCGTGGGTCTCATCTTCGGCGTCTGGCCGGCCGTAAAAGCCGCGCGCCTCGACCCGGTCGAAGCCCTCCGTTACGAGTAACCTCGCAGCCGCCGAAGCAAGTTGACTGTGCGGCGGCCGGGGCATCGCAGCGCTCCGACCGCAGAGTCGTCACGGCCCAACCGCGGGCCGCCATGAGGCAGTCGCTTTTTTCCCTGACAGCCTGGGCCCTGCTTGCCCTGCTGGCTGCGCCGTCGGCACACGCGCAGCCGCCGGGCGGGCTGTCACGGCTGGGCACGGTGAGCTTCGCCACCTCCTGCGACAAGTCCGTGCGGCCGGAGTTCAACCGCGCCGTGGCCCTGCTGCACTCGTTCTGGTACGAGGCCGCCGAAGCCGCCTTCGCCCAAGTCGCCGAGAAAGACCCGTCGTGCGGCTTGGCGCATTGCGGCGTGGCGATCGAGCGGCTGGCCGCCATCCGGGACTCTGTCGTCTAGGTGAACTACTGGCCAGACGCTGCCGAAGCCCATCGGCGCGCCGTCGCCGCGTGGGTCGCCCGCGCTGAGGGAAGGAACAAGGTACGAGGAAGCCGTGGAGCGGATGCGCTCGGCCGCCGACCTGGAAGACCGTATTGACAAGCATCCGATCACCCCCGGCTATGTGCTTCCCGCACGAGAGTTGCCCGGTGATTTGCTCCTGGAGCTAGGCCGGCCGGCAGAGGCGCTGGTTGAGTACGAATCCGCGCTGCGCTCATCGCCCGGGCGCTTCAACGGCACTTACGGGGCCGCGCGCCGCCGAGGCCGCCGGAAACACCGAAAAAGCAGCAACGCTTTATACCCAACTGGTGAAACTGGCCGGCGAAGGCAGTCGCCGGGCCGAAGTGCCTCGCGCGCGCGAATTCCTCTCGCAGGCCGCCTGCGCACAGAAGCCTTAGCGCCGCGCTCCGGACACGGGGAAGGATTTCAGCGGCCCGGCAGGCCGGTTACTGCGGGGAGGCAGTGGCGGCCGCCGGAGCGCGCAGCGGGGCGAAGGCATCGTCGGCGGCGAAGTGCTGCTCGAAGTTGCGCACGTAGTTCTTCAAGTGGCGGAACCAGAACCCGCGGAACTTGAACTGTTCCATTTCTTCGAGCGCCTGCTCGGGCGTCCAGCCTTGGGCGGTGATGCGGTAGGCCGCCAGCATCACCCCGGTACGTTCGGCGCCGCGCCGGCAGTGGACGAAAATCTTTTTGTCATGGTTGGTGCGCAACAGTTGCAGGAATTCGGCTACCTGCGCGTTGTCCGGCTTTTGGAAACCGCTCCAGGGGATGCTGACGTAGCGCATGCCCAGCGCTTCGACCTGGGCGCGTTCTTCGGCAATTTTGTCTTCTTCGTTGCGCAAGTTGACCACAATCTCGATCCCCAGCTCTTTCAGCATGCGGTAGCCCTCGTCGTCTTCATCGGGCTGCCCGCCGCGGAACAGCTTCTCATGCACCCGGCCCAGATTCGGCAGGCCTTTGATCTTAATTTTCTCAGCCGGCTTGGCCGCAACCGCCGCAGCCGTCGCGCTCGAACTCGCAGAGGAATTCTGCTGCGTGGATGCCGGAAGCGCGCCCACCGGCACAAGCGCCAGCGCGCACACCAACGCAAGTATTCTCAGCCGCTGTTTCCGGGCCTGTCTCATGGAGCGCTCCTTCTTCCTCCAGATTACCCGGCGTGAATCGTGGCCGTCAATGCAGGACAGCGGGCTGCTTCACAGACTCAATACAGCCCCCTCAATATGATCCGCACCTGCGCGGGCCAGGCTTCAGCCGCTGCGCCCCCGCTCGAGCCGGCATATCTCAGCCTTTCGTGAGTGTGGCGCTTCGTGCAAGCGAGCCACTACGAATAGACGGATACGGCACCAAGACCACAAAATTTTGAGCTTTTGCTCTTGACAACTTTTTCCCGCGCCGTATACTGCGCCGCAGGTTCGGGGGATTCGCAGCACCCGCTGAGCGAGCCGAGCCGGGCTCTGCGACGCCTTCCCGGTTACCTCCAGACAAAGAGAACGGGTCCGATGCCGCCGCCCGGCCCGGATTTTCAGCCGGTGCGAGGGGCCGCAGCCGAGGCCTCCTCTTTTTCGGAGCTTCCGGGGATCGCTGAGGGGCCCCCGGACCGCGGGCCTGGCGGAGCAAACGGGTCAATGCGCAGGCAGCTTCGGCGGTCACACCCCTCATAGAGATTTACTTGGCAGCGGCGGTACAATAGTAAACGAACCGCCTCTGCCAGTTTTTTCCCCGTCACCCCGGGGAACCAGACCTTTCCGGCGAGCGTCCCGTGGATCAGCGGGCGCCGTGCCGGGCGCGGAGGCAGCGATGGCGGAGCAGAGGACGGTCGTCAACGGAAAAGCGGAATCCGGAGCGGCAGGCGCTGCAGCACGCATGGCACAGCAGGCAGCCAAGACGGGCCTCGAATTCCGCCGGTTCTTCACCGACGGCAAGGTACACCCGTTCGACCGGCTAGAATGGGAGCTGCGTACCGCTCAGATCACCAACGAAAAGGGCCAGGTCATCTTCCGCCAGGAAAACGTCGAAGTGCCCAAGTCCTGGTCCATGACCGCCACGAACATCGTGGCCTCGAAATATTTCCACGGCAAGCTGAACACCCACGAGCGGGAAACGTCCGTCAAGCAGTTGATTGGCCGGGTGGCCAACACCATCGTCGAATGGGGCGAGCGGGGCGGCTACTTCGCCACCGCCGCCGACCGCGACGCCTTCCGCGACGAGCTCACCCACCTGCTCGTCGAGCAGAAGATGGCCTTCAACAGCCCGGTCTGGTTCAACGTCGGCATCCAGCCCAAGCCGCAGTGCTCGGCCTGCTTCATCCAGTCCGTCAAAGACGACATGGCCAGCATCATGAACCTAGCCAGGACCGAAGCGCTGCTTTTCAAGTGGGGTTCCGGCACCGGCACCAATTTTTCTCGTTTGCGCGCCAGCCATGAGCCGCTTTCCGGCGGCGGCATCGCTTCCGGGCCGCTGAGCTTCATGAAGGGCTTCGACGCCTTTGCTGGCGTCATCAAGTCGGGCGGGAAGACGCGCCGCGCCGCCAAGATGGTCATCCTCGACGTGGACCATCCTGACATCGTCGAATTCATCGAGTGCAAGATGAAAGAGGAGCAGAAAGCGCACGCGCTGATTGAAGCCGGCTACGACCCCACGCTCGACGGCGAGGCCTACAGCTCCATTTTCTACCAGAACGCCAATCACTCCGTGCGCGTCACCGACGAATTCATGCAGGCCGTCGAAGAAGACCGCGACTGGTGGACCCGCAACGTGACCGACGGCCAGCCGGCCAAAAAGTATCGCGCCCGCGAACTCCTGCAGAAAATCGCCGAATCCGCCTGGCACTGCGGCGACCCGGGCATGCAGTACGACACCACCATTAATCGCTGGCACACCTGCAAGGGCACCGATCGCATCTACGCCTCGAACCCCTGCTCCGAGTACATGTTCCTGGATGATACCGCGTGCAACCTGGCCTCGCTGAACCTGCTGAAATTCCTCGGGCCAAACGGCCAGTTCGACGTCGAAGGTTTCCGCCATGCGGTGGACGTGACCATTACCGCGCAGGAAATCCTGGTAGACAACGCCAGCTACCCGACCCAGAAGATCGCCGAGAATTCGCACAACTACCGCCCGCTCGGCCTGGGCTACGCCAACCTGGGCGCGCTGCTGATGTCCACGGCGCTGCCGTACGATTCCGACGAAGGCCGCGACGTCTGTGGCGCCGTCACTGCGCTGATGACCGGCGAAGCCTACGCGCAGTCGGCGCGCCTGGCCGAGCGCATGGGACCCTTCCCCGGCTACGCCGCCAACCGCGAACCGATGCTCGACGTCATCCGCATGCACCGCGATTCGCTCCGCGCAATTCGCCCGGAAAACGTCCCCGCGCCGCTGCTTGCCGCCGCCCGTGAGGCCTGGGACCGCGCGCTCGAGCACGGCGAAAAGTTCGGCTACCGCAACTCGCAGGTCAGCGTGCTTGCCCCCACCGGCACCATCGGCTTCATGATGGACTGCGACACCACCGGCATCGAGCCCGACCTGGCGCTGGTGAAATTCAAGAAGCTGGTCGGCGGCGGCGTCATCAAAATCGTCAACAACACTGTGCCCCGCGCACTGATGCGCCTGGGCTATGCGCCCGAAGAAGTCGCCGCCATCGTGGACTACGTCGACAAGAACGGAACCATCGAAGGCGCCCCTGGCCTGAAGCAAGAGCACCTGCCCGTCTTCGACTGCTCGTTCAAACCGGCCAACGGCTCCCGTTCCATTTCCTGGCAGGGCCACCTGAAGATGATGGCCGCGGCGCAACCGTTCCTTTCCGGCGCTATCAGCAAAACCATCAACATGCCCGAGCACTCCACCGTCGAAGACATCATGGATGCCTACATCGAATCATGGAAGCTCGGGCTGAAGGCTGTGGCCATCTACCGCGACGGCTCGAAAAAGGCGCAGCCGCTTTCGGCCTCCGCCGACAACCGGAAGAAAGAAAAGAAAGCCGCGCCGGCGACGGAAGCGCAGCAGGAGCTGTTTGCCGGCGCCACCCGCCGTAAGCTGCCCAACGAACGCCGCTCGATTACGCACAAATTCGCCATCGGCGGCCACGAAGGCTATTTGACCGTGGGCATGTACGAAGACGGTTCGCCGGGCGAAATCTTCATCAAGATGGCCAAGGAAGGCTCCACGTTGTCGGGCATCATGGACGGCTTCGCGCTTTCCGTTTCCATCGCGCTGCAGTACGGCGTGCCGCTGAAGGCGCTGGTGGATAAGTTCATCCACACGCGCTTCGAGCCTTCGGGTTTCACTGGCAACCCGGAAATTCCCTACGCCAAGTCCGTGCTCGACTACATCGCGCGGTGGCTCGGCGGGAAGTTCATCTCGCCCGACTATCTGGTGATGAGCGCCACGAACGGCGAATCGCTGCCGCCGCCGGTCGGGCCGCCGGCGAAAGCCGGAGCGTTGCCGGCCGTGTCGCCGCCTCCGGCGCAGGCCACCTCGCCTGCCAATAACGGCACTGGGCAGCCCCGTCCCATGGCCGCGATTGACGATGCGCCGTCGTGCTCCGAATGCGGCATGCTGATGACGCGCAACGGCTCCTGCTACAAGTGCGAAAACTGCGGTTCCACCTCCGGCTGCAGCTAACGCGCAGGCTCCACCACCTCCCCAGATTGTCTCCACCTCGGGCGGCCTCCCCCTTGCGGGACGGCCGCCCGCGCTCAATGGTTCGCTGCCGTGCTTGGTAGCCCGCGTCTGCAGACGCAGGCCGTTGCCCACAGACACCGCAACGGATCTGGCAGGCCCCTCCGGCCATGCGGGACGCGCCGGGCGCTTCGTACTACAATGGGTCTATGGCCGCCGCACTGCAAACGCGGCAACTGATCCCTCCGCTCACGGCGCGCACACCCGCTGGGCGCACGGTTCAGGCGTGGGATTACAAACAGAAAAAGAGCCTGGTCATCGCCTTCCTCCGCGCCGCCGATTTCGCGGAGCAGGGCCCTCGGGCAGCCGAACCGCGCAAAGATTTTGTCACCGAGCTGGCCGCGCGCGCCGAAGAGCTGCACAGTCTGGAGGCGGTTGCGCTGATCATTCTGCCAGAGCCGGCTCCGTCAGCGCTGGCCGCAGAGCTGCCCGAAGAAGTCATCCTCACATCAGACGCCTCGGGCCGCTCGCAGCGCGCGTTTCTCGGCGATGACGCCTTCAGCTCCGCCGGCCTTGCCCGCACCGGGGTCTTCGTCACCGATCGCTTCGGCGAACTCTATGCGCAGTGGATCGTCCGCCACGCAAGTGAACTGCCCCCCGTCGAGGAGGTCCTCAGTTGGCTCAGTCAGATTCAGATGGCCTGCGAAGAGTGCGGCGCTCCCCACTGGCCCGCCGAGTGAAGTGGACACCTCGGTCGAACTGGATTCGATCCTGCAAAGGTTGACCCCAAGAAGCTCGTGCGAGGAATCCTCCGCGTGCACTGTGAGCTTGGTGTGCTCTGTGTTCCCCCTTTGCAAAATCCTTCATAGAGGCACGTAAGGCGGAGAGGAGGCAGCAAACCAGGCGCAGCCGATTCCGCTTGCGCCCGGCCCGAATCGGCAGGCTCGTGCAAAAAAGAAGGGGCCCCGCCAGGAGCCCCTACTTTGCTCCGACCCCACTCCCTCTCTTTCTGAGAGGGTCACCCCGGGAATCAGAGACGGCCAGCGTGCACACGAGCAAGACTTATTCCACAGAAATGAAAATCCTGAGCTTGGTTTAACTCCCGTGGTTACAAATTGATAGCCTGGCTGTCACGATTTTATGGCACCGGGTGATTTCGTAACCTCCTACACAATTTCACAATTCCATGCCCCTTGCCTATGTTCTTTGGGATACGGATTCCGGCCTGTCAAAGACTTCGCAGTGCGGAACTTTTGTCACGCTCAGCGCGCCGGCCAAAAGTTTCCGAGGGGAAGGGCTCAGCGGTTAGTGAGGCTGAAGACAACGTCAATCGTGGTGACGACTTCCACGGGTTCTCCGTTAAGCAGCGCGGGCTGGTAGCGCCATTGTTTGACCGCATCGATGGCCGCCTGCGCCAGCCAGCAGTGGCCGCGGACGAGCCGGAGGGAATTGACCCTACCGTCTTTCGCGATCACAGCCATCAGTCGTACCGTACCCTGCAAACGGGCGTTTTTGGCTTGCTGGGGATAAACGGGGCCGGGCTTCTCGATCAGTTTGGCGGCCTGGACGTTTCCTGCAATACGGATGCGTTCCGCGGGCTGCGCGGTGTCAGAAACGTCGGTTGCGGGAAGCGAGCCGAACACCGGCGCCCCCTGCGGCACGGTGATGTTCCCCAGGTAGCGGAAGCCGCCGTCCTGATAGACGAAGTACCACAGCCCGGTGGCCGTCTTGTCGTCTTTCTTTTTCAGGATGCGCACGTCGTAGAACGCGGCAGGCTGCTTGCGCGCCAGCAGCACCGGAGTCTGGTTCTCGTCGGCCAGCGAGCTGCAGCCTTCCTCGTACCGCCGCACGCGGATTTCTTCGTAGCCCTCCTGCGCAATCTTCATCAGATCGCGGCCCAACACCAGGTAGAGCGCCGAACTGCGTTTCTTGTACTCTGAAGCAAAACTCACCGGCAGGACATCGCCGAACAGTGCTCCAAACGTGGCCTCCGGGTCGGGCAAAATCAGCGAGCGGGTGTGCGCATAGACGATTTGGTTGTCCTCCTTCCGCCCGGCCTCGAGCACCGTCTTCATGAATTTCTCCAGGCCCCCGGCGGAATCCGGGTAGTCGGGAACCGGCGGAAACGCCGCAGTCTGTGGTGCAGTCGGCTGCTGCGCCGGTTGTGCGGCGACCGCTGCCGCCAGGATGACTGCAATCACCAGTAAGATTCCCTGAACACTGTTCCGCATCGCAAAACCTCCCCTGTGAGTCCCCGCCCACATTATGCGCGCCCGGCTTTGATTACAAGCCGAAACCCCGGGCGCAATTCCCCGCGACCCTGTGTGCTTCGTGTCCGCGGTGGTGGACCTTCCGGTAAAGCCTTAACACATCAGGACGCATCTGTGAGGGAGCGGACACAGCCGCAGGTACGGTAAAGATGTTTCGCCGCGCAATTGCAGACGACACTAAGCGGCGCCGATCGAGGCGCGGATGGCGTCGGCAATTGCGCGCGAGTAGCGCTCGACATCGGCTTGGCGCTCGGCTTCCACCATCACGCGCGCCAGCGGCTCGGTGCCGGAGTAGCGCAGCACCACGCGCCCTTTCGTGCCCAGCGCGCGTTCGGCTTCAGCCAGCGACTGGGCGACTGCGGGCAGCGTTTCCAGCGCAGGTTTTTCGCGCACCGGCACGTTCAGGATGGTCTGCGGGAAAACCTTCATCCCTCGGATGAGCCGGTCGAGCGGGCCGCAAAGCGCTACCAGCGAAGCGATTTTCAGCGCGGTCAGCAGGCCGTCGCCGGTGGTGTGGTCGTCGAGAAAAATGATGTGCCCGGACTGCTCGCCGCCGAGATTCGCGCCGAGCCGCTGCATGCCTTCGAGCACGTAGCGGTCGCCCACCGGCACGCGTTCGAGCCGCAGGCCTTCTTTTTGCAGCGCGAGCTCCAGTCCGAGGTTGGCCATCGTTGTCCCCACCACCACACGGCCCTTCAACCTTCCCGCTGATTTCATCCAGCGCGCGGCGGCCAGCAGCGTGCCGTCCCCGTTGACGATGTTTCCGGAGGCGCTGGCGAAAATCGCGCGGTCGGCGTCGCCGTCGAATGCCGCGCCGAGTGCGGCGCGCGTCTCGACGACCTTTTCGCGCAGCGCTTCGGGATGCAGCGAGCCGCAGCCGTCGTTGATGTTGCGTCCGTCGGGCGCGTTGCAGATGGCCACGACGTCGGCCCCCAGAGCACGGAAAAGTTCCGGCCCAAGCTCACTGGCGGCGCCATTGGCGCAATCGAGTACAATCCTCATCCCCGCAAGCTTGGCGTTCTGCGGAATGCGGCCGGCCAGAAACTCGAGGTACGCTTTGCCCAGCCCCTTCTGCTGCTCGAGCTTTGGTTCCGGCGTGGGCGGCGATTGTTCCTGCCGCGCCAGGACATGGTGCTCGATGGCTTCTTCGATCGCGTCGGGGAACTTCATGCCGGTGCGAGCGATGAGCTTGACGCCGTTGTCGGTGTAGGGATTGTGCGAGGCCGAAATCACCATGCCCGCGGAAAAGTTTTGCGCGCGCACCAGGTAGGCTACGCCGGGCGTAGTCAGCACGCCGGCGTAGACCGGGATCGCTCCCGCGGCTACCAGCCCCGAGGCGATGCGCTGGGCGATGTGCGGGCCCGATTCGCGGGTGTCGGCCCCGAGCAGCACCGCAGGCGAACGCTCCGCCGCGCGCACGTATTCGCCCACTGACCGGCCCACCCAGTACAGCGTGCGGTCGTCCAGCGGATAGCTGCCCGGTTTGCCGCGAATTCCATCGGTGCCGAAAAGCTGTTTGGGCATGAGTGCAGAGAATCGAAGCGAATCGAACGCGCGATTCTATCACAGGCTTAATGATTCGCCGCGCGGGAGACCAGCCGCAGACGGAATTCCGCCGGAGAGATGCGCACCAGCTCGACGCCCGGCGGCAGGTCCACATGCTTCGCGCCGAGCCGCACCAGCGTCTCGCCGGGCTCGGCGCCGGCCAGATCCACCGCGATGCCCAGGTCGGCGGCGGACAGCCGGCGAAAAATCGCGGAGCGGCCGCGGACACGCACGTGAATCTGCGTGGGGATGTCGCCCGAAAGTTCCAGCCCGTTGGGGATGTTGCGGAATTCCAGCGGCACCAGGTAGCCGACCTCCGCCACCGGCTCGGCCGTGTACGCGGCCCACAGCAGGAACGCAATGGCCAGCGAAAGCAGCTTCAGGTACCAGTTGTGCAGAAGCATCCGTCGCAGGCGGCCCATCGCTTATTCCTTCCGCTGGGCCGGGCTGGCCCACTCCGTTGGGCCGGCGTCCTCTTTGCGCAGCGGGATGGCCGGCTGCGGCAGTGCCACCTGCGGGCGGTAACGGGCGAAAAACTCCGCCAGTCGATGGCGCAACTGTTCGGGCGTGAGGTTCAGCTCGATGGTGCCGGCGGAAGAAATGGCAATGCTGCCGGTCTGCTCGGAGACGACCACGGCCACGGCGTCGGATTCTTCGCTTACACCGATGGCGGCGCGGTGGCGCGTGCCAAGCTGGTTGGAGATCATCGGGTTCAGGGAAAGCGGCAGGAAGCAGGCGGCCGCGGCGATGCGGCTGCCGCGAAGAATCGCGGCACCGTCGTGCAGCGGCGATTCCGGCCGGAAAATCGTGACCAGCAGGTCGTAGCTGACGGTGGCATCGAGCGGGATGCCGCTTTCGATATAGGTCTTCAGGCTGACATCGCGCTCGAGCACGATCAGCGCGCCGATGCGCTGCTGCGAAAAATAGCTGACTGCCATCACCACGTCGTCGTGCGCTTCCACCGGATTCTGCGAGGAAAACCGCCGCCAGGGCGCTGAGCGGCCCAGGTGGGCCAGCGCGCGGCGGATTTCCGGCTGGAACAGCACAATCAGCGCAATCACGAAGTAGGGCAGCAGGTTTACCAGCAGCCACTCGAGCATTTCCAGCCGCGCCCAGCGCGCGCCGTAGTAGATGCCCACCAGCAGCGCCAGCGCGATCGTCACTTGCAGCGAGCGCGTGCCGCCCAGCACATTCAGAATGTAATAAATAATGACGGCGATGATCAGGATGTCCAGCGCCGCGCGCAGGTCGAGCCGGCCAACCGCGTTCCAGGGAAGTGTGGCCATCAGCATCCTGCGGCTACAGTAGCGCAACGCCTTGCGTTAGGGCAAGCTGCGTCCCCGCAGCGCATCACGGCGCCCTGTCGGTGCCGCGGTTCGATTCTGAGTGAGGTCCGAAGAAGAGCGGCGAGCCGCGACTTCCGCCCGCGGTGCCCGCAAAGACATAGCTTTTTAGCACGGCTCTATTCGACGCTCACCGCAATCAGCCGCCAGGCTCCGTCTTTCCGCTCGAAGGAAAATTCAATCGCTTCACGGCGGCGCCGCATGCCCGGCGGAAATTCCAGTTCCAGGCGGAGGTCGCCCAGCCAGAATTCGTCAATCGCGGTCACCTCAATGCGGGCTTCGCGCGCGGTGGCCGTGCGCAGCCGCTCGCGCAGCGACTGGAGCGCAGGCAGCTCCGCTTTCGGCACCCGGTGCGAGGCCGCCTCCGTGCGCAGGCAGCCGGTGTCGAACAGCACGCAGTACACGCCGGTGCGTTTTTCGATCTCTTCGCGGATTTCTTTTCGCGGAATCGCCGGAGGGGCCAGGCCGAAGACGACGCCGTCTTCGGAGCAGGCCTCGGGGAATCTTTCCGGATCGCCGGATTCGAGCAGCGCCAGAAATTGCTCCGCGGCCAGCGCGAACTCTTTCTCCAGCTCCTCCGCGGAAAGCTCGTTTGCCGGCTGCGGCGCCTTCGGTTTGGCTGGTTGCGGAGCCTGCGGTGCCGCGGCTGCGAACGCAAGCAGCAGCGCGACGAGCAGAGCCGTGAACAGCGAATTGTGGGGCGGCAGCACCAAGCCGGCAGTATAGCGCCTTCTCGCCTGCCGCGGTGCCGGGTGCGCAAAGCAGGATCCCGCGGTGCACCCCATAGGCGCCGCCATGATAAGGTACTCGCAGAGCCGGCGCGCCTGTAGGTTCGGCTGCGGCGGTCGGGTGGCTGCCTGCCATGACCAACGGCGTCATCACCGGACATCCCCTGGGACGCGCCAGCGTGCGCATCATCGCCGCAGGCATCGTGATTGCGTTCGCCTACTGGGCGGCCAGCGTGGTGATCACGCTGCTGCTCTCGGTGCTGCTAGCTTATTTCCTGGACCCGCTGGTGGAAGGACTGGAACGCATCCGCGTGCACCGCATCATCGGCTCGCTGCTGGCCGTGCTGATTATGATTGCCCTGCTCAGCGTGCTCGGCTGGGTCACCTGGGATCGCCTGAGCAGTTTTGCCGAAGACTGGCCGAAGTACCAGGGCGTGCTGCGCGACGCGGTGGCCGGCATCCGCGACAGAATCGAAGCGTTCGAGCGGCGCGTGTCAGAAATTGCGCCGCAGCGTCCTGGCGGCCGCACCATCGTGCAACTGGAAGACCGGCCGAGCTCGATCCTGATGCGCGGGCTGGGCTCGCTCTACGTGTTTTTGCTGGCCGTCAGCTTCGTGCCGTTTCTTGTTTACTTCATGCTCGTATACAAGCACCGGCTCTGGCACGCCACCATGCAGCTGTTTCCCGCGACCGAGCGCACTCGGGTCAAGCACGCGCTCGACGACGTGAACGCGATGCTCCGCAGCTTCGTCATCGGCAACGTGCTGGTCGCGGTGATTCTGGGCGTGGTGACCTCGTTGTTTTTCTGGCTGCTGGGGCTCGACTACCCGGTGCTTACCGGCATTGCTTCCGGCGTTCTGAACCTGGTGCCTTACCTGGGCGTGGTGTTGGCGTGGCTGCCGCCGCTGGTGGTGGGTTTGGCGCAGTTGCAAAGCTGGGTGATGTTTTTTACCTTGGTCGGTGTGCTCAGCTTCTTCCATTTGATCGCCATCAACGTGCTGGTGCCCGCGCTGGTGGGACGCAAAGTCCACCTGAACGCCCTGGCAGCTACCATCGCGCTGCTGTTCTGGGGCTGGCTGTGGGGCGGCCTGGGCCTGGTGCTGGCGATTCCCATTACTGCCACCGCTAAGGTCATCTGCGACCATGTCGAACCCTGGCGGCCCATCGGCCGCTGGCTCGGCGCATGAAAGCACGCACAGCAGGGGCTGGCAGCGCAGAGGCCCCGCCGGGCAGCGCGGGTCGCCCGCGTCTTCGGGCGCGCACCTTTCCTCGTGGGCACAGGATTCAGCCTGCACGCTCCGCATGATCAGACACCCGCCGATCAAGCACCGGCTTGCCAAGAACCAGCCTCCGCAACGCCAGCGGCTGACAGGTGTGGTCTCCACAGTCCAGATTCTCCCTGCCCCCGAAGGCTGAAGCCTGAGCCCGGCGGATGTCAGCGGCTGTGGGGATAAAACCGGGCGAGGCGCGCGGGAGACAAACCGAGCTCAAACAGCGTGACCAGCGCGATGTTGCGCAACTGCTGTCGCACGGTGCCGTGGCGAAGAAACCGCCTTGCCGAGGTCCGCACCGCCGCGGGCAGCACCGCAAATTTTCCGTAACGCCGCAGCCGTCGCAGGAGATCTACATCTTCCATGAACGGAACTTCCAGGTAGCCGCCCATGCGCCAGAAAATTTCCCGGCGGAGAAAGAAACCCTGGTCGCCAAAATGAAAAAATCTTCCCGGAAACTGCGTGAACCACGAATAGAAGCGGAGCATTGGCCGGAATACGTCGAATTCCAGCCGGAAGCAACCGCCGACGACGCGCGGGTCGGCAAGCGCGCGGCGGACGTGCGCCTGCCAGCCGGAGGGCAGTTCGCTGTCGGCGTGGAGAAATAGGAGCACGTCGGCGTCCAGGCAGCGAGCGCCCCGGTTCATCTGCGGACCGCGGCCGGCCACCGGGCAGCGCTCGACATGGAAAAGGTGCCGCGCGATTTCCACCGAGCCGTCGGTCGAGCCGCCGTCCGCCACCACAACCGGACAGCCGCGCGCCACGCGACTCAGTTTTGTGAGCGCCTCAGGGAGGATAGCCGCTTCGTTCAGTACCGGCACCACGATGCCAATGCGCGGTTCTGCTGCTGCGCCGGGGTGAAGCGGCGCACTCTCCGGGAGCCATCCTGAGGTTGCAGCGGGCGCGGCCATAGCATCAAGAATTGTCTTCCGCGGGTTATTCCTTCAGATGCCGCGGTGTTCGAGAAGTTTCAACACAAGGCACGCCGGGACGCCAGAGGACGCAAAAAATCCCCGGCTGCTTTGCAGACGCGAAGTTTGCTTCTCGCCGCGGGCATTCAGCGCAGCAGGCGTGTCTGCGGGCGGTAAGCCGACCAGGCATACCAGAAACTGTGCAGGTAGGGCACGCGCTCGAGTTGATTGCCCGCCAGCGGCCCGCTTACCGCGCGGCCATCGAGCGGCGACCACAACGAGCCGGTCTCGGCATCTTCGAGCAACGCATGGCCGTCGCGTCGCACCAGCCGGAAGCTGAGCCGGCGGCCGTCAGCGAACGGGCGGAACACGGCCGAGGTTTTCTCTTCCGCCGAATAAAACACGATTACCGCCTTGCCATTCAGTGCCGCATGCACCAGTCCTTCGTTCTCCAGCCGGGCCAGGGGGATGGCCACGGCGTCGCCGCCTTCATGCAGCCCAACTATCATTTCTTTGCCGCCCAAGCGGCTGTCGCCGCGCGTGCCGAAAAGTCCGCGGCGGTTCGGGTCGCGGAAATATTCGGCATAGGGTGAACCGCGCACGCCGGCCGGCTTGCGCAGTACCAGCGTATTCGGGTGGAGTTTCTTCCAGACCTTCCAGGTGGTCTGCATCGCCGGCAATTTCTCGAGGCGGCTGCCTTTGAGCGGCCCGCGCAGCGCGGAGCCGTCCACCTGCGTCCACAGGGTGCCCGTCTCGCGGTCGAACATCACCAGCGCGTCCTTATACAGCTTGCCACTGACGCCCAGCTCGATTTCCCTGCCGGCCACATTGCGGGTGTACACGACACCCGTGTGCGCCAGAGGTCACCAGGTGACGGCTATCGGCTTGCCTCCCAGCCGGTCGTTGACGATTTCGTGCCCATCCAGATGCCAGAGCGAGTAGGCCTTGGCCTGCCCGGTCTGCATGTCCACCAGACCGAGCACCGGCTCGTCGTCCGCCATCAGCGGCTCGGCCTGCTCGCGGCTGATGAACTCCGGATTGCGGATTGCGGGAATCGCGTCTTTCGGGAGCACCGTGACCATCGTGCCGTTGCCGATCCGTTCCTCGGCCAGCGGTGAACGCTGCCCTCCGGCTGCGGCCCAGCCCATCGCCACGGCTGCGGCCAGCAACAGAATCGGCGCAATTGCCGCACGAATCCTCATCGCTTTTGCCTCGTCCTTGACAGGGAGTCCCCTGCCAGAAAGGTACAGATCAACTGGGGCCCGCCGGACGCTGTCCCAGCCGGGGCAGCCCCCGCGCAACCCCTGCCGGGCGATTCCCGGCGGGCCCCAGTTGGCCGATGCTCTGTTTCCCGGGATTCGGCCGGCGCTTACATCATCGCGCCCAGCTTCACCTCTTGCCAATTGCCGTTCTTTCGGACTTCCACTTTCTTGGCCATGATGGAGCCGTTGTGGTTTGAGCCCTGCACGCGAATCGTCTGTCCGACGTAGTCGGCCAGGGCGGTGGACGGCGCAATGATGGCGTGGAACTTCTTGTCCTTGGTCAGCAGCCCGCCGGGGGTGCCGCCCTTCAGACACATGGTTCCACAGTTCTTCATTGCGCCGTGGTCGTTTTCGGTCTCACCCATGCCCAGATAGCACTTGCTGTCCACCAACGTGCCTTCCAGCGTGACTTCTTTCTGCGCCACGCTGACGGCGGCGCCGATGGCCAGGGCCAGAGCGAGAACCGGAAGCAATCGCACTACCTTCATCATCGTTGTCAACCTCCTCTTATCAGTCGAATTGGTGTTTCACTGCCGGAAATCCGAAGCCGCCGTGCGCGAGGACAACCTTCCGCGCAGCCGCTTCACAGCAAACTCGCGAAAAAATGCGCCAGGCGGTCGTAAAGCCGTGCGCTGGTCGCCAGCGGTACCTCGAACGGCTCGCAATCCGCAACGATGCGCAGCGACTGCTTCGTGGTGTCCAGAATCACGAAACACTGCACGCAGCGCGCGATGTGGTCCTCCAGCTCGCGCCGCAGCTCTTCCGAGCCTTCGCCATCCACGTAGCACGACAGATTGTCGAGAACTTCTTTGCAGGTCAGCACGGCTCACCTCCCGCCGGCCCGGCCGGCGGGCTGCTCGAAGGCCATGGCCATCACGTTGCGCGCCATGCTGGTGACGCGGCGCAAGCGCGAGCGCAGTGTGGCCGGCTTCTGGAAGTGTTCGGCCAGGGCCTCGCGGACCATCAGCCGCGCGCGCAGCACCCGCGATTTCGTCGCCGGAATAGAAAGCCCCAGTGCCGCGGCGGTTTCTTCAGTGCTCAGTTCTTCGACGTCCCGCAGCAGAAACACCACGCGGTAGGCTGGGGGAAGCTGCCGGATGGCGTCTTCGACAATCTTTTTCACCTCGGTGGCCGCATAGCGTCGTTCGGGGCTGTCGTGCCACTCCTCGAGGCGGCTGGGGCGAAAATCGCGCTCCGGCGTTTCCGGGTCGTCCAGCGAGGTCGCGTCGCGCCGGCGGCGCAGAATCTGCAGCGATTCGTTTACCGCGATGCGCGTCAGCCAGGTGGTGAAGCGCGCGTCCTGCCGGAACGTGTTCAGGTTCACATAGGCCTTCAAAAACGTCTCCTGCATGGCTTCTTCGGCATCGGCGAGCTCACCCAGGATCGCAATCGTGGTGCGGAACACCCGCTTCTCGTGCCGGCGGACGAGCTGCTCGTAGGCCTGCTGGTCGCCGCTGAGAGCGCGCTTGATCAGCGGACCGTCTTCATCCACCCCCGGCGAAAGCCCCTGCCTCTGATTGATCGTCAACCGCTACCCCCTCAAACCGCTGTCGCGCACGTCGGAAAAGCGGTCCCGGCAGCCCACTTATGCGATACCTGGGCGAATGGAAAGGATTCAACCTCCATCCAACCTTGTGGTTCCCGCCTCCGGCCTGTGTGCGGCCAATTATCCTGCCGTGCCCTCTGGCACTGTCTTCACCTGCACGCTGCCGGCCTCGCGCAGCCGCCGTTCGAGCTCAGGCCGCAATCGCTCCGGTGGGTCGTTCACGCCCACCAGAATGAATCCGTCAGGCAAAGCCGGCTCCTCGAAGTGCGGCCTCCGTCCGGGCCGCAAACGCGCCGATACGAGCAGCGTGAAAATCGTGGCGAGCATGGCGCCGAGCATCGTCACTTCGTAGGTGATGATGCCTGCCGGCCACAGCGTCACAATGGGCATGGCTCCACTGCGGAGCGGCCAGGCCTGCTGCGTCCCGGCGACCAGCAGAAAACCGGACAGCCCGCCCGCCAGCCCGCCGGCGGCCGCCAGCCACGGCATCCAGGTGCGCCGACCGTACGCGCCGAATTCGTATTCTTCCCAGGGTTCGGAAGAAGCCACCAGCAAGGACTCATCGGCCACGCCGGCAGCGCGAAGCGCGTCTGCAGCGCGCTGCGCCGCTTCCGGCTCTGCGTAAAGTCCGTACAGGACTCTCACACCGACACCTCCGAAGTTGTCGGGTTCGGCTCTGCCACGGTTACAATGCCGGGACTTTTCTCGACGCGCTCCACGGAGCGGTGGCCGCCCACCTTGAACTCCCACACGGAAATGACGGGTACCAGCTTGGTGAACAGCATGTAGAGCAGCACCATGCCGGCGAACGTCGCTGCGGTGATGGCCATTTCCACCCAGGTTGGCCTGTAGGTGCCCCAGCTATACGGCAAATACTTGCGCGCCAGCGAGGGCACGATAATCAGGAATCGCTCGAGCCACATCCCTACGACCACCGCAAGCGATGCGATGACCGTCCCGGTAATGGTGCGCAGCCGCTTGATGGCCAGCAGCGGCAGCGGCAGCAGGAAGTTGCAAACCACCATAGTCCAGAACAGCGGCGCATACGGTCCCGATTGCGTGGCATGGAATACAGCCATCTCCGCCGGGTCGTTTCCGTACCAGACGGTGAGCCTCTCGGAGAAGACGAAGTAGAACCAGAGCAAGCTCATCACCAGCAGCAGCTTGCCCAGATTGTCAAAATGCACCGGCTGCAGGTACTCCTCCAAGTGCAGCAGCTTGCGCAGCAACGCCATGGCCAGAATCAGCGCGGCGATGCCACTGAAAATCGCTCCGACCACGAAATACGGCGCGAAGATCGTGGAATGCCACATCGGCACCGGCGCCATGGCAAAGTCAAAGGACACGATCGAGTGCACCGACACCGCCACCGGAATAATCAGAATGGCCATGATGTGCATGGCCGTTTCCAGCCGGTGCCACTGCCGCGGCCTCCCCTCCCAGCCCAGTGCCAGCCAGCGGTAGATGCGCCGGCGCCAGCCGCTGGCGCGGTCCCGCAGCAGCGCAAAATCGGGCAGCATCGGCAGCAGCAGAAACAGCAGGCTGCCCAGCAGGTAGGTGTTGATGGCAAAGAAGTCCCACAGCAGCGGCGAGCGGAAGTTCGGCCACAGTCCGCGCTCATTGGGAATCGGAAACAGCCAGAAGGCCAGCCAGGGCCGCCCCAGATGTATCAGCGGAAACATGGCGCCGATCATCAGCGCAAACACGGTGATGGCTTCGGCGCAGCGTGTCACCGGCCGGCGCCAGCCCGCGTTCGTCAGGCGCAGGATCGCCGAGATCAGCGTGCCCGCGTGGCTGATGCCGATCCAGAAGACGAAGTTGGTTATGTAGAAACCCCAGAACACCGGCCGGCGGATGCCCGCCGTGCCGATGCCGTTCCAGATCTGATAGCCCCAGGCGACAAATCCCAGCGCCGCCACCGCGCCCACCAGCGCCACCGCCAGATAGAACCGCGGCGAGGTTTGCAGCACGGGCCGCAACAAGTCGTCGTTGATTCGGCTAGCGGTTCTCTTCATCGCCATTCCACGAAAGTCTGGCCAGATAGGTGATTTTGGGCTGCGTGCCCACTTCCTCGAGCAGCTTCGAGCCGCGTGGCGACCGCGACAGCCGCGACACTCTGCTGTCCGGGTCGTTCAAGTCGCCGAAGACCAGCGCCTCTGCGGGGCAGGCCTGCGCGCATGCCGGTTGCAGTTCGCCGTCGCGCAAGTCACGCTCTTCCGCTTTGGCTTGGATTTCGGCGGCCTTGATGCGCTGCACGCAGAAAGTGCATTTCTCCATCACGCCCACTTCCCGCACCGAAACATCCGGGTTCAGTTGCAGATGCAGCGGCTTTTCCCAGACGGGATTGAAGAAGTTGAAAAAGCGGACGGTGTACGGGCAGGCGTTGGCGCAGTAGCGTGTGCCGATGCAGCGGTTGTAGACTTGCGCGTTCAGTCCCTCGGCGGTGTGGTAGCTTGCGTAGGTGGGGCAGACCGGCTCGCACGGCGCGGCGTCGCAGTGTTGACAGAGCACGGGCAGGTAGCGCAGCCGCACATTTGGAAATTCACCTTCCCAGTACCGCTCGATGCGAATCCAGTGCATCGCGCGGCCGCGCGCCGCCTCGTCTTCTCCGACCGTGGGAATATTGTTCTCAGCGCGGCAGGCCACCACGCAGGCTTCACAGCCTGTGCAGCGGTCCAGGTCGGCCACCATGCCCCAGCGATGAGTCATCAATCCGCCTTTCTACTCAGCGTTCCTCGAGGTGCGGGAAGCGGCTCACGCCGCCACTGAACAGCACCAACCGGCCCTTTCCGGCCCGCCTCACCTTGACCCGTGTCGCCGCCCAGGCCAGGGCGCCGGTTTCCGGCTCTTCCAGCGGCGCCAGCACGGCGACTGGATTGGCTCCTCGGCTGCTGGCAAAGCGGGTGAAGTGGGCATGTCCCTGCCCCACTGGCATGGCGATGACGTCTGGCGCGATGCCGGGCGAAACCACGGCTGGGGCGCGCAGGGTGCCGTGCCGCGAGGCCACTTCGACCAGGTCGCCTTGTTCGACGCCGAGCTGCCCCGCGGTTTGTGGATTCAACTCCACCCAGGTGCCCCACATCACTGTGGTCAGCACGTCGGGCAGCTCCTGCAGCCACGGCAGGTGCGCCGCCGAACCATCCCCGAACGCCTGCGACACATAGGGGAGAAAATGGAAGGGATACTCCTCGGCAGCGCCGTCGAACTGCGGCGGGGCGTAGCGAAACTTCCGCACCACGCCGCGCGCGGGCTCTTTCCCCGTTTCGGCCAGTCGGGGCAAGGTCGGGGAGGACATGGCTGGCGTGGCGGACCACCAGCCGCCTTGTTCCTGCGCTTGCCTCCAGAATTCGTCCGGGTCGCCACCCTGCTGCTGGGCCAGCTCGCCAAAGCGCGCGCGCAGAAGCTCGTCGTAGCTGCTCCAAGGCAGCGCCTCACTCACGCGGCCGCCCAGCATCCGGCTGAGCTCCAGCAGCACATCGGGCATGGCGCGCGTGTCGTGGAGCGGACGCATAGCTGGTGGCGCCAGGCTCACGACCGCATTTGTGGTACCGGACTCCGCCACGTCGTCTGCCCAAGACTCAAGAAACGAATGGTCGGGCAGCACCAGGTCGGCCAGAATGCTTGTGTCATCCAGAAAACTGCCAAAGCTCGCGATAAATGGCACCCGGTCCAGCGCCACCGCCGCCTGCCAGGCGGGCGGCGTGGCAAAGACCGGATTCGCGTCGTAGAGCAGGAGCAGCTTCAACGGGGAGGTCGGCCGTGAAAGGATGCGCCCCACCAGCGTGCGCAGGCTGCGGTGCAGAGCTGTCGGCGGCGATTCGATCTGCGGTGTGAACCGCAGTGGGCCTTGCTCGCCGGTGCTGCCGAGCAGCGCGTTCAGGGCATTCACCGCCAAGGCGGTGGCCAAGCCGTTGGTCTGTGCCAGTGCCGCGCCACCCGCGATCACCACTGCGGGGCGGTGCGTGGCCAGCTCGCGCGCCAGCCGCCGGATGCGTTCCGCGACCACGCCGGTCAGCGATTCCACGGCTTCGGGCGTCCACTCCGGCAGGCCCTGCTGCCAGCCCTCGAGGCTCGCACCGGCTGCGCCGGCCGCGGCCGCCGGCCGCAGTTTTTCATTAAGCAACACGTGCGCCAGACCCAGCGCCAGCGCGCCTTCGCTCCCAGGCCGGATAGCAATCCATTCGTCGGCGTTGGCCCCGGTTTGTGAAACCCGCGGCTCAACTTGCACGAATTTTCCGCGGCGGCCGGGCCGTCCCTGCCGCATCGTGCCGTATCCGATGGATTGGGCCACCGGGGAATTCCACGTGCCGAGAAAGTCCGCGCCCAGGCAGAGGACATAATTCGCTGCGGCCAAATCGTAAGTCGGCAACTGTTCGCGCCCGAAACTGAGCAGGCTGGCTCGCCTCAGCACCGATTCATCGAACAGTTCGAAATAGATCGGCGCCGGCGCACCCGCCACCGAAAGAAATCGTTCCACCAAAACGCGCCGCTGCCCCCGCAACGGACGCGACAGCCACGCCAACCCTGACGGGTCCTCGGCCAGCACCTGTTTCAGCCGCGCCGCCAGCAGATTCAGCGCCTCCTCCCAGCTCACCGGCTCAAACTCCCCCGAGCCGCGCTCCCCGCGGCGCTTCAGCGGATGCCGGATGCGGTCGGGGTGATAGGTAATCTGCACAGCGGCCTGCCCGCGCGCGCACAGCTTGCCCCGGCTGATCGGGTGAGCCGGGTTGCCCTCGAGCTTTTTCACCAAGCCCATTTTCAGCAGGCCGACGCGGCCATCGCGCACCACCTCCGCGTCGCCTTCCATGATCCGCGCCAGCACACCGCAGCCCGCCGCGCACAGCGGACAGACGCTCGGTCTCCAGATGGCCAGTCCTGGAATCAGATTCTCTTCAGGCAGGAAGCGGATCAGTTGGTGGTCGGGATTGCCGCAGCCCGCCAGGCCGGCTGCGCCGGTTGTCAGTGCCGAAATCCTGATGAAGTCGCGCCGTTCCATATCCGCGCCCGCTCAATAGTGACAGGCGATGCATTCGGTGGAAGCCCCGCGCAGCCGGTGGCAGTCCACGCAATAGCCCATGTTCAGGTCCACGGCGCGCACCGCCACGGACATCTGCTCGACATCACCGTGGCAGGTCGCACATTCCACTCCGGCGCGAATGTGCGGCGCATGGTTAAACTTCACGTGCGCCGTGGCCGGATAGCCGTACACGCGCTGCCAGCGAATGTCTTCCCCGCGCTCCTCAAGGGCCGTGATCTTCTCAATCTCCGGCTTGTCGGTGGCGATCGTGCGATGGCAGACCAAGCATTGCTTCACGCCCGGGATGCCCGCCACCGGTCCGACCTTTGCCCCGGTGTGGCAGTAGGAGGTGCAGTCCACCCGGTTTTCCGCGTGCACTTTGTGAGTAAAGGCGATGGGTTGCTGCTCCGGCTTGGGCCGAAGGCCGAAAAAATCGCGCACCGCCGTGCCCAGCGTGGGATGCTCCGGAGTGAAAACGGGAGAAAGATGATGCGCGCTGCCACCGGTCTCCAGCGCGGCCGAATCCGAACTGCCCAGCAGCAGGCCGAGCACCAGCAATCCCGCTGCGGATATCAGAAACAGCTTCAAGGCCAGGCTCCGCCAACGCATCCGTTCCTCTAAGTCGAGTTCCACGCAAATATCTGCTGGAGTACGAAACCGATCAGGATCGCAGCCCGAGCGCACGCCGCCTGCCGCCGGTACAGGGAGTCTAGCCACACCCTGCCGCGGCCAACAATCTCTGCTGCCTACATCGGATTCCTGGGCGCAGCCGGAGGATGCAAAAAGCTGGCGCGTCTTTGCTGTGAATCCTCCGCTCCCAGAAAACGTCTGATGAAGCGAGCGGGACAAAAAGGAGGAAATCAAATGCTGGCCGCAGGGATCTTGGGGGCCTGGCTGCTCGCCGGGCTCGCAAAACTCACGCCTGCTTTAATCAGCGAACATATTTCCCGGCGGCTCTGCTGATCGGCGGGGCCAGGGCTTGGGAGCGCGCTTCCGCATCGCCGCAGCACGCGCCGCCGTGCACCTGGGAAACGATGGACTCAGCGCCGCTTTTTGTACCTCACTCCTACGCCGTCCTGGCCGGCGGCATGCTTCTCGAATACCTCGGCCTGCCCATTTGACGCGCCTCAGCTACCGGCCTTTCCTGTGATTCGAACTGCTGGGGAGTGTGCTGTGGATGGCGGTGTCTAACCGGAGTGCCTTCTGGGCGCGCCGGCAATGGGAGGTGACTCTTTCATAATTCTCCGCCTTGTGCCGCAGCATTTTGGTTCTTTTGGCCGCGTTGCCGATGGTGGTGCTCGCGGCGCGCCTGTCGGCGCGGCGGAACTGCGGAGCGCCCCTGCGGTGGCCTGCTCCGCCTGCCGAAACCGAGAGCTCTCGATTCCCAGACCTGCGAGCGCATCCTGCCGCGCTGGGCTTGACAGACGCGGGTCCGTTTGCCTATGCTATCCCCCTGGAGGGGATATGGGAAAGGCTGCTCCGATCTGTCTGCCGCACGTTTACCTCGACCCTGAGGTCGAAAAAGAACTGCAGGACCGGCTGAGCCGCATCGAGGGCCACGTGCGCGGCGTCAAGCGCATGCTCGCCGAACACGGCACCTGCGAAGACCTTCTGCTCCAGCTTGCCGCTGTCCGTTCGGCGCTTACGCAGGTGCAGGCCCGCTTGCTCGAAAACCACATCGAAACCTGCGTGGCTGACGCGGTCCGTTCCGGTCGCGGACGTAAAGCGCTCGAGCATCTGAAGAGCGCACTGGCGCAGGTGATGAGAATGCAGTGATCGCTCTGCCACCGGAGGGCATGATGAACGAAAAAGTAGGCATTGTCGGAGCTGTGAGTGCGGCGGTGCTGGCTTCCATCTGCTGTATTGGGCCAGTGGTGCTGGCCGGGCTGGGTATGAGCGCAGTGGCCGCGGCGCAGGCGTTCGCTCCCTACCGCCCGCTGTTTCTGGCCATCACCGTCGCTTTTCTGGCCGCGGGGTTTTATTTCGCCTATCGCAGGCCGAAGCAGAAGGCTGGCTGCGCAGGAGAAGTCTGCGAAGCGCCGCGCATCGCTCGCTGGGGACGACCGCTGCTGTGGCTGGCGACGGTCCTGGTGATTGTACTGGTTGCATTCCCCTACTACTACGCCCCGCTGCGTGTTGTGCTCAATGAGCCTCCGGCGCCCGCCGCGGCAACCATGCAGGCGGCCAACCTCGCCACCGTTGACCTCACCATCGGCGGGATGACCTGCGAAGGCTGTGCCGGCGTAATCCGCTCGAAGCTGCTGCAGACACCCGGCGTCTTCGATGCGCAAGTTGTCTATCCGGAAGGAACCGCGCAGGTGATGTTTGATCCGGCCAAAACCGATGCTGCAAAGCTCGCTGCCGTCGTGAAGAGCCTGGGCTATCAGGCCACGCCAGCGCGGGATTGAGGGAAAGGGATTGTCAGACTGTTGCTCAACGACTGCGGCTGAAGCGTACGCCACGGCGCCCGCGACGTTGCCATGTCCGGCGGACGGGACGCGGTCGAAACGGGTAGGCCTGCAAACCGTCCGGGCGTTGGTGCGGCATCTGCCGTACGAAATGCCCTCGACGCAATACTATTTTTGCGAAGCGGCGGATTGCGACGTCGTTTATTTTTCGGCTGACCCCGCCGCACCGGTCTTCCGCCGCGCAGACCTTCTGGTGCGCGTCGAGCCAAAGGACCCCGGCGATGACGCGCCGGTCTGTTATTGCTTCGGCATCACCCGACGCGAAATGGCTGCGGAAATCGCGCAGACTGGTCACTGTGCGGCGGCCGCGCGGATCAAATCCGAAGTGAATGCTGGCCGGTGCGCCTGCGAAGTAAAAAATCCTTCGGGCCGTTGCTGTCTAGGCCGGATTACTCTGGCGGTGGCACAACTCCGGATCGCCTCGCCCCGAGCGTGATGGCGACCGCGCCATTTTCATTCCTCCGTCAACAAACCATCGGGAAGGAGCCATCATGAAAAGATCCTTTTTCCTTGTTGTGATCCTCGCTGCTGCGGTGGGCGTGGCGTTCGCTGTACAGCGGCGGCCTGCAGCGGCCGGGCCGCTGGCGGGCAAGCGCGTTCTGGTGCACCTGAAGACGGGTTTTCAGCACGACGACAACCAGCCCTGCGTGGCCTTCAACGTGGCCCACGCCGCGCTGATGCAGGGCGCCCGGGTCGAAATGCTGTTCGACGCCGGGGCCGTGGTGGATTTGAAAATCTTCCATGGCAAGCCTACCAGCCTGGCCTACAAGCTGCCTGAAAAACTGAAAACCATCCTGTTGGCGCAGTTCCCGGAGCCGAAGCAAGAATATTTTCCGCGCACCTACCAGGAATTGCTGCGCTGGCTCCACGGCAGGGGGGTCGAGGTCACATTCAACGGCTCACTTGCCCAACTGACCAGCCTGTCGGACGGTGTGCATGACCTCGGCCAGCTCGAACCCATCGCCAGGCCGCTTTCGCTGGTAGAAATCCTTCAGCACCGCCAGCGCGCCGATATTTATCTCGTTTACTGACCCGGAGGGAAGATGGCGAAGAAAAAAATTGTCGTGTACAGCCAGCCTGGTTGAATGTTCTGCATGCGGGTGAAAGAGTTTCTTTCGCGGAACAAAGTTGAATTTGAAGACCGCAACATCGCGGCAGACGCCACGGTGCTCGAGGAACTCGAAAAGCTCGGCTATGCCACCACCCCCGTCACGGTGGTAGACGGTGAAATTGTGGTCGGCTTCGATCAGCCGCGGCTGAAAGAGCTGCTCGGCTTGTAGAGTTCTGCGGCGCAGGAATTCGCGTGGCCCAGACTCCAGTCTGCGCGCAGCGGCGCAAGTCCACCCCGGGCAGGCTAAACGTTTGTCCCACCCGAGCCACGCAGGCGGCGGACTAGGCCTGGCAAATCTCCACTTTCCTGAAACAGACGAATCGCGGCGATGCCGGCGGCCCCGGCGCGCAGGCATCCTGCCGCATTTTCCGCCGTAATTCCACCGATGGCGATGACCGGCACGCGCACACGCGCGCAAACTTCGGCGAGCTTTTCGGTTCCCTGCGGCGGGCCGTAGGCTGCTTTCGATGGTGTGGCAAACACCGGCCCGAAAATCACGTAGTCGGCGCCCGCGCGCGCAGCGGCTTCCGCTTCCGGCAGCGAATGGCACGAAGCGCCGATTAGAAAGCCATCCGGCAGCAGCTTCCGCTTTCCCGCCACGGCAGAGACGGGGATAGATTGTCGGCCCAAATGCACGCCGGAAGCGCCGGCGGCGAGCGCCACATCGAGCCGGTCGTTCACGAGAATCTTTGTGTGCCTGCCCTGCGCTGCGCGCGCCGCTTCCGCCGCGAGCTGCGCGAACTGCCGCGCCGTCAGGTCCTTTTCGCGGAGTTGAACCCAGTCTACCCCGGCAGCTATGGCTGTGCGGATGCGTTCCGTCAGCGCAGCGGGTTGCGCCTCAGCGGGTAGATTCGGCGCCAGCCCGCGCCGATCGGTGACGTAGCAGAGAATCGCCGGCCCGTTCATCCCGGCTGAGCATAAACCGAATCCGCCGTGCGCGGAATCCGTGCCAGCGTGGTGCGGCTGCCCGGTATCCGATGAGGGGCCGCTCTCCGTGTTGCCCTTTGCTCTTTGTGGCAGGAACTCATTGCAAAGATTCGGGGCGCAGGACCACAGGGGGCACCGAGTCCGCTGAAGCCAGGGGATCAGCTCTCCGCCGGGGCGGAGTTATCTTCCGAAGGGCCGCCCATCCGCCGACGCAGCGCGGCCACAGCAATCAGGATGTCCAGCGCGCCGAGGCCGCTGATTGCCCCGCGGACGTAAGGATTCAGCAGGTAGGGAATCAGCCCGGGGTGCTTTTCCAGCAGGTAGTTGCGTTCCCAGAAGCGTCCCGACCAGGGCACGAACACCAGCACGACCCCTAGCATGTAACACAACAGGATGAGCACCACGCGAAACGAGCGGTTCATGGGCAGCTCAGCGGTGCTTTTCCAGCGCCGAGATGCGTTCGGCCACGTCGCGGTAGTCAATGTTCATGGCATAGACTTGCGTAAAGCAGTCGAGCGCGGCGCGGGCGTCACCGGCCTGTTCAAGGGCTACGCCTAAGTCGTAGCGCAGCGCCATTTCCGTTTCCGGGTCGAGCCCGGGTGTGCGCAGAGCACGTTCATACCACATGGCAGCGATTTTCGGCTGGTTTTTCTCCATGAAGCACAGGGCCAGCAGCGTGCAGCACTGCATGGCGTAGCGGAAGGACTTGCCGGCCTGCACCGCCTGGGCCACGCGCTGGAATTCGCCGATGGCTTCTTCGAGCAGCCCCATTTCGCGGTAAGCGATGCCCAGGTTGTAGCGGGTTTCCAGGTCTTCCCTTTCCTCGCCCAGCCCGCCGAGCTCGGCGCGGAACTCTTCGAACACTTCGGTCAGCTCGTGCGCCGGGCCGCCGTTCGCCCCGCCGGCCGCTGCGGGCACCGGCACGGACGCGAGGGGTTCCGCCGCCGCATTTTCCTGCGACGCGCCAGATTCCGCCGGATGCAGGTCGCCGGTCTCCGCCGCCAGTTCATTCAGAAAGGCGTCAGCCGTCATAGGCGCCGCTTCTGCCGGCGGCACGGAAGGTTCCAGCGCGTACTCAAGGTGTTCTTCCGCTGCTGCCACCTCCGCAACTGCTTCTTCGGCAGCCAGCGCTGCGGCGGCGCGTTCTTCGACGGGCTGAGCTTCGCCGGGCGCTGTGGCAGGAACTTCCGCTAGCGTTTCACTTGGTAATTCAAGCGCAGGCGACTCGCTAGCCGGCGGGGGTTCCGTTGCTTCAGAGGGAGTTTCTGCCGCAAGCCTATCCGCAACCGCAACCGCGGGCTCGGGCGCGGCTGCCGCGACGGGAATTTCTTCGGGCACAGCCTGGACAGCTCCGGCTTCCGTGACAGCCCCGGCCGGCCCGGGCGCGGGCGGTTTCTCGGCGGGAGCTTGGGCGGGCGCAGCTTCCGCAGCCAACGCTGCCAGGCTCGACCATTCTTCGGAAAGGTCCAGCTCGTACACCGCCGCTTCCTCCTGCCCCCCGACCGGAACTTCCGTGTCGGCAGGCTGGCTGCCCGGCAGGGCAAACTCCGGCGCAGGCGGAGGCGGCGGCAGGTCCTCGGTGGCAATGCCGGCAGCGCGCTGGAAGCGTCGGCGGAGTTCTGCGAAATGCTCGGCGCGGGCCGCGTCGTTCTGTTCGCGATAGATGCGCTCCAACTGGTGGGCCAGTTCCACGGTGCGGCGGTCGTTACCAGCCCCGACAGCCAGGTCGAGCAGTTTTTCAAGCGCGCCGGTGTGCCGCGGCACGCGTTGCAACACCGCCTCGAGCAGGTCCATGGCCTTTTGCGACAGCCCGTAGCTGGCGAACAGGTCCACATCGGTCAGCGCCTGGCTGACGAACCGGCGCGTCTCGCCATCCATCCATTGCTCGCTCACAGCGCCCGACGGTGCGCTTTCGGCCAGCGCGGCGGGCACCGGCTCCCGAATCTCTTCCAGCGGCTCGAGCCCGAGTTGCGCGCGGATCTGGTTCAGCCGCTGCCGGGCTCGCCCATCATTGCTGGAGCGTTCCACTAGCTCCTCGAAGACGGCGCGGGCGCGTTCCAGGTCGCCTGCGGCGGCCAGCGCTTCGCCCAGCCGCGCCAGCACGCCGGGCAGCCGAAATGTGTCTCCGGTACGGCGATGGATTTCCACCAACCGGTCCAGCGGTTCGATGCGCCCGGGCAGCCGCTCGCAGACGCCGCTCAGCACGCGCGCCAGTTTTTCGTACTCGCCGGCCACGCCCATCGCCTCGCGGATTTCGTCCAGTAGGCCCCAGGCGGCTTCGGCGTCGCCGCCTTCGAGCAGCGCCACGGCCACGTCGAAAGCCAGCGCGTAGTGTTCCGGCTTGGCGGCGAAGGCCTGCCGGGCGCGCTCGGCGGCCGCTGCGGTGCGGCCTGTTTTCAGGTACAGCTCTACCATCAGCGCCAGCGCTTCGCCGGAAAACTCCGGCAGGGCCTCGAGCAGCTCCAAGGCTTCTTCGCTGCGGCCGGCCGCAGCGGCGATGCGCGCAGCCAGCACGGCGGCGCGGGGATTGTCGGCCTCAAGTTCTAGCGCGCGCCTGACCATGCTCTCGGCGTTTTCGTGTTCGTGATGGTCCAGCAGGCGCTGTGCCGCATGCAGGCAGACTGAGAAGGCTTCTTTCGTCTGTCCCAGGCTCTGATACAGGTCGGCCAGGCGCATCTGGACGCGGAGGTTATCCGGCTCGAGCTCCACCAGCCGACGCAAAACTCCTGCCGCCGCATCGTTGCGGCCGCCTTTCAGATGCATTTCGGCCAGTTGCAGGAAGATCGGCCGCGCCTCGCTCATGATGCCCTGCTGCGCGTAGAGCTCGGCCAGCTTTTCCAGCGGAGCGGGATTGTTCGGGGTGAGCTTGGCGATTTTCTTATGGATGGCGATGGCTTTGCTCGTGAAGCCTTCGCTCTGGAACAGTTGCGCGAGCTGCTGGAAGACTTCGACGGCGTGGGCGGTGTCGCCGCTGCGCACATAGAGGTCGCCGAGGGTCATCAGGGTCACCTGGTCGCGCGGCTCGTAGCGCAGGATTTCCTGATACTGGCCGATGGCCTGCGCCAGCTTGCCCTGGTTCAGGTATTTCTGTGCGGCGTCAAGCAACTTGGTCTTGTTGAACGGCATTGTACGCTGCTTCCCTCAACTTGCTCGAATCTGTCGGCGGCAGCTCCAGCCTGCTGCGGCTGCCGCTCGAGCCTGCTCCCGCTTGGTCCGCTGCCTCGATCACGCTCGGTTCAGAAGGACTTGGGCAGACGAGATGCTCCCGCCCCGCCATCGTCGGCGCGGCTCGCCCTCCCGCGAAGCGACGCCGCCAGCAGAATCTTCCCCACGCTAGCACACGGCCGAAAACAGGGTCAACGAAGCGCCGCGGCGCAGTTGCGTGGACGGAACTCAGCCCGTTATTGCTGGTCACGCGGCCTCTGCCGGGGGTGGCATCAGGCTCCTCTTTCTGGAGATTGCGCCGGGGAAAGGCCGCATCACTGCTTCAGTCCAATGCGTCTTCGAGATGCAGTAACTCTGAGGATTCGCTCAGTCGTGCGGGATTTCTTCCAGCGGCAGAGGTTCCTGGCAGGCCCCGGCTGACCAGGAATTCGCCAGGCGCACCGGCGCGAACGAAAAGCGGTGCAGCGGTGTCGGCCCGTGCCGGCGCAGCGCCGCCAGATGGTCGGGCGTCGAATAGCCCTTGTTGCGCGCCAGGCCGTACTGCGGGTAGCGCGCGTCCCATTCCACCATCAGCGCATCGCGGGTGACCTTGGCCAGAATCGAAGCCGCGGCGATGGACACCGAGCGCGCATCGCCGTGAATCAGCGAGCGCTGCTCGACGGGCAGCTCCAGCGTCAGCGCGTCCACCAGAAGGTAATCCGGCTGCACCGCCAACCGGCGCACCGCTTCCGCCATGGCCTGTCGGCTGGCCTGATAGATGTTCCACGCGTCAATGCGGTCGGCTTCGACTACCGCCACGGCCCAGGCGATTGCATGCTGCTTGATGCGGTCGGCGAGAATCTCCCGGCGGGCTGCCGGCAGGCGTTTTGAATCGTCCAGCCCGACGATGCGCCTCCGCGGGTTCAACATCACCGCTGCCGCGACCACCGGGCCGAAGAGCGCGCCGCGGCCCGCTTCGTCCACGCCAGCGATGCGCATCCAGCCCTGCTGGCGCGCTGCGCGTTCGTAGCGCGAGCTGCACAGTCGCCGCCCCGCATTACGCCCGGCAGCGCTGCGTGCAGCGGCCTCTTCCTGTGGAGAGTGGACCGGTACCACCGCCGCGGATTCTAGCACACGCCCCCGCAGACGGAATGCGGCGCGAGCCGCCTATTCTGTGCAAAAGAACACGCCTGGCGCACGGCCCGGCGAAAAAAGTGACGATCGCCTGCGAGTGAGTTTTATTCCTTCGACTCGGCGGGGGTGGTTCCCGACAGTGCAGCAGATTCGGGCGTCCCGGCCGTCGCGGCGGCCGCTTCTGGCTCGGGCGGAGTGGCCGGCGGTTCGATGCGGCCGGCGCGCTTCAGCCGCGCGGCTTTGCCCTTGCGTCCGCGGAGGTAGTAGAGCTTGGCGCGGCGCACGTGGCCGCGTTGCAGCACTTCAATCCCGGCAATGGTTGGCGAGTGCAGCGGGAAGATGCGCTCAATCCCGATGCCGAAGCTGACCCGCCGCACCGTGAACGTCTCCGAAGCCAGCCTTCCGCTGCGACGAATCACCACGCCTTCGAATGGCTGGATGCGTTCCTTTTCGCCTTCGGCTTCTTTCAGCCGCACATGCACGCGGACGGTGTCGCCGGGGCGAATTTCTGCCAGGTCGCTGCGCAACTGCTCCTGCTGCACTTTTTCCACCAGGCGGTTCATGGCTGTAAACCCTGTTCTTGGCTGTTTTGTTTTCGGGCTACTTCCGGCCCCTCGTACCCACAGCCGAAACGGGCGGGGCCTTTGGGCAGGCCAGCGCTACCGAAACCATCGCTTATTATAGTCAAAACCCGCCTGCTTGCCTAGCCTGTGGTCAGCGAGCGGCTGCGGCCCGGGCACGGCGCAGGGGCCGCAGAATCTGCTCTGCGAAGCGTTCCATTTCTTCGTATTGCGGACTGAACTGCAGCAGCAGCAGGTCCACGCCGGCGGCCTCGAATTCCGCGATGCGCGCGGCCACCTGTTCCGGAGTCCCCACCAGCCCGGAACGCAGGCCGCGGTTGGAGACCGAATAGTCTTCCAGCGACACCCGCTGTTCCAGCCGGGTATTGGCCAGCCAATCGTGGTAATTCGCATATCCGGCCGCAGACTGGCGCACGTCGGTGATGCGACTCAGCTCCTGGCGGGCTTCGGTTTCGGTGGGGCGCAGAATGACGAAGCCCGCGACGCCGAACTGCAGCGGGGCCAGCCCCCAGCGTTCGCGACGCTGGCGCATATCGGCGATTTTTTCGCGGAGTCGCTCGGGAGGGTCTCCGTGCATCACGTAGGCGTCGCATTTCTGCGCGATCAACTGCTTGGCCGCTTCGGATTCTCCGCCGGCGTAGAGCACGGGCCGCGGGCGGCCGGGCAGCCGCACCGGCTTGGGTTCGGCTACCGTGTTCTGCACGGTGTAGTAGCGGCCGGAATAGGTGAACGTTGGCTGCGACCACACTCCGGTGACGATGTCCAGCCACTCCGAGGTGCGGGCGTAGCGAGCGTCGTGCTGGTCAAACGGCGCGCCGTACTGCCGCGCTTCGTCTGCCCACCACGATGAGACGACGTTCAGCGAGAGCCGTCCGCCGCTGATGTGGTCCAGATTGGCTGCCTGCTTGGCCAGCAGCGCCGGCGGATGAAACGTGGGCCGTACCGCTACCATCAGTTCCAGCCGCCAGGTGACCGCCGCCAGCGCCGCCGCCGTCGTCCAGGCATCCAGCGAAGGCGCGTGGATGCCCTTGATGTCGTTCAGGTTCAGCTCGGCAATCAGGGTCAGGTCAAAGCCCAGCTCTTCGCTGCGCCGCGCCAGTCGGCTGATGTACGCCCAGCTGGCTTCCATGTTTTCGTCTTCCACATTGCGCAGCCAGCCGCCAAACACGGGGAGCCAGTAGCCATACCGCATCAGCGCGCCTCCTGTTCGAGGTAATCGGCCAGCCGCGCGTGCGGGTCGAACCCGACCACCTGCACCGCGTCAGCGACGAAGTTCGACAGCGCGTTGATGTCGTAAAACAGCCGCCGGCCATCGCGGTCGTCGGTGATGTATTCGACGCCGCCGACTTCGATACCCGCCGCCTGCATGATGCGCTCGACCGCAGCAATCACTTCCGGCGGCGGCGTGCAGGCTTCCACGCGCATTCCCGTTCGCGGCGCATCGCTTGGGCAGGCCGCCCGCGCCAGCTCGCGCCCGTCGGTGGTCTGGCAGATATCCGCCGGGCAGAGGTTGTAGCCTTCGCCGGAAGGAAACACCCGAATGGCATAGAGAAACTTCCCGCCGAGCACTTCCACGCGCACAATGTGCCCGCCGCGCGCCGGGATGTATTCCTGGACTAGCGCAGTGTGGTCCGGGCCGAGTGCGAGCCTGCCTTCCCCGGCGGCGCGTTCGATCTCCTCGGCGCTGTCATAGCGCAGGATGCCGGCTCCGCTGCCCCCGATGTTCGGCTTGACCACTACGGGAAAGCGCAGCCCGCCTGCTGCTTCGGCCGCCTGCGCGGGGTGGTGGATGACGCGCGCGGCCGGGTAAGCCAGCCCGAGCGATTCCAGCAGGGAGAGCTGGCGCGCCTTGGAAATCTCTATGGCGAAGGCGCGCGCGCCATTCACCACACGCACACCCAGGGTTTCCAGATGGGCCAGAAAGTGCAGCGTGTAGAAGATGGCGTGGCCGTGGCCGCGCATCCAGGCTGACGGGCTCATGCGATTCAACAGCAGCCCATACCCGCCGTTGCGCGTGGCTAAGTCAAAACGGTGTCGGGCGGCGTCGAGTTTCGTATAGGGCGTGCCGCGCCGGTCCAGCTCGGCAAAAAGCGGCCGGAACCAGTCCGGATGTTCGTAGTAGATGGCGATCGGCTTTTTGCTGCTGCGCATGGTTGCCTCCGGAAAACAAAAAGGCCGCTCGCGAACCGAGCGGCCTTGGCGAGTCCTTGTTTCGATTACAGCTTAGGTTCCTTCTGCCTCCAGCCCGCCCGGTGCGCGCCTCACAGACCTACACATGGCCATCCCGCAGCACGGGCAGACACACATCGCCGCCACCAAAATGCAAACCTGATTCCGCGATGCGCGTATCTCAACCATTTGACCGTGCGAGCATAGCCGCTGTGCGCCGCGGCGTCAAGGGGTCAGTCGCCGCTGGTTCGGGCGGCAGCTTCGGTCCGAAGCTCTTCGAGCAGCACGCGGTCTTCTTTGCTCAGCGCGGCCGCAGCCAGCAGCTCGGGCCGGTTGCGGAGCGTTTTTCCGAGTGCCATCTTGCGCCGCCAGCGGCGGACTTCGGCGTGGTGGCCGCTGATCAGCACTTCCGGCACGGTCCAGCCGCGAAACTCCTGCGGGCGGGTGTAGTGCGGGCAATCCAGGATGCCGGCACCCGAAGCGCGGCATTCGGCATTCGGTACGCAAACTTCGCCGATCTTCCCGGCAGAGTCTGGCGCAAATTCCTCCGGAGCCGCGGCGCTGAACGATTCGAATACGCTCGAAGCCTCGTTGCCCAGCGCGCCGGGCAGCAGGCGAGTGACCGCGTCCACGATCATCGCCGCAGGCAGCTCGCCGCCGGAAAGGACAAAATCGCCAACGGAGAGTTCGTCGGTGGCAAGATGCTCGGCCACGCGTTCATCCACGCCTTCGTAGCGCCCGCAAATCAGCACCACGCGGTCAAGCTGCGCCAGCCGCCGCGCCGTCTGTTGCCGGAACAGCTTCCCCGCCGGCGACAACAGCACAATCGCGGTGTTCTGGTAGCCCGCTGCTTCAGCGGCAGGGCCCTTCGCATCCGTCTTGCCGCCACTGTCATTCTGAGCGGAGGAACGATGCAGTCGGTCGGCAGCGAAGAATTTCCCGGGTTCAAATCCGATTAACTCTTCCACCGCCTCAAAAATCGGCTCCGGCTTCAGCACCATGCCTTCGCCACCGCCGAACGGACGGTCGTCCACGCTGCGGTGGCGGTCGCGCGTCCAGCGGCGCAGGTCGTGGACTTCGACCTGCGCCAGGCGCGCTTCGCGCGCGCGGCGCACGATGCCATAGTCGAGCGGCCCGCGAAAAAACTCCGGGAAAATGGTGAGGATGTCGAACCGCATCCTGCGCTCATTCTAGCGCAGCTGCGGGCTTACCGGTTGCGCAGGATGAAGACGGCCTGCTCCACGCCGGGCAGGTCGAAAATCGAGATGCGCTCGCCCGATTCGAGTTCCGCGTCCACCACGCGCATCCCGGGCGGCGGAATCTTTTGCCGGGCAGACGGAGTATCCGTTGGGAGAGTCTGTCGAGGCGTCTGCCGCGGCCGACTGCATTTCTGCGGTTGATCTAATCATTCAGCCCGCGGAGGCCTTCGGGCAGGCGGACCTCGATGCGCCGCGCGGCCGGGTCAATCCGCCGGCAGATGTCTTCCGCGAAAGGAATCAGCAGCTCGCCCTGAGAAGTCTCCACGACCAGCAGCGGAACCCCGGCAACTTTTTCACCCGGGAATTGAACCTCGCGCACGATGCCGAGAAAAGAGGCAGGGGACGCAGGAGATGCATCTGAGTCGGGAGCCATGGGTACTTGCCCGGCTTCCTTCGCCTCATATACCTCGCAGCCGATTAAATCGCTGACGAAGAATTTTCCTTCGGGCAGCTTGACACGGTGTTCAATCGGCACCTGCACTTCGAGCCCGCGCAGCAGTCCGGCGTCAGCAATCGAATCGCAGCCTTCAAAATGAAAAATCGCCTGTCCTTTGTGGAGCCAGCAGCGGCGCACCGCGATGCGCCGTGGTGGAAGACTTTCATTCTCCGGGTCAGCGAGCCACACTTCTTCGAGCCGGGTGAGCCGTTCGGGAAAGTCGGTCAGGATCTCCGCGGCCACTTCACCGCGGCGCCCGCGCGCACCAACCACACGAGCCAGAGTGACGCCGGACCAGGCTTGCCGCGGCACTATTCGAGAATTTCCAGCGTGAAGCGTTTTTTCAGCTTCATGCCGGCCGCGCCCAGAATTGTGCGGATGGCTTTCGCGGTGCGGCCCTGGCGACCGATCACCTTGCCAAGGTCCTCCGGGTGGACGCGCAACTCGAGCACGGTGACCTGCTCGCCGTCCACCGAGCGCACCTGAACCTGATCCGGATGATCCACCAGCGCTTTGGCGATCTCTTCCACGAGTTCCTTCATCCGTTCACCTCCAGTCCCGACCGCTCTCGCTGCTGCCAAGGGGTGGGACCGGTTTCAACAGGGACTGTGGCCTCGATCGTTTCCGGAACATTCCGGAGGAATCCCGGGGTGGCGGGGAATCCTAAGCGATCTTCTGCGCACGCAGAAGGCTGCGGACGGTGTCGCTGGGTTGCGCCCCGCACCCCAGCCAGTACTTGACGCGCTCGGCGTCGAAGTTGACCTCCGCGGGCTTCTTCAGCGGGTCATAGGTGCCCACGATTTCCACGAATCGCCCGTCGCGCGGGCGACGCTTGTCGGTCACCACGACGCGGTAAAATGGCTTCTTCTTTTTTCCGAACCTGGACAGCCGGATAACGAGCACGCGCTTCTACCTCCTGCCGGTCATTATAGACGATTCGCCCCGCTTCGGCTATCCGCCCCGCACACTGTACGTTGCCCCCAAACCTGCACACGATTCCCTCCGGGGCACCGTGGGGCTGGCTTCAGTCTGCCGGTGGTGCGGCCTTGCGCAGACTGGAGTCCGCCCCCGTAGCTACTTCGTCAGACAACAATGGGCGGGAATCCTTCAGGAACCAAGGCCGGTGAGTTTGCCCAGCCCCAGGCCGCGCATTTTGCCCATGGCGCCGGATTTGCCCATCTGGCGGATCATCTTGCGCATCTGCATGTACTGCCGCAGGAGCAGATTGACTTCCTGGACGGAAGTCCCGCTGCCACGGGCGATGCGCTTGCGGCGCTTGCCGTCTATGATGGAGTGGTCGTCGCGCTCTTCGCGGGTCATCGAGTTGATGATTGCCTCGACGCGCTTGAGCCGCTTTTCGTCCACCTGCGCGTCTTTGGGAATCTGCGCCAGCGGACCGACTTTGGGCAGCATGCCGACAATCTGTTCGAGCGGGCCCATCTTGCGGAGCTGGCGCAACTGGTCGCGGAAATCTTCCAGTGTGAACTCGTCGCGGCGGAGCTTGCGTTCGAGTTCAGCGGCTTTTTTCTGGTCCACCGCCTGCTCGGCTTTTTCAATCAGCGTGAGCACGTCGCCCATACCCAGGATGCGGCTGACGATGCGGTCGGGGTGGAAGGGCTCGATGGCATCGTATTTTTCGCCGATGCCAACGAACTTCACCGGAGCGCCGGTCACTTTCCCGATGCTTAGCGCGGCGCCGCCGCGGGCGTCGCCATCGAGCTTGGTCAGCACCACGCCGGTCACGCCGAGCCGGCGGTGAAACTCGCTCGCTGAGCGGACGGCGTCCTGCCCGATCATGGCGTCAGCGATGAACAGAATTTCCGCTGGCTCGAGTTCGCGCTTCAGCACAGCGAGCTCGTCCATCAGCGCGTCGTCAATGTGCAGCCGTCCGGCGGTGTCCACCAGGATGACGTCGTTGGCCGAAAGCTTGGCTTCGCGGATGGCGGCGCGGGCGATCTCGAGCGGCTTGTCCAGCTTTTCCGCGGGAAAACATTTGATGCCTGCCGCGCGCGCCACCTGCAAAAGCTGCTCCCGCGCGGCCGGGCGATACACGTCGGTCGAAACCACCAGCGGACGGTGCCCGTGCCGGCCGAGCCAGCGCGCCAGCTTGCCCGTGGTGGTTGTCTTGCCGGAGCCTTGCAACCCCACAATCAGCCACACGGAAGGCGGCCGGGAAGCAAAATTGGGCTTTGCATGCTGGCCAAGCAGCGCGCCGAGCTCGTCGCGGACAATCTTCAGTACCTGCTGGTCGGGCGAAAGCTGGAGCATCACCTCCTGCCCGAGGGCTTTTTCGCGGATGCGGCTCAGCAGGCTGTCGGCCACGTCCACGTTGACGTCGGCTTCGAGCAGCGCGTCGCGGATTTCGCCCAGAGCAGCGTGGATATGCTCTTCGCTGAGCTTGCCCTGCCCGCGCAGGTTTTTGAACGTCCGCTGCAGCTTTTCCGTAAGATTCTCAAACATCGCCAGCTTCGATTCTAGAGGCCCCGCCGTCGCCGGTCAACGCGCGCTGCGGTTGCCTGTTGTGCCTCGGTGATAATGTCCCCTGATCTGCTGCCTCCGAGAGGAGGTCAGATTGGGGCGCACACAGTTCAGCCAGAGGGAGTTGGGGCGCGTCGAGGTACTGGCGCGGGTACGCAGCGGGCAGTTGCAGGCGGCGGCTGCCGGCTGATGGATAGGCGTCAGCTACCGGCAGGCGAAGCGCTTGTGGAAGCGGTATCGGGAAGAGGGCGCTACTGGGCTGAAGCAACGCAGTGCCGGTCGGCCTTCCCCTCGTGCGTATCCGCTGCCGTTTCGGCCGAAGGTGCGGCGGCTGGTGCGGGAGAAGTACGGCGGGCGCAGGCTTTGCTCCGTCTTCGACAGCAATACCGCAAGCGCATTCAGACTACGAGAGGCTCTACGCGGCGTCTTTTTTGATTGACCGCCTTTTTTGCTTGGCCCGTGACCACAATTCCTGCCGCCCGCCATTACCTCGAGTTGAATTATCCTGGGGCGACACTAACTGTCGAAGAATTCGTGGACGCAAGGGTCCTGGCGCTGCAGTCCGGCCCGGGTTTGCATCCGCCTCCGGCTCGCCCCGGAAATCATTCCGTTGCTCGAGCCCGACCGAGCTCGCCAATCCTCTGCCGATTCCCCCAAAACCGGGCCGGTTAGCCTTGACGAAATTGCTATAATTAAGGACGGCGGCCTCCGGTAGAGTTGCCGCCAGCCGGCACCGGCTTCTTCCTGACTGGCGTTTCATGCCGCAGGAGCCGGGCGCATGGCAGCCATTCGGATTGCCTGGGCGGCTGTTCCGCCCGATTTCCGCGAACATTTGAGTTTTCAGGAGGAGTCCTGGTGTATGCGGATAGCGCAGGTTGCGCCACTATATGAATCGGTTCCGCCACGGCTGTACGGGGGCACCGAACGCGTGGTGCACTATCTGACCGAAGAGCTGGTGCGACAAAGTCACGACGTGACGCTGTTCGCCAGCGGCGATTCGCGGACCAGCGCCCGGCTGGTGCCTGTCAACCACACAGCCCTGCGGCTGGATTCAGGTTGCCAGGACCCGCTGGCTCACCATATTGTCCTGCTTGAGCGCGTGTTTCGCGAAGCTGCCGGGTTCGACGTTCTGCATTTTCACATTGACTATATGCATTTCCCGCTTTCACGGCGGCTCGGCGTGCCCCAGTTGACCACTCTGCATGGCCGGCTCGACCTGCCCGACCTGGTGCCGCTGTATCAGGAGTTCAGCGAAATGCCGGTAGTTTCGATTTCCCGCGCCCAGCAAGCTCCTCTGCCTTGGCTGAACTGGCTGGGCACGGTTTATCATGGCCTGCCGCTCCACATGTACAGGGCCAGCCTCGAAACTGACGCCTATCTGGCCTTCCTGGGACGGATTTCGCCGGAGAAGGGCATCGAACAAGCCATTGAAATCGCCCGGCGCAGCGGCCTGCGACTGAAGATCGCCGCGAAAGTGGACAAGGCGGACCGCGAATACTACGATGCCTGCATCCGCCCGCTGCTGGACCCGGCCGTCGTTGAATTCCTGGGTGAAATCACCGACCGGGAAAAGCAGGAGTTTCTGGGGCGCGCGATGGCCTTTGTCTTCGCCATCAACTGGCCCGAGCCATTTGGCCTGGCCATGATTGAGTCCATGGCCTGTGGCACCCCGGTGGTGGCTTTCCGGAGCGGCTCGGTTCCGGAAGTGGTGGACGATGGCGTGACCGGATTCATCGTGGAAACGGTCGAGCAGGCCGCCGAGGCCATTCAACGCGTTGGAAAAATTGACCGCCTCGGCTGCCGCCGGCGGTTCGAACAGCGCTTCTCGGCCGAGCGGATGGCCCGCGACTATTTGGCTCTCTACGAGCGAGTGCTGGCCCCGGTCTCTGGCCGGGCAGCGGTGCTGGCCGCCTGAGCAAGCAATGCCGCCGCAGGGCAACCACAACCGCCTCGACGAATACTACATTCTTGCTCGCGCCGGCGTGATGGACGACCGCACGCTGGTACTAAAGCACGGTGACACGTTCGCCGTCTTCGACCGCTTTGGCGACATCCAGCCGCTCAGCGCCAGTCCCCAAGGGCTATACCATGCCGGCACGCGCCACCTTTCCCGGGCGGTCATGCGCCTGGAAGGCGACCCGCTGCTGCTTCTCAGTTCTACGATTACCCAGAACAACGCCATCCTTACCGCAGACCTGACCAACCCGGACCTGGTCCGCGATGGCACACCGCGCATCCCACGTGGCACGCTCCATTTTGCCCGCAGCCGCCTGCTGTGGAACGGCGTCTGCTACGACCGGCTGCGCGTCGTCAATTTCGGCCTGGAAGCGGTGAGCTTCTGCCTCCAGTTTGCGTTTGCGGCCGATTTTGCCGACATCTTCGAGGTCCGCGGCACCAGGCGAGTGCACCGTGGACGCCTGCTGCCGCCCGAACACGCCGCCGGAAACTTGCTGTTCCGCTACGAAGGCTTGGACGGCGTCGTGCGCCAGACGCGCATCTGTGCCTCCCGGCCGCCCGCTGCTGCTGGACCAGAAGGATTTGAGTTCCGCTTCGCACTCCAGCCCCGCGAGGAGTACACCCTGGAGCTGACCCTCGCTTGCGAACAACAGCCGGCCCCGGCCCCGCGCATCTCGTTTGATGACGCGTTGAGCGCCTTGCAAGCCGACCGGGAAGCAGCCGCGGCGCTCGAATGCCAGCTCTACACTTCGAACGAGCAGTTCAATGACTGGCTGAACCGCTCGCTGGCCGACCTGCGCATGATGCTCACCGAAACACCGCATGGCAGCTACCCCTACGCCGGCATCCCCTGGTTCAGCACGCCGTTCGGCCGCGACGGCATCCTGACGGCCCTGGAGGCCCTCTGGGTCTCCCCGCAACTGGCTCGCGGCGTGCTCAAGTATCTGGCGGCGACGCAGGCCACCGAGGTCATCCCCGAACAGGATGCCCAGCCGGGCAAAATCCTGCACGAAGCCCGCGACGGCGAAATGGCCGTGCTCGGCGAAGTTCCCTTCCGCCGTTATTACGGCAGCGTGGATGCCACGCCGCTGTTCGTCGTGCTCGCCGGGGCCTATTTCGACTGGACCGGCGACCTCGAACTGGTGCGGGAAATCTGGCCGAACGTCGAACGCGCCCTTGCCTGGATGGAAACCTACGGCGACGCTGATGGCGACGGCTTCCTGGAATACCAGCGGCAGTCGAAGTCCGGACTCGTGCATCAGGGCTGGAAGGATTCGCGCGACGCAGTGTTTCACGCCGACGGCACGCTGGCCGCCGGCCCGATCGCGCTGTGCGAAGTGCAGGGTTATGCCCACGCGGCGCTCTGCGCTGCCGCCGGCCTGGCGCGCGCGCTGGGGAGTGAACAGCGCGCCGTCGAGCTCTACTTGCGCGCCGAAGAGCTGCGCCGACGCTTCGAGCAGGTCTTCTGGTCCGACGAGCTCGGCAGCTACGTGCTCGCCTTGGATGGGGAAAAGCGGCCCTGCGCGGTGCTGGCCTCGAATGCCGGCCACTGCCTGTTCACCGGCAGCGCCACGCCGCAGCGCGCTGCACGGCTGGCCCGCACCCTGCTGGCCGAAGCCAGCTACTCCGGCTGGGGGATTCGCACCGTGGCCGCCGGCCAGCCGCGCTACAACCCTATGTCCTACCACAACGGCTCGGTCTGGCCGCACGACAACGCCTTGATTGGTTGGGGCATGGCCCGGTACGGACTGAAAGAGCAGGCCCTGCAGATTCTGACCGGGATGTTCGACGCCAGCCTGTTCGTCAGCCTGCACCGCATGCCGGAACTGTTCTGCGGCTTGCCGCGACGGCCGGGCGAAGGCCCCACGCTCTACCCGGTGGCCTGTGCGCCGCACTCGTGGTCAGCAGCGGCAGTGTTCCTGTTGCTGCGCGCCTGCCTGGGATTTGAAGCCGATGCACACCGGCGGCGCTTCCGGGTCCATCGCCCCGCCCTTCCCGCCTGGCTGAAAACCGCCGAAATCAAAAACCTTCGCGTGGGCGACGCCCGGCTGGACCTGGTGCTGCACCGCTATCCCGACGACGTCGGCATGCGCGTGGTGCGCCGCGAAGGCGACCTAGAAGTGCTGATCACAAAATAGCCCGTTGCCGGCGGGCTTCCTTGACCGGACTGGAAGGGTCGCTTACACTACCGCGTCTGGTCAATCAGGCGCGGAGCAGCGCAGGGAGAACAAGCTTTGCCGAAACGCACGTTTCAACCACATGTCCGCAAGCGCCGCAAAACGCACGGCTTCCGCGCGCGCATGAAATCGAAGGGTGGGCGCAAGGTTCTTGCCCGACGTCGCAAAAAAGGACGCCAACGGCTCACGATCCGCTGAGCTGGCAGGGCGCGGCTATCCGCGCGCCCTGCGGCTGGTGCGCCGCCCGGAATTTGAAACCGTCTACCGCGGAGGCCGACGGCGCGCTTCGAAGAATTTCGTCGTCTTTTGTCTGCCCAACGCACTTCCGCACAGCCGCTTCGGCATCAGCGTGAAACGGGCGCTGGGCAGCGCCGTCTGCCGCAATCGCATCCGCCGGCGGACGCGCGAAATCCTGCGCCTGCATCGTCCGGAGATTCAAACGGGATGGGACTTCGTCATACATCCGCGCAGCTCGGTGGCCGCGGCAGACTTCGCCTCGCTCCGCCGCGAACTGTTGGCCTTGCTGCGCGAACTGACCCGCGCGAAGTGACTGCCGGCCCGCCCCGCCGCCCCCGAGCCGCGCGTGGCATCAGCCCGGCTGAGCGGCTGCTGCTGGCGGCGATTCGCAGCTACCAGGTTTTCCTTTCGCCGCTGATGGGTGCGGCGTGCAAGTTCCACCCGTCCTGCTCGCGCTACGCCGCCGAAGCCATCACTCGCCACGGCGCCCGCCGCGGCGCGTGGCTTGCGCTGCGCCGGCTACTGCGCTGCCGGCCGTTCTCCCCGGGCGGTTATGACCCGGTTCCCGAGGGAGTCGAATCCACCAGGGCGAACCGGCCTGTCGAATCGGAGAAGTTGCCGTGAGGGAGCTTTCCGATCAGGCCCGCGTTCTGATTGCCTTTCTCGTCTCCATCGGGATACTGTTCGTGTGGTCGTTGTTTTTCGCTCCGAAGCCCCCCCAACGCCCGCCCGCTCCGCCGAGCAGAACCGGCCAGCCTGCTGCAACGGGAGCGCCCGCAGCGGCCGAGCAGCCTGCAGCGGCAATTGTTCCGGCCGCACCCGCCGCGCAGCCAGTGCCTGTGATTCGGGCTGCGGAAGAAAAACTTCTCGTCGTTGAGAACAATCTCTACCGGGTCACGTTTTCCAATCGCGGTGCTACGGTACAGAGCTGGCAACTGAAAAACTACCGTGACGATCACAAGCCGCCGCGCACCCTGGACGTCGTCCACACCGCAGCCGCGCAGCAGTTGGGCGAATGGCCGCTGTCGCTGCTGCTGGAAGACGCTGAGCTTGAAGCCCGCGCCAATCAGGCGCTTTATCAGTTCGACCCTGACCGGCTCGAACTGCACGCCCCGGCGGAACTCACCTTCCGCTGGAGCGACGGTCGGCTGGCGGTCAGCAAGCGGCTGACGTTTGAATCGAGCTACATCGTCTCGCTGGAAACTTCCGTTCTGCTCGACGGCCAGCCGCTCGAGCACGCCGTGGCCTGGCGCGGTGGCTTTGGAGACACCACGGTGCCCAATTCTGCCGCGCAGGTGCGCGTCTTCTTTCGCACCGACGGCAGCCTGGAAGCGCTCGACCACAGCAAGCTGGGCACCCCGGATGTCGCCGCGCAGCCCCGCCGGCACGAGCTGCCCGTGCGCTTCGGCGGGATCGAGGACCGCTACTTCGCCGCGGCATTTCTCCCGCCGGCAGGCGCCGATGCCGCTTCCCTGGCCCTGTGGCACTGGAAGCGCGAACGCGAATTCACACAGGACGACAAAACGCTGAAAGAGCCGGTGGCCGCCGTCGCCGTAGGTACGCCGATGTCCGGGCCACTCGATGTGCGCCTCTACGTCGGCCCGAAGCAGCTTGACGAGCTGAGCGCCCTGCGCCCGCCGCTGGGCGAGCTGGTGAACTTCGGCTGGTTCAGCTTCATCGCCGTGCCGCTGTTCTATTTCCTGGAATGGATTCACGACTTCATCCCCAACTACGGCTGGGCCATCGTGCTGATGACCTTCGTCATCAACATGCTCCTGTTCCCGCTGAAGGTGAAAAGCTTCCGCTCGATGCAGAAGATGCAGAAGGTGATGCCGGAAATCAAAGCCATCAAGGAGAAGTACAAGAAGTACCCGCTGCGCGACCCGCGCAGGCAGCAGGAACAGCAGGAAGTGATGGCAGTGTGGAAGCGGGAAGGCATCAACCCGATGGGCGGCTGCCTGCCCATGCTGCTGCAGATGCCCATCTGGTTCGCGCTGTTCCAGATGCTGAATACGGCCATCGAGCTGCGCCACGCGCCGTGGCTGGGCTGGATTCATGACCTTTCCGCGCACGACCCGTACTACATCCTGCCCGTGGTGATGACCGTCACCATGTACATCACCATGGCCACCACGCCGTCCACGTCGCCCGACCCGATGCAGCAGCGCATGATGAAGCTGATGCCGCTGATGATGGGCTTCTTCTTCCTGCGCGTTTCGAGCGGCCTGGTGCTTTACATCATGACCAGCAACCTGGTGGGCATGGGGCAGCAGTGGTACCTGAACCGTACCGCGCCGCCGCCGAAGGAGAAGGGTCCGAAACGCAAGCGTGAACGGGAAAGGAAAAAGGCGGGCCGATAGCGCGCCCTGTTTCCCGGCTGGCGGCCTGCAGGCTGCTTGAAGGAAAGGAAGCTTGGCTCTCATCCCGGAGCGAAGCATCCTGGAATGGCCATGCGCGACAGAAGAGATTCTTCGTCGCCCGCCGGAAGGCCGGCGAGGTGTTCCGAAGAGCACCCACGGAATTCTTGAAAAAGCTGTTGGGCTGACCGGACACTACGAGAGCGATGTCTTATCGTTTCATCACCGACGGCAGGCTCGACCGCGAAGGCGTCATCCGCGAGCTTGACGCTTTCCTGCGCCTGCTGCTGCGCGCCACCGGCCTCGAACTCGATTACGAATTCCGCCAGATTGAACCTGCGCCAGACGACGTCGAGCAGCCCGAGGTGGTTGTCGCCTTCGGCGGGCGTGACGCCCGGCTGCTCACCGAGCGCAGCGCCGAGTTGCTGAAGGCTATCGAGTACATCGCGCACCGCTGGCTGCGGCTCGACCCGCACTGCTACGACCGCGTGCTGCTGGAATGCGGCGAATGGCGCCAGATGCGACTGGAAGAACTGAAGCTCGCCGCGCAGGTGGCCGCCCAGCGTGTCCGCGAAACCCGGCAACCCTTCCGCTTCAACCCTATGCCCGCGCGCGAGCGCCGTGTGCTGCACCTGGTGCTCAAAGACGAACCGGGCGTCCGCACCTCAAGCGAAGGCATCGGCCCGCGCCGCCAAGTCGTTGTCTTCCCCGCTTGAATTGTGGCAGGCTTCGGCCTGCCGGGAGGCGCTGCGGCAATTGACAGCCATCCCGTGCCGCAATAGCATTCGCCGCCCATGAGCGCGGAGACCTTCGACTACATTCTCGTCGGCGCCGGCTCGGCGGGCTGTGTCTTGGCCGGGCGGTTGAGCGAAGAGGCGCACACGCGCGTGCTGGTGCTCGAAGCCGGCGGGCCCGACACCGCGCGGGAAGTCCGCATCCCCGCTGCGTTTTCGAAGAATTTCAGGACCGAGCGCGACTGGGCATACTACACCGAACCGGAGCCACAGCTTGCCGGCCGGCGGCTCTACTGGCCGCGCGGCAAGGTGCTGGGCGGGTCGAGCTCGATCAATGCCATGATTTACATCCGTGGCAATCCCGCTGACTACGACGCCTGGGCCGCCGCCGGCTGCGCGGGCTGGCGCTGGGCCGAGGTGCTGCCCGTCTTCAAGCGCAGCGAAGCAAACTCTCGCGGCGCCTCGGAATACCACGGCGCCGGCGGGCCGCTGCATGTCGAAGACCTCCGCTGCGTGAATCCGCTGAGCGAGCTGTTCATCGCCGCCGCACGGCAGCTAGGCTATCCGCGCAATCCGGATTTCAACGGCCGGCAGCAGGAAGGTTTCGGCTTCTATCAGGTGACGCAGAAAAATGGCCGGCGATGGAGCGCCGCCGATGCGTGGCTGAAGCCCGCGCTCGGCCGGCGGAATCTGTGCGTTGTGACCGGCGCGTTCGCAACCCGGGTGGCGTTTGAAAAGCAGCGCGCGGTTGGCGTCGAATACATTTGCGGCGGGCAGCGCCGCATCGCACGCGCGGCACGCGAGGTGATTGTTTCGGGCGGCGCGGTCAATTCCCCACAGCTGCTGCTCATGAGCGGCGTCGGCCCGGCCGATGAGCTGCGTGCGCTGGGCATACCGGTCATCCACGACCTGCCCGGCGTGGGCCGCAATCTGCACGACCACCTGCTGATTGTCGTCGGCTTTGTTGCGAAGCAGCCGGTCACGCTCGACGCAGCCGCCACGCCTGGCAATCTGCTCCGCTGGATGCTGTTCCGCAACGGGCCGCTGACTTCGAATATCGCGGAAGCGGGCGGCTTCGTGCGCCTGCGCGAGGCAGGGCCACCCGACGTGCAGCTGCTGTTCGGGCCGGTACAGTACCTCGAGCACGGCTTCGTCCGCCGTGCCGACCGAGGGTTCGGCGCAGCGGCCTGTGTGTTGCGGCCGTCGAGCCGAGGGCGGCTGCGGCTGCTCTCGGCCGACCCCGCAGCACACCCGAGGATTGAAGCAAACTATCTGGCCGAACCTGCCGACCTCGAACTGACCATCGCGGGCGCGAAGCTCGCGCACGAGCTGCTGCTTGCGAGCGTCTTTGATGCTTACCGCGGGCCGTACTTGCAGCCGGAGCGCGCGCCGCGCAGCCACGCCGACTGGATGGAGCTCATCCGCTGCAAGGCGGAAACCTATTACCATCCGGTGGGCTCGTGCCGGATGGGCGTGGACGCGATGGCGGTCGTGGACCCCGAGCTGCGCGTCCGCGGGCTGGAAGGGTTGCGCGTGGTGGATGCTTCGGTGATGCCTTCGATCCCGAGCGGCAACACCAACGCGCCCACCATCATGATCGCCGAACGCGCCGCCGAGTGGATCCGCCGCGCGTAGTTCCTCCGTTCTCCTGCGTTGGCGCGTCTTTCCCCGCAGCGGCGCCGCATGACGCATCCCTGCGTGTGAACTCTCAAATGGTGACTAGGTGGCCGGTCTTGCCTACGTTGAAGCAGTGCGTGCGGCCGATGGTGTCGCTGCGGCCGGCGCATTCGTGGATGTGCCCGCAGAAGAGCTGCCGTGGCTGCTGGCGCTCAATCCACGCGCGGAGCACGCGGCTGCCGGCGTGCCTCCCGCGCGCCACTTCGTCGAGCCGAGTTCCGTGCGGCGGAAAGTGCACCACCAGGCAGAGCGCGCCGGTCGCGGCAGCGTCGTCGAAGGCAGCCAGCGCTTCGGCAATTTCTTCTTCGGTGTATTCGCCCGGCGTATCGAATGGCGTGGGGTTGCTGTAGCCGAGCCCGGCCCAGTGCGTGATGCCGTTGCTGCCTTCAAGCTGACGCACCTGCCGGTGAAACACCACCAGGCCATAGCGGCCGCAGAAGTGGCGGATTTCCTGCTCGGTTTCATGGTTTCCAGGCAACACCCAGCAGCGGTCGCCCAGCGGGCGGAGGATTTCTCCGATGCGCTCCATGCCCCGGCCAAAGCTGGAAAGATCGCCCGCAGCGATGTAGAGGTCGGCGGGCTGCGCCACCAGTCGCTCCAGGGCGCGCGTGTCGCCGTGGATGTCGCTGAAAATCAGGATGCGCATCAGCCGCAAAGTGTACGACAGTGAGTCTCACTGTCGCAATTCTCAGTCCTCGCGCCAGCCGGAGGAAACTACGTTGCCGGCATCGTCGAGCACAACGCGGAACGCGAATGCGGAAGGATTGTCGTCATCACCGATGCCGAAGCGCAGGTCGTCGAAATCCACGATGTGCCGCCCGTCCTGCTGGCGGTAGCGCATCACCGGGAAGCGCGCGAACCACAGAAACGTCTGCACCTCAGGCAGGGCGCGCACCCGTGCGGTGAAGCCGTTCGGAGCTGAGTCGGCGAAGAAGCGAGGCTCAAGGTTGCCGCGGTGAGGCACGCGAAACGTCGTGCGATACACGCCCTCGGGCGTGCGCACCAGCGCCGTCCAGTTGACCAGCGATGGCGGCGCCGGCAAGGCCGCCAGATCTTCGACCACGAGCTGTCGTTCGGCGGCGAACCGTTTCACTTCGGCCAGCGCTGCGCGCTGCGCCACAAAGCACGCCCCCGCGTAGAGCACGAGCGCGGCGACCCCGGCGCGGCACCATTGCGCGCGAATCCAGCGCGCACCCCAGCCACCGCGCACCAGCAGTACGCAGAGCATGAAAAACAGTGCGCTGGCCATCAGAACCGCGCTGCGCGGGATCGGCCGGCCCACGACCTGTGCCAGCCACCAGACGCCGGCGGCAGCCCCGCTCAGCGCCAGCCAGGAAAAAATGCCGCGCGCGAGCGCGCGCTCGCGCCGCCAGTGCACCCACGCCGCCACCTGCGGCACTAGCAGGATGCTTGTAAACGCAAAATCAATGATGAACACCAGGTCCCAGGCTGCGCGCGTTCGCCCGATTGGGCTCCAGATCATCGTGCCGAACGAAGTGATCAGGTCGGTCCAGATGTGAAACGCCAGCGCCGCGGCGTAGATGCCGAACAGCGCGCGAAACGACGGCGCCGGAATCCGCAGCCGCCGCGCCACTGCGACGGTCAGCCAGGCCAGCAGCAGCGCCCAGCCGGGCAGGCAGACAAGCGAATGCGTCACACCGCGGTGCGTTTCGAGCGAGGCGACTTCGCTTTCGCTGAAGGCGTCGAAGAAAACGTCGGCGTCTGGAAACACCGAGCCGAGCACGAACGCCCACAGCGCCGTCCGCCCGGCATGCCACTGCGCTCGCCACGTTACTCGTTTCGACGCGGCTGTGCCTGCTGCGGCAGCCGCCAGCGTAACCGCCGATTCGCGTTCTGCCGCTGCCGGATTTACTGCGCCGCCGGGGCTGGGCGCAAAGCGGTCGGTGAAAAACGCCTTGGCCAGTAGCGCCCCGCCGATGCCGGTGGTGATGGTGTCCATGGAGGCGAGTGTCCCACTGAAGAATACGCGGGCGGCAGGCTCAGGTTACATGAATCAGCGGCGAGCGCTTCTCGACCACGCGGCCGATGCGTCGCGCGGCCACGCCGCGGTTGCGCAGCGCCGCCAGCGCGGCTGCGGCGGCTTCTTCGGCAATGGACACGAGCAACCCGCCCGAAGTCTGCGGATCGTAGAGCAGCAGTCGCCATTCCTCGGCCACGCGCTCGTCGAATTCGACGCAACCTTCGAGCCATTCGCGATTGTTTTTCAACCCGCCGGCGATGTGTCCGGCACGCGCCGCCTCCAGCGCCCCCGGTAGCGGCTCGATTTCCCGGTGATCAATTTCCAGCGACACTCCGCTGCCCACCGCCACTTCCCGCGCGTGGCCGAGCAGGCCGAAGCCGGTGATGTCCGTGACGGCGCGGACGGCCGGGTTCGCATTGCTCGCTTCGAGCAGGGCCTCGCTCGCGGCGCGGTTCAGCTGCGTCATCGCCGCGATGGCAGCGTTCACCGCTTCGTCGGAGGCTCGCTCCGCCTTCAGCGCGGTGGAAATCAGCCCGGTGCCGAGCGGTTTGGTGAGCAGCAGCGCATCGCTCGGCCGGGCGCCCACGTTGCGCCAGACGCGCTCGGGATGAATCACGCCGGTGACCGCATAGCCGAACTTCATGTCGTCATCGCGAATCGAATGCCCGCCAATGACTGTACAGTCGGCTTCGATCATTTTTTCCAGCCCGCCGCGAAGAATCTGCTCCATCACTGCCGGGTCGCCCTTGGCCGGGAAGGCAACGATGGAAAGCGCCGAGACTGGCCGGCCGCCCATGGCATAGACGTCGCTCAGCGAATTCGCCGCGGCGATGGCACCGAACGTGGCCGGGTCGTCCACGATGGGCGTGAAGAAGTCCAGCGTCTGCACCAGCGCCAGCCCGTCGGCCACGCGATACACCCCGGCGTCGTCACTGGTGTCGAAGCCCACCAGCACGTTGGGGTCAGTTTGCCGCGGCAGGCGGCGCAGCACAGAGTCCAGCAGACTGGGACTCAGCTTGGCCGCTCAACCGGCGGCCTTGACCTGCGCCGTCAGCTTGACTTTCACGGCGTCCGCCAAGGCGGTGACCTCCTTGCATCCAGGTGAACTCTGAGTTGCTGACTCTCCGGCCGCCGGCCCCGCAATGCGTCCGTTGGGAGGAGCGGCCAGCCCGCGATTCGCCAGATTGGATGATTATAACTGTTTCGCGGACTCTTCGGCAGAACACCAGCGCGGCGCGCCCGGCGCCGCGGTAGGATTGAAAATCGCGGCCGGAATGAACGCATCCGCACGCACGGGAGCTGCCGTTGAAGAGACAACGCGGGAGGGCATGGCTGTGGGGCGGGTTCGGCGTGCTTATGCTGGTGTTGCTCTTGCTGCCGGAGCTGTATCCCCTTGGCTGGCGGCTGCTGGCCGGTGGCCGCTTCCAGCACTTCGGCTGGGAGGTCACAGTGCCTGCGGGATGGTACGCCGCCGAACGCAATCCGAACCTGGTGCTCGTGCGCCTGCCGCGGCTTTATCCGCTGCGGAGCGCGCGGGCGAGCTACATTGTCGTGGTGCGCAACGAGCTGGGGGCCATGATGTCGACCGAGCTGCACTACCCGCGCTGGCGCGAAGTTTCCATGCAGCGGGAAACGGCGGCGGGTCTCGAATGGGCCGGTGAACGTGAACTGAACGTCGCCGGACGCAACGTTCACTGCCTCGAGTTTGCCCGCGCTGATGTAGCCGAACGCGTGCGCGCGGAATGTTTTCATCCGCAGGAGGCAGTCGCGGCCTCCTACGACGGCGACCGCACGCGCCTCGACGAGTTCTACACTTTTCTCTCCGCCATCAAACGCTTCCCCGAATGACCCGCTGAAATTTTCCCGCGAATTCCTGGTGATGCTTGGTGTCGCGGTGGTCTCCATGTCCAGGTTTCTCTGGAAGGCTTGGACACGAAGGACAGCGAGGCACAGGGCGCGCGGAGGCTCGGTCAGCGACACTCTGCGCCGGTGGGATAGAATGGCCGTCTGCCCATGCGCTTCTCCGACAGTCTCCAGCTTGCCTGGGACGCCCTGCGCAGCCACCGGCTGCGCACTGCGCTGACTATCTCCGGTTTGGCGATCGGCGTGGCCTTTGTCATCCTGGTGATGACACTGATCCAGGGCGCCAACTGGTACGTGGAGACCAAAGTCGCCACGCTGGGCACAGACATTTTTCAGGTCACCAAGGTCCCGCTGGCCACCGTGGATTTTCAGAAGCTGCTCGAGGCGCAGAAGCACCGCGACATTACCTTGGAAGACTGGCGGGCGGTCGAGCAGCGCTGCTCGCGCTGTGCCGCTGTTGGTGCTGAAGCCAGTACCTTCAGCCGCGTGTGGACCGAAACGCAGTCGCTCGCCGACGTCCAGATTCGCGGCCAGACCGCCAACATGGGCTGGATTTCCACGCTCGACCTCGCGCAGGGCCGCTTCTTCACCGAAAGCGAGCAGCGCGCCGCTGCGCCGGTGGTCGTGGTGGGCGACGGCATTGTCGAGAAGCTGTTCGCCGGCCGGCCGCCGCTCGAAAAAACCGTGCGCATCAGCGGCGAAGAGTTTACGGTCATCGGCGCGTTTGAGCGCATCGGGTCGGTGCTCGGGCAGGAGCAGGACAACTTTGTGGTCATCCCGCTGGGCGCGTTCACCAAACTGTTCGGTACCCGCCATAGCCTGATGCTGCACGTGCAGGCCCCCGGCGGCGACGCCGCCTTGCAGGCCGCGCAGGATGAAGTCGAACTGATTCTCCGCGCCCGCCGCCACCTGGCGCCGAACGTGTCGGCGGATTTCTACTTCACTACGGCCGACACCTACCTCGACCTGTGGCACGACCTGAGCGCCGTGTTTTTCATGGTTTTCGTGCTAGTCTCGGCGGTGGCCGCGGTGGTCGGCGGCATCATGATCATGAACATCACGCTGGTGAGCGTCAGCGAGCGCACCAAGGAGATCGGCCTGCGGCGCTCGGTGGGCGCAAGGCAGCGCGATATCGCCCGGCAATTTCTGCTGGAAGTGCTTGTGCAGTGCGTCGTGGGCGGCGCTGGCGGAGTCTTGCTCGGCGTGGGCCTGGCGCTTGTGCTGCGCGCACTGACGCCGTTTCCCGCCGTGGTGCAGGTCTGGGTGGCGGCACTGGGCCTGACCTTGGCCTCGGTCATTGCCCTGCTGTTCGGCTTCTATCCTGCGGTGCGCGCCGCCCGGCTCGACCCGGTCGTCGCCCTCCGCACCGAATAACCGATGCTTACCTGGGAGCAATGGCGCGAAAGCCTGAGCGTGGCGCTGACCACCATCGCACGCAACAAGTTGCGCAGCTTCCTGACCATGCTCGGCGTGGTGATCGGCGTGGCCAGCGTGATCAGCGTGGCGGCCATCATCAACGGCCTGAACCGGCAGATTACCGACCAAGTGCGGCTGCTCGGCTCGCAGGTGTTTTTCGTCACCCGTTTCAAGGCCTTCCAGTTCGAGCGCTGGCCCGAAGAAATCCGCCGCAGAAAACATTTCACCTACGACGACGCCGTTGCCATCCGCGAGCAGTGCCCTTCAGTGGACAAGGTCGCGCCGATGCTCACCCGCTTCCTGTTCTTCGGCTACGAAAACGAAATTCGCTACCGCCAGCAGCGCGTGGAAAACCCCATCGTCCGCGGCGCGGAGCCGAACTACCCCGAAGTCCTCCCCGTGTTTTCTGTCAAAGAAGGCCGTTTCTTCACTGATGAAGAAAACCTGCACGCCGCACCTGTTGCCGTGCTCGGCAGCGGAGTGGCCGATTCCCTGTTCGGCACGCTCGACCCCGTCGGCCATGAGATTCGCGTGAACGGGCGGCCGTTTCAGGTCATCGGCGTCTTCGAGCCGCACCAGGGTGTTTTCGGCGGCCCCGGCGTGGACCAGTTCGTGCTCATCCCCTACCGCACCTTCGCCAAGCTCTACCCGGAGATCGAAGAGATGGTGATTGCCGTCAGCGTGGCCGACGCCCGGCTGCTCGCCCGCGCGCAGGATGAAGTTACAGAGGTGCTCCGGCGCCGGCGAGGCGTGCCCTTTCACAAGCCCAATGACTTCGAAATCAGTGCCCCCGACGTGATCACCGAGCTGTGGAATGACCTGACCAGCGCCATCGTGGCCCTGACGCTGATTATTGCCTCGGTGGCGCTGCTGGTCGGCGGCCTCGGCGTGATGAACATCATGCTCGTCAGCGTCACCGAGCGAACCGCCGAAATCGGCCTGCGCAAAGCCGTGGGCGCGCGCCGGCGGGACATCGGCTCGCAGTTCCTGCTCGAAGCCGTCGCCCTGACCAGCACCGGCGGAGTTGTGGGCGTCCTTAGCGGGATTGCGCTCAGCATGGCCGTGGCGTGGTCGGTGCCCGACTTGCCCGCACGCGTCTCCCCTTACTGGACCACCGTCGCTTTCGCCATGGCCGTGGCCGTCGGACTCTTCTTCGGCATCTTCCCCGCCCTGCGTGCCGCCAATCTCGCGCCGGTGCGCTGCCTCCGCTACGAATAGCTACGGCGTACCAACCCCGCCCATCCTGCAGCTCTGAAATCTGCGGACTGGAATGCTCCCGCCCGGCAAATCCGGTGAACTGAACAGACCCGGTGCGCCCGACAGGGCCTCACGGCAGGGTGGGAGTCTCAATCCGCAGCTTCGGTAATAGATTAGGAAGAATCAGTCGCTGCCGCGAATCGGGATCGTCACTCCCTCCGTGCCTTCGCCCTCCAGCATCATGTGGCAGCGGCCGTCGAACACGCCGCCGGGCTCAATCGCTAGGCACGGCGTATAAATCTCTCCCGTGACGACGCCGCTCGGTTGAATCTCCACGCGCTCCTTGGCCACAATCATCCCTTCGAAGCGGCCGTAGATGATCACCCGGTGGCCCTGAATCCCGCCTTCGGCCTGCGCGTTTTCACCGATCACCAGCGTGTCGGCCGAGTGGATAGTGCCCTTGAACTGTGCATCCAGGCGGAATGTTCCCCCGACCTCCAGCGTCCCCTCTAGCCGCACGGCCCCATCGAGGAACCCGGTCCATTCCTGCCTTGCGCGGGGGGTTGTCTGGCGGCCGCGTTTCCAAGGCATCGGGAAATCATCTCCAGCGGAATAGAATAACAGTCACGTAGTACTAACTACGTAGTAGCCGCTCGTAGAGGCTCTGTAACTGTGCCTCGTCGTAATACTCCAGGATCAACTGACCCGAATGCCTTCCGGCCGGCGCGCGAATCTGTACCCTCGTGCCCAGATGACGCTGCAACTCCTCGATGGCGGCGCGCAGGTTGGGGTCAAGGTGGGGGGAGCTGGCCTCAGCCGGGGGACGCTTGGAGGTCCTGCGGTTGGCCAAGCGCTCAAGCGTGCGGACGGTAAGCTGGCCGCGAGCAGCGCGCTGGGCAAGCGTCATACGGAATCTCGGGTCTGGAATTGCCAGCAGGGCGCGAGCGTGACCGGCGCTGAGTCGACCTTCCTCGACCAGCTCCTGAATCGGCCTTTCCAGTTTCAGCAGGCGCAGCGTGTTGGCGATGGTGGTGCGGTCCTTGCCCGTGCGCTCGGCCACTTCCTCCTGCGTCATGTGGAACTCTGCCATCAGGCGGTCAAATGCGCGCGCCTGTTCGAGCGGATTGAGGTCCTCGCGCTGGATGTTTTCCACCAGCGTGATTTCCAGCGCGCGCTCTTCGGGCACGTCGCGAAGCACGGCCGGTACCCGCTGCAGGCCAGCGAGCTGCGCGGCGCGCCAGCGACGCTCTCCGGCGATGAGCTGGTAGCGCCGGCCCAGCGGCCGCAGCACCAGCGGCTGGATGATGCCATTCGCACGGATGGACTGGGCCAGCTCCGCGAGCGACCCTTCGCCGAAGTGCGTGCGTGGCTGATACGGGTTGGGGTCAATCAGGTCGATGTCCACCTGGACGGGGGTGCCCATCGTGGGCGCTGGAGCAACTGCGGCAACGGCGGTAGCGGATTCCGGCTCAGCCTGTGGTATCGGTTCCGGCTGCGGCGACGCGGGTTCCCGGATCAGGGCGCTCAGGCCCTTGCCCAGAGCGTTTCTGGCCATTGGCGATGACCTCCTTGGCGAGCTGAATGTAACTGGCGGCACCTTTACTAGTTATGTCGTAGAACAGGATAGGCTTGCCGTGACTCGGTGCTTCAGCGAGGCGAACATTTCGCGGAATGACGGTCTCGAAAACCTGCGTGCCGAAGAAACTTCGCAGGTCCTCCGCTACTTGCCGGGAAAGCGTAGTGCGCTCGTCGTACATGGTCAGGAGAATGCCCTCGATGGCCAGTGAAGGATTCAGGCTGCGACGGATGCGCATCAGGGTGTCCAGGAGCTCGGATACACCTTCAAGTGCTAGGTACTCGCACTGAATCGGCACGAGGACGGAGTCGCTGGCCACCAGAGCGTTCAGCGTAAGGAGGTCCAGCGCTGGCGGGCAGTCCAGCAGAACATATGCGTACCTCTGGCGGACAGGCTCAAGCATGGATTTTAGCCGGAACTCCCGTTGCTCTGCGGCGACAAGCTCGACGGCGGCACCTACCAGGTTTTTGTCAGACGGGATCAGATCCAGGCCTTCTACCTCTGTCTTCAGGAGCAATTTCTCAGTCGGCTCTTGCAAGACCAGAGCGTGGTAGAGGGATCTACGTGCCGGGTCCTTGGGAAAACCGAGGCCAGTTGTGGTGTTGCTCTGAGGGTCGCAGTCAACAATCAGCGTAGGCTGTTCGGCGGCCGCAAGCGAGGCGCCCAGATTAATAGCGGTGGTAGTTTTTCCGACGCCTCCCTTCTGGTTAGCAATGGAGATGACTCGCCCCAAATGTACCCCCAATTTCGCGCGAATGTACCAGATGTGCTGTGATGGATGCAAGACGTTTCACGTGAAACACACCGAATCACCAGAGGAGCAGGGTGCGTCATTGCTAAAACAACAGAGTACAAACCTTCGCGCATTCCACCTTGTGCGATAATGGCAATAGCAGTGGCTCTACCCAAATCAAGGCTGAGACTCCCGTGCGAACTCTTCGACCGGACGACCTACCAGCAGCACCCGTTCCCTAGAGTGAGGAATTGCGACCGGGCGATCAAACTTCCAACCAGGTATTGAACTCAATTCATTCACCGTGTCCTTTCCAAGCCAGAGGACTAATCTGCCAGCACTCAAGACATTGCTCGCCCACGACAGCAAATCAGAATATCCTCCAATTGCCCGCGCCGTCACCCAGTCAGCCATGAACTCAGCGGGTGAAATCTGGTTAAATCTGGCACGCAGGACTTCGACCTCCGACAGCTCGAGCCGCCGGGCCACCTCCGCAAGAAAGGCCGACTTCTTCAGACTTGGCTCGATCAGGGCAACGTGAAGCTGCGGGCGAAGTAGCTTCAGCGCAAGACCGGGAAAACCGGCACCGCTGCCAACGTCGGCAAGCCGACCTTTTCGGATGCCAGCCACCGCTGCGGCGAAGAAACTCTCGCCAAAGTGCCGCGTCAGTATTTCAGCGGGCTGAGTTACGGATGTCAGATTAACCTTCTGATTCCACAGTAGTAATAGTTCGATATAGGTAGCCACTTGGCCAGCCAGCTTCTCTGTGACCGCGACCTTAAACGGGCGGAGGGCCTCTTGAATCTGAGCAGGACCGAGTCTCGGTGCATATCTAATAGACATAATATGAATTACAGTCTATTCTGCGAAGCTATACATCATCGCAGCCCTTCGCTGCCCGGTGGTTCATCACCCCTCTTGACTGGCAACGGGGGAGTTGCCTCCGGCACCCTACCGGCGGCCTTGGCGAGGATAGGGCGGGCGGCGAGTCCGGCGGTGAGGTCCGCGAAAAAGTGCGCGGCGATACAGGGTACAAGGCTCGCCGTGCAGAAGCGCACCAGGCCAAGAATAAGGCCGACAACGAAGGTAGCGCGAAGGCCTTGCCTTCCCTGGTAGAGATGCGCGAGCGCAAAGAATGTTGCCGAGGCCACAATGGCGGTGAGCACGGATCCGCCGGTCGCACGCGTGAAAGCGGCATACACGAAACCACGGTAAAGGAACTCCTCGCAAAGCGCGGCGGTTGCGGCCAGGGCGATGAAGGCGAGGATTTCCACGCCATCGCGCGGCATCAGCTTTTCGGTAATGGCGCCTGTGACGCCGCGTTTCTCAGGAGGCGTGCGGGCCAGCCGCCGCAGGCTGGCGAGCTGCACGAGTACAACCAGCACGGAGAGCGTCACGGCTGCAAGTCCGACCAGAATCCAGTCCGGCGCGACGAGCGCGAGAGCCGAAGCGTCCAGGGCGCGCGCATAGGCGCGCCAGGCGACAATGGCGGTGGCCACCCACTGAAACGCAATCGTCGTAGCGTAAACGGCGAGCCGGTCGGTGGCACCCAGCTCCGGCAACTTCAGCAGCCGGCGAAAGCGTGCTTTGCCACGCCAAGGTAGCAGAATGCCCAAAACTAGCAGAATCACAATGAAGTCCCAGGGCATGGGCGAGCATCAAATCATTTCTTCGCACGGCAGGCAAGCGGCGCGTGGAAAAGCGAAGTGCTGTTGGAACGCTCAAGTTCGCTGGGTGAGCAGGGGTACGTTCGCCGCGGCAGAAGAAGCAGGCTACAGAACGGGGCTGATGCCGAGAACTTCCGGGTGCTCAGGGAAGAGCCGCCGCGCTTTCTGATACGCGGCGCGCGCGGCCGGAATGTCGCCGGCCATCCGGCAGGCGTCCACCAGCGCGCCGTAGGCGGCGGGGTCGCGTTCGGGGAAGTAGCGCACCACGAGCTCGAGATGCCGCCGGGCATCGGCCCAGCGCTGCTGGCGGCGGTAGAGTTCGCCCAAGTTGCGGTGCGCCAGGTAATTGTAGGGATCAATGTCGAGAGCACGCAGCAACGCACTTTCGGCGGATTCGAAGGATCCCGCGCGATAGAGCAGGTATCCGAGCGTGGCTGCATCGTCAGCCGGAGGCCTGGGGCTGGCGGCGACGGCTCTGCGCTGCCATTCCGCCGCGCGTTCCCAGCGTTCGCGAAGCTGCTCGATGCGGGCCAGGCCCCGCAGCGCGGCAGCGTGCTGCGGATAGCGCTCGACCACCTGGCGGTACATCAGCTCGGCGCGTTCGAGCTGCAACTGCCGCTGCGCCAGCTCGCCGAGCGCGAAGGCGGCGTCGAGCAGCGCAGGGTCAAGCTCGAGCGCTCGTTCCAGGGCGGTGCGCGCCGCCGCGTACTCGTGGCGATGCAGGGCCAGGCGGCCGCGCAGAAGCTGGGCTTCCGCGCTGGTGAATTTCTCCGGGAGGGCCTCCAGCGCCGCGCGGGCATCTTCGTATTCGCGCAGTGCGAGCAGCGTTTGCGCCACCGCGACCAGGGTTTCGTTCGCATCGTCAATTACGACGCTGCGCGGCAGCAGCGTGTGGCGGTATGCGTTGATCAGGCTTCCGATTTTTTCTTCCAGGTTCGGGCGGAGCAGGCCGCGTGGAGCCCGGTATTCGAGCCGCGTATGGTCGTCGGTATTTCGCGGAGCACCGGAAGCCAACGCGCGCAGCGGCGCGTCGTCGAGCCGGTGATAGGCGAGCAGGCCTTCGGGCCGCGCGATTTCGAGCAGGGCAAACTCCTCGCGCATTTCCGGCTGCTGCCAGAGCTCGCGCGTGCGGCCGAGCGTGAGCTGCTCGGCGCGCGTCTGCGCCAGCAGCAGGTAGTCGTAGGTTTCCGCGCGCCACAGCGTGGCCTGCGGGAAATGCGGCAGCACGGTGGCCAGGATGGTGCGCACATCTTCCGGCTCGAGCGAATAGCCCTGCACCCACTGCACGAAGATGCCGCCAGGGTTCAGCCGCGCACGAATCCCGGCGTAGTATTCGTCGGTGAACAGCGTGGCCACGCCGGCAATCCACGGGTTCGACGGCTCGGAGATGATGACGTCGTACAGTTCGCGGGTGGTCAGCAGAAAATTGCGGGCGTCGTCAACGATCAAACGCAGCCGCGGGTCGGCGAGCACGCCGCGATGCAGCGGTTCAAGATGCTCGGCGGCGCGAACGACCGCCGGCTCAATTTCCACACAGTCAATGCGCTCGACGGTAGTGTGCCGTGCCACCGCCGAGACCGTCATTCCGCTGCCAAAGCCGATCACCAGCACCCGCTTCGGCGCAGGATGGAAAAACAGCCCGAGGTGCCCGACCAGCAGTTGTGTGATGGTATCCTGATTTGAAGCGTCCACTTTCCCGTTTGTGCGCAGCGCCAGGTAATTTTCCGTGCGCACGACCGCCACCGACGCATTCAGGCCGTCTTCGGCGAAGATCACGTCTGTGGTGTCCGCCACTTCGGCCAGCGAGAGCGGCAGTGAATAGAGGTCCCAGTAGAGCACAGTGCCGAAGGTGGCCAGTGCGCGGTTGTAGAACGCGCCTGTAGCGGCCACCGCCACCGCAGCTGCCAGCAGCGCCGCGGCCGTGGAAACCGCCAGCGGCCGCCGCGGGGTGCTCCGCAGCTCGAGCACCACCGCCAGCGTCAGATTAACGGCGGCCGCCACGGCAATCGCGCGGAACGCTCCGATCGCGGGCAGCAGCCAGAAACCTGTGGCCAGCGCGCCGGCAATTGCGCCCAGCGTGTTTGCCGCATAAGCGCGTCCAACCGCTTCCCCATAGCCGCGCCCGGCACCCGGCCGGACGGCAATCAGCACCGTCACCAGCGGAAAGTTGAATCCGAACACAATCGCTGCAGGCAGCATGGCCAGCGCCGCGGTCACAAACTGCGCCAGCACCAGACCGGCGAAGCTTTCTCCGGTGGCGCGCAGAATCGGCGGCACCACGGCGGGTAGCTGGTGGAAGTAGACAAGAAATCCCAGCGCGGCCAGCGCCGTCAGAAGTTGCGTCGTGGCAAAGGTGCCCAGGCGCACCCCGCAACCGCTTCCCGGCCCGCCGGCGCCGCCAGCAATCCAGCGCTCGAACAGGAAACTGCCCAGGGCAATGCCCGCCAGAAACGTGGCCAGCATCAGCGTGAATGCGTAGGTCGAGCTGCCCAGCGTCGTGGCCAGCAGGCGCGTCCAGGCGATTTCGTAAGCCATCGCCGTGGCGCCGACCACGGCGAAGCTCATCAGCAGCGGCCACGGCCAAGCTGTGGCAGGCGCGAGCGTACCTGGCTGCGCAGCGGGGGCTGCTTCGGCAGGCTGCGCAGACAGAGAAACGGGAGCCGGCGCTAGCTGCCGGTTAAGCGCCAGCGCCACCGCACCGGCAATCGCATTCAGCGCCACAGCCACCGTCACCGTCAGCCGCAGCCCCAGCGCCGGCAGCAGCAGAAATCCTGCCGCCAGCGTGCCCGCCAGCGCGCCGGCTGTGTTCACCCAGTAGAGCCGGCTGACGCGCCCAGCCAGCTCTTCGGAATGCCGCGTCAGCCCGCGCACCAGCACCGGCAGCGTTCCGCCCATCAAAAACGTCGGCAGGAAAAGCACCACCGCCGCGCCCGCCGCGCGCAGCGCCACATGCAGCGCAGGTAATTCGTTGACAGAGGGATAAGCGGCCCCATAGAGCCAGCGCACGCCGTCGAGTCCCAGAAGCGAAGCGGCACCGAACGCAGCAATCAGCAACTCAATCCAGCCGTAAAGCGCCACCGGCCGCGCCTTCGTCTCACACCAGCGGCCAATGACGGCACTGCCCGCGGCCAGCCCGGCCATGAACACCGCCAGCACCGTGGCAATGGCATACACCGTGTGGCCGAACACCAGCCCCAGCGCTTTGCCCCACGCCACCTGATAGACGAGCCCGGCCGTCCCAGAAAGCAAGAAGCACAGCAGGATGGCTGCCAGCACGCCGTAAGAAATGGCTTCCCGGTTCACGCGTGCGCATCGTAGATGCCCCCGCGCGGCGAGTCAATCTGCCTGCCCAGCGGCTGCGGTTGACACCCGCGCGGTGTGCGTCTATCTTGACGGCGGCATGAAAATCCTGGTCCTGGGCAGCGGCGGCCGCGAGCACGCGCTGGTGTGGAAGTTGCGGCAAAGCCCGCAGGTCGAAAAAATCTGGTGCGTACCGGGCAATGGCGGCATCGCACAGCACGCCGAATGCGCGGCGGCGAAGCTCGACGACGTGGCCGGCCTCGTAGCGTTAGCCGAACGGCTCAAGCCCGACCTGACTGTCGTCGGCCCGGAGCAACCGCTGGTGCTCGGTGTAGTGGACGAATTTGAGCGGCGCGGCCTGCGGATTGTCGGACCCTCAAAGCAGGCGGCTCAGCTTGAAGGCAGCAAGGTCTTCGCCAAGCAGTTCATGCAGCGGCACAACATCCCCACCGCCCCGGCCTATGGTGTCTATGATTCTCCGGGCGACGCCTATACCGCACTCTGCGCGGTGGACTGGCCCGTGGTAATCAAAGCTGATGGGCTCTGCGCCGGCAAAGGCGTGCTGGTCGCGGCTACGCCCGACGAGGCCACCGCCTTTCTCAGTCAGGTGATGGAGGAACGTGAATTTGGTGCTGCCGGCGAGCGCGTTCTGATGGAAGAAGCGCTTGCCGGCCAAGAGTTGTCTTACATCGTGCTCACCGACGGTGACCACATCCTCCCGCTGCTGCCCACCCGCGATCACAAGCGCGCCCTCGACGGCGATCGGGGTCCAAACACCGGCGGCATGGGCGCCTATACCGCTGACGGGTTGATTTCCCCAGAACTTGAGGCGCAGATTCGCAAGACGATAGTCGAGCCGGCAGTCGCCGGAATGGCTGCGGACGGCCGGCCCTATAAGGGCGTTCTCTACTTCGGCCTGATGCTGACCGACGATGGCCCCAGAGTGCTGGAGTTCAACTGCCGCTGTGGGGACCCGGAAACGCAGGCCATCGTGCCCCGGCTGGAGTTTGACCTTGCCGAAGCCCTCGCCGCTGTTGCCGACGGCAGGCTGTCGGAGGTTAAGCCCGCCTGGAGGCCGGGAGCCTGTGTCTGTGTGGTCATGGCATCCGGCGGCTATCCGGGAAAATACGAAACTGGCAAAAAAATTGAGGGCATTCCGGCGCATTCGGCCGGCCAAGGCGGAGTAGTCATCTTCCATGCCGGAACGCGGCGGGAAGGCCCCAACTACTACACGAGTGGTGGCCGGGTACTGGGAGTGACGGCCAGCGGCAAGAACCTGGATGAAGCCGTCACCCAGTGCTACGAGGTGATTAGTAGCATTCGCTTCGAGGGCGCCCACTACCGCCGCGACATCGGTGCTGCCGGCAGCCGCTGGCAGGCGGCCGGGGATGGACGTGGCTGAAGTCGTCCACCTCTTCGTCTGTGTTGCTCATCGGCTGCCGATGCGGGAAGTGGCTGAAGCCCGGGCAATCGAAAACCGCGGGCTCGAAGGCTGCGCGCACGGCCGGCCGGGCAGCCGCCGTCAAGTGCTGCTGATGGACATGGAAACTCTGGACGCGATGGGCATCGTGCCCGGCGCCGTGAAGGAAAACATCACCACCCGCGGCCTGCCGGTGCAGAAGCTGAAGGTCGGCCAGCACCTGCGCGCGGGCAAGGCCCTGCTTGAAGTGACCACGCCATGCCATCCCTGTGCGCGAATGAATGAGATCCGCCCGGGCCTCGAAGACGAGCTGCGCGGCCGCAGAGGGATGCTGTGCCGCGTTATCGAAGGCGGCGCGATCGTCCGCGGCGATCGGATCGAGCTTGTGGACTACGCCCACGTGGCAGACTGAGCCCACTCCAGAGAGGATATCACCGTGACTACTGCTGCGAAGGAAAAAAAGCCGCTGGTCGGCATCATCATGGGGTCTGACACAGACCTTCCGGTGATGACCGAGGCGGCGAGGATGCTGGCAAAGTTCGCGATTCCGTTCGAGGTGGAAGTCGTCTCCGCACACCGCTCGCCGGCGCGGACGCACGAATACGCCACCACCGCCATCGAGCGCGGGCTGAAGTGCATCATCGTGGCCGCGGGCGGCGCGGCGCATCTGGCCGGAGTGGTGGCGGCACTGACCACTCTGCCGGTGGTCGCCGTGCCTATGGCCACCACAGTTCTCAGCGGCATTGACTCACTGCTCTCGACCGTGCAGATGCCCGCCGGCGTGCCGGTCGCCGCCATGGCCATTGACAAGCCCGGCGCCACCAACGCCGGCATTTACGCGGCGGAGATTATCGCTACCTTCGAGCCCGAGGTCGCCCGCCGCCTGGCCGCCTACAAAGAAGAACTGGCTAGGTCGGTGGCCGAGAAAAACGCCCGCGCGCAGCAGCAGGTGGCTGCGAAGCTCGGCTGAGCCTGTCGCTGCCTCGCCGCAGGGAAGGGCCGGCAGGCGGCGCGACGCTTTTGCGATGAAGAGCGTTCTCAGCTTCCTCACGCTGGTCGTTTTCATCTACGCGGTGATTGTCGTCCTGGCGCTCATCTTGGAAAAGCGGATGATTTTCTTTCCCGACGTCCCCGGCCGGCTGACGGGCGACTGGCAGCCGGCGGGCTTGAGCGCCGAGGACGTGTGGCTCGAGGCAGAAGACGGCGTGCGGCTGCACGCGTGGTGGATACCGGCCTCCGATGCGGGGTTCACCTTCCTGGCGTTTCACGGCAACGCAGCCAATATCGCCAACCGCGCCCCGACCTATCAGTTTCTGCGCAGCGTTCCGGTGAGCGTCTTGGCGGTGGAATACCGCGGCTACGGCCGCAGCGAAGGCGCGCCGTCCGAAGCGGGCCTCTACCGCGACGCCGAGGCCGCGTACAACTGGCTGGTGCGGGAAAAGCTGATCCCGCCGCGGCGCATCGTCGTTTTCGGGCAGTCGCTGGGGACGGCGGTAGCGGCTGACCTTGCCGCGCGGCGGGAAGTGGGCGGCGTCGTGCTTGAAGCGCCGTTCGCCTCGGCGCGCGCTGTGGCCCGGCGAATCTACTGGTTTCTGCCCGGCATCGGCTATTTCCTGCGCACGAAGTTGGACACCGGCGCCAAGCTCGAAACATTCGACGTGCCGCTGCTGGTTGTGCATTGCACCAAAGACCCGGTGCTGCCTGTGGCCTTGGGCGAAGAAGTGTTCCGGCGCGCACGAGAGCCGAAGACGTTTCTGCGCGTCGAAGGCTACTGCCACGAGGAAGCCTCGCAGGCCGCCCCGGAGCAGTACCGCGAAGCCTTGCGCCGCTTTCTCGAGCAGTGTGGGCAGGGGCGCGTTCCCGCCGGGGGCCGAACGCCGCTGCAAGGCTGCGTTTGAATCACGGTTTGCGACGGAGCGTCGGCGCGCCCGGCGGGCGTTTTTCCTGCTCGGCTTTTTCCATGGGCTCGGGCGGCGCGAGCACCCAATTGAAGCCCATGCGTTCTTCGATCTTGGCCACGACCAGGGCGTGTTCGGGTTGAGCCAGCAGGTTCAGCGCTGTGCGCAGGAACTCCATGGCCGACTCGCTTTTCGCCTTGTGCAGCTCGCCCTTTTCGAGCTGCGCGAACAGTTCCGCCATGCCCTCATCGGCACCGCTCAGCCGGAGCAATCGCGCGTCGCCCTGCGCGAGCAGCTCAACCAGGCGCGGGGAGTCATCGCCGGGCGGATAGCGCAGCTCGATGATGGTGCGCGGCTGGTCTTTTTCCGGCGGATAGTGCTGGATGTACTGCGGGCGCAGCACGCGCGTGCCCCAGTAGTCGCCGCGCAGCGGCTCCTGCCGCACCCGGTAGCGCAGGCTCCAGACTTCCGGCCCGTAGCCTTCCAAATAGCCTGCCAGGATGAGTTCGATCAGCGGTTCGTCCGGCCCGAGATCGAGGCGGTGGTGGATCCGCGCGGCAACTTCGCGGATCGGCTCGAGCATTGTCAGGCCGATCTGTTCGAGGTCGCCGGCGTGCTCGGTTGCCAGCCGGCCCGGCCCCTGGCCCACCGCCGCCCCCATCGCCTTGCGCAGTTCCAGCCCCAGCTGCACCGGCTCGCGGCCCGAGTTCGGCCAGCTCCACACCACCGGCCCCAGCAGGATGCCGGCGCGCCGGTCGCTCAGCGGCACCACCAGCGGCGGCTGCGTTTCGGGCTCGATGGGATTCTCCGCGGCACCGATCAGGATGGCGTCGCGCGTTACCAGGATCACCACGCGCCCGGCGGCCAGACTGGCGACAACTTCCTCCTGCGGCGCGCTCCATATCGCTCGCACAGGCGCCCCCGGAGAGTTTGCTGCCGACCCGACCAGCGTCGCACCGGTGATCACAGCCGCCAGCCGCAAGTTTTTCAAGCCTCGCATCACGGGCCCAGGGGCGCAGCGTGCCGCCCCGGCAGGCTCGCCCTCATCTCCAAAGGTTGGATGCGCGGAGCCGCGGCCGGATGGCCGCCGCCGTGGCTACTCGCGTTCACCGGAGCAGCAGCGCAACAAACACGGCGTAGCCGGCAAGCAGCAGCGCGCCTTCCAGCCGCGTGACCTGGCGGCCGCTGCGCAGCACCAGCACCGTCGCGCCGGCGAAGCCCACCATCCACGGAAACTCGAAATCGCGCACCGCCGCGGCTACCGGCACCGCGCGAATTGCCACAGCCACGCCGAGCACACCGAGCAGATTGAAGATGTTGCTGCCGATGATGTTGCCCACGGAGATGTCTCCGTGCTTGCGGAGCGCGGCGACCACCGAGGTGGCCAGCTCGGGCAGCGAAGTCCCCACCGCCACTAGCGTCGCGCCGATGACGCTTTCTGCCACGCCGAAGCGCCGCGCCAGGATTACCGCGGAATCCACCAGCAGCTTGCCGCCTAGGATCAGCACCGCCAGGCCAACGACGATCCAGGCTGCCTGTCGCAGCCGGTGGCTGCGTTCGAACAAGTGCTGCTCGCGGCCGAATTCGCGAAACTCGGCTTCCACGGCGGCCGGCTCAGCGCGAGCCCAGCGCAGCGAGGCGTACACGAACATCACCAGGCCGGCCAGCATCGCGCCGCCCAGCCAGCGCGGGAAAGCCCCCAGCCAGGCCAGGGCGTACACAGCTGCACTCAGCGCGAGCATCAGCGGGCTTTCGCGGCGCAGCAACGCCAGGTCCACCTGCACCGGCCGGATCAGCGCGGCCAGCGCCAGAATCAGGCCCGAGTTGGCCACGTTGCTGCCCAGCACGTTGCCCAGCGCCAGCGCGGGCTGCCCGGCAGCGGAAGCGGTGGCGCTCACCACCACCTCGGGCATGGACGTGCCGAAGCCGACTACGGTCAGGCCGATCACCAGCGGACGCACGCCCAGCGAATAGGCCAGCCGCGCCGCCCCGCGTACCAGCCATTCCGCGCCGAGGTACAGCGCCAGCAGTCCCGCTGCGAGTCCGGCCCATTCCAGCATGGCCGGACAATGTACCACACGCCCGCCGGTTCGCCGTGCCAGTGCGCGGTTCGTTTCGCAGTAACTTTTGCAACGCCGGGCTGCAGCTCAGGTCTTGATTTTGGATTTACAGAGTAGTTCAATTCAGATGACAGTTACCATTAACTTGCTTCTCCGGCGCACGCCCAGGTGGCTGCGCCGTCCCGCTCTGCGGGAGGGTCATCCGGAGGCCTGTTGAAATGGGCACCCCTTCGCTGTCGCAACCCGCGCAGCCCAAAGATCTCCTATTGCTCGAACAGAAACTGCGTGTGGAGGCCCGCACCAAAACCGGCGCTGACTGGTTTTTCTGGATTGCCGCGCTTTCGATGGTGAATTCCATCTCGACGCTGGCGGGCAGTGACTGGGGCTTCGTCTTAGGGCTGGGCGTCACGCAGGTGGCGGACATGCTGGCGCTGGGCCCCGAACCTGCGGGCAAAATCTTCGCTCTGGTGGTGAATGCGACGGTAGCCGGCATCTTCGTGTTGTTCGGCTTGTACGCACGGCAGGGCCTGCGCTGGGCGTTTTTGGCCGGCATGGCCGTGTACGCCGCCGACGGCCTGCTGTGGCTCGTGTCTGGTTTCTGGCTGGGCGTAGCGTTTCACGTCCTGGCGCTGCTGCTGATTTACAACGGCCTCTCCGCCGCTACACGGCTGCGGCAGCTCAGCCGCGCCAGCTCTCCCGCCTGAGCCGCGCTTCCAATCCGGCCGATGTCCCCTGCGCCCCTCCGGGCCCCAGTGTCATTTGTTCTCAGAAACGCGCGCCTCCCAGGGCATCGAGACCGGAACAAATCCTTCGCTGCGGATGGCCCGCGGGGCGCGCTTCTGCTAGAATCTGTCGCTTCCAAGCGAAATCTTCAGCGGGAGGAGTGCGAACTTGGTCTTCTGGGGACTGCGCAAAACTGCCAGCTTGCGGCACAATGGCCGGCGGCTGCCGGAAATTCTGGAAGCACACGGGCAATGGCTGCGCGGGCAGGGCGGCGCGCGCGCCGACTTGACCGGGGCCGATCTTTCCCGCGCCGACCTGCGCGGGCTTGACTTGCGCCGGGCCAATCTCCAAAGGGCGAAACTCGACAAGTCAGACTTGCGATCGGCGAAGCTGGCCTCAGCCGATCTGCGGGGAGCCAGCCTGCACGCTGCCGACCTGCGCAACTGCGACCTGACGGAGTGCGCTTTGGCGGGAGCCAACCTAACGGCGGCAAGACTGAGCGGCGTCGAACTTTTCCGCGCCGACCTGTCCTATGCCGTTCTGCACGGGGCCGATCTGCGAGCCGCAAATCTTCGTGAAACTCGAATTCGAGCTGCCGATTTTCAGGATGCCGACTTGACCACAGCAATCTTGCGCGAGACAGATTTGTCTTTGGCAAAGCTGCAGGGCGCCAAGCTTGAGCAGGCACTCCTGCCCGGGAGTGCGCCTCATCACGCCAAAGAAAAACCCTCCGTCTGAGGCAAAACCCCCAGCTCTGGCTCTTGAGCATATTTACCTGGAGAAGGGCGGACGCCGGGGACACTCGTGGTTCTCGCGGAAGGCAACTGCGCTGTCCGCCGCGGCGGACTGTGGTGCTCTAGGCAGCAGAACCAGCGGGTTCTTTCAAGGGACTACACGAGCTTTTAAACGTTGTGGTTTACCACACGGGTGAGTTGTCAATGAGTGATTTCTAGTAGAATGTATTTACCATACTGTTTTGAATTCTGGGGATTGTATGCAAGCCCAGAGTATGCCGCCGACCGATGTCCAGCAACGTCGCGTCGTTGTGGAAAAGGCGAGGGAGGTCTGGATTCGTCGGCTTATTGATCTGTCGCGCCGAAACAACCTGCTCTATTACCGTCCCCTGAAGACTGGGACGCTCGACCTTTCGCTGGCTGATGGTGACCGGATGGCTGCACTACTTTCCGGGAAGACGGTTGCAATTTCCAAGCTCGTTGAAGATCCCTCCGATGAGAAATTGCCGGGCAAGCTGCGGGAAATTTGGCGCAGGGCCCAGACGAACGCTGAAGAAAAGGGCCTAGCCACGCTGTTTGCCACGCTCGGCATGGCTACGTGGACCGCAGCCGACGGTGGGCGCGACCCCGATGCACCGATCCTGCTGCTTCCCGTTACGCTCGAACTGAAGGGGCGTCCCGGGCATGAATTTTTCATCCGGCGAACCGGAACCGTGCAGGTCAACCCTGTCCTCCTGCACGTCCTGGAATCGGAGTTCGGAGTCAAGCTGACACCGGATGATCTGATTCCTTTATTGCAGGGTGACGATGAAGGCGAAGTGTTCGATCCTTCGCCTGTTTATGCGCGTTTGTCGGAAAGGTGCGCGCAGATCCGCGGATTCCAAGTGCGAAACGTCGCGGTGCTGGGCAACTTCGCCTTCCAGAAAATGGCGATGGTGAACGACTTGAGAGAGCGCGGCGAGGATCTCGTTGCAAACGACATGATTGCTGCGCTTGCAGGAGACGCTGGTGCGCGCACGCAAGTTGGCTCGCCGAACTTCGATCCCGACCCGCGCGAATTCGACCGCACACCACCGCAGGATGAATTCCTGATTCTCGACGCAGATTCAAGCCAGCAGAAGGCCATCGCCGCCGTGCTGAAAGGCCAGAGCGTGGTGATCCACGGGCCGCCTGGGACCGGAAAGAGTCAGACAATCGCTAATTTGATTGCGAGCCTTGCAGCTCAGGGTCGCCGCATCCTGTTTGTGGCCGAGAAACGAGCAGCTTTAGAAGTCGTAAAAAAACGGTTGAAGCAAGTCGGGTTGGAACACATCGCCATAGATATGCATGGTGCGGACGTTTCGCCCAAGCTTGTCTTGGAGCAAGTCGGTAAGGCGTTGGAAGCCGTTCGCACATCCACGCCGGTTGACTGCGAAGAGATGCACAGGCGCTTTGCTGAGCGGCGTGACCGACTCAATCGACATGTGGAGCGCCTGCACAGAGAACGTGAACCGGGCGGGCACAGTGTCTATGAGCTTCAAGGGAGGGTCCTCAGGTTGCAGCGCGAGGTGAACTCGGACACGCGCTGGCGCGGTGCGGAGCTGAAGAGGATCGCAGAAGCTGGTCCGCAGAAGGTGCGCGACCTGCTGAAGGAGGCCAGTGGATTTGCCTCTCTCTTTTTGAGGACGGATCCTTCACCCTGGACTGGTGCCAAGCTGCCCGACGGTGCTGCTGTTCAGAAGGCCATTGACCTAGTGGGTCGGCTCGCGAGTCAAAGCCTGCCAGAATTCGATGCGACGCTGGTAGCTCTGCTGGAGACCACCAAGTTCAAGCCGCCCGCCACACTCAAAGAAGCGCGGCAGATGTTTCCGCTGCTCGCCAGCGTGCAGAGAACGCTTTCTCTTTATTCCGACCAGCTCTACGCGCAGAACTTGCAAAAGTTCCTCAGCGATCTTAAGCCGGGATGCTCCAGTAGCTTGGCTGCTGTCTGGGCATGGTGCACAAATGCAGATTTTCGAGGAGCCCGCAAACAAGTGCTTGCCTTGCGAACGGCGGGGAAGGCGTCCGTCAGCGACCTACATGCGGAACTAAGTACTGCGGAGGCAGATCGACTCCACTGGGCAGAATGGAGCAGCCGCAATACTCTGCCGCAGCGCATCCCTGCCTTCCAGGCGCATCAGCAAAAACTTGACGCGCTGCTGGCCGAAACCAGGGAACTAGAATCCTTGGGCCCCAAGAAAGACCTGCACGCAATGCCGCTGGAAGACCTCCGGCGGTATGTGGAAGCACTGCGGAAAGACTCTCCAACGGCAGGCAAGTTGCCCAGGCTTTGGGAAATCGAGCAGAGCTTGAAGAGGGCTGGTGTCGGCAAGCTGATAGCTGAAATTCGAACCACAAAGCCTGAGCCTGATAGGTGGGAATCATTTTTCGATCACGCCTGGTTTTCTTCATGTCTTGACGCGGCTCTGCTGGAAAATCCTGACATCGCCGGATTCAACGGCTCGATACACGACAGTTTTGTGCAGGAGTTCAAAGAACTGGATAAGGAGCGAATCCGCATCGCCGCGGCCCGCGTAAGAAGAGCTTACGCGGAACGCGCCATCGCTGAAATGAACTCACACCCTGAACAGGCAAACCTGGTCAGGGCGGAAGCACAGAAAAAGCGCCGCCATCTGCCCCTGCGAAAGCTTTTTGCCCGGGCTCATGAAGTTCTCACAGCGGTGTGCCCGTGCTGGATGGCCAGCCCCCTTTCCGTGAGCCAATTGCTCGACGGAAGGCAGGGCTTCGACGTGGTGATATTCGACGAAGCCAGCCAGGTGCTTCCCGAGGACGCCGTACCCGCGATTCTTCGAGCAACTCATCTGGTCGTTGCGGGTGACAGCTGGCAGTTGCCTCCCACGACCTTCTTCGCGGCAGGGGAAGACGACGAGCTGAGGGAAGAGGAAGAAGCAAGCGCTACGGAGGGCTTTGAAAGTCTTCTGGACATAGCAAACTCCTTTGTCCCGTCGTACTACTTACGCTGGCACTACCGAAGCCGGGACGAATCCCTGATCAGTTTCTCGAACCACTACATTTACGGTGGGCGCTTGGTGACGTTTCCGGGGCCCGGTGGACCGCCGGTGGTCCGGCATGTTCTCGTGAGCCAGCCGACCGGTTTGGATGGCCAAGAGGAAAGCTCCGCGGCTGAAGTTCAGAAGGTTGTGGAACTCGTATTGGACCACGCGGAAAGACGACCCAACGAGACGCTGGGCGTGATTGCCATGGGCATTCGGCACGCGGATCGCGTGCAGCGTGCCTTGGATGAAGCACTGGAACAACGTCCCGATCTGGATCGGTTTTTCGATCCAGGAGCTGAGGAACGATTCTTTGTGAAGAACCTGGAGCGTGTGCAGGGCGACGAGCGCGACGCCATCATCTTGACCGTGGGCTACGGCAAGGATCGCGGCGGTAACCTGCCATTTCGCTTCGGTCCGTTGCTTTCGCAGGGAGGCCAGCGACGGTTGAACGTAGCCGTCACCAGGGCGCGCCAACGAATGACGCTTGTGTCTTCATTCAGCCACTTGGATATGAACCCGGAGCGCGTCAGGCCCGGCACCGGGGTCGAGCTTCTGCGCCATTACCTTCTATATGCGGCAACGGAAGGTAAGAGACTCGCGGATGCCGCGCCCACCGGTTTTCCTCTAAACGAATTCGAAGCGGAAGTCTACGACGTGCTTCAGTCAAAGGGAATTCCGCTGATTCCCCAGGTGGGAGCTTCACGATTCAGAATTGACCTCGTTGCACGGCATCCAAAGGAGCCCGGGCGCTTCGTGCTGGCCATTGAGTGCGATGGTGCCAGCTATCACTCCAGCCCGACAGCCCGCGACCGTGACCGATTGCGCCAGCAGCAGCTCGAGAATCTGGGCTGGCGTTTCCACCGAATCTGGTCCACTGACTGGTTCATGCGCAAGGAGGAGGAAATCAACAGAGCACTGGCGGCCTACAAAGCAGCTGTCGACTATGCCGACGCTACTGAACGTGTTGTCGAAGCTGCTTCGCCCAAAAATCAGGACGGCCATATGAAAGGTTCGGGGGCGCAGGCTCAGACTCCGGTTCCGCGTCGCGGTCCACGTCCCAATGTCCCGATTCGCGGGTCGATCACGGAATACCACGACTCCGAGATCATTCGACTCGTTGAATGGATCAACTCCGACGGTCACCTCCGCACCGACGATGAGCTCATCGAAGAACTTCTGCCAGAATTAGGTTTTACTCGTCGCGGCGCTCACATCAAAGCTGTTCTGCGCGAACTACTTGAACGGCTTCGAAATCAACTGGGTCAACAGACAGCTTAGGAGAAAGTGTTCCGCTTTTGGTCGGAAGCGGGAGGCGCGGGCCGCGCTGCTGCAGAAGACTACAGCCGGAGCCTCTACCGCGATGGTTATCTGAGCCCGGATGATTTTGAGGGCAGACTCGCGGCTTTGCAGAAGCTGCGTCGCGACGAACTCAAACCTGTCATCTGACCGGGAGCCCCAAGGCAGACGCAGCCTAGCCGGTGGCGGCGCGCCTGGCAGGTTCTTCTTCGGGTTCGCCGGCGGGCGGTGTGGTGCGATTGGCGTTGCGCCGGCGGATCTCAATGCCCAGGCGCTTGATTTTCTGATTCAGGGTGGAGAGCGGGATCTGGAAGCGCTCGGCAGCTTCGGTCTGGTTCCAGTTGGTGCGTTCGAGCATGTCGGTGATGACGCGGCGCTCGATCTCTTCCATGATCTGAAACAGCGAAGGCGCGGGACGATCGGCCGCGGCGCGCGCGCCGGGCTCGCCGGGCAGCGGCGGCAGGAACTCGGTCAGTTGCAGCCGCACGCCCTTGACGATTTCCTTGCTCCGGAGATTTTCGGGCAGCAGGTCGGCGTCGAGCCATTCGCCGCTCGAGAGCACCACCGCGCGCTCGACGACGTTTTCCAGCTCACGCACGTTGCCCGGCCAGTCGTAGTCCATCAGCACGCGCATGGCCTGCGGAGTAAACCGCCGCAGCGGCTTTTCGTTTTCGGCGCAGTAGCGTGCAACGAAGTGCTGGACCAGCAGCGGAATGTCTTCCTTGCGCTCGCGCAGCGGCGGCAGCCGCAGCGAAATGACATTGAGCCGGTGAAACAGGTCTTCGCGGAAGCGGCCCTGGCGCACCAGTTCGGCCAGGTCCACGTTCGAGGCGGCCAGGATGCGCACGTCCACCTTGATGGTTTCGGTGCCACCCAGGCGCATGAACTCGCGCTCCTGAATCACGCGCAGCAGCTTGGCTTGGGTCTCGTGGCTGATAGTGCTGATTTCGTCGAAGAAGATGGTGCCCTGGTCGGCCACTTCGAACAGGCCTTTCTTGGAGGCGATGGCGCTGGTGAACGCGCCTTTTACATGGCCGAACAGTTGCGATTCCAGCAGGTCCACCGGCATCGAGCCGGTGTTCACGGCCACGAAGGTTTTCTCGGCGCGCGGCGACGCAGCATGGACGGCTTTGGCAATGAGTTCCTTGCCAGTGCCGCTTTCGCCAGTAATCAGCACGGTCGAGCGCGAAGCGGCCACCTGCATCACCAGGTCGAGCACGCGCTGCATAGCGTCGCTTTTGCCGACGATGTTCGGGAAGTTGTAGCGTTGCTTGAGTGCGCGCTTCAGCAGCACGTTTTCTTCGCGCAGCCGGCGGCTTTCTACCGCGCCGGCTACCTGCGCCAGCAGCTCATCGTTCGACCACGGTTTAGTGATGTAGTCGAGCGCGCCGGACTTGAAGGCCTGCCGGGCCATGTCAATCGAACCGTAGGCGGTGATCAGGATGACGGGCAGCGCGGGGTCTTTCGAGCGGATTTCGCGCAGCAGGTCGAGGCCGTTGCGGTCGGGCAGCGCGACGTCGAGCAGCAGCAGGTCCACTGGCTCGCGGTCGAGTGCGGCCAGACCCGCCTGCGCGGACTCGGCCAGCAGCACCCGGTAGCCTTCGGAGCTTAGCAGCAGCTCGAGCCCTTCGCGGATTTCGTGCTCGTCGTCTACCACCAGGATTCTAGCTTTCAACATTGACTGCCTTCCGGGCCACCGGGAATTCCAGGCGGAACGAAGTGCCTTTGCCCGGCGTCGAGCGCACGTCAATCTTGCCCGCGTGCTCTTTGATGATGCCGTAGCTGACCGAAAGTCCCAGGCCGGTGCCGCGGCCTGAGGCCTTGGTGGTGAAGAAGGGATCGAAGATGCGGTTCAAGTGTTCGCGGGGGATACCGCCGCCGGTGTCGGTCACTTCGACTTCGACGAAGCCGTTCTGCGCCGCGGTGCGCACTTCGAGCATGCCGCCGTCGGGCATGGCGTCGCGCGCGTTCATAAACAGGTTAAGGAACACCTGCTGCAGCCGGTTGACCGAACCGAGCACCGGCGGCAGCCCGCTATCGAGGGACTTGATCACGCTGACGCGGGCGGATTTGAACGGGTGGGCGACCAGCGAAAGCGTCTCTTCGATCACCGCGTTCAGGTCCACTTCGGTGAACTCCACGGCGCCGGTGCGCGAAAAGTTCAGCAGGTTGTTGACTATCTCGCTGGCGCGGAACGTCTGCTTCACAATCTTTTCGATGATCTTGTGCCGCGGATCCTCCCCGGGCAGTTGCTTGGCCAGCATCTGGATGTAGTTGGAGATGACGGCCAGCGGGGTGTTCACCTCGTGGGCCACGCCGGCGGCCAGCAGCCCGAGCGAAGTCAGCTTTTCGGTCTGCACCAACTGTTCTTCGAGCCGCACGCGCTGGCTGACGTCTTCGATCAGAATCAGCCTTCCCAGGCGCTCTCCGGCCTTGCCCACCAGCGGGGCGATCGAGGCGTTGATAATCAGCGCGCGGCCGTCGCGCCCGCGCAGCGGATACTTGTAGATGCCGCTCACGCGCTCTTCGCCGCCTCGCGCGGCAATTTCCGCCACCAGGTCGAGCGGGAGAACTTCGGCCAGCGGCCGCCCCACGGCGTCGGCGCGGCGGATGCCGATCAGCTCTTCCATCTGCGTGTTCCACGACTCGACGCGCTCGGCCAGGTCCACGCTGACCACGCCGACGTTCAGCGATTCCACAATGTTTTCACTGAAGTCTTTCAGCCGCTCGATCTGCTCGGCCTTCTGTTCGAGGGCGCGGTACATGCGGGCGTTCTCCACGGCCACGGCCACGTAGCCAGCGATGGTGCCTAGCAGTTCGACGTCGTCGCTGGAAAGGAAGTCGCCATCCACCGTCTTGCCCAGACCGAGGATGGCCACGGTGCGGTCGTGGATGCGGCAGGGGAGGAAGTAGTTCAGGTCGAGCTGTTCGAGCGTGCGGCGCTGCTCCGGACCGAGTTCGCTCGCGTGACGCGCCGATTCAAAGAAGCGGTAGCCGCGCGCGAACGAAGGGTGCGCCGGGTCCAGGAAGCCCAGCTCCAGCGGCTCTTCGCAGCGCACGCCCATCGCGCGCGCCAGCGTGAACCGCCGCGGGTCTTCTTCTTCGGCCAGGAACACGGCGATGCGGTCCACCAGCATGGTCTGCGAGATGCGATCCATCACCGCCGTGAGCATGGTATCCAGGCGGACTTCATTCGTCAGCGTGCGCCCGAATTCAATCAGCGTGCGGCGGTAGTCGAGCCGGTCGCGGTAGAAGAAGCGATCTAGGCGCGCCTGCGCCCATTCGCGGATGGGCTGGAACAGCAGCGCCGCGGCCACGATGATCATCACCGTGCCGGTCGCCCCGGTGGCCCAGGTGGCGTGGAACACTTCCCCGACCAGCGCCACGAAGGCGAAATAAAGCGCAACCACGCCCGCCGTCGCCGTCGTATACGCCAGCCCGCGCTTGAAGATGATGTCCACGTCCATCAACCGGTAGCGGATGATGGCATAGCCGAAGCACAGTGGAATCAGCGCCAGCGCCAGCGCCGAAAATTTCGTCCACGAGGGCACCACGCCGTCCAGCAGGAAGTAAGGTACGATGTAAAACAGCAGGAACGGTCCGATCCCCGCCAGCGTCCCGCCGGTCACCCACTTCATCTGCTGGCGCAGCACCCCGCTCGGCGCACGCCGGTAGGAGAGGAAGAACAGAAACGCGGCCAGCAGGAAGTAGGAACCCAGGTAGCCCAGCTCGAGCCGATCCAGGAGGACCCGCGCGCCCAGCGTGGGCACGAAGTCCAGCATCTGCTGGGCCACGCTCAGGTGAACAAAAAACAGCAGCGCCGGCACCGCGTACACCGCCGCCAGCGGCAGCCAGCCGGACCGGCCCGCCCGCCGCTCCGGGAACTCCAGCGCGAAGTGCACCAGCAGCGCCGGCTGCAGCAGCAGCGCTGCCACGTTGCTCCAGTAAATCGCCCAGTCGAATTCGTTCAGTTTGCCGCTGTAGTGAAAGGTGTAGAAGATGAACGAAACCAGGCAGAAGATGTAGAAGTGCACCGCGCGCGGCGCGTTCCACCGACGGATGAAGATGAACATCCCGATGAACAGGTACAGCAACCCGACAACGCGCAGGTAATTTTCGATGGAAGCGCTGGTGTCAGCCGGTACGGTGACCAGCGCGATGTCAAATGGCTGGCCGTTGCGCTCCAGTTGGTAGCGGACGCGCTGCCACGGCCCGAGGCGAAACAGCCGCTTCGTCACATCCACCGCGCGGCGCACCGGCACGCCGTTGACCGACTTGAGCACGTCGCCCGGCTGTACGCCCGAGCGCGCCGCCGGAGAGTCCGGCGTCACCACCCAGGCCCGCACGCCCGCCGCGGAATCCTCCCAGGAAACCCCATCGTCTGGCGTCTGAAATTCAGTGCGTTGCTGGAAATTCAGGATGGCGAAGACCACCGCCGCCACCGTCAGCAGCGCCAGAACTACCGCTCCAAGCTTGATGTGCAGGCCGTCTTTCATGCGGGCAGTCCTACCCTGCGAGGGGGAATGGCTGCACGTCCTCTGCCATAGTATATGAATTTCTGTTGCCTTTATTCCACTGAAATTTAATGAGATACATTTGAATCACTGGAGTTGAAAGGGGCATCTCCGGATTTCGGTACACGTTCTCCAGTTTTTGGTAACCTGTTTCAGAGCTGCCACTTAGAACTGGAAGCTGAAGCCCGTGCGGAACGAGCGCAGTGCGGGAATCAGCACCACCCGCCCGTCGGTGGTGGTGATGGGGACGTAACCTTCGGCAAGGAGGTTGCGGAAATCGGCCAAGGCTTCGAAGCGACCTCCGGTGAAGGGCACGGGCTGGCGCACGGTCACGTTAAGGTGCGGCTCGACCTGATGAACTACTTCCCCGTAAGCATCCTGGCGGGTGACGACGGCGCCGCCGATCCACTTGTAGCTGGCGGAGAGTCTGGTGCCGGAGCCTTCCAGTCGCGCGCTGAGGCGGGCGGCCAGGCTGTGCCGGTTCTGTGCCGCAAAGCCTTCGCGCACGTCTTCGTCCGCGAACGACTCCTGCGGCGTGAGCGCGCCGGCCCAGGCGTAAATCAGCGCGACTTCGAAATCTTCGCTGAAGCGGTGGTGCAGCGCCAAACGCGTGCCCCAGGAGTTCAGCGCGCCGCCGTCATAGATAAACGCGTCCGAGAAATAGTCCTGCAGGAAGTCCGCGTTCGCCGCACGGCCCCGGCCGAACACCGCGGTATGCCGCGAGCTTTCTCGGAAGACAGAGGCAACCAGGCTGGTGCTCGGACCCATCAGGTGCTCGATGGCCAGTTCGGTGTGGCGGCCGCCTTCGATGGCCGGCTTGCCGTCGCGCAGCATCACGGCGGGGAAGGTGTCGAGTTGCTCGACCACACCTTCCAGATCCAGGGAATTGCGGCCCGCGCCAGCCCATGGCCGGGCGGCGTAGATCAGCGAAGCGCGCCAGTCGCGGCCCAGCTCATACACCAGTTCGCCGAAAGGCCGCAGCGAAGAAGTGGAGCTGCCCAAGCCGACGACGATGAATTCGGCGCCATAGTTCAGCGACAGCCGGTCGCCCAGCGCCAGCTCGCCACGGTGCGCGGCCCGCACGCCGCGGAAGCGCAGCCCCTTGCCCAGGTCAGCCTGGCGCATCACCAGCGTGGTCTGCGGGCCGTAGCCTGTCTCCCCGTAAGGCAGCCAGACAGCGGCGAAACCCGCCGCGGCCGAGCGTTCGTAACTGGCCTGGCCGGCCAGCAACAGCCGGCCAGTGTGGCCCAGGCTCTGCTGATAGGCAAACGCGGTGGCGGGCGCATCCGACAGGTTCGAGGGCGAACCCGGGCGTCGCGCGCCGCTGGTCAGCTCGATGCGGCCCTGCGGACGCCGCGGCGATGCGCTCTCCGCTCCGGCGCGCTGCATGGCTACGACCAGTTCGCCATCCACCAGACGGAGTACCGGGCGCGTCGCAGCCGACGTACGCAGAATCCAGGTCCAGTCGTCCGGTTCGGGCGGTGTAACCGGCCGGGCGCGCAGGCGCTCAATCGAGCTGAATACGGAATCCAGTTGCACCTTGAGCAGCGTAGTCAGGTCAGCGTCTACGCGGATGTGTCGCTCGATGACCGGCAGAAAACCGGCCAGGGTAACTCGGACGGTGTACAGCCCGGGCAGCAGCTCGCTGGTGGAGAACAGGCCGCGGTCGTTCGTCACCAGGCTGAGGGATTTCGCGTTCAGGCTGTTTTCGGCCAGCACGGTGACGCTGGCGCCCATCTGCGGAATGCCCTCCGGGTCCACGACGATGCCTGAAAGCTTGCCGTGCAGGGTTGCGGCGGCGGCCGGTGGGGCGCCCAGAAGCGTCAGGGCGGCCAGCGCGGCCAACAGATGTATCGCTCGCAGCTTCACAACCACCTTCCTCTTAGTACCGCGCCGCCGCGGTGGACGAAGCCGGCTTGACGGTGAATTCGGCTTTCGACGACACCGTTTGCTGGCTGAGGTTATCGGTGACCTGGATTTCCAGGTCATACTTGCCGGGCTCGAGCTGGGCCAGGGGCACCAGCTTTTCGATGGTCAACTGGCTGCCGCGCTGCTTCAGTTCCTCGGAGGTTTCGCGCATGCGGAAGATCTCCTCTTCGCCGCGGCGGATGACGTAGTCCACCAGCGCCGACGATCGGTTCGTCTCCGGGTCCACCTGCAGATTGTACACCTGGAAGTAGATGCCCATGCGCTGGTCGGCGGTGAAGGTCTGGTCGAGCTTGGGCCGCACCTTGGAGGCGCCGAGCACAAACTGGCCCAGGCCGATCTCGCGGCTGGGGACGCGCTCGATCAGGTCGGCCAGGATCAAGGTGCTGGTGGCCAGCTCGTCTTCGCTGTAGCGGGGCACGCGCAGGCCCTGGTTGATGGCGCCCACGTCGCCACTGTTCACGTCTTTGATGACCACATCGAGCTTGTAGAGCCCGGGGCGCAGCGGCACAGCCTTCTGGTAAACGGAAGCGCCGTCGAGCGCATCGGCGAACAGCGACTCGGGGATGTCGCGCTGGATGACGTCTTCAAAGGTCTGCACGATGCGGCCGTTCAGCGCGGAAATGCGCGCGTGCAAATTCATGGTGGCGGAATGCACGCCTTGGGTGCTGGTGAAGGTCATCTCGCGGTTCGGAATCTGGATGGTAATGGGCACCAGCACCGTGTCGCTGGTGATGCGCAAATAGTCGAAGCGGAAGTCGAAGCTGATCTGGTTGCGCAGGATGCGTGAAGTGACCAATTCCTCGAGGTCGCGGAAGCGGGCCGGCGGCCGCTGCACTTTGGCGAACAGTTCCAGCCGTTCGAACTGGTTCATTCGCGCCGGCTCAAACTGCGTTTTCGGCAGCCGGGTGCCATCGGTGCGCGTGAACCGGTCCGTCTTGCTGGCCAGGCCCATCGCTTCCAGGTCGCTCAGGCCGGCATTGGGGACGTGCAGCAGCGCGTCTTTCTCCGAGGGATCCATGGTCAGCCGGAATTCGCCGCTGCCGGTGGGATCTACGAACTCCAGAACAATGTCCGTGCCGATGCCTTCCAGGTAGCGATAGCGCCACTTTTCGAACGGATGGACGGAGGTGAAGCCGCCGCCTTCTTCCGGCGGACGATCATACGTCCCGCCGGCCGGCTTCGATTCAATCTCGTCCGGCTCGCCCCAGATGATATAGATTTTGCCGCGGTCGGTCTTCCAGCCGGGAATGCCGGAAGCAAAGCGCTCGTTGGCGTAAGCGATGCGCCGGTAGTGTTCCTCGCGGACTTCGTTTTCAATCGTATCGGGCGTGGGGTCGCGGTTCAGCCAGAACTGCTCGATGAACTGTTCGCGCTCTTCGTTGGTGGTCAGCCGGAGAAACGCGGAGCGCTCTTCGTCTGTGATGATGTAGACGACGTCCTGTTCCAGCCAGTCTTTGTAAACGTTGGAGAGCTCCTTGAGCATCTCCTTCTCGCGCCTCTTGCGCTCTTTTTCGGAGAGCTCTTGTTTTTCCTTGGGTTCCTGAGGCGGAGGAAACGCGGCGGCGGGGAAAGCCAAGGCCGCGCTCAAACAGCAAGCGAGAAAAACACTACCCCGTGATTTCATTGCTCCCACCTCGTCCCAGGTCACGGGACGGTTTCCCGCACCAAATTCTATACCCCGCGTGCCAGACAAATCAACCTTTCGTTTCGCGCGCGGCACGCCCCCAACCCTTTCGGACACAGGCTGATAACTAATGTTGAGATGCGCAGGGTCGGGCCGGGTTGCCCGCCGCGCCCCCGTTTACGGCCTGGGGGGCTTCGCCGGAGCCAGGCCGGCAGTTTCGTCTTCGAGCAGTTTGCGCTTCTCGCGCACCTGCGGCGCAAAAGGGTCGTTGGGGTACAGGCGGAGAAATTCATCCATGGCGGCCATCGCCGCGGCATATTTTTCCTGCTGCACCCGCGCGTTGACGAGCAAAAGGTACACGCGCGAGGGCAACCGCTTCGGCACCGCTGCGTCCGCTTCGACGGCACCGCGCAAGTGTTCTTCGGCCTTCGGCCAGTCCTTCATGCGCGCGTAGAGCTGCCCCAGCTCGTATTCCACGCGGGCGTCGGCGGGCCGCAGCCGCAGGGCGCGCAGCAGCAGCACCTCGGCCTGCTGATGACGCCCGGCTGAACTGTACAGCGCCCCCAGACCCAGGCAAGCATCGGGCAGGTTTTCGTCGATGGCCAGCGCTCGCTCGTAGGCCCTGGCGGCGGCTTCGGTGCCGCCCAGAATCAGGTGCGCGCTGCCCATCGCAGCGTGTGCGGCGGCGAATTCGGGATACAGCCGCACGGCTTCTTCCAGGTGCGGCAAGCTCTGGCGGTGCCGCCCGGCTTGCATTTCTTTGCGTGCGGCTTCGTAGCTGCGCCGCGCCTCGTCCGGGATGCGCGTGGCCCACAGCGGCACCGTGGCCGTGCCAAGGGTTTCAGCAGAGGTTTTCTCCGGGACTTTCACCAGCAGGCCGCGCACCGGGCCGCCGAGCACTTCCACGGTCTGCACGTGCCGGCCGAATGAGGGATGGGTGGCGGTGATGGTGTAAGTGCCTTCGGGAAGGTCATAGAAGATGAACAGGCCCTCGTTGTCGGTGACCTGCGTGCCAATGTACGCGCCGGAACTGTTGGTCAGCACCACCTGCGCGTTGTGCACCGGGGCGCCTTCCCCGCCCAGCACCAGATAACCTTCGAGCGCGTAGTAGTTGCGTCCGTCGCTGCCGCTGCGGGCCAGAGGGCGTCCGGGTTGCATCTGTGCGAGTGCGGCAGCAGCACCCATACTCCACACCGGCAACAGCAGCACAGCTGCGCACGCCAAGCGGCGAAAAACCTCGCGGGCCCGGGGAACCGCCGTGCCGGTCTTCATCGCCGCCCCCGAATTTTTGGAAGCGTGGCACATGCCATCGGATTTTAGGCCTGTGACAGGTGCGGAACAAGCCTTCCGGACAACGCGAAAAGATTGAAGGGCGGCCCCGTGGTGGGACCGCCCTTCGAGTTGCCGTGAACCGGTTAGAACAGCACTTTCAGGCTGAACTGGATCACGCGCTGGAACGGGCTCTGCCCGAGCGAGCCGCTCAAAATCGTCTCGTCGAGGAAGCCCGGCGTGCCCGGCGTTGCGAAGTTCGGCAGCCCCGTGGCGGCAGCAGTGGTGCCGAACACGGAGCCGTTTCCGAAGGAGAACGACGGGTGGTTGAACGCATTGACAAAGTCGGCCTGGAAGCGAATCACACGGGCTTCGCCCCAGAACGGCGTGTCTTTGAAGATGCTGATGTTCCAGTTGTTGATCCCCGGTCCCATGATGGTGTTGCGGCCCAGTTGCCCCAGCGAGCCGGCCGGGAAGCTGCCGGTGCCCGGTCGGACGTAGAACGCGCCGGGGTCATTGGCCACGTAGCCGACAATCTGACTCGAGCTGCTGCATCCGGTGCTAACCACGGTTCCGTTCCAGCACACGGTCGTGACGTCCGTGCCCAGGCTGCGGTTGCCGCCCGGATTGAAGAAGGCCCGGTCGCCCGCCGTGTCGAAGTCGCCGTTGGTGTCACGGCGCGACAGCGGCGTCAACGGCTGACCGGATTCGGCGATGTAGGTGCCGCTGACGTTCCAGCCACGGGTCAGCTTCCGCAGGAACTCCGTCTCTCCCGCATAGCCCGGGATGTTCCAGTTCCAGGTGAACACAAACTTGTGTTCGCGGTGGAGACCAGACAGGCCCTTGCTCTCGGCCACGTTAAACATATCCCACGGCCGGCGCGGGTTGACGAAGCTGGTGAACAGCTCGTTTTCGATGGTGTCAATCGTGCGGCTGAAAGTGTAGTTGGTGTTGATGAACACACCCCAGGGCAGATTGCCGCGGCCCGCCACCGAAACCCCGTGGTAGGTCGAGCGGCCCTCGGGCGCGAACTCCGTGATCACGCCCTGGAAACCGTATGCAAACAGCAGCAGGTCGCGGTTGTTCAAGAAGTCGGCCAGCGTGGGCTGGCCGGTGAAGCTGGAGGGAACCTCGCTCATGCTGGCAAAGGTGGGAACGCGGAACGGATTGGGGATCCGTGCGCTCACCCACCGCTGCGTGGGTAGGTTGATGCCACGGGTGCCCACATAGCGCGCCTCCACCAGCCACCGGTTCCAAGTCTCCCGCTGGATGGCCAGCGACCAGGTGTAGGTTTCCGGCAGTTGTTCGTCGTGGACGAAGGCTCCGGTCAGTGCCCGCGCCAGAACGCGGTCAAAGCCGGCGTCGGCAGGAAGCACTGGCAGCAACGCCCCGCCCTCGATGAACCCGATGCCGCTGAACCTAATTCCCGGGCTGCTCGCCGGGTCGCCGCCCACCACCGCCGCGCACCAGGCCGGCGCCGGGGTCAGCGAGCAGGCATTGGTCTCACGGTTTTCGGCCTGGGCCTGCGGTGGCAACTGCAACAGCGGCAGGTTGCCGAAGAAGACGTCGTGGGCCATGGCAAAGCCGCCGCGCAGCGACGTTTTGCCGTCCCCGAAGACGTCCCAGGCGAAGCCCACCCGCGGAGCGAAGTTGTTCCGATCCGCACGCGGCTCGCGGAAGATGAGCTGCTCACCGACGTGTGCCAGCAGCGCCTGCTGCTGCCGCGCGGGCAGCGTGCTGAAAATCGGCTTGCCGAGCAGATTTGCCAGCGGGATTCCCTGGTTGAAAGGTACGATGCAGCCGAACACCAGACCGTTTGGGTCCGGCCCGCCGCTGCACGCGTTGATCAGGTCCATGGTCCAGACTTCGCCGGTCAGCGAAGTGATGTTGGCGATTCCGTTCAGGTTCTGCAGCCGGGAATCCCGTGCGATGGTGGTGTACTCGTAGCGGATACCCAGCTCAAACGTCAATCCCGGACGGAACTGCCAGGTGTCCTGGAAGAACCCGTACACCGCATGGCGGTTCTGGGCAAACTTGGAAAGGCCCACGCCGCGGATGGAAACCGAGCTGGGGAAGAAGTCCCGGACAAAGGCGTCCATGTCCGATAACTGTCCCAGCCCCGCCTGCGCCACCCACTCATACTCGCCGCGGGCACGCGGCAGGAAGTCGCTCGAAGAGATAATCTTGCGGAACTCCCCGCCCCACTTGAACGTATGTGAACCGCGCACCCAGGTGGTGTTGTTCACGAGCTGGTAGATGTTGTCGAAGCCGGTCTGCGGCAGGTTGCCTTGCGGCCCGATGAACAAGTTGATGTCCGGCATGTTGTAGTTGGCGAACACGTCGGTGTTGCCCGGCGGCGGAGGCAGATTGTTCAGGAAGAAGCCGTTGACGTCCCGCAGATAGGCCACGCGGAGTTCGTTCAGCACGCTGGGGCTGATGGTGTAAACATCACTGATGGTTACCCGGCGCGTATCGAACACCACGTCGTGGTTGAACTGCGGCACCGGCAGCTCCCCCGCGCCGGCCGAACGGAACCGGCTGAAGAAGAACCTCCCGCTCAGCCGGTGGGCGCCCAGGTTGGCGTCCTGGCTGATGATGAAGCGGTGCTCGCGCGTGAAGTTCGGGGTGATGGCGGAAAACTGACCCAGTTCGATGGGCACCTGCCACGGACCGGGGTCGGTGCATGAGGCATTGTTGGCCGCTGCCAGTCCTTCGTTGCAGACGAGCCTGGAATCGGAAGCCGAGCCGGGGATTGGCGCGTTGTCGAGGATGATGCCCGCGTTGATGGGGCTGACACCGCTACCCGGCGTCGCCACCAGTTGCTCGAGCGCCGTGCGCCCGGCCGCGGTGGGCACCAGGATGATGCCGCCGGCCGCGGCCCCCAGGTCGAGCTCCTGACGCTCATAGGACCCGAAGTAAAACCACTTGTCCTTAATGATTGGCCCGCCCGCCTGGCCGCCGTAGCGCTGCCAGTCGAACTTGGGTTTTTCATCGCCGGGTCCCATGCCGGCGCGAGTGATGTTGTCCAGCGAATTCAGGTTGCGGTTCTGGACGTAGAGCCAGCCGCGTCCGTGTAGCTCGTTCGTCCCCGATTTGGTGACGATGATGAACTGCCCGGCCGTCGAGTGGCCGTACTCGGCCGTGAACTGGTTGGTCAGCAAGGTGAACTCTTCGACCGCGTCGGCAATCACCGGCGTCAGCGGTCCGGTGACGCTGGGGTCGTTGTTGTCCAGTCCATCCACGACGAAGTTATTCTGCCGCGGACGGTTGCCGCCTATCGAGCCGCCTGCCCCGGCCACGCCACCCGCCTGCGTGGTGGTGCCCGGCGCGGTGATGGCCAGGTTCAGCGGGCTGGCATCCAGCGTGACCGCGGTAGTCGCACCAGTCAGCTCTTCCTTAAACGTGGCGCCGACCAGCGTGGCGGTTGTGGTCTGCACCACGTCGGCGCCGCCCACCACTTCGATCGTCTGCGTAATGTCGCCGAGTTCTAGACGCACGGTGACTTCCGTGACGCGGTTGGCGACGACCTCAATCCCGCGTTGCACGTACCGCCGGAATCCTGCCACCTCGACGGTCACGGTGTATTTTCCCGGCAGCAGGCTGCCCGCGAAAAACGACCCGGCGGTGGTGGTCTCCAGGGTGCGGGACTGCTGCGTGGCTTCGTTAGTCACGGTTACCTTGGCTCCGACGATGACCGCCCCATCAGGGTCCAGCACTTCCCCACGGAGGTCGCCATCGAGCCGCTGCGCCCACACTGATGGCGCGGCCAGCGCTACCAGCAGGGCCATTAGGCATAGCTTTGAAATTCTCATGACTTGCTTCCTGCTCCTTTCTTATCCTGTAGACTTACCTGTGTGAACCTCTTGAAGGGTGTCGGTTGGCAGAAACAGTCACTCCACCCCGCTTCCACTCCCGGTAGGTAAGCAAACTAAACCCTACGGGCACCGTAAACCTTGCAAACGGCGCGCCACCTTTGCACAATTCGTAAGCTACACCGAATTCAGACGTTAAGCGGGAATTTGGTGTAAAAACCGAGATTCAATCTTCCACTTTACGGAGGCTTCTATGAAACTTTGAAGGTCAAAATACCCCCTTAATGGTAGACTTAATATCGCATCTTCACATGCACTCGTCGCAGTGTTTGCTTGCCGCATGGCCCGTGCTGGGTCTGCGGAGGGCGGTGTAGTCGCCAAGAAACTTTCTCGAGTCCCGAGTCGTAATACACTAGTGGGGCTTGTGGCCCGGCGGGCCAGGTTTGTGTCGGGCCGGTTGCGGTCGTCATCGAATCGGAAATTGGGGAACGTTCATGGCCACGTGGAAAAAAGTCGTCATCGGAATCGCAGCGTTGGGGGTGCTGATTGCGATTGTCGGGGTGAGCGTCTATCTGGAGTCGAAGGGCGTCGTCGCCGTGCAGACCGACAAGGTGAAGCGGCAGGACCTGACGTCGCTGGTCACGGCCTCGGGCGAGATTCGTCCGAAGAACTACACCAACGTGCTGGCCGAAGGCTTCGGTAAAGTTGTTGAGATCGCCGTCAAGGAAGGCGACGTGGTCCGCCGCGGAGAGCTGCTGCTGCGCGTCGAAAGTATCCAGCCGGCCGCCGAGGTGGAAGCCCAGCAGGCGGCGGTGGCCTCCGCCGAAGCTGCCGTCCGTTCCGCCGAAGCCAACTACCGCACCGCGCAGGCCGATGAGACCCGCGCCCGCGCGGATTTCGATCGCGCCAAGTTCGACTGGGAACGCGCCCGGCAGCTCTACGAAGACCAGCTCATCTCCAAGCAGGAGTACGACGCGCGCAAGGCCGCGTTTGAAAGCGCGCAGGCGGCCGTGGAAGCCAGCGAAGCGCGCCTGGCACAGACGCGCGCCGAATTGCAGCGTGCCCGCTCGCAGCTCGAGCAGGCCCGCGCGATTCTGGTGCGCGCACGCGACCAGCTCCGCAAAACTACCTACACGGCGCCGATTCCCGGCGTGGTCACCTACGTTTCCGTGCGCGTGGGCGAAAACGTGGTGCCCGGCATCCAGAATTCGCCCGGCAGCTATCTGATGACCATCTCCGACATGTCGGTGGTGACCGCCGAAGTCAAGGTGGACGAGACGGACATCATTAATCTCCGCCCGGGCCAGTCCGCCGAAGTGAAGATTGACGCGCTCCCCGACAAGGTTTTCGCAGGCCGCGTCAGCGAAGTGGGCACGCAGGCCGTGCTGCGCACCTCCGGCCTGGCCACCACGCAGACCACCGCCGGCACGCAGGAAGCCAAAGACTTCAAGGTCGTGATCACGCTGCTCGACCCGCCGGAAAATCTCCGCCCGGGGCTTTCCACCACAGCAAAGATCATCACCGCCGAACGCAAAAGCGTGCTCTCGGTTCCCTTGCAGGCCTTGGCCGTGCGCACGCGCAAGGATTTGGAGGAAGCCGCCGCCGAATCGCCCGACCGCAGCGTGGCGCTGGCCGCGACGAATCCGCCGCAGGAAGGCACCGATCCTGCCAAGGAAGAAATCCAGGGCGTCTTCGTCGTGCGGGATGGCCGCGCCGTCTTCGTGCCGGTCGAAACCGGCATTACCGGCATCACCGACATTGAAATCACCGAGGGCCTTCAGGAAGGCGACGAGATCATCACGGGCAGCTACCGCGTGCTGCGCACGCTACGCCCGGGCGCCAAAATCAAGGTGGATAACACGCTGCCGGAACGGCCGGAAGCCGAATAGCGTATCCTTACAGTAGAATCAGCGATGGTGCGGCGCAGCCCCGCACAGGCTGCGGCGCATCGAACACACGGAAGGGCATTCAAAGGAGAACTTCAGGCATGCACGTCGAGGCCAGCGCAGCGGAATCGTTTCGCCAGGACCTGGTCGAGCAGGGCATCGTCATCCATACGGAAGATTTGTGGAAGACCTACGAGATGGGCGCGGAAAAAGTGCACGCACTGCGCGGGGTGGACCTGGAGATCCGCAAGGGCGAATACGTGGCCATCATGGGGCCATCCGGCTCGGGCAAATCCACGCTGATGAACCTGATTGGCTGCCTGGATACCCCCACCAGCGGCCGCTACTGGCTGGCCGGCCGCCTGGTGAGCGAGCTCGACGACGACGAGCTGGCCTACATCCGCAACAAGGAAATCGGCTTCGTCTTCCAGACCTTCAATCTGCTGCCGCGCGCCACCGCGCTGCACAACGTCGAGCTGCCGCTGATCTACAACGGCACGCCCGCTGACCAGCGCATCGAACGCGCCCGCCGCGCGCTGGAAATCGTCGGCTTGGCCGACCGCACCCACCACCGCCCGAACGAACTCTCCGGCGGACAACGCCAGCGCGTGGCCATCGCGCGCGCCCTGGTCAATTCGCCTTCAATTCTTCTGGCCGACGAACCCACCGGCAACCTCGATTCGCAGACCGGCGCGGAGATCATGGCCCTGTTCGACGAACTCCATCGGCAGGGGAACACGATTATCCTGGTCACCCACGAGCAGGACATCGCCGCCCACGCCCGCCGCGTCGTCCACCTCCGCGACGGCAAAATCGAACGCGACGATCGCCGCCCGTAAGCGGCTCACTACGAGCCGTCCACGATGATCACCGGGTCGGAGCCTCCCCGGGCGAGTTCCTTGCAATCTTTCAACTGCACTTCATACCGGTGCACGCCTTCCGGCGCTTCCGGCCGCACCCGGGCGACGGCGTGCTGCCCCGGCCCGACGGCGAGCCGCACATTGTCAAACACGGCATCCGGGAGCGTCAGCGTGGCCGGCGCCTTGCTGAAGTTCCGCCAAATCACCACCTGTCCGCGGCAGACAATTTTGTTGCCCGGCGTGACCCGCCCGTCGGGGTAATGGTCCGTGGGTCCGTAGATGAACACCTTTTCCTCGCGTGAGCTGCCACGTGACGTACATGCCATGATTCCCTCCTTCACCGAGCGCGCCGTGAATGGTCCCGCAGAAAAAGATTTGGATTGGAGTGGCCCGCCGCCCGCCCGCGGGAACACCGCGCCGGTTTTCTCCCGCGGCGGCGAATTTCGCTTTCGGCCCCTGCCGCGCCTGCCGGCACAGGACACGCGACCGCCGCCGCGGACTGCTAGCCGTCCACGATGACTTCCGGATGCGAAGCGCCCACCGCCCTCGCTCCGCCGACTTCGGCTCTGTACGGATAGCCGTTGTTTTCGACGCCGGTTTTCACCCTGGCCTGCCCGGCTTTCTTCGAGGCAATGGCGAGGGTGCTGGTTTCGAACACCGCCGGATCCAGCGTCAGTTTGAGGTCTTTGTTCGTCAGGTTGCGCCACACGACCACTTGGCCGGGGCTGACGATTTTCTGCGGAGGCACGAACCGCGGAAATTCCTTCCCGCTGTCATCTCGCGTCATGTACACGAATACCTTTTCTGCACGAGGGTTCCCCTGACTGCGGCTTGGCATTTTTCACCTCCCCGTGGTGAAGATTCCGCATGAGCCGGAAACCGTTGTCACGGGCCGCCGGGCGGATTGCGCAGCAGTTGCTGGAAGCGCGGGTCGTCCTGCAAGCGTTTCAGCCCCGGAGCCGTTTCCACGCGCTCGGTCGGCAGCCCCTGCGCCAGCGCCTTGCCGATCCATTCGAGCGCGGCTTCGCGCTCGCCCAGGTTCTCGTAGACCTCGCCGACCCGCAGCAGCAGTTCGGCGTCATTCGACCCGAACTGGACCGTCTGGCGCAACAGCACCCGGGCCCGCTCCGCTTCGCCCGTCATGGCGTAGCAGTCGGCCAGCTTCACCAGCAGCCCCGGATCGCGCGCGTTGACTTGACGGTCCTTTTCGGCCAATTCGGCGGCGCGCCGGTAAGCCGCGGCAGCTTGGTCCTCTTTGCCGTCCATCCAGTGATACGCCGAGGCCAGGTTGTACCAGACGCGGTAGTCGCTCGCGCGCAGCTCCAGCGCCTCTTCGTACATGCGAGCGGCTTCGCCGTAGCGTTGTTTGCCGAAGTGCAGTGTGCCCAGGTTCGAGTAGGCGCGGTAGTTCGGCTCGAGCTCCAGCGAGCGCTCGTACATCTGCTGCGCCTCGGCCAGTCGGCCCATCACGTGGAAAGTGCCTCCCAGATTGGTATAGAGCAGGACGTTTTCCGGTGCAGCCTCGATGGCGCGTTCAAACGCGGCCACCGCTTCCTGAAAGCGGCCCAGGCGGTAATAAAACGCGCCCAGCGAATTCAGGCTGATCCAGTCGTTCGGCCGGACGTCCACTGCGCCGCGAAACGTTTTTTCGGCATCCTCGGTGCGCCCCAGCGCCTCGTAGGCGGAACCCAGCCCGCGGTAGGCGGCCTGGTTCTGGCGGTCGAGGTGCAGTGCGAATTCGAACTCGCCAATGGCCTGCTCGTACTGCCCGGTGGCGTTGGCGATGGTGCCCAGGCAGACGTGCGCGTCAGCCAGCCGCGCGTCGAGTTCCGCCGCGCGCCGGCAGGCGGCGCGGCCCCGCTCGACCTCCGCCGGGTCGCGCGTGTGCTCGTACATCCGCCAGTGCGCCACGCCTAGACCGGCATAGGCCGGAGCGAAGTTCTCATCCAGCTCGATGGCGCGCTGGAATGCGCCGATGGCCCGCTCGACCTTATCCCGCTGCGGGTAATTCTCCAGATAGCCGCGGGCCTGCACGTAAGGCTCATAGGCGCGCTGCACCGCCGGGATGCGGCGCGGGACTCCGTCCGGACGGTTCCTGAGCGTCGCCAGCTCGAGCTTGCCGAGCACGCTGCGCACCAGGTGCTGTTCGAGCGCCGGCAGCTCGTCCCGCGGCACTTCCAGCACATCGCCGCCCAGCTCAACCGCGCCGGCCAGGTCCGTCAGTGTATAGCGGACCTGCACCGTGTCGTCGGTCAGGGCGACGGTGATGGGCAGCAGCAGGTTAGCGCCGGCGCTGCGCGCGGCCGCGGCCGAATCCACCGGCCGCTCCTCCCAGCGCCCGGAAACGCCCCGTGTGGTAATCACCGGCGGCACCACTTGCAGCCGCGCGTTCGATTCCGCCAGGTGTATGCCCAGCGTCTGGCGGATGCCTCGCGTGATGCCTTCTGTTTCGGGAGAAGCTTCGCCGTTGGTGGTCACCAGGATGGCTACACGCGGCTCGGCAGGTATCGCCACCGGGAAGAGCCACCGCGCCGCCCGCTGCCGCACCGAGGGCACCGCCAGCGGCAGCGCCACAAGCACCACCAGCGACGCCGCGGCCAGTAGCTTCATCTTCCGTGGCAGCCGGCGCGCAGCCGGCACCGGCAGCGCCGCGCCCGTTGCCAGCATCCGTCGGAGCGCGCGCAGGTCGGCGAGCAGGTCGCGCGCCGTGGCGTAACGTTCTTCGGGTTCCTTTGCCAGCAGCTTGTGTACGATGCGGTTGAGTTCGCCGGGCAGCTCGGGGCGCGCATCGGTGAGCGCCGGCGGATGGTCGTACAGGATGCGCTGCGCGGTCTCAACAAACGTTTCCGCACGGAACGGAGGCCGCCCGGCCAGCATCTCGTAGAACACCACGCCCAGCGAGAACAGGTCGCAGCGCGCGTCGGACGTCTGCTCGCGGAGCACTTCCGGCGCCATGTAGCCCGGCGTGCCGGAAAGCCCGTGTGGCGCAGTCACCGAAACCGTTTGTGCGGCAGCCGTCTTGCCTTCGGCCACGGTGCGCTTGGCCACGCCGAAATCCAGTATCTTGACCTGGCCCGAGGGCCGCAGCATGATGTTTTCCGGCTTGATGTCGCAGTGCACCACGCCGGCCTCGTGTGCCGCGGCCAGGGCTTCGGCGCACTGCAGCGCAATGGGCAGGAACTCGCGCACCGGCATGCCCCCGCGCATGCGCTTGCGCAGCGTTTCGCCTTCGACGTACTCCATCACCAGGAACATCTCGCCGTGCTCGTCGAGCACGTCGTGGATGCCCGCGATGTTCTGATGGCTGAGCGCACTGGCGCGTTCGGCTTCGCGCAGGAAGCGATGGCGGAACTGCGCGTCGGTGCGCAGCCGCGGCGCCAGCCGCTTCAGCGCCACCGGACGCTTCAGCGCCGTGTCTTCAGCCAGATAGACCTCGCCCATCCCGCCGCCGCCCAGCCGCGTGCGAATCGCAAACCGGCCGACGCTGGTGCCCGTCAGGTCTTCCCTGATGGGAGCACCCTCACGCTGTGTCTGTGGCTGTGCCATGGCCGGAACCCCTCCGCCCCGGGGTCCGTACGGGTCGGTATGCGCGTATTTTACCCTCCCTCTCCCGGCGACGCAATCAAGACAAACCTCCGCACGCGACAACGCCCGCAGGCCCGGATGCCGCACGCGGGTGGCCCACCCTTTCGGGTGCTTTTGCGGAAGGATGGGAGTTGTGGCGCAGGCTTCAGCCTGCCGTGTCATTCCGGCGCAGGCGAACATCTACCGCGCGCGGCTAACGTGTGAGGCGCGCGCCGCGAACTCCTCCGGTGTCTGGTAACTCAAGCCGCTGTGGAGTCGCACCGTGTTATAGTCCACGCGCTCAACAGTCAATTCCGGCGCGGCGAAACGAAGGAGTGCCGCTCAACGCCTGATTTTTATACGAAAAATGGACTAGACAACAGCGGACCATTTTAGGTAATAGACTATAGAAGTAATTTATCGCTCCGAGTCTACGATGACAAGGACGATCCTCCGAATCGCCGCGGCAGGGGTTCTGCTTCTGGGGATCACCACATTCGCTATGCATGTTTCCGCTTGTGGCTGTACATCCTGCGTGCAAACCGATGACGGCATCCACGGCTGCGCCGTCGGCTGGGGCTGCGCGGCCCTTTGCATAGCACAAGACAACGGCAGCGCCTGCGCTCAGGGCGGCTTTGCTCCTGCCAACGGGTGCGTCGGTGGTTTGATACTGGAGTCATCCGCAAACTGAGAGCGCGGGTCGTACATTCGTCGGGGTTGCAAAGACCTATGAACAAGAGGATTCCGGCTGTCAGTGTGTTGGTTCTGCTTGCGACTATTTGCCAGGCGGATAGTCAACGGTCCTCTCAGGGCTCGGTGTCCACGGGGGAGCGGATGGCTCTCGCGGTGGGGCACGTAGATCGTCTCGCGGCCCGACTCGAACAGATCAAGAACCCTGCTCTCAGCGTTCCGTCCTTGGTCGCGATGGGCCAGATTGCCTGTGAGAAAGACGCGGACACGGGCCGGCGCGTTTTGCTCAGGGCCTATGGCATGCTCTCCAAAGCAGCCGATGCCTGGGAAGAGGGCGGGCGGCGCGGGCACGACAGCGACCGGAACACCCATCTGGAGAGTCTCTACACCACTTCGATCAGGGCGGCAGCTAGGTGTGACCCCAAGCTTGCCTTGGAAGTCCAAACGCGGCCCCGCCGCTCATCGCTGGCAACCGGGGCCGACATCGATGCTGCTTTCGCGGCCGCCGGAAGCGACGATGCGATTGCCCGCCAGTTTGCAAGTCGTGCGATTACCGCAGGACCTTCCAACGAGCAACTCGAAAGTTTCATTACCTTCCTTTTCGGATTTCGCGTTGAAAATCCGGAGGTTGCCAACCAGTTGTTTCTCCAGTTGCTGGCCTCGTTGGCAGCAGAAGTGGCGCCAAAAGCAAATCGCATACTTCTTGCCGGAAACTATCTCTTCGGCGCAGCTCGAGAAGTGGATGAAACCTTCCTTCGCGGCCTGCCCGAGGAGGCACGGCAGAGCTGGCTTCGCTCGGGTGGCGGAATCACGTATACCACCGTTGGGGGGGTCGTCACATATAACCTTTCTGGGAACCGGCCTGGAATCACTTCGGAATTGGTCCGGCCCTACCTGGAAGTGGCGCTGCGAACGCTCTCTTTCCCGGATACAGATGTGCGTCACCAGCAGCAGGCGTATGTCGCTGCGTGGCAGCTTCTCCCGAAGGCCCAGGAGTTCGCACCGGACCTGGCTCCCGCGTTTGTTCACGTGATGCAGCGACTGGCGGAATCCGTGCCCTCCGCTCTAACGCAGGAAAGCACATACTCGATCCTTCAACGGAGCTTGGTACCAAGCCGGGCAGACATGCTTGCGGAATACGAGAAGACACGCGACCCGGCCAGACGGGAAGAGCTCCGCGTCAGTTTCTTCGCCTCCTCCTGGCATCGTGGGGAATTTGACCAGGCGCGCCGGTGGGCTCGAGAAATCGAAGACCAAAGTGTTCGCTCTCAGTTGCTCTCCCTGGCCGACTTTGGAGAAGCCATGCAGGCCCTGGAAAACGGCGCCGTAGAATCCGCCGAATCCATCGTGCGACACATGGCTCGCGGTTTGAAACCCGCGCTGGTCAGCATAGGAATTGCTGCGCAGTACAGGAAGCAGCAGCAAGACCGCGAGGCGTTCGCCTGGCTACTGGAGGGGCAGCGCCAGGCCGGCTTCGTCTCCCGACGCCTGCGCGCTCCCCTCCTGCTGGGCATCGCCGGTGAACTGGCCGGCCTCGACCCCGATGCCGCGCTGGTCGCGTTGGAACAGGCTGTGGAGGTGATGAACCGCGATGACGAGCCAGAGCCGCAGCGGGCGGAGGTTTCCGGTCAGGATCCCTGGAACCGCCGCATGAAACTCCTCGAGCCGCCCGAGGGTGCCAGGGATTGGAATGCGGAATTTCGGCCGGAGGGTTTCCGAGAGTTCGTCGAGGCGGGTCGCGTGCCGCGAACCTTCTGGCTGCGCGGCAAAAGCCTCCCCGCGCTCGACCTGACATCGGTGATTCGCCGATTCGCACGAGACCCAGAGCGTGCAGAGGCAATCCTTCTGAAACTCGAGAGCGAGGAGCACTTCAGCCGCGCCCTGGCTGCGCTGGCCGGGGCCTATCTCGAGTGGGGCAAGATGGGCGATTAATTCTTGGTGCGTCGAGTCCTTCTTCCTGCGGCCCTTGCAGCGTTCCTCGGGCTGTGGCTTGTCCCAGCAGCGAGAGCACAGGAGACCCCTGCGACCGTCCGTATTCCCGAAACCAGCCTGCGGAAGATCGCTATTCAAACGGACAGACCCGAGTTTCCTCCCGAGGTATTAAAGCACGGGGTCGAGGGCGTGGTTGTTTCTGAGGTGAGGGTCAAGGGTGATGGAGCAGTTGGAACTGTTCGCATCCTACAGTCCCCACACGCAGATCTGGCCGCTGCTGTTGAAAAGGCTGTCGGGCGATGGAGATTCAAGCCGCAGACGGTTCGCGGGAACCCGGTGGAGGTCATTGGCAAGCTTACGTTCTACTTCCGGATCGAGGAGGGTGCTGGAAGTGTTCTCTACCCTGAGGAAATGCCGACGCGACGCCGCGACCCCCATGCGGCAGACCGGAATCCGTAGCAGCGTGGCACACCTGAGGTGCTCGTGTGAGTCGCTGGATTGACATCGCTCTTGTGGTGCTGGCCGCGGGGTTGGTCGGCGCAGCGGCGACGCACTACCTGCGTGAGCATGGGGCTGCCGACGCGAACGTCGTTTTGGAGGAGGGGAGAGCATTTGAGGTTGGCGGCCGGAAATGGCGAGGCGAGCGGAACACTCCGATTCTCTTGCTGTCAACGGACTGCCCGGCCTGCACCCAGGACGCCTTGTTTTATCAGATGCTCTCGAAGCAAGCGAGGTCCAACGGTCTTCGCGTCGAGGTTATGATGCCCCAGGATCCAGATCGTGCCCGCCTCTGGCTCCGAGAACAATACGTTGAGTACGATGAATTCCGGAGGATCAAACCGTCCTTCCTTCGCGCCAGAGGTACACCCACCATACTTGTTCTGGGCGGCAACGGAATTGTGGAGAATATATGGACAGGCAAGCTTCCGCCGCGGGAGCAATCCGATGTCCTGACAATTGTGACTGGCAGGACCGCTTCCGGAGCCCGTGCATCCGAGCCATCACGAGGTTCCGTCCCGGACGAAATCAGCTTTGCGTATCTCCAAGATATCCGGAAGGAACGAAAGGTCCAGTTGTTGGATGTGCGGGGGCGCTCTCATTTTGCCAGCCACCATCTGCCGGGAGCGATCAACCTCCCTCTGGACGAGCTTGAGATACGCGGGCCGATCGAGCTTGACCCATATGAACTGATCGTTTTGGACTGCATAGAAGTGCCCGCACCGGTTTGCGACATGGCTGCTCGCTTGCTCTTCAGCGCGGGCTTCCATGAAGTGACGATGCTCAAAAATCAGTCCTCCGTCCCTTCTGTTAACTCGCCTCGTAGTACCTGCGCTGACTCTGGGGCTGCCTCACAGCAGTGAAAGGCTTAACGTTTCCAGAACCTATCTCATAAATTACAGCGAGGCCAAGTAGGGGTTGCACTTGGTCGAGAATGGCCTCACATCGGGGCATGGATCTCACCGATGTTCAGCGGGCT